>Ga0194043_1001896_pt1 | contig 11669 bp, 8 predicted proteins | sample JunL4415m_MetaG_FD_161274 | JGI IMG/M metagenome (GOLD analysis project Ga0194043, IMG submission 161274) | Anoxic zone freshwater microbial communities from boreal shield lake in IISD Experimental Lakes Area, Ontario, Canada - Jun2016-L442-15m | ecosystem: Environmental > Aquatic > Freshwater >...
TTGATCCGATTCCGCCGACCACGGCCAACATCGTCACCGAGAGCGACCCCGGAAGTGTGAGCGTGTCGGCAAGGAAGGTACGGCCCGAGATTGCCCCGGCCGTGCCAGCAATTGCAGCAGAGAGAGCGAACACACCCACCTTGGTTGAAGTGAGGTTGAGGCCGAGCGTTGCACACGCGACTGGCGAGTCCTTCATTGCCGTAAGGCGACGCCCCCAAGCACTTCGCCGCAGGAGGACTAAGAGATTGCCGATCACAGCAAAGACCACTGCGAGCAGAACCAACTGCCTGAAGTCGCTGTTGATCGACAGGGGCCCGATCTGCAGCCTTGGTACTTGCCGATTACCACCGGGCATGACGTCGACCTGATTGAAAAACATCGCGGAGCAGAACAACGCAAAGGCTGCGGTGGCCAAGGCTAAGTAAATCCCAGACAAGCGCAGTGCAGGGAACGCAACGATGCCACCCACCACTGCGCACACTGCCACCGCGATCGCCACGCCAAGAAGGGAGCCGTTTGCACCCCAAGTTGCCATTGCTACCGCACCGATCCCGGTGAACGTCAACTGTGCGAGCGAGATCTGCCCTGCGTAGCCAGTGAGTGGAACCAGCGAAAGAGTAACGATTGCAAGATAGAACCCGGTAGTCACCAGATTCAGGTCGGTGAGCGACATCAACGAGCCAAGTCCCGCCACGACCAGAATGAAAGCGGCACCACCTATCAGCGCTACTCGCTGAGCCACTGGCTTTGACCCAGCACTGCGGCGACTGACGCCATGTGCGCGAAGGCGATCCTGGGGCTGGGCCATGATCACCACAAACAGCATGATTGCCGGAATCGCACGCTCCAAACTCTGCAGGCCGATCGGCCCGAGCATTGCATCCTGAGGGATATACCCAATTGCATAGGACTGCAACAGTCCAAGAATGATGGCCCCCAAAAATGCACCAGGAAGGCTACGAAGTCGACCGACAACGGCTACTGCGTAGGCATTAATAAACAACAAAGTCAGCGTGGTCGCGCTGAGCGTTTGTTCGGAGGCAATGAGAACGCCCGAGAGTGCGGCCATCCCCGCACCCAAGGCCCATGCCATCATCGAGGTTCGCGATGGGCGGCCTCCGTTGAGCTGCAACAACCCGCGGTCATCCACCACCGCCCGCATCGCAACCCCAAGGCGAGTCCGCTTAAAGACCAACCGCAACCCAACTGCCACCGCTATGGCGATGGCCATAGCCATGAGGCGTTGGTAATTCACCACGGCACCCAGAATGGTGACCTTCTGGCCCTCGAAGAATGACGGAACCCGCCTTGCCACATCGGCTTCCAAATCACCATCGAGATGCCAATGAGCGCGATCATCAAACTGATGGTCACCACAATTTTGACCACGTCGCTAGCACCTTCGATGCCTCGCATGATTCCGCGCTCGATGAGCGCGCCGAAAGCAGGTCCGATGACAAACACCACGAGCAAGAAGGCGGGAAGCGTCGGCACTCCCCAACCCATGTGTACTTGCCAGAACATAAACGCTGCCATCATCGAGAAGGCACCGTGAGCAAAGTTAAAGATACCCGAGGTGGTATACGTCACGACCAACCCAGAGGCCGCTATTGCATAGATCGCTGCTGTCGAAAGCCCAGCGATTGTAAAGATCAGGAACTTGTCCACGGTTGCTCGTCAGTCTGGTAGTAGCTGGATCAACAAAGGGTCGCCTCCGTCACCTCGACTTAGGGTCGACGGGCTTCAAGAATGACCTGCTGGAGTGTACCGAGATCCAGCAACGCTGGCGGTCTCGGATCACTCCAGAGGTCGCTCAGAGAGGCGGCCGGGATGGGTCGACGTTTCCTGTACCGACAATAGAAGCTGGCGGCACGGTCACGATGCTGTCGGCGGGGCAGTGGAAACCGTCGCCGTCGTCTCCCTCGCCGCCAAGCTTGGGATACAGACGCTCAAACTTGCCGTTCTTGACTACCAAGAGCATTCCGCAAGAGACCGGGACCTTCGTTCCCGGATCAGAAGGTGCGTGCATGCCACCGGCTGTCCAGTTATCGATGGCGTTAGCCTCAGTCAGCACGCACTGGCGGTCGATCACTCCCTTGTTCTTTTGAGCGCAAGTGTTCGCAGCAACCGAAAACAGTAGCCAAGAAGACGTTCCCTGAAGGCCGAGGAAAGCTGCCTTTCCATCGGGTACGTATTTCTTCAGGTTGTCGAGGTACTGCTGAACCCCAGGCCATTTCGCTGCCTCTTCGAACGGGTGCGTTGCGGTGCGAACGATGGCACCTTCGCTGGCTGCTCCACCGGTCTCGGTAAAGAGGTTGTCGTACAGGTTGGCCTCATTCAAGAAGGTGCCCTTCCAGCCCTTCTCCTGAAGCACCTTGAGCAGGTTTGCTGCGTTTGCCGGTTCGCCGATCCAGTACATCGAGGTTGCGCCGCTTGCAATTATCTTCTCTGCGTAGGGTCCCCAGTCAGTGACAACAATGGGGTAAGCAACCGGAGGAAGGTTCTGGATGCCACCCTCGGCAGCAACAACGGAATCGAACTGAACCTTCACGGCCTCGAGGGAGGGAAGATCCTTGCTATAAACCACGACGATCTTCTTGGAGTCCTCGGGATAGAGCTTTTTGAAGTCGGTAATCCACTGTGAGGACTTTGCGTTCGCCGGATTCGGCAGCGGTTGGACCTGCCCGTTTGAGAGGCTTTTCTCCACTGACACCGTGAACCCGGGAATGTCGATCAGGCCACACTTATGGAAGTCCGATCCGTCTTTGCCGGAGAACTCCAAGTTGTCCAGAGCGAAACCTCCACCGACTAGCGCAAACACGGCGTTACAAGCCTTGGTCATCCCAGCTTCCACGTTGACAACTCCGCCGTCGATGTCTACTGGCGACAGCGGCACACCCTGAATCCCGCCTTGTGCATTGCACCAGTCGGTGTAGGCCACGGCTGCATCCCAGAATTCTTTATTGAGCCCGGGGCGAATCTCTGAGTTTCGGTCGTTGGCCACGCCGAGGAACAACGTGTCGGTGGATGGGCCTTCGCCGGGAGCTACTGATGCGCTTCCTTTACCGCAGGGCGATTTAAGATCTCCCCACATGGCTGCGTCAGTGCCGGCCGCTGCAGTGGTCTTTGTTGAACCGCCCTCATTCTCAGAAGCGGAATTATTTGAACTACTTTTCGCCCCGCAGGCTGCTGCAACGAGAGCTACAGCACAGACCAAGATGAGTAAGGATCGCTTCACGGTGTATGTCCCCCTGTGTTTCTGTGCAAGCCGCACAGTGATTTGGTTCTTCAATTTCCACTGCTGAGATGACTCCTGATCTTCTTTGTCTACCACGCCACCGCACGGGTGACGCAAGACACGTTGTAACTCTTGTGGTCGAGCGAGAACATCTCTTGCTCGGTAAGTGTCCTGCCACATCAAATTCTGGCAGAGTGTTATCCGGTTTAGGCATCACCTTCGACCACTTCGAATCCTTACAACGAACAAACGGCCGCCCGCTCCCCCACTCGACCCAAGGGAAACATCATGGACCTACTCATTCAGAATGCAACGATCGTTGACGGCACCGGCAGCCCGGCTCGTACCGGCGACGTTGCTGTTCGCAGCGGTCGAATTGTTGCGATTGGCGATGCACTCACCTTGTCTGCCGAGAACGAAGATCAGGTCATTGATGCGACCGGGCTTGTGTTGACCCCTGGGTTTATCGACCCCCACACGCATTACGACGCTCAACTCTTTTGGGATCCCAGCGGATCACCATCGAACCTGCACGGCGTGACGACGGTGATCGGAGGGAACTGTGGCTTCACCCTGGCACCGCTGTCACCTGAGGATGCTGACTACACACGGCAGATGATGTCCAAGGTGGAAGGAATGCCCCTCGCAGCTTTGGAAAATGGAATCACCTGGGACTGGGAAACCTTTGGCGAGTATCTAGCTCGGCTAGAGGGGAACCTCGGCATGAACGCTGGATTCTTGGTCGGTCACTGCGCTCTACGCCGAAAAGTAATGGGGCCTGAATCGGTGCAAGGGCCAGCATCTGCTGAACAGCTTGAGGAGATGCGCCGACTCCTAGCCGAGTCAATTCAGGCTGGCGGGCTGGGGTTCTCCACCACGTTGGCACGAACACACTCAGATGGCGACGGGCTGCCGGTTGCCTCTCGTTGGGCAAGCGAAGAAGAACTGCTTGCTCTGGCTTCGGTAGTTTCTGAACATGAGGGAACCACCCTTGAGTTTGCATCCGATGGATGCCTAGACGGCTTTTCAGAGGATGAAGTTTCCTTCATGATTAAGTTCTCGAAAGCGGGAAATCGACCGCTGAACTGGAACGTGCTGACCATTGATTCGCATGCCCCCGATCGGTATCAAAATCAGCTCGCGGCGATGGATGCCTGCGCCACCGCTGGAGCCAGGGTCGTGGCGCTCACCATGCCCGTGATCGTTGGCATGAATATGAGTTTCTCCACATATTGCGCCCTCAACATGATGCCTGATTGGGGACCGATTCTTGGATTGCCGATTCCTGAGCGGATCGAAAAACTCAACGACCCCGAGACTCGCGCCTTCATGGTGGCACGCGCGGCCTCGCCTGATGCCGGGGTGTTTGGCCGACTCACCGGGTGGGACACCTACGTCATCGGCGATACATTCGCTGCAGAAAATGATGGGCTTTCGGGTCGACGTGTGGGAGAGATAGCGGCAGAGCGCGGAGTGAGTGCATTCGACGCTCTACTCGACATCGTCATCGCCGATGAGTTGCAGACAATCTTGTGGCCTGGTGCAACCGACAACGACGATGAATCCTGGGAGTTGCGTCGCCAAGCTTGGGATCATCCCTCGGTCATGCTGGGTGGCTCCGACGCAGGCGCGCACCTAGACCGCATGCAAGGAGCGAATTACCCCACCCGATTCTTGGCTGATTGTATTCGTGGCCGAAAGCTGACCACGCTGGAACACGGAGTGCACCTACTCACACAAGTACCAGCCCAACTGTTCGGTCTGCGAGATCGGGGTGTGCTCATAGAGGGAGCCCATGCCGACCTGGTGTTGTTTGATCCGAACCTGATTGAATCCGAGCTGCTCAGCATGGTGGACGACTTGCCAGGTGGCACGAGTCGTCTGTACGCAGGGTCGGTTGGCGTAAACCATGTTTTTGTTAGCGGGGTCGAAGTTGTGCGAGACAGTGCACCAACCGGAAACCTACCTGGGTCAATTATTCGATCCGGAGCCGATACTGACACCGTTGCGGCGACTTAGCTCGACTTGAGGAGTAATTCCAGCAGCAGAAGTCAACCCTTTGCGGTGGGTCCGTCTGGATTCGAGCCGAGCAGGGAGACTTCCTCGTGATCCTCAGATTGTTCTGGCTCTGGATCAGCGTTCTCTCCGAGTTCGATGTACTTACCAAATCTTGGTGCGAACAGGGTAAACAACAGGAGTGCGAGGTCGAGCAACCCAATGGGCACGATGCCGTTCCCGCGGCTGGTGAGGGCAGGGATCAGCACAAAGCAGGACAAGACTGCAGTCCATCCCCACAGTATGACCACGGTTCGACGCTGGCCATGCCCAAGGTCCATCAACCGGTGATGCAAATGCTGCTTGTCAGCCGTGGCGACCCCCGTTCGATTTCGAGCGCGCCTCACCACAGCGAAAATCAGATCAAATAGCGGCACTCCTAGGATCACGAGCGGGATCACGAGCGGCGCAAAGAAAAACCAGGATTGCCCGGAGAATGGATCGTCAGACTGTCCACCTACTGCAATGGTGGATGCGGCGAGGAGGAGTCCGAGCAGAAGCGCACCTGAATCGCCCATAAAGATGCTCGCTGGATTGAAGTTGAACGGTAGAAAGCCTAGACAGACCCCAGCGGTGATAATTGCAATGAGCGGTCCGAGGTTGCCGGGATCAATCACCCCAACAGAGAGCAAGCGCCAGCCGTACAAGAAGAACGAACCCGCCCCGATAGCGACGATTCCTGCGGCGAGTCCATCTAACCCGTCTATCAAGTTGACGGCATTCGCCATGCCAACAACCCAGAGAACGGTGATGAGCGCAGACATGTCGGGTGGTAGCAACGTGAACCCCAAGAACGGCACTCTGAAGTAGATGATCGTGAGGCCCACAAGAGTGAGTATCGAGCCCGCCAATACCATGCCAGCCACCTTGGCTGGGGCTGAGACGTCTCGCAGATCGTCAATAAGCCCCGTCAACCAGATCACCGTTGCCGCTGCAATCACACCTAGAACGTTTCCTGGTGCATCGAATACTGCTCCGAAGTCCGGTAACTGCCAAGCCACTGCAAGCGCAACGAGCAGTCCAATAAACAGCGCTGTCCCTCCCAGTATCGGAGTTGGCTGAGCATGCACAGTGCGGTCGCCTGGCTGAGCCATGGCACCGATTTTTCGAGAGAGCACTCGCAATGGAGGGACCGAGATTGCGGTCGCAAGAACGGCGACTGCCATCACGAACAAATACGGCAAAAATCCCACGGCGCTCAGGTTAGTACCCCTCCCCTAAACCTCAGGCAGCTCTCAGACTGGGTACGGCGTGAACTTGGAGCAAAGCAATTCAACATCGCCACGCACCTCTGCAATCACTGACTCATCGCTCGGCGCTGCCAGAACGCGTGTGATCAGTTCAGCAATCTGAGCCATCTCGGGTTCGGCCATTCCCTGGGTCGTCACCGAGGGCGTTCCAATTCTGAGCCCAGATGTAACAAATGGTGAGCGCTGATCATCTGGAACCGTGTTCTTGTTCAGCGTTATACCTGCCAAGTCAAGAGCAATCTGAGCTTCCTTGCCGGTAAGTTCTGAATCGAAGGAGCGAAGGTCCATCAGGAGCAGGTGATTATCAGAACCGCCCGAAACCAAGCGGAACCCCTGAGAAATCAGCGATTCCGCAAGTGCTTGAGAATTCTTAACAATCTGCTGCGCGTAACCGGCAAAACTCGGATCTGCGGCCTCGCGAAATGCAACCGCCTTGCCCGCAATCGCGTGTTCGAGCGGTCCACCCTGTAGGCCAGGGAAGATGGCCTTATTGATCCGCGCTCCGAACTCCTCTTTGGAGATGATGCAGCCGCCACGTGGGCCTCGAAGGGTCTTATGCGTGGTAAAGGTCACCACATCTGCATAGGGGGTGGGGTTTGGGTGCACACCACCCGCAATCAAGCCGGCGATGTGCGCTGCGTCGAACATAAAGAGAGCGCCAACTTCATCACAAATCTCACGAACGATTTCGGGGTCAATAATTCTGGGGTAGGCAGTCGCACCAGCCACGATCATCTTTGGTCGATGTTCTCGGGCAAGCGCGCGCATCTGGTCGTAATCAATTCGCTCATCCTGTGGTCGCACCCCGTAGGAGATGAAGTTGTAGAACCGTCCCGAAATATTTACGGGAGACCCGTGGGTCAGGTGACCGCCGTGGTCCAAACTCAGGCCGAGCACCGTATCGCCAGCCTCGAGCAGGGCTAAGTACACACCAAGGTTTGCATTCGCTCCTGAGTGCGGCTGCACGTTTGCCGCCTCGGCTCCAAACAGCGACTTGACCCGCTCAATGGCCATCTGTTCGATCTCGTCCACGACCTCGTTTCCGCCGTAGTAGCGCTTGCCCGGGTAGCCCTCAGAATATTTGTTCGTGAGAGCCGAGCCCACGGCCTCCATCACTGCAGGCGAGGTGAAGTTCTCGGAGGCAATAAGTTGGATGCCCGTGTTCTGCCTGTCGACTTCTCGGTCGATGGCTGCAAATACTTCGTTGTCACGACTGCTCGGCCATGGCATGGCAGATACTTCCTTCGGTAGGCACTCGATGATCTCGAGCGCAGTGGTTACGTCTATTGGGTAATGAGTGCATCAAGTTTCTGGACGCGATTCGCATGACGGCCACCCTCAAACTCAGTTGCAAAGAACATGTTCACTGCATCTTTGGCAACTTCACCCCCGATGAGTCGTTCGCCAAAACAGATAACGTTTGCGTCATTGTGCGCTCGGCTCAACCGAGCTGAGGTGACGTCATGAACGGTCACGGCGCGTACGCCAGCGATTTTGTTCGCAGCAATACAGATTCCCAGCCCAGATCCACACACGGCTACGCCAAAGTCTGCACTTCCCTCAGCCACCGCCCGACCCACCGCTGCGCCAAACTCCGGGTAGTCAACCGACTCAGAGCTATGCGTTCCCAGATCGGTCACACTGAAACCTTGACCGCTGAGATGCCGAGCCAACTCATTCTTCAAGGCGAGCCCGCCATGGTCTGATCCAAGGGCCACTCTGATGGCTGTCTCATTCGAACCTGAACCAGAAGGTGTGTGCACACCCCCCACTCTAGTGAACTCCTCGTACTCGAGACACAGCGCGCGACACTTCGCTCATCCGCCTTTCTGCAACAGGCCCAGTCCACAACTGACACCCACAACTGAGTAATGCGGATCTAGCAACCTTTCGAGTTCGATCAGTACTGCTTGCGCCCGTAGTCTGCTGCCATGCCCGCAACTCATTCTTCGCTCGATCCTCGCACCCCGGTGATCATTGGTTGTGGGCAGGTGCTCAATCGCGTTGACCAAGGGGCAGAACCTTGCGAACCAGCAGCATTGATGGTTCAGGCACTTCTTGCTGCGGAATCAGATTCCGGTGCGTCTGGGGTTTTGGCCGAGGCTCAGGTCGTTGCAGCGGTTCCCACACTCTCTTGGCGCTACAGCGATCCTGCCGCAGTGGTTCGAGGTCGGATCGGATGCAGTACCGCTCAGACTTGGTCTGCGACGGTGGGCGGCAATACGCCACAGTCCATGCTCAACCGCCTCTGCAGTTTCATTGCTGCTGGAGACCTTGATCTTGCAGTTCTGTGTGGCGGTGAAGCAGGAAAATCACGATCTGCAGCCAAAAAAGCCGGTATCGAACTCGATTGGGCTCGTCAGGATGCAGATCTTGCTCCGGACTGGATGGACGAGTCTCCGTTCCTGATGGGTCATCCCTCCGAGGCTGCACGCGGAATCCTGATGCCACTTCAGGTGTACCCGCTCTTTGAGAATGCACTCTGGCAGGACTCCGGCTTGAACATCGAGGAGCACTTGGAAACCGTGGGGCAGATCTGGGCTGGGTTCTCCCAGGTGGCTGAACAGAATCCCTACGCATGGAACCGCATCTCGTACACCGCTGAGCAGATCACAACCCCAACTGCAGAGAACCGCATGATCGGTTACCCCTATACCAAGCGCATGGTCTCGAACCCAGACGTGGACATGGCCTCGGGGTTGATTCTTTGTTCCGTGGAGCGCGCTCGCGCCCTTGGGGTACCAACAGATCGATGGGTTTTCGTGCACGCCGGTACCGACGCCAAGGACCGCAACCTGACAGAGCGAAATAACTTTTACTCGTCACCGGCAATGAGCGTTGCTGGCAACCGCGTCTTGGAACTCGCTCAGTTGCAGATCGACAAGGTTGCCCACCTGGACCTGTACTCCTGTTATCCATCGGCGGTGCAGTTGGCGCTGCGGGAACTTTCCATTTCTGCTGATCGCCAACTGACGGTTTACGGAGGCCTGTCCTTTGCAGGTGGGCCTTGGAATAACCCAGTCGGCCACGCGATCTGTTCGATGGTGCAAGTACTTCGCGAGGATGCTGGGTCGATTGGCTTGGTCACAGCAAACGGTGGACACGTGGATAAGCACGCATTTGGCGTGTACTCGACCAACCCGCCGAAGGCTGGTTTCCGATGGGAACGACCCCAAGCCGAGGTAGATGATCGTGGAGGACGGACTGCAGTTGCCGACTTCCAAGGCGAGGCCAAGATCGAAACCTGGACCGTGATGCATGATCGCGATGGCCTTCCCACTCGTGGGCATGCGGCTTGTCTCACCCCTGACGGCGGGCGCACCTGGGGCGTCAGTTCTCAAACAGAGATCATGCATGCCATGTCAACCGAAGAACTCCTCGGTCGCCAAGTCCGCATTGGGCCCGAGGGTGAACTGCAGTTCGTCTGAGGATTGCACTGAGCAAGGACTGCACTGAGCAAGGACTGCACTGAGCAAGGACTGCACTGAGCAGCAGTTCGAAGCCAACTGGCGGACCTTGGTGCTAGGCCGTGCCGAGTCGGTCAAGTCGAGCTCGCAACGTCGTCATGATGCGTTCAGAGGCCTTTGGCATCTCGTCAAGGAGTTTGCGAAACGCAGTGGAATCAAACCGCAACATGTCAAGGTCTGTATCTGCAACCACCGTTGCTGTTCTCGGCCGATGATCAACGAGCGCCATCTCGCCAACCATTGAGCCGGGTCCCGAAGAAGCAACGTGATCTCCACGCACGTACACACTTGCCGTGCCGTCAAGAATCACAAAGCAGTCGGTTCCGGGATCACCCTGATCCACCACAACACTCCCGGCAGGAAGCTGAACCTCGTCAGTCAGATCGACCACTCGCAAAATGTCTTCCTCACCAAAGCCATCAAAGAATGGGACCTGAGTCAGCATCTCGGCACGCTCGGAAGGCTTACGGCACAAGCTCATTGATTTCCCCTATCTCGAAGGCTGCCGGGTCAGACAGCAACTGCTTTCTGCTCAACTAACGCAGCACCGCAAAGAGTAACCTCAAAGAGAGTCTTGAACTCACCGCTCACGGGATTACGTTGGGGGAACAGATGAAGGCAGCAGTCATGCGGGACGGGCGGTTGCTCGTTGATGACCTAGCAGAGTTCTCCCCACAACCGGGGCAAGTCATAGCTGAGGTCATCGCCTGTGGCATCTGTGGTTCGGACCTACATGCGCTTCACCATGCAGATCAACTCGTCGAGATGGCCCGGGTGATGTCGGCAGAGGCAGGACCATTTGCGCCGGCACCAATGGACGCCTCACGAGATGTTGTCATGGGTCACGAGTTCTCCGCTCGGGTGATTGAAGTGGGCCCGAATGTAAACAACCTCGCTGTGGGCGATGTGGTCGTCTCGCTTCCGATTGTGATGGACGCCGGCGGCCTGCACGCGTTGGGTTATGACAACACCTATCCGGGAGGCTTTGCGCAGCAGATTGCACTCTCAGAGGTTCTGTGCAGCAAAGTCCCCAATGGCCTTGACCCTCACCTCGCAGCACTCACCGAACCGATGTCGGTGGGCGCGCATGCCGTACACAAGAGCGTCGTCACGCCCAAACACGCTGCGGTAGTGCTGGGTTGTGGGCCGGTTGGGCTTGCAGTGATCGCCGCACTTCAATCTGCAGGAGTCGAGACAATCCTCGCTTCGGATTATTCAGCTAGCCGACGAGCTCTAGCAAGCGTATTTGGTGCGAGTGAAGTGACTGACCCCGCCGTGGAGTCACCGATTGCAATCTGGCGACGCATCGACGGCCGCAGACCACTGGTGATTTTCGAAGCGGTCGGAGTTCCTGGCATGTTGGAATCCGCCATGCTCGAAGCACCTCGCGCCGCACAGATTCTGGTGGTCGGGGTCTGCATGGTTGCCGACAGTTTTCGCCCCATGATTGCTGTAGGCAAGGAACTCAATCTGCAGTTTGTGTTTGGTTATGACCCCGGCGAGTTTGCCGACACCCTGCACCGGATTTCGGAAGGGGAATACCCAGTTAGCCAGATGATCACAGCCACGGTGCCCCTAGAGGGTGTTGCCGATGCGTTTACTGCGCTGGGCGACCCAGACTCGCAAGCCAAGATTTTGGTCACCCCGAACGAAACCCCC
>Ga0194043_1001897_pt1 | contig 11666 bp, 8 predicted proteins | sample JunL4415m_MetaG_FD_161274 | JGI IMG/M metagenome (GOLD analysis project Ga0194043, IMG submission 161274) | Anoxic zone freshwater microbial communities from boreal shield lake in IISD Experimental Lakes Area, Ontario, Canada - Jun2016-L442-15m | ecosystem: Environmental > Aquatic > Freshwater >...
GCACGATCTTGTCGGCATCGGGTGTTGCCAGTCAGCAAGGCGGAATTCTGGCGATGATCAACCCCACGTTCGAACTCATCAGCGTGCCGCCAATGCCCGAGTCACCGAGCGAACACCACTGACACGCCGTAGCGGCGGTCACCATCTCGTTCGTAAAGCGTCAGCGCACGCCGACCGTGCGCTGACGCTTTACGGGGCTGAGCCCTAATGGCCGCTCACGGAAGCGCCTCGAGTTGGTCGATGACTCGGCCGATGCGCTTGGCACTCACCGACTGTTTGGTACCGAGCGTTTGCGCGAATTCGCCAACTCGCAGTTCCTCGATCATCCACCCGACGTCGATGACATCGGCGGTGATCTGACTCGGCTCGAGTCGACCGATGAATTGTGCATAGCGACGTTCGAGAGCCACGATCTCGAGCATGCGCTGGCGGTCACGAGCCGGGTCGCTGGTGAGCTTGTCGGCGCGGCGCTCGATGGCTCGGATATAGCGCACGACGTCAACTAATCGGGCGGTGCCCGAACCGGTAACGAATCCAGGACGAAGCAGCCGAGCCAACTGGTTGCGCATGTCGGTTACGGCCGGGGCAAGCGCTGGGGTAACCAACCTGCCGAGTGCGGCGTCGACGGTTGCCGCAGCAACGTAGATCTGCCCCACCATGCTCATCGCTGCCGTGGCAATGGCTGCGAGATCGGCGCGACCCTCGTTCTGCAGCGCAATGAACGCTGCTTCATTCCAAACCAGATCACCGTGGTTGCCAAGGACACGATCGGCAGCCGCCGTGATGCAGTCGTCGGCAAGACCGCCAAGCTTCACCGAACCAGCACGACCAATGGCCAGCAATGCTTCATTCGAGATATCGCGACCAATCGACTTTCGCGACAACGGAACCGTGAGCAACAACAGCCGACGAAGCCCCGCACGCATGACCCGCTGCTGAATCTCCTGGTTTGTAAAGATGCGGATAGACACCGAGTCGCCGTCATCAAGTAGAGCCGGATAGCCGCGCACCGTGTGACCATCGCGCGCTGTCTCGACCACGTGAGGCAGTGTGCCGAAATCCCAACGAACAATGCCGCTGCGTTCGAGGCCTGGGGCTGTCTGAGCGATGGCCTGCCGAACGCGCCCGCTCAGTTGTTTGCGTAATGCGTCGAGGTCTTTGCCAAGCGCGAGCAGACGACCGTCGTCGGCCTCAACAGAAAACGTGACGCGCAGATGAGGCGGCACTCGGTCGATATCGAAATCAGAAGCCGACACCCTGTCGCCACCGAGTTCGGTGAGCACCTCAGCAAGCGACTCTGCCAAACCGGCTTCGTTGGGCATCACCCTCTGTGCCGCCACCCGCGCCGTGTCGGCGAGCGGCGTGAGCATGCGGCGAAGTGCCTTGGGGAGAGTCCACACCAACGCAGTCACCAAGTCGTCGCGAAAGCCTGACACCTGCCAATCGAATCCGTTGTTACGAATGCGGTTGAGCACGCTGACGGGCACGTGCACCGTGACGCCATCGTTGGCATCGCCCGGATCAAATCGGTATGTCACCGCCAGCCTGAGGTCGTCCTGCTGCCACGAGTTTGGGTATGCATGCGCATCGATGACCTTGCGCGATTGTCCGGCGACTGAAGCCTCGGCGAGCGCCTCGAAGGTGAGATCGAGCATCGTCGGCTGCGCAGCTCGTGCGTCTTTCCACCAGCGATCGAAGTGGCGAGTAGAGACCACATCGGGACCAACACGTTTGTCGTAGAACGCAAACATCGCTTCGTCGTCTACAAGGTCGACTCGGCGCACTCGGTCGCCCATCTCGCGAAGCTTCTCTATGAAGGCCGCGTTCACTGCAGCGAACTTGTGTCGAGTGGTCCAGTCGCCTTCGACGAGTGCGTGGCGAATGAACATCGAACGCGCAGCACCATGATCGACCCGGTCGTAACCGATTCGGCGGCCAGCCACGATGGGCAAGCCATACAGGGTCACCCGCTCAAGAGCTACCGCGCCGCCGCGGCGAGGGTCCCAGGTGGGCTCGCCGTAGAAGCGTTTCACCAAATGCTTGCCCGCCTGCTCGGCCCACTCGGGCTGAATGTTTGCCGCAACGCGACCCCAGAGACGCGACGTATCGACCAACTCGGCCACCATCACCCATCGAGCCGGCTTTTTGGCCAGAGCCGAGCCGGGCACAATCGCGAACTTCGAGCCGTGAGCGCCGTTGTACTCGCGGGTCTCACGATCACGCATGCCAAGGTGCGATAACAATCCGGCCAACACCGACTGATGCACACGGTCGGGATGACTGTGTTCGGTGCCCACCCGAATGCCGATGGTGGCGGTGATCTGACGCAGTTGGCTGTAGAGATCGTGCCACTCGCGCACGCGCAGGTAGTTGAGATACTCGGCGCGACAGAGTCGGCGGAACTGGCTCGAGGTAAGCGCTCGTTGCTGCTCGCGGATGTAATCCCAGAGCGCGACGATGCCGAGAAAGTCTGAGTCGTCGACAGCAAAGCGCTTGTGCGCTTCGTCGGCGGCTTGGCGATTGACTACCGGGCGCTCGCGAGGATCTTGAATAGTCAGGGCAGCGGCGATCACGATGACTTCGCGCACACAGCCGTGCCGGTCTGCTTCGAGCACCATTCGACCAAAGCGAGGGTCCAGCGGCAGGCGCGCAAGACGCCGCCCAAGCGGGGTCAAGCGACGGCGGTCGGCGGGCTGATCCTGATCGATGGCCCCAAGTTCTTCGAGAAGCGCGACGCCATCGCGAACCGCACGGCTATCGGGCGGATCGAGGAAGTCGAACTTGCTGACATCGCCCAGACCGAGCGATGTCATCTGCAAGATGACCGACGCGAGGTTGGTACGCAAGATCTCTGGCTCGGTGAACTCGGGCCGCTGATCGAAATCGTCTTGGGTATACAGCCGCAGGCACACCCCTGGGGCCACTCGTCCGCACCGGCCCGCGCGTTGGTTGGCAGAGGCTTGCGAGATTGGCTCGATGGGCAAGCGCTGCACCTTGAGTCGATGGCTATATCGAGAGATTCGCGCGGACCCAGCGTCGACCACGAAACGAACCCCAGGAACCGTCAGCGAGGTTTCGGCCACGTTGGTAGACAGCACGATTCGACGTCCGCTGTGGTTCTCGAAGATGCGGTGCTGCTCGGCTGCCGACAACCGCGCATACAGCGGCAGCACTTCGGTGTTCGGACGATCGAGGCGGCGCAGCGCGTCGGCCGTGTCGTGAATCTCGCGCTCGCCACTGAGAAACACCAGCACGTCGCCCGGGCCATGCTCGATCAATTCATCAACCGCGTCGCAGACCGCTTGCACCTGATCTCGATCGTCATCAATGTCTTCGTCGAGATTGGCCCCGAACGGCCGATACCGCATCTCTACCGGAAAGGTTCGGCCTGTCACCTCGATGACAGGAGCGTTGTTGAAGTGCTCAGAAAATCTCTGTGTGTCGATGGTGGCCGACGTAACGATCACTTTGAGATCGGGCCGCCTCGGCAGGAGCTGCTTGATGTAACCGAGCAAGAAGTCGACGTTGAGACTGCGCTCGTGGGCCTCGTCGATGATCAGCGTGTCGTAGCGCGAGAGCGTGCGGTCGTGCTGAATCTCGGCGAGCAAGATTCCGTCGGTCATCACCTTGATCAGCGTGCCGTCGCTCACCCGATCGGTGAAACGAACCGTGTAGCCAACCAGCCCGCCGAGCTCGGTGCCGAGTTCGTCGGCCACCCGTTCGGCAATCGTTCGCGCGGCGACTCGCCTCGGCTGGGTGTGGCCAATGAGTCCCGCTACGCCGCGACCAAGTTCGAGACAGAGCTTCGGTAGCTGCGTGCTCTTGCCCGAACCGGTCTCGCCGGCCACGATGACCACTTGATGGTCGCGGATTGCTGCCAACAGATCGTCGCGCCGATCGCTGATCGGCAACGCTGCCGGATACTCAATGGCCGGCACACTCGCCCGCCGACGTTCGAGTCGGTCGGGGTCCTGATGAGAACTCAAAGGTCGAGATCGTCGAGCAGGTCGTCGATGTGCGGCACCGGATAGCCCGCTCGCCGCAGACCCTGCTCGATTCTGTTGTTCAGCGTTTCGAGCACGGCGATACGACCGAAACGTTTTTGCTCGGCAGCGATGACATCCCACGGCCCAAGCTCGTGGCTCGTCTTGCTGAAGAGGTCTTCGGCCGCAGCTTTGTAGTCGTTATTGCGATCGCGATTGCGCCAGTCTTCGGGCGTGAGTTTCCAGCGCTTGAGCGGATCTGCTTCGCGCGCCTTGAACCGGCGCAGTTGCTCTTCGTCGCTGATGTGCATCCAGAACTTCACCAAGATCACACCTTCGAGCACCAAGGATCGCTCAAAGTCGACGATGGCCTGATAGCCGCGACGCCATTCCTCGTGAGATGCATAGCCCTCGATGCGTTCGACCAGAACCCTGCCGTACCAGCTGCGATCGAACACCGACATTGAGCCAAGCCCTGGAATATCGGGATAGAAGCGCCACAGAAAATGGTGGCGCTTTTCGACTTCGGAGGGGACGCCACAATTGAGCACCTTGTAGTGCCGAGGGTCGAGATGCCCAACGATGGACTTAATGGCTCCACCCTTGCCCGCCGCATCGGGGCCCTCAAAGACCACGAGCAAACCGGGGCCGGGGCCGTTGTCGCCCATCTGTCCGCCAAGGTGTAGCCGCAACTGCAGAAGACGGCGCTGCTCTTCGACGAGCCGAATCGCGTACTGCTTTTGGTCCATCCTTTGCGACAGATCGATCTTGTCAAGAATGGTCACGAGAATGCTCCTGGTTATTCGAATGGTTCATTGGTGTCGGCTCGACCTTACGGGGTCGCAGCGATACGGAATGCCCCTCGCATCGCCGGGTGGATTCGACAGAAGTATGTGTACGTACCTGCAGGCAACGTGGCCGGCGTGGTCCAACTGATTCGACCAGCAGTTGGTGCGCCGCCAACGCCAAGCTGACCCGAATCGAATGCGATGTCGGCGTCGGCAACCGGGTAGGCAATACCGGTGCCACCGGTGCAGGGCGCCTTGCACGCTGTGATCGTGTGCCACTGTCCCTTGCCAATCGAGGCATCGTCGTTGCGGTAGGTAATGGTTCCACCAGCTGTCACGGTAGGAATCGGATCGCCCTTGAGCATGTCGCCCTGCGAGTACACGTATGAGCTAATCGGGATTGGCGAAGCGGCGGGCTGAGACGGGAGCGCCAACGAGTCGACATAGTTGAACGCAGGATCGAACGGACCACCGTGATGATCGTTCTCGGCGAGATGACCATGGGTGAGACTGCCGGCCACATCAACGGCCGTTGCAAACGGGTCTGCCGCCGTGTCTGACGGCGCGAGTGTGTCGGCCATCCACGCAACCATGATGCCCATCGACTCGTACCACGAGGCCCGCGAACTGTCGTAGGTAGCAGAGGTCGAGAGCACATCTCCCTTACGCACCGCAACGCGCCAGTTTGGAGGTGTCGCGGTCATGGCGACATCCCATGACACTGCGCCCGCAGGCTCCCAGTAATGCGCCGTCGATTCAAACAGGTGTGCAGTGTTGGCTGTATTGGTCTTCGCGTGGCCATCTAACGGCGTGGCTCCGGCGCGCCTGAGCCACATGTCGGTATGCAAGCCACCCGGGTGAAGGTGACCTGCTGTGGCCACGATGTAGCCATCGCGATCGACAACCCATTCGTTCTTTGGCGCCCGAGACCCATACGGCGAGCTTGCGTCGTCGGGGTAGGTGTACGTGTGCGCCAGCGGATCGCCACTGCCCTTGATCACATCGAACACCGGGTAGACGCTGCCGTTTTGCACGTCGGTCCAGATGGGTCGCACCGGCACAAGGCCGACTGCTGCAGGACTGTCTGCGGCAATGAAGTCGATGTCGTACTGAATCCAGATCTTTGTCGCGGTGGGCCACAGGTTGTGGATCATGTAGTTGAGCATCCAGCCATCGGAGGCCTTGTAGGGATACCCGTAACCGGCTGGGATCTCCACTGCGGTCTTCTCTTCGCCGGCAGCAAAAAAGCGCTCGGGCAACGCTGAGGTCGAGTCGACTGCCGACGTATTCAGCCAGACTCCGTGATGAAGATGGATCACATCGACAGCAGGAGTGCTGCCATCGGCCAAACGCAGGTTGGGTGCGAGGCGCACGATCCATCCGTCGACCTTTGGCTTCGGAATCGAGCTGGTGTACTCGATGGTGTTCTGGCCGGGCTGAATGTCGATCGGCCCAACCTCGTAATGCAGACGGGTAGCTCCGGCTGGAGTGACAACCACTTTTGGCTTGGCGGCCCTCTTGATTGTTGTGGGTGTTGGGGCCGCGGCCACAGTGACAGGCACCGGGTTGGCTGTCGTGGCGACCGTAGGTGCATCGGTTGATGCGGGGGTATCGCTGGTAACGGTCGCCAGCGAAACAGCAGTGTCTGGCTCGCTGATTGAGGGCACGCTGCTACCCGACGAACTACTACTGCTTGCGCTCGCGCATGCCGCCAACAACGAAGCTGAAATTGCCAGACACGCCAGAGCAAAACGCCGATTCAACATCCGGCCGACTCTACTGCGCATCGCTGCGATGTCCCGAGATCAGTGGCCCAAAGTGCACGCTTGCACCAAACGTCCACATGCAAAGAGCCGGCGCTCCTCTTGGAGACACCGGCCCTAAATTACCTACGGGTGGAGCTGAGGGGAATTGAACCCCTGACCTCTTCATTGCGAACGAAGCGCTCTGCCAACTGAGCTACAGCCCCGTGGAATGCGTGCAAAGCCTAGCGGTGACGGTGGTGAATCAGAAAGCCAGATTTGGCCGACCACCAAATTACGCGGCGCGGAACCAAGCGTTGTCTGAGTACTGGCTGTGCTGCTCGTACTGCTTGAGCTGAACCAGCTTGTAGCAGTAGGCGCACAACGACAAGAACGTGATCGCCACGAGGTACACCATGGTCTGCGCGTGCGTGGTTGCAGCAAGGAAGGTGGAGAGAGCGAACGAAGCGACAAGCCCAAACAGAACGTTGGTGCGGCGCTGACGAACTTCTTGGCGAGGCGTGAGCGTGCGAGCAACCGACGACTGACGGTGCTGATGCCCAGCCGAGCCAGACACCATGGGATCGAGGTGGCTGCGGCGCTGCAAGGTGGCTGCGGTGAGGTGCTCGCGGCTATGCGTTGCGGTGTGAGGATGCGGGCGGTGCACCTGACCGGGACGACCCGACGCTGCTGGCCGAGCGAGCGGCGACTGTGCGAGCGGACGAGCCATGGATCGCATTGGCGCCATACCCCGTGTGGGCACTGATCGCTGCAGGCTCGAGAGCTGCCGGTTGAAGTCGGACACCGAAGATCCCGGGCGGTTCTCGTTGCGACTGCGCAATACCGGAGGAAGGAGGACAGCAGCCCATGCGGCCGCGACGGCGAGGAAGACGATTTGGGTCATTGTTCACCGTCCGTTCGGAGAGAGTTTGGCGTCGTCATAAGAAGTTTGTGCCGCGTGTGAGTTACGACAGGTTATGGACATTGGCACCATGGTAACAGGTTTGTAACTTCTTTACGATTCCGAGACATTCGTAACGATGTCTGTCACATCGCTGGCCGTTTCGTCTTCGCGTCGGAACACACCCGAGCGGCCACCAGTCTTTTCCCACAGGGCAAGCTCGCCAATGATCATGCCCCGGTCGGCCGATTTACACATGTCGTACACCGTGAGCGCAGCCACAGAGCAGGCGTGGAGGGCTTCCATCTCGACGCCAGTGCGATCGACCGTATCGACCTGGGCTTCGATGAGAATCTGATCGTCGCCGATCTCGAAGTTGATGTGCACCGACCCCACGAGCAGTGGGTGACACAGCGGAATCATGTCGGAGGTTCGTTTCGCCGCCTGAATGCCAGCGATGCGGGCCACTGCAAGCACATCACCCTTGTTGACCTCGCGGTTTGCGATGGCAGCAGTTGTCTCGGGACGCATCTTCACCACGCAACGCGCCACGGCCCGGCGGTGGGTTGGTTCTTTCGGAGTGACGTCGACCATTCGCGCGCGGCCAAGGGGATCGAGATGGGTGAACTGCAGATCAGACATGTGGATACTGAGCGTAGTGAGTTGGTGCGGCCCCCGAGCGACAACGGCGCATCAGCGGCTGCGGCGACGGGCTCATCCGCCGATTTGACTCATCGATCGGGCCGGGCGAATGAAGTTGACTTGGTTGATCTGATGACCCGCCCACTTAGTGCCGACCGCCCTCTGAATCTCGACTGCGAGGTCGTCGTCGGATGCACCGCTGCGCATGAGCTTGAGCAAGTCGAACTCGGTGGTAGCAAACAGGCAGGTTCTGAACTGACCCTCGGCGGTGATGCGCACGCGATCGCAGTCGCCGCAGAACGGCTTGGTGATCGTGGGGATCACGCCGATCATGCCGGCACCATCGGTGTAGCGCCAACGATCGGCGGGCGCCGCGCCACGTGCGGCAACTTGCTCAAGTGGGTAGACCGCGTTGATCGCAGCCACGATTTCGTCTTGGCTCACGACCTTGTCGTTCATCCAATGACCCGACGCGTCGAGCGGCATGAACTCAATAAACCGAACCTCGACATTGCGCTCGCGGCCAAATGTTGCCAATGCAACAATCTCGTCGTCGTTAACACCGCGCTCGACAACAGCGTTGATCTTCACGGGATTGAACCCAGCTTCTTTTGCGGCCTCGATGCCGTCGAGTACCCGAACGAGTTCGTCACGACGGGTCATCAGCAAGAAGCGATCGGCCTGCAACGTATCGAGGCTGATATTCACCCGGTCGAGGCCGGCCTCGCGAAGTTCGTGTGCCAGCAAACGAAACGTGGCGCCATTTGTGGTGAGCGACAAGTCGGGCTTGTGACCAGCGAGCGGCGACGACGACGTCGCCGGCACCCGCAGTGCAGCGAGCTTGGCGACTAGCACCGGCATGTGAGCGCGAACCGTGGGCTCGCCGCCGGTGAGGCGGAGGCCATCGACCTCGAAACGCTCGACAAAGATGGTGGCGAGGCGCTCGATCTCTTCGAACGTAAGCACCTCACTGCGAGGCAGCCATTTCATGCCCTCTTCGGGCATGCAATAGGTACAGCGAAAGTTGCATCGATCGGTGACCGAGATGCGCAGATCACGAATTGTTCGCCCGAACGGGTCTACGAGATCCATCGGCACAGGTTAGACCAAGGCTCGCGCAAAGCGACCGTTAGAAAGCCAGCACGTAGACGGTGACCTCGTCGCCAGCGGCAACGCTTTCGCCGTCGGGAATCTCGGCCAGCGCGTTCGCCAGAGCCGTGGCTGCAAGTTGGTGGCTGCCTTGCGGACCGCCGGCCGACACGTGATAGCGGCCGTCGGGGCCAAACTGGCCGTGCACTCGTTGGTAATGCACTTTGCCATCGGGGTTGCGACGCAATGTTGTGTCGGCGATGGCCGTGATACGAGTACGAAGCAAGGGCTCGGCGTGGCCCATCATCAACCGCAGCGCCGGGCGGGCCAGCAGCTCGAAGCTCACCAGCGACGAAACCGGGTTGCCCGGCAGGCCGAACACCGGAACAGCGCGGCCGGTGGAGTTCGTGAGCAATCCGAATGCAAATGGCTTTGCCGGCTTGATCGCAATCTGCATCCAGCTCATGTCGGCGATGCGCGACAACACGGCCTTCACGACGTCGTAGTCGCCCATGCTGACGCCGCCGCTCGTGACCACTGCGTCGCACGTATCGGCCGCATGTCGAAGCGTGGCCTCAAGCGCCTGCTCGTCATCGCGCACAATCCCAAAATCGACCGCTACTGCGCCCGACTCGGCCACCATTGCCAGGAGCATCGTCTTGTTGCTCTCGCGAATCTGCCCCATCGCAAGTGGACTGCCATCGTCGATGAGTTCGTCGCCGGTGGACAGCACCGCAACCCGAGCGCGAGGCACGATGTTGACAAAGCGGGCGTTGACGCTGGCGAGAACGCCCGCCACCGCAGGGCGGATGAGAGTGCCCGGGCCGAAGACGGTGGTGCCATCTTTGATGTCGTCGCCTGCATCGCGGATGGCCTGGCCCGAAGTGGCTGTGGCGTTGATGCGCACCACTTGGCCGTCGTTGAGTCGCTCGGTGTTCTCGACCATAACGATGGCATCGGCGCCCTGCGGCACCGGAGCACCGGTCATGATGCGAATCGCTTCGCCACGATGCAGCACGCGATCGGGGGCAGCACCTGCTGCGATTTCATCCACCACAGGAAGTTCGCACGGCACGTTGACCAGATCGGCGGCAATGACGGCGTACCCGTCGACAGCGCTATTCGCGAAGGGAGGAACGTCTTCGCCGGCAACAACGTCGCTCGCCAACACGCAGCCGACGGCGTCGGCAATGTCTGCTGAAACGACGCTCAACACCGTGCACTGAGACAGCACGATGAGACGTGCATCTTCGATGGGAATCAGACCCGTGACCATGGCCATGCACGGTAGTGCTTCGGCGCCGCCAGACTGCAGGGGTGAGTGACCACCCCACTTCGTACCGCGCCTTCTCTGCCGATGGACACAGCGCCCGCTGGACCGCATGGCACCCTGCAGAAACGAGCGCAAACACCAACGCCGACTCCCACTCCAGCTCTCACGAGGAACATCTCACGCTCAGTTGGGACAACGAAGCGTGGACCGCGTCGGGCATCGTGCAGAGCGACAACGTGCAATACGTAATGCGGCTGTCGGCAACGTGGCAAGTGCGTCAGTTCTTGTTGTTCCGCGACATGGACGAGCCCGACCTTTGGCTCGGCAATGACGGCGGCGGTCGCTGGGGAGAAATGAACGGCGCTCACCGGCCCGAACTCGATGGCTGCGTCGACATCGCGTTGGCATGCACCCCGTTCACCAACACCATCGCTATTCGCCGCCTCGCTCTACACGTAGGCGACGCGGCCGAGATCATTGTGGCCGCTGTCGACGTCGAGACCCTCGACATCCAGCCAGTGACTCAGCGGTACAGCCGACTCGACACGCACCGTTGGCACGTTGAGCAGTTGGCTACCGGAGAATCGATTGAGTTCGAAGTCGACGAGTTCGGTCTGGTGATCGACTACCCATCGAGATTTCGGCGCGTGGATTAGCGCCGCGACTCGCCAATGACCCGGCGCAGTTCGTCGCGAAACGCCGGACCGTATTGCGGGTGGTCGAGCGCGAGTTCTACAACGGCGCTGAGCCAGCCAACCGGATTGCCCGTGTCGTAACGGCGCACATCGCGCAGCACACCATGAAATGGTCCGCCGCTGGCCTGTACCCGGAGCGCATCGGTGAGCTGCAACTCGCCACCAGCACCAGGCTTCAGGTGCTCGATGGCGGTGAACACATCGGGAGTGAGCACATAGCGGCCGATGATGATGAGGTCGCTTGGCGCGTCGGCAACCGCAGGCTTTTCGACCAGGTCGCGAACGGCCACCACGCCACCGGCGTCGATATCGCCGATGGGATCGATGACTCCATAAGCGCCAACTTCATCCCGGGGGACGCGTTTGAGACCGACAACGCTGCCGCCCGACGAGACGCACACATCGCACATTGCGCTGAGCAACTCGCTGCTGCCCATCAGTTCGTCGGGCAGCATTACTGCGAACGGTTCGTGCCCCACAACATCTCGGGCGCAACCAACAGCATGGCCAAGACCGAGCGCCGCATGTTGATAGGCAAAGCTGATGCGCACGT
>Ga0194043_1001899_pt1 | contig 11660 bp, 10 predicted proteins | sample JunL4415m_MetaG_FD_161274 | JGI IMG/M metagenome (GOLD analysis project Ga0194043, IMG submission 161274) | Anoxic zone freshwater microbial communities from boreal shield lake in IISD Experimental Lakes Area, Ontario, Canada - Jun2016-L442-15m | ecosystem: Environmental > Aquatic > Freshwater >...
GAGCAGCGTGCAGTAGAGCTTGGAAAAGGCCTTGGGGTGCTTGGCACAGGCCACCGAGAGCGAGGAACCGTGCTCCAAGTCGAGACGCACCTGCGTCAGGATCCGGGCCAGCTCAGGGTTCTCGACCTGTGTGCCCAAGATGCCGAGCGAGCGCACCACCGACAGTCCCGAGTCCACCATGGTCGACAATTGGCGGGTCATGACGGCGATTTCGCGCAGTTTGATCCGGTCGGACAGGCCAGGAATCTTGATCTCGGTCTTCAGGTTGACCGCCGATTTCGGCGTCACGGAGATGGGCATGTAGCCCATCTCTCGGAGTCGACGGACGACCAGCGCCATGCTGTCGCCGTCGAGCTGTCCTTCGACGAGCTCGCCGCCCTTGTCGCGTACCTTGTAGTCGAATGTCAGTGCCACGGTTCCCCGATTCGTTGTTCGGTGGTGCGATCAGCGGTCATCACAGATGTAGGTGGTTGCGGAGGTCCTCTTCGTTTGAGGATCGGTCGTAGGCGATGGACTCAGAAATGATGCCGCTCTTGACCATCTGGGCCAGGCCCTGGTCCATCGTCTGCATGCCGAAGGACCCACCCACCTGCATGAGCGAGTAGATCTGGTGGGTCTTGCCCTGTCGGATCAGGTTGCGGATGGCCGAGGTGCATACGAGTACCTCTGCACAAGCGGCCCGTCCCAGGCCATCGGCCGTAGGTACCAGCTGCTGGGTGACCACACCTTCGAGTGTCGAGGCGAGCATGACCCGGATCTGCTCTTGTTGCTGGGTAGGAAAGACGTCGATGATCCGGTCGATGGTCTGCGGGGCATCTTGGGTATGGAGGGTGCCGAACACGAGGTGGCCCGTTTCGGCAGCGGTCAACGCCATCGAGATGGTCTCGAGGTCACGGAGCTCGCCGACCAAGATGACGTCGGGGTCTTGACGGAGGACACGACGGAGGGCCTCGCCGAACGAGTCGGTGTCCTCGCCGATCTCTCGCTGGGTGATGATCGAGCGCTTGTGGCTGTGGAGGAACTCGATCGGATCCTCGACGGTGACGATGTGGAGCGGCTTCGTCCGGTTGATGATGTCCACCAGCGACGCCAACGTGGTCGACTTTCCGGATCCGGTCGGTCCGGTCACCAGGACCAGGCCTCGGCGCAGGTCCGTGAAGGACCGGATCGAATCGGGCAGTCCGAGGCTGGTGAAGACCGGCATTTCGTGCGGAATGGGCCGTAGGGCGGCCGCCACCGTTCCCCTCTGGAGCGCCACGTTGACGCGGAATCGGCCGACACCGGGGATGGTGTGGGAGGTGTCGAGCTCGTGCTCGGCTTCGAACCGCTCGCGCTGCGAGGCGGGCAGGATGCCGAAGACCATGTCGCGGATGGTCTCGTTGTCCAATGGAGGGCAGCCTTCGATGGGGCGCATGGCCCCGTGCAGGCGGATCGTCCCCGGCATGGCCGCCGTCAGGTGGAGGTCGGAGGCACCCACCGACACGGCATAGCGGAGCAGGTCGTCGATGTGCAGCGGCATTGTGTCGTTGGCCGCGGCCGCAGGTATGCCGGTAGTGAGCAGGTCCTCGACCTTGGCTGCACGTTCCCGCTTGTTCACGGGGGATGTCGTTCCCTCTTCTAGGTCCCCTAGTGCCACCTCGGGGCGGCCGAGACGCTGGGCAATGAGCACGGGGTCAGCCAGCACCGGATGGATCCGGTGGCCGACCCGCCCGGCGAGCTCGTCGACCTCATGAGGGCTCGGCGGCTCCGAAAAGGCGACCACCAGTGCCTTCCCGTCGAACTGGAGACCGATGGCGTCGAAGTCGAGGCCTACCGTCACGGGCACCGCCGCCACGGCGTCGGGGTGGGGAGTGAAGGCGTCCAAGTCGACGGCCGGGAGTTGCGCCAAGGTGGCCAGGGTGCCGACCACGACGCTGGGCAGGGCCTGGCCCCTACTGATCAACACGAAACCCAGACTCCGTCCGGTGGCTGCGGCCTCGTTGACCAGGGGCACCAAATTTGCCTCTGTCTCGTAGCCAGCCTCGACCATGGCCTGCGCCAGTCGGGTGTTCCACACGCCTCGCGTATCCGACGTCACCGATGTCATGCCACCACCCGCAGGACTTCCTCGAGCGTGGTCTGGCCGTCGAAGGCCTTTCGCAACCCGGCCTGACGGAGGGCGACCATGCCCTGGCTGACGGCAAGGCGATGGATCTCGTCCACCGAACCTCCTTCGATGATCATGCGTTCGACCTCCTCGGTCATAGGCATCAGTTCAGCGAGTGCGAGTCGACCGCGGTAGCCGGTCTGCGCACATGCAGAGCAGCCGACCGAGCGGTACACAGTGTTCAACGATCCGACAGCCTCGGCCTCGGCCAAGGTCCAGCCGGCGGCAGCCACATCCGCCTCAGACGGTTCATAGCGCTCCTTGCAGTGCAGACAGAGCCTCCGAGCCAAGCGCTGGGCCACGACACCAGAGATGGCCGATGTCACCAAGAACGGCTCGATGCCCATCTCGATCAGGCGCATCGGCGTGGCTGAGGCGCTGTTGGTATGGAGGGTGGCGAGCACCATGTGACCAGTGAGGGCGGCCTCGATGGCGATCGATGCCGTCTCCTTGTCTCGGATCTCTCCCACCAGCACGATGTCAGGGTCGGACCGCAAGATGGATCGAAGGGCGCTGGCGAAGGTGAGCCCAGCTTTGACGTTGAGCTGAACCTGGTTGACACCCTTCAAGGGAACCTCGACCGGGTCCTCGACGGTAATGATGTTCTTTTCCGAGGAGTTGAGCGCGGTGAGGGTGGTGTAGAGCGTGGTCGACTTGCCGGAGCCGGTCGGTCCGCTGACCAGGATCGTCCCGTATGGCTTGGTGTACAGCGACTCGTAGCGACCCAGCATCTCGGGGTCGAATCCGAGTTCAGCAAAGCCCAGGACCACGCTCGACTTGTCGAGGACCCGCATCACGATCTTCTCTCCGTAGATCGTCGGAAGGGTAGCCATCCGAAGATCGATCCCCTTGGCTCCCACGTTGAGCGAGATGCGACCGTCCTGAGGTACGCGGTGCTCAGCGATGTTCATGTCTGCCATCACCTTGAGCCGGGTAGTGACCGCCGCGGCGATGGACTTCGGTCCGGTCGACACGTCGTGGAGCACGCCGTCGATTCGGTAGCGGATGCGCAGATCGGTGGCCGTCGGCTCGATATGGATGTCGGAGGCTCGTTCGTTGAGCGCCTGGAGGATCAGGAGGTTGACGTAGCGGACGATGGGGGCCGTCTCGGTGACGGTCTGGATGTCGTCGACACCGCTGTCCTGGATGCCTCCATCAATTCCGAGCGAGGCCTCCATGGCCATGTCGGCGGCATCACCGCTGTTGAAGGCCCGCCCGATGTGTGCGCTGATCTGGGTCCGGGTGGCCACCACCACGATGAAGTTGGGGCCGAGGATGGTCCGGAGGTCGTCCATGGCGAAGACGTCGGTGGGATTGGACGCAGCGACCACAGGGACGGAGTTGTCCAGGGCGATCACCATGACGTTGTGGTGTCGGGCCGTCGTTTCGGGGATGACCTCGGCCACGGAAATGTCGACACCGACGATGTCGAGGTCTACGAATTGGAGGCCCATCTCTTCGGCCATCCCCCACATGAGGTCGGCCTCGGTGACCAGCTTCTGGTTGGTAAGGATCCGAGCGATGCTCAAGCCGGTCAGGTTGTGCTCTTCGAGGGCCAGGCTCATCGCCTCGAGGGAGACCCGGTTCCCTTCGACCAATGCCTTGGCCAGGGGCGGAAACCCGGCCGTGGCGGCTGCCGTGGCCTCATGGTCCTCATGGTCCTCAGGGTCCTCGGGGTGGAGGTCGTGATAGGTGGCCACCGCCTCGGCCACCAGGTCGGCCGCGTCATCTGGCGTGTCGCCTGCCCCTTCGGCCAGGATGCTGTCCACTTCGAGAGTCAGAGCCAGTGCCGCTAGTTCGTCGGCCGCTGGGGACGCGGAACCGTTGACATCATGAGATGGTGCCAGCGGAGCGGAATCGGCCGTGTCAAGCACTTCGGAGAGCGCCATGTCGAACGCATCGACTGGCGTTGGATCGGCGTTGCTGCTTGCGGGGACGACGGGGCCAGCAGACCACTCGAGGCCCTCCCCGAACATCATGTCGAGGTACCGGTCGATCTGCTCAGGGGACGCCACCACCGAAATGAAGTCCCGCCCCAAGAGGGCGCGGATGGAGTCTTGGGCAAAGAGATCGGAGGGGTCGGCGGTTGCAATCACCGGAGTCCCGAACTTGCGTTTGATGGCTACCACGCGGTGGTGGCGCGAAAGTTCGCCCGGCAGGATTGTGGCCGCGGCAGGATCGACGCCATAGGCGTCGAGATCGACGAACTCAAGATCGCGTTCGTTTGCCATGTATCGAATGGCCTCCACGTCGCTCATGAATCAATCATCGGCAGACTGCCGTCCAACATTGAATGAGATTCCCTGTGATCCACCCGCACTGGAGTCCGGGGACACCGGACCGTTGGCATTTCTGCATCGTTCGCCACCCTGTTCGCCGCCTGCCTGCCGCCGTGTGCACATTGCGTGCATGGCCACACCTGCCGCTAGGGATTCGGGCGACTCCGGTGAGACTCCTTCAATGGTAGGTGCTAGTGCCTCGTCTCCCGCTACTAATTCCGGGTGCGAAAAGGGTGCGAAAACCATTGGATGTCACCAGGGACCACTAGGGTGAACCGCCACGCGACAACGAGAGGACGGACGCCAGGATGCACCTCACCATGTCGATCGGCGGCCGTGCATCCCCTTGTCATCGCGTGTTCTTCCCTGATTCGCCGTCTATTCCTGAAGTCCCTACCGGATCAGTCCCTACCGGATCAGTCCCTACCGGATCAGTCCAGTGAGATCAGTCCGGTGACCGGCTTGCGTGGAGAGCCCGAGTGGTTCGTGATCGCCGTTGCCGCCTTGTTCGGACTGGGAGTTGGCTCATTCCTGAACGTGGTGGTGTACCGCGTTCCGCTCGGCCTATCGGTGTCGAAACCCCGTTCGTTCTGCCCGACCTGTGATCGCCAGCTCTCGTGGTGGGAGAACGTCCCGGTGGCCTCATGGCTGGCCCTTCGAGGCAAGTGCCACACCTGCCACGAGCCCATCTCAGCCCGGTATCCCCTGGTCGAAGGGGCCACCGCCGCCGTCTTCGCCCTCGTGACTTGGGCCTGGCACGGCTCGCTGCTGTCTGGCGGCTACTGCGTCTTGGGTGCCACGGTGATCGCCGTGAGCCTGATTGAACTAGGTGGGCCGCGGGCGCCGCTGTCGGTGGGGGCCACGGGAGCGGCTCTGGGCCAGACGCTCATCATCGGTGCCGCCATGTGGCTCGACGCTTGGAGTGTGCTTGTCTGGTCGCTGGTGGGTCTAGTGGTAGCCACGGTCACCCTCGCCGTGCTGCGATCCCGCGACCCGGACTGCCGTGACCCTCGGGGTCATGGACGCACTCTGCTGGCTACCGCTGGCTGCTGGTTGGGCGGACTCGGCGCCGTCGCCGTGGCTGCAACAGTGGCAGGCCTGGTGGCCTGGATCCTCACCGCCTTCGCCTGTCTGGTGGTGCTGTGGAATCGACGACGGCGTCCGCTGGCGATGGAGTCGTCTGGTCGCAGTTGGGGGCGATGGGTCCTAGCCATCGCCTCGGTGCCCCTCGTCACCGGTCTGGCCGTCGCTATGGCTGTGTCCCTCGCCGTCGCCAGGTGATCCACCTACGATGGACGCATGGGAAGCGCCCGACCACGCCATCCCGCTGTGCAGGTATGACCGGGCTGATCGCGCCATGACCGGGCTCGAGTCGGTCTATCGGACAGTAATTGTGGACGATCACGAACTACTGCGGGCCGGCACGCGCGGAATCCTCGAGGATGCCTCGGGATTCGTGGTGGTAGGGGAAGCGGCCGATGCCGATTCGGCGCAGGTGGTCGTCGCTGAAACCCTTCCTGAACTGGTCATTACTGATATCCGTCTCCCGACGACCAATGGGATCGATTTGGCCGCTCAACTGGTCAACGACCACCCCGGACTGGTGGTAGTCATCTTGAGCGCCTACGACGACGAGCACTACGTCCGGGCCGCCTTGGCCGCCGGAGTATCCGGCTACCTGCTCAAGACCATGCCCAGCCACGAGCTCGTGACGGCCTTGCGCGACGCATGCGCCGGAGCCGGAGCCGGAGCCGGCCGCAGTACTCGGATCCCTCACGGTCGAGGGGAAAAGGATCTGTCCGCCCATGCAGTCGATCCCAGTGAGCAGCTCACCGCCCGCGAGACCGAGGTCGTACGCCTGGTCGCCCGAGGAATGGCGAACAAAGTGATCGCCCAACAGCTCAGCATCAGCCCCCGCACCGTCGAGGGGCATCTCAACCGCGTGTTCGACAAGTTGGGCATCGTGTCTCGCACCGAGCTGGTCCACTACGCACTGGCCAACAGCCTGTTCATCCGTGATCCCCAAGGCGGGCCAGGAGCGGACCCTGTGAGCGACACTCCATGACCGGTCCGGTCAGCGCTCTGCCACCAACGACGAGCAGCCTGCCTGCGGTGCCAACTCGAGGCCCCTCGGGGCCGCCATCGGCTATCGCTCCCTGGACGGACTCCCAGTTCTGGATTCTCCAGGTCGTGATACTGGCCCTGGTGCTGATCCGACTCGCCATGACGGTGTCGTTCGATCTGGCGCCCACCAACCTGGTCCTCGAGCTCTCCACCATCGCCATCTTCTTCGTCCCTGTGGTTATCGCCGCCCTTCGGTATGGACTGGTGGGAGGGCTGGCCACTGTCGCTTGGATCGCCGTGCTGTCGGTTCCCGGATTCGCCGAGGCGGCGAAGCACGGCGACATTGGCGCCCTGTGGGCCGAGGTGTTCCAGGTCGTCGTGCTTGCCGTGCTGGCTGGCCTGATCGGCCAGCAGGTATCAGCGGAGGCCACTTCTCGCGATCAAGCCGAGTCCGCCTTGCAGGCCCGCCTGCGCGCCGAGATGCTCTACGAGGACATCTTCGAGTCCAATCGATCGCCCATCCTCATTGTCGATGCCGACGGCTACGTCGTCGATTCCAACACCTCAGCGGATCGGGCCTTTGGGTCATCGACGCACGAGACTCGGCCTCTGGCGCCCGAGACGGCTGTACCGCCGCGCCGGCGCCTGGTCGATGTGGTGGGACCGGAGGCGGCCGCTGTCGTCCTGGCCCACCTGGTGTCAGGCGGTGGCCCATCCGGCGCACCGTCAGTCGCCACGCCGTCGGCCGCCACGCCGTCCGAGGATGCCGAGCACCTCGACGCCGAGGAGCGTGTCCGACCCGTCGCCTACGAAGTAGACGGGCAACCGGTCTTGTACCGGCCGACGGCAACCCTGGTCGGCTCAACCGGCAGCGACCGGCGCGTGCAGGTCATCTTCGAGGACGTCACCACCGAGACCCGCCGCCACGACCTGATGGAGGCATATGCAGGACAGGTGGTCCTCGGCCAAGAAGAGGAGCGGCGCCACATCGCCCAAGAGCTCCACGATGGACCGCTCCAGACGCTGATCCATCTGTGCCGACAGATCGATTCACTCGATGCCGCCCAGCGCCCGCTGGGCACGGCACCCCCCACCCTGGCATCGCTGCGCACCACAGTGGAGGAGACGGTCGCCGAGCTCCGGTCGCTCGCCAAGGGTCTACGCCCCTCCGTTCTGGACGATCTAGGTCTGGTGGCCTCTATCAACCAGGTGCTGACCGAAGCCACCGACCGGCAAGGGTTCCAGGGCCAGTTCGACGTGAGCGGTTCGGAGCGCCGGCTTCCCCCTGCAGTCGAACTAGCCCTGTTCCGCATCGCCCAAGAGGCGGTCACCAATGCGGAGCGCCATGCCACGGCCAGCCAGGTCACCATTTCGCTCGAGTTCGCCGACGACCGTTTGCGGCTGCGAGTCGAAGACGATGGCGTCGGGTTCGACCAAGAACACGAGATCCACCCAGAGGATGGCCACTCCCTCGGCCTTCCCGGCATGAGTGAGCGCGCCCGACTGGTGGGAGGACGCCTGAAGGTCCGATCCCAGCCTGGCCGGGGCACGAGGGTGGAGGTACAGGTACCCACCAAGGTGCCCGACATCGATTGACCAGGTCAGCGACCGCTTGACACGCACTTGCAGAGTGCCACAGGGTCAAAGGCGAGGGTGATGGTGATGGTGAGGGTGGCAACTGTCACCCAACTGACATAGAGATTGTGACCGGATTTCCGCCAATTCATGTGATAATAGGAATGTGGAAGAGATCCTCATCGAGTCGTGCCACAGCACGTGGATCATCGACAGGGAAAACTCGAGGTTCCGTCGGGTGGTCAAGTCGGCCCACCAGACCGGAGCGCCCGCTACTACCGAGTGGCGCCCGTGCTACGGCGTGGAGATCGACCCGCAGTCCGAGTCGTTCGTCGTTCTCCTGAATCCGGAAGGTACCCGGCTATTGCGGAGCTGGCGCCACGTGGAGCACTGTGCGCAGTGTGGTGGCGAAGCAACATCGGAGTTGTCACTGCGCGATCTGCGCTCCGCCATCCGCAGCTAGTCAGTTCCCACCACAAGATTCCGCTGGATGCAGTGGCCCCGGTCGGATGGCGACCTTTCCTAGAGCGAATGCTCGCGCTTCCACTGGCCTGAGCTGCCACCGGTCTTCTCCCACAGCATCAACTGGTCGATGCTCATGGTGCGGTCTGCCGACTTACACATGTCGTAGACCGTGAGGGCGGCCACGGCACATGCCGTCATCGCCTCCATCTCCACCCCGGTCCGGTCGATGGCCTCCACCTTGACTTCGACTTCCACGTAGTCGTCGCCGATGGTGAAGTCGACCTGGACCGATCCGACCAGCAGCGGTTGGCACATCGGGACCAGATCAGCGGTCCGCTTGGCGGCCTGGATGCCAGCCACCCGAGCCGCGGCCAGGACATCGCCTTTGGTAATGGCGTTGTTCGCCACCTGGGCCGTCGTCTCCGGTTTCATCGCCACTCGGCAACGAGCCAACGCTCGTCGCAGCGTCGCCTCCTTGGGCGACACGTCCGCCATACGGGTCCCACCAAAAGGGTCCAGGTGGCTCAAGCTCCGGTCGGTCACAGTGCGCTCCCGTCGATCACGTGGGCCAGTCTACGGGAGTCGGTGTCCATAGGACGGCATTGGCACTCGCTCAGGTAGACTGCCAGCCGAACGCCGACCAGGACCGGAAGGAACACCGCGCGTGCCCACCTACGAATACCGCTGTGAGAGCTGTGCGACGAACTTCGATGTCGTCCAGTCCTTCCACGATGACCCACTCACCGAATGTCCTACTTGCGGCTCGCCGGTTCGCAAGGTGTTCGGCAGCGTCGGCATCGTGTTCAAAGGGAGCGGCTTCTACAAGACCGACAGCCGATCGGGCAGCGGGTCCAAGTCGGGTGGCAGTGACTCCACAGCCACCATTCCGGCCAAGTCCGACACCGGCGGTTCCGGGTCGGGCTCTGACTCCGGGTCGGGCTCGGGATCGGGACCGAAGGAGTCGTCGGGTTCCTCTGGTTCATCGGATGCAGCCAAGCCCGCCAAGACTCCGGCACCTTCATCACCGGCCAAGAGCAGCGGATCCGGTAGCTCCTCCACCTGATCGCACCGTCCATGGTCCACCGAATGCCTCGACATCTGGTGGCGCGTCTGGTGTTGCGTCTGGTGTTGCGTAAACCGAAACCCAACCGATGAAACCAGTCCAGGTCGGATGGCCACGGTAGCCATATCGAGGCACTGTCGACGTGGCGTACAAGAGGAAATATGTGCTGCGATTTGGCACATTGGTCCTGTACAGTTGGGACGATGGACGTAGCGGACCTAGACAGACTCCTCCTCAAGTTGGCAGAACTCGATGGTTCCGATCTCCACGTCAAGGCAGGCGCACGCCCCCGCCTACGGGTAGCCGGAGCGCTTCGCACACTCGACGACGAAGAGGCGTTCACCGCTCCGGAAACCATGCAGATCGCCGAGGCGATGATGACTGAGTCCGTGCTCGCCACGTTCCGCGAACGTCGCGAAGCCGACTTCGCATATAGCGTGCCTGGCACCGGCCGCTTCCGGGTGAACGCCTACTACCAGCGTTCATCGGCCGCCCTGGCCATTCGCCGGGTGCGCGCCACCCCTGCCACCGCAAAAGAGCTCGGACTCCCCGAGGTCGTTACGAAGTTGGCCGGGGAGATGCGGGGCTTGGTGCTCGTGACTGGGCCGACCGGGTCGGGCAAGACCACGACACTGGCCGCCATGATCGACCACATCAACCACCTGCGCTCGTGTCACATCGTGACCATCGAAGATCCGGTCGAAGTCCTGCACAAGGATGACCTGGCGGCTATCGACCAGCGCGAAGTCGGCTTCGACACGGACTCGTTCTCCTCCGCTATGCGGGTAGTGCTCCGCCAAGACCCGGACGTCATTTTGGTCGGTGAGATGCGCGACCAGGAGACAGTGGCCGCCGCCCTAGGAGCGGCAGAAACAGGGCACCTGGTCTTCTCCACCCTGCACACGATCAACGCCACTGAGACGATCAACCGCATCGTCGACTTCTTTCCACCGCACCAGCAGTCGCAGATCAGACTCAGCCTGGCCGGGTCCCTCAAAGGGATCGTCTGCCAGCGGCTGATCCCTACCGTCGAAGGTGACGGCCGGGTCCCGGCACTCGAAGTCCTAGTCGTCAACGGCCGTATCCAGCAGTCGATCATCGATCCCCTCTTGACCAGCGACATCGAGTCGATCGTCGCCGACGGGGACTACTACGGCATGGTGACCTTCGATCAGTCCCTCGCGGAGCTGCTCTCGTCGGGCCAGATCACCCTGGCCGAGGCCATGTCCACGGCATCCAACCCCCACGACCTGAAGGTGATGCTCGAGCGGAAGGGGATCCTCCAAACCGGGAACCTCGCCGCACAGTTCACATGACCGAATCACAGATACAGGTCAGACGCTCAAGGTGATGCCTCTCTCTTCCGATAGTTCAACTGTGGCCCACCCGGCCATGAGAAGCACTGAAACGCCACCAAAGACCGGAGAACGGCAATGCGGAACGTGACCATGCCATCGGCGGACGGTGTGCGAACTGCGCCCTCTGCGCCCCCTGCTCGCTCCGTGGCCGCCTCGGCGGATCACGTCGCATCTGGACCTGCCTCTCTCACCCTGACTACGACGGGAGCCCCCACATGGCACGCATGACGGTCGGCCTCGATATCGGCACCAGCGCAGTACGCGCGGCCGAAATCGATATCTCCAAGCCCATGCCAGTCCTCATGACCTACGGCCAGGTCGGTCTGCCGCCCGGCTCGCTGGTCGACGGCGAAATACGCGATGCCTCGGCAGTGGCCGAGGCCATCGAAAAGCTGTGGAAGAACGGGCAGTTCAGCGGAACCTCGGTCATTGTCGGGATCGCTGGCCTTCGTGCCATCACCCGTGAGATCGACCTCCCCTACGTTCCTGACGACGAGGTCGACAGCGCCGTCAGGTTCCAGTCCGAGGAAGTCATCCCCTTCCCGCCGGACAAGACGATCCTCTCGTCCCAAGTGCTGGCCGACTACACCAATGAGGAAGGCGCAAAGATGCGCCGGGTCTTGGTCGCCGCCGCCCACGTCGACTTGGTCAACGGGGTCATCGAGGCCGTCGAGCGAGCCGGACTGACAGTAGAAGGCGTAGACCTCGTC
>Ga0194043_1001902_pt1 | contig 11655 bp, 11 predicted proteins | sample JunL4415m_MetaG_FD_161274 | JGI IMG/M metagenome (GOLD analysis project Ga0194043, IMG submission 161274) | Anoxic zone freshwater microbial communities from boreal shield lake in IISD Experimental Lakes Area, Ontario, Canada - Jun2016-L442-15m | ecosystem: Environmental > Aquatic > Freshwater >...
GCACGGATCTCATCCTCAGTGGGCTGTTCGCCAAGGCTTGGCTCTGGTGTGATTTCTTCTTCGCTCATATGACTGTCCCGGGAGCATAGGTGGACTCGGTATCGCGGAGAGTCTCCTCGTAGATGTCACGCAAGGGCTGGCCGGACTCAAAGGCCGTTCGCTGGCGCTGAGTGCCATTGAACAGCGGGAACTGCGGGCTAATCCCCAGCTCGGACCGCACGGGCTCTGTCCAAGCCAGAAGGCGATCAAGGGTTCCTGCCGAGTCGTACTCCGTCTGCTGCTCAAAGTCGATCAGCTTTCCTTCAACTCCGTATCTAATCGCCCGCCAGAAGTTTTCCTCAAGCAGGCCTCTTGGAACATCAACGAACGGAACTCCCTCGTCATCGTCACGCGCAGCCTGAAGGACGCATCCGGTGATCAACGCTGCCAACGCGTCACTCTCAGCCGCAGTTGGCTGAGCGTCGCAAATCCGAACCTCAACAGTTCCATAGGAGAGATGAGGACGGACAGACCACCAGACCTGAGTGTATTCAATGATCGAATTGACCCGAATCAGAGTCTCAAGATAAGAACGGTAAGCCGTCCAACTACCAAATGAGTCTGGAATTCCGCAGCGGGGAAAGCTCTTCGTGAAGATCTGGGTCCTGACCGAATGGAGGCCACTGTCCCGGCCGTCAAGGAAAGGTGAACTGGAAGAAATAGCCAGAAGCTGTGGGAGCACGGTCCTCAGTCGGTCACAGACCCGAATCGCCCTGTCCGCACCATTCACACCAACATGGATGTGAAGTGAGAATGTGTTGTTGCGCCAAGCAACCCAGCGCAGGTCGCCTTCCACCCGCTGATAGTGATCCGTGCTGATTATTTCCTGATCGCGATAGTCCGCCCAAGGATGCGTCCCGGTAGATGCCAGCCGCAGACCTTGGGCATCTGCGATCTCGAACAGTCGCCGACGATGGCTTCTCTGCTTGGCCTGTGCGTCGAACAGATCCTCCCCACGCCCCGAGCGGATTTCAATCTCAGATCGAATCAGCTCCCCAGCCACCGCTATCGCCATCTCGGGGTCGGACTGGGCAGCGTCGCGCAGAACTTCAAACCCGGGTACAAGCTCAAGGGATTCTGGATCAACGATCCCGAACTCCTCCTCAATGCCAACTGTTCCGTTGACACTCCCATCGAAGATGGCTTCCGCCGCCTCAAAGTCAATTCCTGGGGACATGGTTTTTCCTGTGTTGGTTCTGACCGGTCTGATCAGGTCAGATAGAAGTAGAGCGCGTAAAGCAGATCAACTGCCGGAGACGACGTGTGGACCGTCACCGACGGTGGCACATCGAGCAGAGTCTCGGAGTAGTTGAAGATGATCTTCACCCCGGCCTCAACGAGCAGATCCGCCAGTGGCTGTGCGGCAGCTGCAGGTACTGCCAGAACGGCGACAACAATCTCCTCATCAACCACAGCCCGCTCGAGATCAACAGACTCGCGCACCGTGTGGGGGCCGACACTCTCCCCGACCTTGTCCGGATCGGAGTCAAACAGCGCAACAACCCTGAAGCCGTGATCCGCAAAAATGTCGGAGCTTGCGATGGCCTTGCCAAGGTTGCCAGCACCGAAGAGGGCGATGTTGTGCTGCCCTGCCGTCCTCAAAATGTCACGGATCGCTGCGACTAGTCCGTCAACGCTGTAGCCAACTCCGCGTTTCCCAAATTTTCCAAATCCGCTCAAGTCGCGCCTGATCTGGGTGGGATTTACATGTGTGTAGTCGGAGAGCTCCTGGGAAGAGATGTTGTCCTTGCCCATCTTCTTAGCCTGAGTAAGTACCTGGAGATACCTCGAAAGTCGGGCCGCAACACCGAGCGCCAGCCTCTCAGGCGTCCGTCCGGCGTCTGCGTCTTCAGTCACGGGGTTCATCGGCGGTCATCCTAGCCGCGCGGGCCAAGACTTCCTCAAGCTGAGCCCTGGTGATGTCCAGCTCAAGCTGAATCTCACCGCAGTGTTCAACCAGCGGAATGCGTTCGAGATACCGCGAATGCATTGCTTCATCAAGTTCGATGTTGACCTCAACGACCTCAAGCATCGGATATTCAACGACCAACTCAGCAAGGAGCGCTGCGGTCCCCTCACAGAGGTGACAGCCTGGACGCGAGTAGAGCGTGAGGGTGCTGACTCCCTCGAGGTTGTTCATCCAGCGCCCTTGGAGCCGGTCGAATACGCGTCGAGCGCGAGCATGTCAGCCCTGTCCAGATCTGGGACCTCCAAGGCAGCCCGCCCAATCATCGCCGCGTTGTCGGTGCAGTAGCCCCGAGCGGGAACCACGAGATCGATGCCGGCTTGCCCCAGTGTTTCCCGGATGGCGCTGCTGGCTGCAACCCCACCTCCAAAAGCGACACGTGAAATTCCAGTCTCCTTGACAGCCCGAGCGGTTCTGTCCGAAAGCTGCCCTGCAATTGCAGCCTGATACGACGCGGCGAGGTCATTCGTTCGCACTGCGGCCTCATCAGGTCCGAGATCCCGGATCGCGTAGAGGAGGCTCGTCTTGAGTCCAGCGAAGGAGAAGTCACACCCGGCAACGCCTTTTGCTCGAGGGAACTCAAACGCCCTCGGGTCACCTTCCAAGGCAGCAGCCTCCACCAGCGGCCCGCCTGGGTATCCAAGGCCAAGCATCCGAGCACCCTTGTCAAAGGCCTCACCTGCCGCATCATCAAGGGTCTGACCAACAATCTCCCAGTTGGGCCCAGTCTCAGTCACCTTGGCAATGAGAGTGTGTCCACCGCTCGCGAGCAAACAGAGGAAGGGGGGTTTCAGATCTACCTCGGCAAGGTAGGACGCTGCAACATGGCCATGAAGGTGATCCACAGCCCGAAGCGGCAACCCCCTGGAGACAGCCAGCCCTTTGGCTGTGGATATCCCCACCAGGAGGGCTCCCGTAAGTCCCGGCCCTTGAGTGACAGCCAGACGATCGATGGCATCCATCGCGATCCCAGCCTCGTCGAGGGCCCCGAGGATCACCGGCTCAATCAGCTCCAAGTGCTTGCGTGCTGCGAGCTCAGGGACGACTCCTCCATAAAGGTCGTGAATCAGCTGACTGCCGACCACACTCGAAAGGACCCGCCCAGAGTCATCCACTACCGCAGCGCAAGTGTCGTCACAGCTCGTTTCGATGGCGAGAATCATCGGTTTTGCTCTTGGGCATTGGGAACGTCATCCAGTGACCCACGCAGTGTCGCTGGAGTCCTCCACATGATCAAGGCGTCCTCACCAGAATCTGCGTAATAACGGGTCCGCCGACCCGCAGCCAGAAACCCGAATTTCTCATAGAGGGCAATCGCCGCACCATTAGAGGGGCGAACTTCCAATGTGATTCTGGCGTCAGGTCCCACCGTCGACAACAGCTCAACCATCAGTTGTTCACCGACCCCGACCCGTCTTCCAGAAGGCTGGACTGCAATGTTCATCAGGTGCCAGTCCTCGTCAAGTTTGGAGCAGACGACATAACCGACGAGCGACCCAGATCCCTCAGCAGCGAGACACACGGACCCTGCTCTGTTCATCTCAAGAATGAACATCCCTGCAGACCATGGTGAGGGGAACGAGTCTCTCTCAATCCCAAGGATCTGTGGCAGGTCAGCAAAAACAAGATCACGGACTTGAATCATGTCCCAGCCGCCTTTGGCCGCTCGCTGGTTGGAACAGCATCAGCTTCGCGGAGATAGTGAGGAAGAACCTCTGCCCCGTCCGGCCAACGCCTGCCCACCCGTGCTACTTGAAGCGCAGAGATTCGATGCAACATAGACTCAGATTCAGGCACCTCGAAGCCTCTCTCTGCAAGCAAACGAGAGTGCAGCAAGGCACCATCACCGACGCAGAGAGCCCCTGCCGGCAACGAATCCGTCCACGACTCGTCATCCGCCACACTCAGGATTCGCTCCAATTCCTCTCCGTGAGAAGCAGTGGTAAACAGCTCCCCCCGCCGGGCGTCAATCAGTCCGACGACTTGCCGTGAGCCGCGGGTTGCCAGAGCACCTGAGATCAGCGCCTCAAGTGAGGACGCCCCAACTACCCGCACGCCAAGACCAAACGCAATCGCTTTGGCAGTCGCAATCCCAACCCTCAGTCCGGTGAAAGAACCAGGCCCGACCGCCACAGCCACGCACGACACATCGCTCCAGCCCATCTCGATTCCAGCGAGCGCCTCCTCCGCGAGGACAAGGGCTCTACTGGCGTGCCCCGGCTTCCCATCCGACCCGGGAATGTCCGACAGCTCAACAAATCGATCGTCATCTTTGACAGCGGCAACAGCCGTGTTGAAAGTTGTGGTGTCGAAGGCCAGAGTGCACGGCATCAGGAAACCGTGATCTTTCTTGTGTTCTCGCTCAGATGCTCAATCTGAACGTAGTGCGTCCCACTCGGACTCACAGGACCAAGCCTCTCTGGCCACTCGATGAACACGACCCGATCAGGCGCAAATTCTCCCTCAAGCACGCCAGGATCCTCCCCCGGCATTCCGTCAGCCAGCCGATAGAGGTCAATGTGTGACGCAGGGATTCGTGCGTCGTCATAGCGCTTGGCCAAAGTGAAGGTTGGGCTTGTTACCGGGCCCGTTACACCGAGCGCCCTCAGGGTTCCGCGAACGAAAACAGTCTTGCCTGCGCCGAGGTCGCCTTCGATCATCACGCAGTCGCCTGCCTTGAGCAGGCCCGCCAAGGACGCGCCGAGAGCCTCGGTTTCGGCTGGGCCATCAGTCACTGTCTTAAATGGAAGGTCCACGGCGCGAGATTACAGCGGGACCGGGGTCTGCCAGCGGTACGGTTCAGCTGGATGCGCAACTTTGCCACACGAGCCCACCTCGGTCTTCTCATCGCGACAGCACCCCTCGGCGTTGTTCTGGGAGCTTCGGGGAATCCCACATGGCACCCCGGTCTCGGGATCTACGTCTGGCTCATCTACCTCATCGGACTTTCGCTCGGATTTCCTGTAATCCCGAGAAATGCCGCATCCCGAGTCGCCCTACTTGGGTTTCTGGCTCTGACTGCTCTGACAGGACTAAGCATTCTGTGGGCTCCGGACCGAGGCCCAGCTTCGAACAACTTCGCCCAAATGCTTCTGTACTCGGGAGCTGCGTTTGCCTTGGTCTCAGGTTTGAGCAAGTTTGACCGCCATCGTCTTGCGGAGCCCACGGCATGGGCAACAGCAGCCGCCGCAAGTCTCTACAGCCTGAGCGAGCGCGTATTTCCAGGCCTTTTCACCCTCCATGCCGACCAAATTGCCTTCGGCCGCCTCTCTCAGCCGTTGGGCTACTGGAACGCTATGGGGGCACTGTCGGGGGTAGGACTGGTCCTTGCTGCACGGCTTGCCGCAGACCGCGAACTCCCTCGCCCACTGCGCATTACTGCAACAGCATCAATGCCCTTCATCAGTCTCGCCCTCTGGCTTACATTCTCGCGCGGAGCTCTCGTGGCCACAGCAGCCGGACTCGCTGCCCTAGCAGCCATTCAGTTCAACAGGACCCAGATCCGCAGCCTGACGGTGGCCATTGTCGGTTTGTTCCCCGTTGCTCTAGCTGCAGAGTCTCTGGAATCTGTCAGGACCCTCGCAGGGAGCCCGTCCGGAAGAGCGTCAGACGGGCTAATCCTAGGCGGAGTAATTCTGCTCACCTCGATGGCCTCCGTGTTTATCAATCACTTTGCCACTCCGCATAAGTCAGAGAACGGGACGCTCCACTCTGGTTGGAGGCGTGTGATGGTGGTTCTCGCAGTTGCCCTGACTCTCGCGCCAGTCGGAACCGTATTGATCGGGACAAGTGACGCCACCCCCCCAGTCGCCACAAGTGGGGCCGACTCCCAGCGACTTCAGTCAATCAGTACAAACAGGTCCAGATACTGGTCGGTAGCCGTGGACGGGTTCGCGGCCAAGCCCATTGCCGGCAATGGGAGCGGCTCATTCCGTTCGCTCTGGCTTAGACACCGAAACGGGCAGCAGCCAGCCCTCAATGCTCATTCGCTGGAGCTTGAGGTAGCAGCTGAGCTAGGGATTCTGGGGCTCCTCGCGCTGCTCCTGGTTTTCAGCGGAGCCTGGATCAGGTCGAGATCTCTGATCAGGTTCCTACCCGGATCCCTAGCTGGAGCCATGGGAGCAGGAGTCCTCTTCCTAGCCCACAGTGCCGTCGATTGGGACTTTCAGATCCCTGGCCTGATGCTTCCCATGATCCTTCTTGTCTCAGCAGTTCTTGCCGTGAACACTGAGCACGATGCCAAACACGTCGCCGCATCAGAGTCAAGCTGGAGACATGCGCTTCTGATGACGCTTGCCTGCGTAATCGCAGCAAGCTCAATCATCTGGCTCGGTCACTTGTGGGAGGCCAGGGTACTTCAACGCGAGGCGAGCCTCAAGACGGACGCCGCTAAAGTACTCGGCTGGACACCAGCCCGCTACCGCGAGACCGTTCGACTTCTCAAGGATGCGTCTTGGCTGAACCCAAACCCTAGTCCGAGATTAGACCTCGCAACCGTCTATTGGAACAATGGGCATCGAGCCCTCGCAGTCCAGACCTTGCAAAAGATCGTCAAAGATAACCCGGGATTGTGGCCTGGATGGGAGATCCTCTGGATATATGGCGTCGCAACCCACAATCCAGCTGCCTTTGAAGCCAAGATAAGGGCATTAGAGCTTCGGGACATGCTTTACCAGCCGAGCCAAAGTCCCTGACGTTCTCGCGTTCTGCGAGTACCAACCCGCCCGGCGTTCGCTACCGTCAGATTCTGAATGTCCGCGCCTGAAACCCCCATGCCATCTGCTGGACGAGGCAAGGGTCCCCTCAAACCCATGATCGCCAAGCTCCGCGGGTCCGACACGGGCTACGCGGCGATCCTCGCTGGGGCAATGATCGCGACGAACCTTGTTGCGCTGATTACAACGGTCGCATTCGGACGCCTTCTGCATGTGGAAGGTTACGGCCAGCTCGCAGCAATCCTCTCCACTTTCATCATTCTCAGCGTCCCCGGAGCTGCTCTTCAGGTTGCGACGGCCCGCGAAGGAGCCCTCGGGCATCTCGGGCAAGGACGGGAGTTCGCAACCACTCTTCGTCGCTGGACCATAACTCTGATCTTCGTGACAATCGCGGTGACTGTTGTCTCAATTCTCGTCAGAGCGCCGATCGCAAGCGTCATTGGCGTCAAGCAAGAGTGGGCAGCCGCATTTGTGCCGCCAGCTGCCTGCATCTGGATCCTGCTTTCGATTCAGCGCGGGGCACTTCAGGCAACAAGGGCCTACCCCGCTGTCGGATGGAGCATGATTGGAGAGCAGATTGCGAGGCTGGTCCTCGGCGTTGGACTCGCTCTCACGGGACTTGACGTGACAGGCGCTTACCTGGGAACCCCCCTGGCGATGGTCGCAACGAGTTTCATCCTTGGACTGGTTCTCTCTCGCCGCTTGGGAGGCCACAGCGAGAAGCATTCCGCCCACGGATTGCGCCGGCTGACGCGTAACGCCTGGGCAGCGATCATTGGCTTGGCCTTGATAGCTGTGCTCCAGAATGTGGATGTCATCGTTGCCCAGCATCGTCTCCACGGGACTGACGCTGGCGCTTATGCTGCGGCCGCAGTGGCCGCAAAGGTCGTTGTCTGGGTGGCCATCGGGATCGGCTTCTACCTTTTGCCCGAGGCAGCCCGCCGCCACGCTGAAGGCCAGGATGCACGTCCGGTCCTGCGAAAAGCTCTTGTCATGACAGCAGCCGTTGCCGCCCCATGCCTCACCGTCTATCTGGTGGCCCCCGAGCTCCTTCTCAAGCTGGCCTTCGGAGGGAAGTATTCACAGGGCTCTGAGGCTCTGTTCGAGCTTGGAATTGCGATGGCGTTTCTATCCGTCTGCTATCTGGCCGTGCAGCTCCTCCTCGCGCTACGAGAGGTCAAGTTCCTCTGGTTCCTTGCCCTTGTGGCCGCCGCTGAACCAGCTGCGCTTCTCCTCCTTCCCAACGGAGGAACCGTGAACGGTTATGCAACCACCGTCCTGTATGTCCAGGTGGTGGCCGCTACAGGAGCACTTATTGCTGCATACCGAGCCTCGGCCGCGCCTCGCACTGCCAAAGCCAAGCCCTAGTTCTGAGGCTCCAGGACTTCCCAAGCCCCAAACCGGCCGACCATCTTGTAGCTCTGCCTCAGGAATGCATCGAGCAGAGTGACCCCAGACGACTTGCCAGCCTGATTGGGTTCCGGGGCAGCAGTAATTCCCGCGGTGTAGCGGACAACAAGTGCCTTCGTCGCCTCAAGTCGCCCAATTATCTCTTCCTGAACCGGCGCGCTCGTAACCACACCAGGCGCAGCGATGTCGTACCGGGTCACGTTATCCCGGCCGCTTAGAACGTAGAACAGCGGCGCACCTGAGGTAACAAGATCGGACCGTTTTGTCGTGACGTAAATCGGCCCCGCCTTGGAGTCCTTCACGAATCTGACGGCAGCTTCGAGATCAGCCAGCGAACAGACCTGAACCGGTTCCCCCCTGAGTGAACAGCGGGTTGATGGGAGCTCCTTCACTCCATGTGCAGCATCAATCTGAATGACCCGCGCCTGCTGGGCTGCCCTCACCTCTCGCTCCCGCTTCCAAACAGTGTCCGCCAGACCCCAGCCGAGACCCGCCAGGGCTACAAGTGCCGCGGCCGCAGCGAGCTTTGGCCGAATCCCATGAACTGGGGAAACGCTCGTGGACCGTTCACGACGAACCTGAACGACGGCACCCACCGCCCATGCGCCCAGCACTGCATCCATAACTGCGAGTGGCCCAGTATGAAACGCGTCGGCCCGTACAACCAAGTAGTGCACCATCCCGATCCCGAATACACCGGTTGCAACCTCAAGCCAGCGCCCGGGCCGCCTGGACAGAGCAAGAGCTATGAGGCTCGAGAAAAGCGTCAGGACCAATGCCAGCGGCAGGTGATACGAAAGAACCTGCGCCAAGAGATCAACTCCCTTGGCGTTGCCCCCTCCGTCCCAAATCAGAGGGAATGGAAGCGTCTGATACTTGCCGAACTCAAGTACCGGATATCGGATCAGAAGGTTCCACGAGTCTCCAACGCCGGCTGCGAGAACAAGCGGAATGTAGAAAAGACCCGCTGTCAGAATTCCCATGCCAGCGAATTGACTGATGGTCCGTTTGCCCCCACCGCGGACGAGCAATCCAAGGAACACTCCCAAGCCCAGATAGGCCGCAAACTCAATTCTCCAGACCGAAACCAGCCCCACCAGAACCCCTGCGAGCCATGGGCGCTTCTCCAACACAAGGAGGCAGCCCAGCGCAAACATCAGAGCAATGGGATAGGGATGTGGCCCGGTGGCTGAGCTCACTGCGAAGATCGCGACGGCCCACGCCAGAAGCGCTGGACCTCTTCCCGCCCTTCGCCCCGCAAGGCGCCACGCGAGGACAGCCACCGTTGCGTCAACCACAGCCCGCAACACCCTCCACGGCACAAGCGATGGTCCAGAAAGCTTCCAGAGAAGGGCAAGGAGATAGGGCTGCCCCGGCGGATAGAACCACCAGAAGTCGCGGTATGGAAGCTGCCCCGAAGAGATTCGGGACGCAGCCTGAAGCATCAGCCCTTCATCGTTGAGCTGAATCCAATCCTTCAGAGTCAGGGCCCCAACGCCCAGCCCGAGAATCCAGAGTGCAATCCCCGGAGCTGCTGACCTGAGGCGCTTCATTTGACAGAGCTCCTGAGCTCGTACACCCGGGCACAACCGTGCTGCGTCACCTTAAGAATCTGGGATTGCAGCTGCGTCGTCAGATCAAAGGTGTGTCCACAGTCCGAGTACAGGAACCTGGCATTGCTTTCTGCAACCAACATCTGGGCTTGATTGGTCGTCAGCTGGCCCTTAAAGAGCCTCTCCGCCCTTTCCACGCGGTCCCTGAAGTCTGGCGTCCATGAGAGCTCGCCAACCCACACAGGCCTCTGTGAATGCGCCGGGACGCTGAGAGCTGCCTTTATCGGAGCCAACACTCCACCGGGACCCTCTTCTTGTTTGAGCTGTGCGAGCGCCTCAACCTCTCCAGCCTCGAGAAAATATGGCTGGGCGGACTTATGAATCTCGAGCCGCATCAGGTTCAACCTGTGAAGGGTGCCTGGCACACACATCAGAACCACTGCAAGGACAGCAAGCGGAATGTGCCTTCCCCACCACGCCCTGTTGTGCACAAGCAGAGCTCCCTCGACCGACAGGACCGCGAGAAACAGGGTCAGACCCTGAACGGCGTGGAACGGAAATGTCCCGGCCCTCGTGATTGAGATCAAGCCGTACTCGGCCAACATCAGAACCGGGACCACCCGCAAGGCAGTCTCTTGCCAGCCCGCTGGACGTTTGAAAAAGGCACGGAGAGCCGGGAACCATGGAAGGAGAACCGCCAGCCAGACGCCCACGCTCCAAAGTGGAACGGCGTTGTTGGCAGAAGCGGCAATCTTCCAGACGCTCTCTGAGCTGCCAAGCCAACGGTAATAGAGCAATGGCAGCAGTCCGGCCAAAATCAGAGCCGCCCGCCCCTTCGCAATCACCAGCAGACCGCGAGTACCTCGGTCCGAGATCAGAAGGTCCGTCAGCAGGACAGCACCTAGTAATTCGGCACCCTGCCACGGCTGCAGCCAAGAGCAGAAGAAAGCAGTTGCGGGCAGGGCAGCCTTGGTGATCCGGCTCGCTCCCGGCTTCGCCGCAGATTCAGCAAGGAGGAGCCCGAAGATGAGCAAGCCCACAGCGATCGCAGTCATCATGTAGCCCCAAAGCCAGGACGGCGCGAAGAGCTCCCCTGCCGCGAACTCAACCTGCCCAGGAAAGCCTTTCTTGAGTGCGTTCCAGCCGACAATTGCCCCAACTGGAGAGAGCCCGAACAGCGCCAGGGCAAGCGCGGCTGTCCTCGGTCCACCCGGCGGGACAAGACGTCGAACGTAGGCAGCAAAAGAAACAATCACCGCCGGAATCGCGATCAGCTTCCAGAGTTGGTAGCTGAGGACAACATCAATTCCAGTCCGATTGAGCAAACCGGAAATCAAGAAGCCTGGGTGGAAGAAGTTGCTCGACGACTGGGGAGGAATGGACCACCAGCTCAGTATTGAGCCGTTCTGCCCAGCGGAAACGATCCAGGAGAGGTACTGCATTTGGTCCGCTCCAACCTGACTCTCGGCCCCAGCAATCACACGCCCTCTGGACAAGAGCCCACCCAGGACCGCAACCGAGACAACCGCAAAAATGCCACCTAGGATCACTTCGGCTCTTGACGGTTTAAAGCCCCGCATCGAACTACCCACGCTTACCGTTCGTCCGCATGGCATCTGCTCTTCCGGCCGCATAGGCCCATGCTGCTCGAGCAGACCAGACACGCCCAGCGATTCCCGCTGGTAGTAACTCGCAGATTGGTGTCAGGGCCTTGGCCAGCCCGACCTTCGCGTGCCGAACCCAGCCCAGGGATGCGGCCTCAGGCGCCATGCCCGGGTGGAGCTCCTCCAGCAGAACGCTCGCCTGGCCGACAACAAACATTCTCTCGTCGGTGCTCGCTGGAGTATCAGCCCGCAGGTGCCACCCGACAGCATCTGCGTCATAGCTGAGCTTCATCCCAACTTCGGCAAGCCGAAGCGCGAGTTCAACGTCCGTAAACCTAGGGAGTTGAACATTGAAGGGGCCCGCAACC
>Ga0194043_1001908_pt1 | contig 11645 bp, 10 predicted proteins | sample JunL4415m_MetaG_FD_161274 | JGI IMG/M metagenome (GOLD analysis project Ga0194043, IMG submission 161274) | Anoxic zone freshwater microbial communities from boreal shield lake in IISD Experimental Lakes Area, Ontario, Canada - Jun2016-L442-15m | ecosystem: Environmental > Aquatic > Freshwater >...
TAGATTGAAAAAAAATCTGTCCTAGAAAAGAGCAATCGTGTACGGGGCACTGAAATGGCCCACCCTACACAATACAGGATCCTTTTCAGGATACAGCATCCGCTGCCGGCGGAAGAAGTTCAACAGGCACTGCTGAACTAGCCTCTGAAACGATTGAATTCAGCGAAATGGATTCGCCCACAACCCGCTCGACCGCCGTGTGTTCTGTTCCTGTCCGCATCTCGGGCAGTGGGTTGTCGATCGACTGGCCTCGCGCAATCGCGTCAAATACCTCCCGCCGGTGCACGGGCACCTCTTTCGGTGCCTCGACTCCCAGACGCACCTTATCTCCACGAATCTCCACTACAACGATCGTGATGTCGTTGTTGATCACGATACTTTCGTCTTTTTTTCGGGAGAGAACCAGCATCTTCTGTTCCTTAGCCGAAACAAGTGCTTTGCAAGTGTTCCGAGATCGCAACCGCAGATTTTTTAGTTTCTGAAGAACAATCAACTTTAGAGCTTTTTGCCGTCTCGTCAAGTTAAAAGAGGCCCAACGAGGCTGAAAAACAGGCCCGTACGAAGCCACGGCAGCTGTTTTTGGCTCAAAAACAACTGAAAATGCCTTTTCAATGGTGGCGCTCTTGTCGGCACATCGTCGGGACCAAACAGGCTGCCGAACTGCCCAGTCAATAGGAGTGCGAGTCGGACATTTTGGAGGAGTGCTTGTTGGTGGCCCAGCGGTTTCTATACTCTCGTCGTTGATCGAGCGATCGTCGGTCACCCCATCAGCCCCCTTTGGACATTTCATGAGAGAGTGGTTTCGCAACCTGTTTGCAGCGGTCAGCACGGTGCTCTCAGGCATGCTCGTGACGCTGCGGGTTTTTAGGAGCACGTACGATCAAACTCGCCGGACGTTCACCGAGCACTTTGAGTATCCGGAACTGCCGGTGCCCGTGGCCGCACGGTATCGGGGTTTTCACCGCTTTGATCTGACGACGTGCATCGCCTGCGACCAATGCGCCAAAGCCTGTCCAGTAGATTGTATTTACATCGGTAAGGAACGCGTCACAGACGGCAAGGGATTTCGTGTCAGTGGCTTTACGATCGACTACTCAAAGTGCATGTTTTGTGCGCTCTGTGTGGAACCGTGTCCCGTTGATTGCATCTTCATGGGAGCCTCACACGACCTGAGTTGCTATAGTCGCGACGGCACGATCGTGGACTTCGCCCGCCTGCCAGTGGAAGTTGCCTGGGGCCGCTCCACAATCAATCCAACCGCCGTGGCTGCCGCGAAAGTAATCGTAGATCCGGTTCACAGCGGTCCAAATCAGTAGCGGCGCCTCGCGCAATCCGTCTCCCAGTTCGCCATTGCCAGTTCCCTTTCCAGTCACCCGAGCAGACCCTGCTATGCACCCAGTTTTAATCGCCGGTTACGTGGCCCTTTTTGTGGCCGTGGGCGGTGCCTTTCTCTGCGTGAGCATGCTGGTCGGATGGCTCGTGCGACCCCGGATGCCCAATGCAGAAAAGCTGGAAGTGTACGAGTGCGGGGAACCGGCGATTGGGTCCAGTTTCGTGCAGTTCGACCTGCGGTTTTACGTCGTTGCGCTGCTTTTTATTATTTTTGATGTCGAGGTTGCCCTCTTCTTTCCGTGGGCAACCGTTTTTGGAAAGGCCGTGCAACTGTCCGACCCTAGTTTCGTGACGGTGCAGGCTGACGGTGTGTTGCTCGCTCCTGCGGCCAACGGTTTGCTGCGAGAGATGGGGCTGAATCAGCCTGAAGTTCCCTTCTTTACGCCGACGCTTGCCGAATCGCGATCGTTCGAAGCCACTCGCGGGGATCGGTCGCTGAAGCAAGTCGAAGGGGAGTGGGCTGTTTCTCGCGCTGGCGTGTTGGTGGCTCGGACGGCAGTCTGCGACATGCTGGCATTCTTTGCGGTGCTGCTCGTGGGTTTTGCCTATGTATGGAATCGCGGCGACCTCGATTGGGTGCGGGCAGTGTCGGCGGAGCGGTCAAATTCGTCGTAGGTCGCTCGTCGTACGCCGGGGGTTGCTACCGTTTTTTTCTGTTCATTGTGTTTCAAAGTTCCAGAGCCAATTTGTTTACGATAGGTGATCGCATGCGAGGACCAGCGTTTCTAGAGAAGCTCGAAGCGGCATTTCCTGGCGCGATCGTAGCCACGCATCTAGAGGCCATCGATCCTTCCGTTGAGGTCGCGCCAGAGCGATTGATCGACGTGTGCCGCTGGCTGAAGGAGTCGAGCGACTCCCGGTTTGACTCACTTGAAAGCGTGACGGCTGTCGACTGGTTTGAGCCCGATGCCAAGAAGGCCGCGAAGGTGACGTGGTCACCGCACACTGAATTGATCTATCACCTCTGGAGCACGGTGTCGCGAGTGAGCCTCGTGCTGAAGGTAAAGTTGCCTAGGTGGAAGGCCGATGTAGCAGGCCAATTGCCCGAGGTGGCAAGCGTGGCTGGCGTCTGGCGCACAGCCGATTGGCACGAGCGGGAGGCCTACGATCTCTCAGGTGTCCACTTCACAGGCCACCCGGATCTGCGTCGGATTCTCTGTCCGGAAGACTGGGAAGGGCATCCGCTCCGTAAGGATTATGAGATGCCGTTGGAATACCATGGGATCCGCGCGAAATAACGGCGATCAACACAAAAAGAATTCAAAAGTAGAAGACCCGCTTTGAACAGTTCACGTTTGCATGTGAAGGAAATGCTCTGATGGCACAACTGGTTGATGACGATCCGCGGATCATCGAGTTTGACGTTCGCACCGATGAGATGCTCATCAACATGGGGCCCCAGCACCCCAGCACCCACGGCGTGCTGCGGCTTGTGCTTCGCACCGACGGCGAAATTGTCTCGCAGGTGGAGCCCCATATCGGCTACCTACATCGTTGCGCCGAGAAGATCGGCGAAAATCTCTCGGCTCGGCAGTGGATTCCCTACACCGACCGCATGGATTATCTGGCTGCGATGAACATGAACTTGGGCTGGTCCTTGGCCGTCGAGAAGCTCATGCGTCACGAGGTCAGCGAACGGGCACGCCACCTAAGGGTGCTGATTGTGGAGTTGGGTCGGATTTCTAGTCACCTGGTGGGTATGGGGGCCTATGGCCTCGACCTAGGCACATTCAGCCCTTTTCTTTACGCCTTTCGCGAGCGGGAAAAGATCCTCGATCTCTTTGAAGAGGCGTGTGGGGCTCGTCTCACCTACAGCTACATCACCGTCGGTGGTGCCACGGCTGATCTTCCGCCAGGTTGGTTGGCCAAGTGCGAAGCGTTTTTGGATCAGTTTGAGCCAGTCATTCAGGAATACCACGCCCTGCTGACAACCAATGCAATCTTTATCAAGCGGACAGCCGGTGTCGGCGTGCTCTCGCGGGAAATGGCGATCGACTACGGTTGCTCGGGTCCAGTGCTGCGAGGTAGCGGGGTCGATCAAGACTTGCGTCGCGACGGCGAGAGTATTTACACAGCCATGTACGACGGCTATGCGTTTGAGGTGGCCGTGCAGAAGAACGGACACTACCCTCGCGATCACAGCTACCCGGCCGTGCCGCCGGATGCCGTTCTTGGCGACTGCTGGCATCGGTTTTTCGTCCGCATGGTTGAAGTCGTTCAGTCGATGGATCTTGTGCGTCAGGCGATCGACCGCTACTCGGCCTGCAAGGAACCGCTGGGCGAACCGCTTAAGCTGATGGAAAAGCTGCCCGTCGGCGACGTCTATCTGGAGACCGAGTGTCCGAAAGGTCAGATGGGCTTTTATCTCGTAGGCGACGGCTCGCCAATTCCATGGCGTGTGCGGGCCCGCTCCAGTTCGTTCTCCAACTTATCGGTGCTCCACGAACTCTGCCGCGGTTGTCTGATTGCCGATGTGCCGGCAATCGTAGGCAGCCTCGACGTTGTGATGGGCGAGATCGATCGTTAGATGGCGCTCTCTTGCCGCAGAGGATTCAAAGGCATTCAAAGGCTAAGAATGCAGAGCGATCGAACGGGCGGAAGCTCGACGAGTATTTGAATTTGTCGATTGTTCCTCGTCATATCTCGCCACAGAAGGACTGCAGAGAAAAAGTCGCCGCAAGGAGACTTTTGCGATTCCGGAGCCAATGACGGTATAGCCACATGTGCAGCAACCCGGATTCCACTTCGTTTTACGCCTCGGGCTTCTATGGACAGGTGGGGCAGGAGTTGGGGCGGCGGGAACCTAAGGGGACGGGATCGACAAGCGTGGGACGGCTGGGCGGGAGGCCATGCCCGACGCCGAACTAAACCGCACGGCAATGCAAACTGGTCGAGCCGCACCTTTTTGCGTTTTTTCACTCCGCCACTTGTGATTGTGGTCGGGTTAGCGCACACTTCGTGCGAAATTTCACGATGTGGGTTTCCGGCCGAGAAATCTGCATTTGAGCCTCTTTTTGTCGGCGTGCGACCCCTCACGGATGGCTGATTTTCTCATCAATACTGTTGGGCTGCCCGAGTGGCTGGCGTGGGTAATCACGGCGGGCGTGGCAGCTGCGTTGATCCTTAACGTGATCGCTGGCGGAGCCCTTGTGTTTATCTGGGCCGAGCGAAAGATTGCCGCCCGCATCCAAGACCGCCTCGGCCCCACTCGCACCGGCGGTCGGTTTGGCTGGCTGCAGTCGCTGGCCGACGGCATCAAACTGTTGGGCAAAGAGGATCTCATGCCCGAGGGGGCCGATGGCATGCTCTTCCAGTTGGCCCCCTATGTGAGTTTTTGCGCATCGTTCTGCGCCTTTATTGCGTTGCCATTTGCATTTGACTTCGTTGGACAGCGTCTTAACGTGGGCGTGTTTTTCGTCGTGGCCGTGCTGGGATTAGAGGTATTTGGTGTGATCTTAGCAGGGTATGCATCGGCCTCGAAGTGGTCGCTCTTTGGCGCCATGCGAGAAGCGGCACAGGTGGTGAGCTATGAGGTGCCGCTAGGGATGTGCGTGGTGGTGCCCGTGATGTTGGCTGGCAGCATGGACCTGGTCACAATCGCGGAGAAGCAAGCAGGCTGGGTCACCAATTGGTATCTGTTTCACGACCCCTTCACGTTTGTCATTTTCTGGGTCTACGTGACGTGTGCTGTGGCGAGCGTCAATCGTGCACCGTTTGATTTGGCTGAGGCCGAAAGCGAACTGGTGGCCGGCTTTCACACCGAATACTCGGGAATGCGATGGAGCTTTTTCTTCATGGCCGAATACGGCTCGATGTTTCTTGTTAGCGCGTTGGCTGCACTGTTGTTTATGGGGGGCTGGAATGGCCCGATCCCAGTGGCAGAACTGCTTGGCCTCAGTGCGGGCACCGGCGACACGGCCAACTATTTTGTGCGGTTGATCGGCTGCTTTAATCTGATGGGGAAGGCCACGCTCGGCGTGCTGGTGATGATGTGGGTGCGGTGGACATTGCCGCGACTCCGAATCGATCAAGTGATGACAACCTGCCTGAAATACTGCACGCCGATCGCGGCAGCAATGTTTGCAGGCGCGATGTTTTGGCAGTTGGCTTTGCCAGGAGGTGTCATGCGAGGGATGTCGCGGCCGGCCGGAGAGATTCGGGAAGGCTGGCTGGAAGGCCCCGGCGGGCGGGCGGCGGCACGCGGCACAGCCGTTCCAGCAGCAGCGGTCCCGCCGAAGAAGCTCATGCAGGTGCAGCCATGATTGCATCCATGATGCTTGCGGCGATCAACTGGCATTCGGTCTTGTTTCTGGTGTTTGCAGGGTTGGCATGCGCGTTTGCTGTGGCTGTCGTCGTGGCTGACAACATCGTGCGGATGGCGTTCTATCTTGTGCTATCGCTGGGGTCCACTGCCGGACTGTTTTTTCTGGCTGGTGCTGAGTTCATCGGATCTATGCAGCTCATGATTTATGTTGGTGGCACTCTTGTGTTGCTGGTCTTCGGCGTGATGCTCACGGCGCAGGCTCCTTTCATTTCGATAAAGACATCCACGAACGATCGAGTGTTGGCTGGCGTCGTGGGGGCTGCGCTCTTGGCCGTGCTCCTCCAAGCGGCCTTCTCGGTTGAAGCTTGGCGTCGGCCGGGAGTGGGTGAGGTGGCCAATCCATCGGCAACACCGTTGGGCATGGCCCTGCTGGGCGTGCGAGTCGATGATCCCCCGGCTGGCACATCGCCATCGCTTGTGCGGAGTGGGTATCTGCTGCCGTTTGAGATCGTGTCGGTTCATTTGCTCGTTGTGCTCGTTGGGGCTGCCTATCTGGCGAGAGCCAAGCGACGGCGAACTCCACGAGGGATCGAAACAGCCGATGTGGCTGCATCCGGAGGCCCCCGATGAACCCCCTGAATCCGATGCATGCACCCACGGTTCTCGCCAGTCTGTTTGCCGTCAATCTCTTGAGCGATCCCGTCAGCGTCACTCATTATCTCGTAGTGGGGGCAATCCTGTTTACTGCGGGGATTGTCTGCATGACTGTGAAGCGCAATGCCCTAGGGGTGTTAATGGGGATCGAACTGGTACTCAACGGCGCGAATGTCAACTTCGTCGCGTTTTCTTCTCCGTATTTGCAGGGCGAGCAAACCGCCTCAATCGGCCTAGACGGCCAGGCCATCGCCCTGTTTGTGATCCTGCTGGCGGCCGCCGAGGCCGCAGTGGCGCTGGCGATCACTCTCAATTTTTATAACAACCATTCCACCGTTGATATCGACCAAGCCGACGACCTAAAGGGCTGACGCGATAACCCCCTATCGGATCACTCTGGCCAATTGATGCCTTCAGTCTGACCCGCTTCCCGTATGACTAGCATGGAAACCGCCTCTCAACTCTCGATGCTGCTTGGCTTGGCCTGGCTGACGCCCCTCGTGGCGTTTGTCGCGATCCTGTTTTTCGGACCGCGAATGGGGCACCACGGAAAAAATGCCGCGTGGGTATCGACCGCGGCCATCGTCGCGTCGCTTATGCTTTCGCTCGCGGCGATGGGTACGTGGCTGGCCGCTCACCCAGTGCAGGGCGTTGTGCATGCCGGGCATGTTGGGCATGCCGAAGACTCGCATGCCGAGTCGCACGAGGCCCAGAGACCTGCTGCGGTTCACGCGCCGGTGGCCTACTCGGGCGATTGGTACACGCTCTACCAAGGTGGGAATCTCAAGCTCACTATCGGTTGGTATATCGATGCCCTGACGGTGCTGATGTTTGTGGTGGTGACGTGTATCGCCACATGTATCCACATCTATGCGGCAGGCTACATGCACGACGAGTTGCACGATGTCACAGATCATGAAGTCCATCTTGCCGGCGGCGGAGACCTGCACCGCCCAGGCCGGTTTTCTCGTTTCTTTCAGGCCCTCTCCCTCTTTTGTTTTTCGATGCTGGGAATCTTGATCGCCGGCAATCTGGCAATGGTCTTTATTTTCTGGGAGTTAGTAGGCATTTGCTCGTGGTTTTTGATCGGCTTCTACTACGAACGCACCAGCGCTTCCAACGCCGCCAATAAAGCCTTCATCGTCAATCGCATCGGCGACTTCGGCATGCTCATCGGCCTGATGGCCCTGTGGGGGGCGCTTGGCACACTCCATTTTGCCGACTCAGTCGAACGGGCCCCAGATGGTTCAATGAACGTACGGCAGGGACTCCTGAGCCTCGTGCGGCCCGCCGAGGGCGGCCATGCGTTGCGGGTGCCAGACGGTATGGTGAAGTTTGCCGCCGCCGCCGAAGTCGCGCAGATAAGCATCGACCACGCTGATCGCCCGCGGGATGCCGCCAGCGAATTGGCCAGCCGGCTCGACGATTGGCGGAGCATGGGTATGGGTCGCTGGCTTTTGTTTATTGCGGGCATTGGAATATTCTGCGGATGCATTGGGAAAAGCGCGCAGTTCCCGCTTTTTGTCTGGCTGCCTGATGCGATGGAGGGCCCGACGCCCGTCTCGGCTCTGGTGCACTCGGCCACCATGGTGGCCGCGGGTGTGTATCTCGTGGGCCGTTTCTTTCCTGTGCTCACTCCCGATGTGCTGTTGGTGATTGCTTACGTCGGTGCGATCACGCTCTTCATCGCTGCCACCATCGCGCTGGTGGCCACCGATATCAAACGGGTGCTGGCCTATTCGACGGTCAGTCAACTGGGTTACATGATGCTGGCGTTGGGCGTTGGGGGATGGGTGGCCGGGCTATTTCATCTCGTCACGCATGCCTTTTTCAAAAGCCTCCTCTTCCTCTGCTCTGGATCGGTGATTCACGCCTGCCACACCAACGACATGCGCAAGATGGGTGGGCTGGCCAAGAAGATGCCATGGACAGCCGGCACCATGCTCGTGGGATGCCTAGCGATTATCGGCGCTGGCGTGCCATTTGTGATCGGCCTGAGCGGCTACTATTCCAAAGACGCGATTCTCGCGCAGGCGCTTGCGTTTTCGCAGGCCAACCCAACGCACTGGATTCTCTATGCCGCAGTGGCCGGCGGTGCCCTGCTGACGGCCTTCTACATGTTTCGGCTCTGGTTTCTGACATTTGCCGGTGTTCCTCGGGACCATCACATCGCTGAACACGCTCACGAATCACCCACCGTGATGGTGGCTCCGCTGGTGGTGTTGGCCGTGCTGGCAGTCGTTGCTGGCTGGACGTTCCCAGGCGGTTTTGGTGTCGCCAATCTGCTGGAGCAAGCTCGGCCTGCGGGCACGGCGGAGGCAACCACGGGCGGCTTTGTGTTTGGAGGTGTCACGATTCCGGCTGAACACGAGAGTCACGTTGGGCCCATCCATGTGACGGCCACGCTCACTGCATTTGCCACGGCTGCGGTTGGCGTGCTGCTGGCCGCGGTGATGTATCTGTGGCGATTTGTCTCGCCCGTGGTGGTGGCGTATCTGTTTCGCCCTGTGTATCGGTTCTTAGCTGGCCGTTGGTATTTTGACGAACTCTACCATGCAGTTTTTGTGGTGCCTGTGCTGGGCATCGCTAGCCTCGCCAGCGGCACCGATCGCGGTGTAATCGATCGCGTTATCGACGGCATCGCATGGACCGCAAGGCAGTTGGCCGGCTTTGATGCATGGATCGATCGCACGCTGGTGGATGGCCTCGTAAACGCAACGGCCCATGCGACGTGGAATGCTGGCCTCACGCTCAAGCAACTCCAGACAGGCCACCTCCGGCAATACGTGATGTTTATCGTCATCGGCACGGTGGCTCTGTTTGTGCTGGCCAGTCTTTTGTTTCGCTGCTCGCTGGCCGGCTGATTCCTTTTCATTCCTCACTGCACTCGACACAACGCAACTCGGACAGACCTCACACTCAAAACTTCCCGGCCGCAGAAACCCCGACGGATGCTCCCATGCCCCCGACCTTCTCACTGAATCAACCCGCTCTCTGGCCCCTGTCGGCAATTGTGTTTTTGCCAGCGATCATGGCGGCTGTCCTCTCGCTGCCGATCATTCCCAAGGCACGAGAAGAGTTTGTGCGATGGGTGGCTCTGCTCACCACGGCAGTTGTGTTTGGGCTGTCGCTGTGGATGGCTGTGCCTGGGCTCTTTGGAGCCATCGGCCCGGCCCAATTTACGCTTGGCGAACCGGGAATGCAGGCCATGGTGAAACTGCCTTGGATTCAAGCCTTTGGCATCGAATACCTGCTGGGCGTGGATGGCATCAGCATGCCGTTGATTGTGCTGACAACATTTCTGTCGATGCTGGCCGCTGCGGCAAGTTGGCCGATCACGAAGCATGTGAAGGCTTATTTTGTGCTGTTTTTGCTTTTAGAAACAGGCATGCTGGGCGTATTTGTGTCGCTCGACTTCTTTCTCTTCTATGTGTTCTGGGAAGTGATGCTGCTGCCGATGTACTTCCTGATCGGCATTTGGGGTGGGCCTCGCCGCGAATATGCCGCCATTAAGTTTTTTCTCTATACGCTGCTGGGCAGTGTGCTGATGCTGTTGGCGATTTTGATGCTCTACTTCGCCAGCGATCTTCGGTCGCTCTCCGATAAGCAGCTGCTTGCTGCACATGTCGTAAGCCCTGTCCTCGAAGGGGCAGCTCGCACAGGCCCTCTGGCGGCAATTCATGCAGCAGAGTCGCCATTACATACATTCAATCTATTGGCCTTGGCTCAGATCGGCCAGATGCCGAATTCACCATTTGCCGCTGCGCAGGTGTGGGGTATGAGCCTAGAGATGTGGGCATTCTTGTTGCTGCTGATTGGCTTTGTCATCAAGGTGCCTGTGGTGCCCGTCCACACGTGGCTCCCCGATGCGCACGTCGAAGCGCCGACGCCAATCTCGATGATTCTGGCCGGCGTGCTGCTCAAGTTGGGCGGCTACGGCATTTTGCGAATCTGCTATCCGATCTGCCCCGGCGCAGGACTCTCGCTGGCATGGCTTGTATGCGGACTTGGTGTGGTGTCGATGGTGTATGGAGCTTTTGCCGCGCTGGCACAGAAAGACTTCAAGCGGATGGTGGCCTACAGCTCGGTGAGCCACATGGGCTATGTGATGCTGGGCTTGGGAGTGTGGAGCGCAGTGGCTGGACATGAATACCGCTGGGATGCCTGGGCTCAGGGCGTCAACGGCGCGATGTTTCAGATGCTTGCCCACGGTATCAGTTCAGCCGGCATGTTCTTTATGGTGGGTGTGCTTTACGACCGGGTGCACCATCGCAATCTGGATGAGTTTGGCGGCATCTTCAATCGCATGCCTGTCTACAGCGGGTTGGCCGTTGCCATCTTTTTTGCAGGCCTCGGGCTGCCGGGGATGTGTGGCTTTATTGGCGAGGTGCTCGTGACGCTTTCGAGTTGGAATTACAGTCGCGTGTTGGCCGTGATATCGGCGTTCACCGTAATCCTGACGGCCGCCTACATCCTGTGGGCGATTCAGCGTGTGTATCTGGGGGCAGAATACAAGGGGCCCCACGGCGACCACCTCACGCCCATCACGCCTCGCGAACTGGCGATTGCTGCGCCGCTTGTATTTTTAGCCATCGTGTTTGGCGTGGCGCCTCAGATCCTCTTCAACTATGTCACGCCCACGGTCAACCGTCAGGTTGAAACGCTGGCCGATTGGACTCGCCGCGTGCACGATGCCCCCAAGAATGTGGCAGCGGACAGCGTGGCAATCGGCGGGGATTCAAGTGGCATTCCTGCTGTTGAGGCGGTTGGCAAGCCCTAGGCATCTTTCGGAAGAATCAGGAGAACATCGTTCGTGAATCTCGGAACGCTCATCACTGGCTCTCTCCACGACACCCTCTCGGTGTCGCTGCCGCTGTTTCGGCCGGAGTTGTGCCTGTCGGCAACGGTTGTGCTTGTGTTGCTCTGCCGTATGCTGCCCCTGTTGCGCCTGCTCGATGCCGGAATCATTGCGCTCGGCGGGGTCTGCTTTGCGCTCTGGTATGCGTGGTGTGATCTGCGGGGCCTGCCCGGCTCGCCGTGGTTGCTAGCTGGTGGCGTGGGGGGCGAGTCGCTTGTAGCCCGACAAGAACTTTTCACCGGTCTGCTCGTGTTCGACGCGCTCACGGCGTACATACGGTTTTTGTTGATGGGATTCCTCGTGCTTTACATCGTCTTTACGAAGGTGTCGGGCATTCCCGACCGGGAAGATGGCGCCGATTTTTACACGCTGGTGCTGGGGGCCACGCTGGGCATGTGTCTGATGGCCTCGGCCAATCACCTTCTCATGCTGTTCATGGCCGTTGAGATGGCCAGTGTGCCGTCGTATGCGTTGGCG
>Ga0194043_1001910_pt1 | contig 11637 bp, 10 predicted proteins | sample JunL4415m_MetaG_FD_161274 | JGI IMG/M metagenome (GOLD analysis project Ga0194043, IMG submission 161274) | Anoxic zone freshwater microbial communities from boreal shield lake in IISD Experimental Lakes Area, Ontario, Canada - Jun2016-L442-15m | ecosystem: Environmental > Aquatic > Freshwater >...
GCTTATTCACTGCTGATGCTCGACTTGAACAAGTTCAAGGCCATCAACGATCAACATGGGCATCTCGCGGGCGATGAGGTACTCAAGCGTGCGGGTCTGGCCATGGTGGCCGCCTGTCCAGATTCCGCTCTGGTTGCTCGGCTCGGTGGTGACGAGTTTGCCATCGTGTTGCCCGGTGCCGAGGCGGTTGAGGCGCGTGGGGTCACTCAAGACATCGTCACGGCACTGGCCGAGATCGATCTCTCCGACGTGGCACCCGGTCATTCGTTCGGAGTAAGTGTGGGTTGCTCGCATCGCCGCACCGAAGATGAAGACGTGGCCACGGTCATGCAACTGGCCGATCGCGCGCTCTACCGGGCAAAGTCTGAGGGCCACGGGCGCTTCTGCTCTGACCATCTCGACGCGTAGTTTCGTCGACGCGCGCCGCCAACGCGGTGAGTATCTGCGGTGAGTATGAGCGGTGAGTTTGAGCGGTGAGTACTTGCGGTGGTACTACATGCCTGACTCAACGCAACGGTCACCTCGATCCCTGCTTCTTTGGTCAAGAGATGACTGTCCGGGGATTCTGTCGTCAAAAGATGCCCCGAGGGGGAGATGACCTGCCGCGTGGGTGCGTGGGTGGGCCTTCAGGAGATTCCGCATCCCAGGGATTCTTTGGTCAAGAGGTGCCCGTACGGGGATTCTTTGGTCGGTGGGTGCCCGCAGAGGGGCTCTTGGGTGGCTGGGCCGGAACTGTTGGAGCGGGTGACCGGGATCGAACCGGCATGGCCAGCTTGGAAGGCTGGGGCTCTACCATTGAGCTACACCCGCGAGTGGAACGCAGATGCAGTCTAGCCACGGTTGTGCCAAGTCGTGGCACCAGTGTCAGGTCGGTGTCGAACCCTCCCCTACACTGAGCGAGCGCCAATCAGCCGGGGCGTAGCGTAGTGGCTAGCGCGCCTGCTTTGGGGGCAGGAGATCGGGAGTTCGACTCTCCCCGCCCCGACCAACCAACCAAGGAGACCGTCCCTGTGAAGCACGATGTCGAGACCCTGTCACCCACGCGGGTCAAGTTCACCATTGAGGTGCCGTTCGACGAGTTGCAGGGGGCGATGGATGCGGCGTACAAGCGCATCTCGTCTCAGGTCACTATTCCTGGCTTCCGAAAGGGCAAGGTGCCGGCTCGCGTAATCGACCAGCGCTTTGGTCGCGGAGCCGTTCTGGAAGAGGTCGTCAACGACGCCGTTCCGATGGCATACGAGAGCGCGGTCCGCGAGTCGGGCATCGCCGCGATTGGTCGCCCTGATATCGAGGTCACTGACATCGTTGATGGCGAGCAGTTGTCATTCACCGCCGAGGTCGACGTGCGCCCCGAGTTTGACCTGCCCGAGTACAAGGGCATCCCGGTCAGTGTCGAAGACGCTGCGGTCAGCGACGACGACGTCGCGGCCGAGGTCGATCGCCTCCGCTCGATGTTCGGCACCCTCACCTTGGTCGAGCGCGCGAGCGTCGACGGCGACGTGCTGCTGGTCGATCTGGCCGGCTTCGATGGCGACGAGGCTCTCGATGACCTGTCGGCCAGTTCACTGTCGTACGAACTCGGTACCGACGGCATGCTTCCCGGCTTCGACGACGCCGTGCGTGGTGCTGCCTCTGGCGAATCGCGCGAGTTCATCTTCACCCCTGAGGTGGGCGAGTTCGACGGAAAGCCACTGCGCGTTGAGGTCACCGTCACCGGAGTTCGTGAGCGCACGTTGCCCGAACTTGATGACTCGTTCGCACAGCTGGCCAGTGAATTCGACACGGTCGACGAACTCAAGGACGATCAGCGTCGTCGCCTTGAGCGCATCGCTCTGCTGCAGCAGGGAGTCGAAGCGCGCGGAACGTTGCACGAAGCCCTCCTCGACCTCGTCGACATCCCGCTTCCTGAAGGTGTCATCGCCCAGGAAATCGAAGACCACTTCGCCGAAGGCCACGAGGGGCACACCGACGACGATGAGCACCGCGCCGAAGTTGATAAGCAGGCCCGGTTCGCCATGAAGAGCCAGTTCATCCTCGACCGCATCGCTGACACCGAGGAACTGTCGGTCAGTGAAGGCGAGTTGTCGGCCTGGCTCGTTCAGCAGGCACCTCGCTACGGCATGCCGCCACAGGAATTTGCCGACATGCTGGTGCGCGCTGGTCAGGTGCCGCTGGCGGTTGCCGACGTGCGCCGCGGCAAGGCACTGCAGGTCGTCCTGGAAAACGCGGTCATCACTGATGCTTCCGGAAACCCGGTCGACCTGAGCGTGCTCGATGCACCTCTCGAACCCCCGCTTGAAGACGAGTTGCCTGACGACCAGATCGACGACCAGATCGACGACGAGGTCACCAAGGACGAGTCCGACGACTGATCGGGCACGGCGTGGCGGCGCTTCGGGCGTTGTGCCGTGGGCGAACATTCGGGGGCTGCGGAATGTGCGGGCCGTCGTTGTTCGTTAGGGTCGGATGACAGGCCGGTGAGCCGGCCTCCTCTTACGTATCGGGAGAGCACTGTGAGCATTGAGCGACCGTCCCTGATGGTTCCCGAATTGCGCGCGCCTAGTGGCAGCGGCTTCGGCTTCGGCGACATGATCGACGAGCGGCTCCTGCGCGAGCGCATCATCTGGCTCGAGGGCGAGGTGCGCGACGACAACTCCAACCGCATCGCCAAGCAGTTGCAGGTGTTGGCCGCCGATGACCCCGATAAAGAGATCACGCTGTACATCAACTCACCCGGTGGCTCGATCAGCGCCGGCATGGTGATCTACGACTCGATGCAACTCATTCCCAACAATGTCGCCACCGTCTGCATGGGTCTAGCCGCGTCAATGGGGCAGTTCCTGCTCTGCGCCGGTGCCGCCGGAAAGAGATCGGCCACCCCCAACGCGCGCATCATGATGCACCAGCCACTCGGTGGTCTCGGGGGTACGGCGTCCGACATCAAGATTCAGGCCGAGCAGATGCTGTTCATCAAGAAGCGCATGGCCGAGCTCATCGCCGGTCACACCGGCCACACCCTCGACCAGATCGAGGCTGACTCCGATCGTGACCGTTGGTTCACCGCTGAGCAGGCCATGGAATACGGAATCATCGACAGTGTTATTGGGGCGCAGGCATGAGAAGCGAGCAGAACATGAGCATCTACACCCCGAGCAGTGCCTACGCAGCGCCCTCGTCGCGCTACATCCTGCCTGAGTTCCGTGAGCGCAGCGCCAACGGCGAGCGCGTGCACAACCCCTACACCAAGCTTTTCGAAGAGCGCATCATCTTCCTGGGTGTGCAGATCGACGATGCGTCGGCCGACGACGTGATGGCGCAGTTGCTGTGCCTGGAATCACTCGATCCCGACCGCGATATTCAGATCTACATCAACTCACCCGGTGGCTCGTATACGGCGATGACGGCGATCTACGACACCATGCAGTTCGTCAAGCCCGATGTGCAGACCGTGTGTCTGGGTCAGGCGGCGTCGGCTGCTGCGGTGCTGCTCGCTGCCGGTAGCCCCGGTAAGCGATTCGCGCTTCCACACGCACGCATCCTCATCCACCAGCCCTACACCGAGGGCGGCGGTCAGGCCTCCGATGTCGAGATTCAGGCCAACGAGATTCTGCGTATGCGTGCCGAGATGGAAGGCATCATCGCCTTCCACACGGGCAAGACGCCTGAGCAGATCGAAAAGGACATTGAGCGCGACAAGATCCTCACGGCCTCCGCGGCCAAGGAGTACGGCATCATCGACGAGGTCATCGCCTCGCGTAAGGCCAGCGCTTCTTGACCGGTTACGAGTCGAGCTGACCGTCGGCGCTGCGGGCGGCGGTCACCTCGCCGCCGCCCACCGTAGGTCACCGATTGACCAAAGAATCCCCGGATGGTCACCGATTGACCGAAGAATCCCCGGAATGCAATCTCGTGAGGCTCGGGGTGGGGGATCATGGTGGCGGTCTTCCTCGTATTCATGCGCCGGACAGCACCCTATAACCGTAGGCCCCCGGAGACGATGTCGAGGTCGTCGTCGTTGAGTGCGTCGTCGGTTTGCGGAGTGGCGGGTGCGCCGGGGTAGTTGGTGGCACCTGACTCGGGGCTAGGGCTCATTGTGGCTGTCTCCTTCTGTTTGATTCACTGGTCGAAGCGTTAGCTCACGATGGAGACGATAGACCCTGACATCGCTAATGAATCACAGTGGAACTTCGGAGTAGTGTGGGAACGACCCGCTCGTTAGCCCGCAGATGCGGTTATCGGCTCGGGTAATGCCAGCGGCTCCTGATCGGTTACGAGTCGAGCTGACCGTCGGCGCTGCGGGCGGCGGTCACCTCGCCGCCGCCCACCGTAGGTCACCGATTGACCAAAGAATCCCCGGATGGTCACCGATTGACCGAAGAATCCCCGGAATGCAATCTCGTGAGGCTCGGAGTGGGGGATCGTGGTGGTTGTCTTCCTTGCGTTGCTGCGCCGGTCAGCGCGCTACAAGGCCGCCGGAGACGATGTCGAGGTCGTCGTCGGTGAGTGCGTCGTCGGTTTGCGGAGTGGCGGGTGCGCCGGGGTAGTTTGGGGCACCTGACTCGGGGCTAGGGCCCATGGTGGTTTTCTCCTCGGATGATTAACTGGTCGGAACACTATTTTACGATAGGGACGATAGACACGAAACCCTTGCCGAAACACCGTGGAACCACGGTGTCGTGCGAGAGGTCCCGCTTCGGTGACGAAAGTCCCCTAGGTCGCGCGGTGGCCCTCGTGCGGTGCCCACGCAGCCGGCGACAGCGTCGCTGAGAGTCGAGAAAATTCCAGCGGCAGCGAGTCCGTGCTTCGCCGGCTCATGGCGATCAGGTGCTCGCATTCGCGTTCCAGCTCGTTGCGCTCCTCGTGAGAGGGCGACCAGTGTGTGAGGGCGTGATCGAGCAGCTCGCTCAGCAGTTCCTCTGGGTCGGCCGGCAGATGTGAGGAAGCGTCGGGGCCGAGGGCGGGCACCGTGGGGCCAAGCCAGCAGCCCAAGCGCGAATACACGATGTGTGAGGTCAGCAGGTGCATCTCAACTAGTGCTCGCCGCCGATGCACAGCACTGCTCTGGCGGAAGTACCTGCGCCAGTCAGTGAGTGCTTCCGGCAGTATGCGCAACGCGCCGCGCTCGCTGAGTTGCCACGCCGCACTCCAGTCGTCACTGAGCGGATGTGAGTTGTCGAAGCCGCCGATGGCGCGCAGGTCGTGTGCGCGAATCATCGAGGTTGGGCCCAGCGGAGTGTCGAAAGGCAGGCGCCACTTCACGGTGAGGTCGCGCATCGGGAAAGGTGGTCGCTCATCGGGTCGAACTGGTGGTAGGGGAATGCCCCACTGATCGATGCGCCGAAATTCGCTGGCCACGAGTACGACCTCGGGGTTGTTGCGCAGCACCTCGACTTGCTGCGCCAGGCGTCCAGGACGCATGACGTCGTCGGAATCGAGTAAGGCGATCAGCGGTGCGCGGGCATGCAGCAGCGCGAGATTGCGCCCCTCAGGTGCTGACAGCGCAGTCGGGCTGGTCACAACTGTGATGCGAGAGTCGAGTGAGGCAAGGTGGGACAGATAGTCGCCCACGCCATCGAGGGTGCTGGAATCGGCGACGATGATTTCGAAGTCGGTTACCGACTGCCGACGCACACTGGCGAGCGCAGCGGCCAGCCATTCGAAGCGGTTGTATACCGCGATCAAGACACTGATGGCTGGGGGTTCGCCAGTGCCGGTTATTCGCACGTTGTCAGGCCTTCATCTGTCGGCTCTGTGCCGCACTTATCGGAGGATGACCACGCCGCCGGAGACGATCTCGAGATCCTCGTCGGTGAGTGCGTCGTCGGTTTGCGGTGTGGCGGGTGCGCCGGGGTAGTCGGTGGCACCGTTGTCGAGCGGATCGGTCGGATCGGTCGGATCGGTCAGATCGGTCAGATCGGTAATGGCGTCACTCCTCGGTTGAAGGGAAAGGCTCTGCGTACTATGGCATGGCACTCGCAATGACCGGGTGGTTCGAGCGTGCGGCTCGCTCGCTCAGGAGATTTTATTGGACATATCCGCCGAAGACGATGTCAAGGGCTTCGTCGGTGAGTGCGTCGTCGGCCTGGGGTGTGGCGGGTGCACCGGGGTAGTCGGTGTCGGTGGGATCGGTGGGATCGGTCATGGCGTGTCTCCCTCAACATCGGTGGCTTGTGCGGGTCGTTCTAAACCCTACGCACCATCCGCGCGGACCAACCACCGTGATACCACGGTGTTCCGCCGACTCCTGCTCGACCATAATGCTGCCATGCCTGTGGACATCTCCGTTGATTCTCGCGTGGTGGTCAGTTCCGACACGGTGACCGAGAACCTTGATGTCGGGGGAGTGGCGGTCAATCTGCACAACCTGCGGCCTACCTCGTTTGACCGTGTGGGGATGGCGATGTGGAAAGCGCTGAGCGCCGCACCCACCATCGAGGGTGCGGTCCAGGTGCTGATGAAGGAATTCGCGGTCGAGCGCGAGGTACTCGAACGTGATCTCATCGCGTTCGTCGGGCAACTTGCCGAACTCGACCTTGTCACGGTTGCCGACGGCGCCGCCCTACCGGCGAGCCGGCGAGCATCGCAGGCTGCGTACGTGACCGTCGATGCCCACGCTGTGATGGGCCAGCGTCATCGCGACTGGATTGACGCCCTCATTACGAATACCCGAGAGAGTGGCGTTCTCGGAGACGTCACGACGATCGACTCAGCGGATCAGATCGATTCCGGCGACAACCCGATCGCAGTTCTTCACGTCAGTGCGGGCTGCCCGCCGCTGGCTCGTGAAGAGTTCAGCGACCTGTGTCGCCGGGTGCCGCCGGGTGGGGTCGTGATTGTTGACGACTACAACCTTCCGCCGTGGCAGCAGGTGGTCGACGCCGTTCGATCCGATCGCCAACTCACGTCGCCGCTCGAACCGATGGACTGGTCGAGCGTGTGGTGGCGTATGTAAGGGAAGCCGCAAAATCCGCCCTTGGCGAAATGAGTCGGCGCGACGGTGATTCGCGCCCCCTTTGACGGTCCACGCGGGTAACGTCACTCCGACGGGTACTCCCCGCCCGTCCATTACCCGGAGGTTCACGTGGCACGCATCGGCGAGAGCGGTGATCTGCTCAAGTGCTCCTTCTGCGGAAAAAGTCAGAAGCAGGTCAAAAAGCTGATCGCCGGCCCCGGCGTCTATATCTGCGACGAGTGCATCGATCTGTGCAACGAGATCATTGAAGAGGAGTTACAAGAGTCCTCCGAGGTCACATTCACGGAACTGCCCAAGCCGCGCGAAATCTATGAATTCCTCGACCAGTACGTGATCGGCCAAGATATCGCCAAGAAGGCACTGTCAGTGGCGGTCTACAACCACTACAAGCGAGTGCAGGCAGACGTCGGCGAGCGCACGCGCGAAGACTCCGTTGAACTGTCGAAGTCGAATATCTTGCTGCTCGGCCCCACCGGTTCGGGCAAGACACTGCTGGCGCAGACGTTGGCTCGCATGCTCAATGTTCCGTTCGCCATTGCCGACGCCACGGCATTGACCGAAGCCGGCTACGTCGGTGAAGACGTTGAGAACATTCTGCTCAAATTGATTCAGGCGGCTGACTACGACGTCAAGAAGGCCGAAACCGGAATCATCTATATCGACGAAATCGACAAGATCGCCCGCAAGAGCGAAAACCCCTCCATCACTCGCGATGTCAGTGGCGAAGGTGTGCAGCAGGCACTGCTCAAGATTCTCGAGGGAACCACGGCGTCAGTTCCGCCCCAGGGTGGGCGCAAGCACCCGCATCAGGAGTTCATTCAGATCGACACCACGAATGTGCTGTTCATCGTGGGTGGCGCTTTCGCCGGGCTCGACAAGGTGATCGAGGCGCGCATCGGCAAGAAGTCACTGGGCTTCACGGTCAACATCTCTGACGAAACCGATTCCGAGTCCAACCCACATAACATCTTCGGCCGGGTCATGCCCGAAGACATGCTCAAGTACGGCATGATCCCCGAATTCATCGGCCGCCTGCCGGTGTTCACGTCGGTGACGGCCCTTGATTCAGAGTCACTCGTGAAGGTGCTCACCGAGCCGCGCAATGCGTTGGTGCGTCAGTACCAGAAACTGTTTGACCTTGACGGTGTCGAACTCGAATTCAGCGAGGATGCGCTCGAAGCAATTGCTGCCCAGGCGCTCAAGCGTGGTACCGGCGCACGCGGACTGCGGGCGATCCTCGAAGAGGTGCTGCTCAACGTCATGTACGAGGTGCCGAGCCGCGACGACGTGGCCCGCGTGGTTATCACCGGTGAAGTGGTCGACAACAACGTCAACCCGACGCTGGTGCCCCGTGAAACTCCGGCTCGTCGCGAACGTCGCGATAAGACCGCCTGAGGTATTACTCGCCGGACATTCCGGGTAGCAGCACCATCAGGTAATAAGCGGCAAGTGCCGCCACCACGATCACGATCGCGATGAGCATCATCAGTCGACGCTGTGAGCCAGTGTCGGCCTTCTCGACAGACGCCGGTGCGGCAGCTGCGACCGGAGTTTCAGCCTTGGCAGGCTTCGCGGGTTTGACGGGCTTGGCGAGTTTGGCAGCCTTGGGTGGCTTGGGTAGCTTGGTGGACTTGGTCGCCTTCTCGGGTTTGCGGTCGACGCGGTGTGTGGGCACGTAGGGGCCAGGCTCAGCAGGCTCAGCGGGCGCCACCGGCGCCCCTTGAGGTGCGGGCAAGGTGAGCAGCGCTGTGGGACCTGCGTTGGCAGGGGCGTAGCCGTTGGAGGCCATGGCTCCCACGAGGACCGGAGCCTTGGGCGCTGGCAGGCTGGCGAGCGTAATCGATGGCGAGGCGACCACCGGAACCGGAACGGCCGGGGCTGGCAACGTGACGAGGGCCGACGTCGCGGCTTCGGCACGCAGTGGCGGCGGGATGACGGTCGCCGTTGTATCCGGCAGCGGAACGCCAGGAAGGATCGTGGCCGCATTAGACATCTCTGCTGGGCGTATCCCCGACGTTTCGTCCGCCGTGGAACTCTTCCTACCCATTGGTCCTCCCGTACACCTCGCTACCGGGTAAATCCCGGCTCACAGGTGCTATCGGCAGATCGGGGGGAAAAACTTGAGCCTCGCGGCTAGTTGTCTGCCGCAGGCTCCAATTCGACCGTCACCTCGACCGATCCTTCGGCCGCACTCAGCTCGAGTTGACCGATCGAACCGGCGGCCAACAGGTCGCCTCGGGCCGCCTCGACGCGCGCGATCTCGTCCTGGGGGCCACGCACGGTGGCGATCAGCACGCGGTGGCGCATGGAGACCTTGGCCTCAGACTTGGTTTTGCGAACGGCGCTGAGCACCAAGGCGGCGGTTGCGAGCAGTCCCGGATCGCCATCGGCGGCCAGCGCCCGGATTTGATCGGCCTCGGGCCACGTGGCCGTGTGCACCGAGCCTGACCGCCACCACGACCAGACCTCTTCAGTGACGAACGGCAGGAAGGGTGCGAACAGTCGCAGCAAGGTGTCGAGAGCCACTCCGAGAGTCATCAGGGCCGAACGCTGGGCGGCTTCGCCTTGGGCGCCGTACGCCCGCTCCTTCACCAGTTCGACATAGTCGTCGGTGAAGTCCCAGAAGAAGGTTTCAGTGGCCTCAAGTGCTCGCGTGTAGTCGTACGCTGCAAATGAGGTGGTGGCGTCGTTGACCACCGTGGCTAGCCGTGCCAGCAAGGCTCGGTCGAGCGGCTCGGTGATGTCGGCCGGATCGCCGGTGACCTGAGCGTTCAGGGCCAAGCCGAACTTCGAGGCGTTGAGAATCTTGATCGCCAATCGGCGGCCGATTTTCATCTGGCCCACATCGAAGGCGGTGTCAGTTCCGGGTCGACCACTCGCCGCCCAGTAGCGCACCGCATCGGAACCATGCTCGTCGAGCAGGCCCATGGGGGTGACGACATTGCCTTTCGACTTCGACATCTTCTTGCGGTCGGGGTCGAGAATCCAGCCGCTGATGGCCGCGTCAGTCCAGGGCAGGCACTCTTCCTCGAGATGGGCCCGCACCACGGTCGAGAAGAGCCAGGTGCGGATGATCTCGTGTGCCTGCGGACGCAGGTCATAGGGCCACACGGCGGCCCACAGTTGCGCGTCATGCTCCCAGCCGCCAGCAATTTGCGGTGACAGCGACGATGTGGCCCAGGTGTCCATGACGTCGGCGTCGCCGATGAAGCCATTGGCCTGTCCGCGCTGGGCTTCGGTGTAACCGGCCGGGCAGTCCGACGACGGGTCGATCGGAAGGTCGGCTTCGGCGGGAGTCAGCGGTGAATCCCACTGGGGCTGGCCGTGCTCGTCGAGTAGGTACCACAACGGAACCGGTACGCCGAAGAAACGCTGACGTGACACCAGCCAGTCGCCGTTGAGGCCCTCAACCCAGTTGCAGTAGCGCACCTGCATGTGAGCGGGGTGCCAGTTCAGTTCGCGCCCGCGAGCGAGGAGTTGTTCACGTAGCGGCAGGTCGCGTCCACCGTTGCGCAGGTACCACTGACGGGTGGTGACGATCTCGAGCGGCTTGTCACCCTTTTCGAAGAACTTCACCTGGTGTGTGATGGCGCGTGGTTCGCCGATCAGGTCGCCAGAGTCGCGCAGCATCTGCACGGTGCGCTCACTTGCAGTGAAGGCCGTCGTTCCGATGATCGATTCGTACGCAGTTTGCCCCGCGGGATCGGAAATCCACTCGGGCACTTCCGGAAGAATGCGGCCATCCCAGCCGATGACCGGGCGAGTCGGCAACTGCAATTCGCGCCACCAAATGACGTCGGTGAGGTCACCGAACGTACAGATCATCGCGATGCCTGACCCCTTTTCGGGATCGGCGAGCGGGTGTGCCACCACGGGAACGTCGACCTTGAACACAGGCGTGGTCACGGTGGTACCAAACAGTGCTTGGTACCGCTCGTCGTCGGGGTGGGCGACGAGTGCCACACACGCCGATAGCAGTTCCGGTCGCGTGGTCTCGATGTGTACGGGGTCGTTGCCAGCGCGTGCAAAGGCGATGCGGTGGTAGGCGCCGGGCCGCTCCCGATCTTCGAGCTCGGCCTGGGCAACCGCTGTTCGGAAGGTGACGTCCCAGAGGGTGGGCGCCTCAGCTTGGTAGGCCTCTCCGCGCGCGAGGTTGCGCAAGAACGCACGCTGAGACACGCTGCGCGCGTTGGAGTCGATGGTTTGGTAGGTGCGGCCCCAGTCGATCGAGAGTCCGAGTCGACGGAAGAGTTGCTCGAAGGCTTTCTCGTCTTCTTCGGTGAGTTGTTCACACAGTGCGATGAAGTTGCCGCGCGAGATTGGTAGCTGGTCTTTGCCCGGTTCTGCCGGGGGAGTGAAGTTCGGATCGAATGGAATCGACGGGTCGCAGCGCACTCCGTAGAAGTTCTGCACCCGGCGCTCGGTGGGAAGGCCGTTGTCATCCCAGCCGATGGGATAAAAGACGCTCTTGCCCCGCATGCGTTGGAATCGCGCGATCAGGTCGGTGTGGGTGTAGGAGAAAACGTGACCGACGTGTAGTGACCCGGAAACCGTGGGCGGGGGAGTGTCGATGGAGTAGGCGTTGGCACGCGCTGTTGATGCGTCGAAGCGGTAGATGCCGGTCTCTTCCCAGGCCGCTGCCCAGCGGTCTTCAATGCCATCGA
>Ga0194043_1001911_pt1 | contig 11636 bp, 11 predicted proteins | sample JunL4415m_MetaG_FD_161274 | JGI IMG/M metagenome (GOLD analysis project Ga0194043, IMG submission 161274) | Anoxic zone freshwater microbial communities from boreal shield lake in IISD Experimental Lakes Area, Ontario, Canada - Jun2016-L442-15m | ecosystem: Environmental > Aquatic > Freshwater >...
GTTCAACCTCGATGTCGTTCCAGTCGAACTGCACACACGCCACGACAGCCCCTTCGAGCCAATAGACGTGGGCCATGCGAGTGCGCGAATTCATCTCATTGAGTTCGAACAGCAATTCGTACGTCTGTTCAACACCCAGCAACACATTGCCGAACACAGCAACGTTGTGACTGTCATCGCCCAAGACTCGGACCCAACACGACTCGGCACCCCACGCGAACTGATAGTCACCGTTGAACTCTTGTGTCAGGTTCTCCACCGACCACAGTTCGCGCAGACACTCTTCCAACCGCGAGGTCACATCACCCGGCACCCACGAGCCAGAGATCCCTTCGCCTTCAAGCCATTCATTCATCGTCATCCCCCATCTCAGCTTTCAGTGTGCCGAGAGGGTCTGACACTGGTGTTCAGCCCGGTCGGTAATCACTCATCAACACTCGACCGTCGAATCCACCCCGTTCAGCACGTTTGCGCACTCGCGCGGCCTCAACATTGTCGAGCCCTCCGACCAGTTCCGCGGCAAGTGCGTGCACAACTTCAAGGACATCCGCGAGTTCCTCAACAAGGTGTTGGTTGTCTGTCGCCTCGGCGGCTTCAGCGGCCTCCTCCTGGATCTTCGCCAGCAGCGCACTACGAAATTCAGCGTCGTCCAGTACTCGCACGGTGTAGGTCGCACCTTGGGCTGAGACGATCTCGGGAATTCGATCTCTCACGAGTTTGCCGGCGACACGTCCTCGGGGGTCTTCGTTCAGGCCACTCATGTGCGCTCCGATCGTTAAGACTGTGATCGTGGACTTTACTCGGGGAATCGTCACTCCTGAAAGTGTGTGGCGCGCCATCATCCTCTACGGCGCAAACTCGGCCACGTACAAGTTCGCTTTCGGCCAGACCTTGTTATAACTAGCCGCCCAGACTCAATCGAGCACGCTGACTCTGGAACAACTTGCACCTCGCTATTCCGAGTTACTCTGCCAAGCCTTGCTACGGGAGCCCCGGCAAGCAACCGCGGGACGCAGCAAGTTCCTCGATGCATGCCGGTCTTACAACGACGGCGAGATCAGCCAACAGGAATTGTGGGAGGCAACGCGCAAGCTCGGATTCGTTAATGTCGTAGAGGCCTTCCCTCGACTGGGCGGCACTCATGCCCCGATCATCTTCTACGAAGATCGCCGACAAGACCGTGCCGTACAGGGAGTAGTTCTCACTGATGAGATGTTTGCGCTCGCGATGGCACTGCGCACCGACCTCGACGCCGAAACAGCAGCCCGCTGGCGTCTGGTTGAAACCGCGTGGTCTACCGGAGTGACGTCGGGTTTGATTTCCCCCGTCGTCGGTGTTGATGCCAACCTGGGAATCCTCACGATCGGGTCGGATGCACGTCGGCGCGCGGTCACCGGCGTTGTTCCCGCATTCAACGGCTATCAAGATGGTCGTTGCGCATACTGCGGGGAAGCCTTCGAACAATGTGGGTTAGGACCGGTCGTTGAACACGTGCTGCCCTTTGTACTGAAGAAGCGCGGGTGGAATGGGCCGGACGTCGACGCTGTATGGAATCTCGTGCTGGCGTGCGAACCCTGTAACAGCAGCAAGTCTGGTCGCGCGCCCCACGAGCTCTGGATGCCATGGCTCGTTCAGCGCAACAACGACCTGATTCGGTCACACCACCCCTTGCGCGAAACTTTGATGCTGCAGACGGGCATTACTCTGGGTGAGCGTGAGCGGTTCGTGATCGACGCCTACCGAGCAGCAACGGAAGCATTGCCGTCAGTCTGGATACCGCCGCAGGTCTTGTCCACGCTCACGACGACCAGACATGGACGCTATCAGGGGCGAGCCTGACTGCCTTAACTTTCATTTTTGGTTGCTGTCAAGGGCGGATCACTCCGCCGCCGACTTGCGGGTGTCTCGTTCGATGACAACTGCCGATCCAAACAACGAATATGCGATCGCGTCACCCAAGATGCCACCTTGACCTGCGCCCGTCGCCTGGCCCTGCACACCGAGAACCGCGTTGGCGCCGATTCCGGCAGCTTGTTCAATCAACGAGGCTTCTGCATCGCGATATGCGGCGCTCATTTTGGTGAGCGCGTCAGCCCCGCTCCGGCTACCGATCCCGCTCACCATTCCAACGAATGACGTCACCTGGTACCCCGGTATCACGTGGAGGGTCGAAACCAAGATCTTGCCGCGCGTCGGAGAGGTACCCCCACCACCAAGGTACGAGTCTTCAACAAGCTCAGCGCGAAGCGTCAACTCCTGACCGTTCCGGCGAACTACCACTTCAATCCATTCGCCGTCTTCGCATGCAATCAGCCCTCTACGCACATCCAGAGTGGACTCAACCGGTTGACCTTGAACTCGCAGCATCAAATCCTTGCGCTGAATGCCGAGTTCCTCGGCCAGACCTCCTTTGATCACTTCCGTCACACGAAGGTCGCGATCGCCCTTTGTGTGAATGCCAAGCGAATGATGCGCCCCCATGTGTTTCCCTCAATCCTCGCTAGAGAAGTTTCGTGACCCTCAATGCCACTAACGAGCAGAGTACTCAGACCGCGTCAACCTGCAGTGCAAAAAGAGATGGAATGGTTCGGGAGGCCGCCACACGCACGTAGCGGAAACGCTTGACGGACTTTCAGTATGCCGATTCGATGCGAGAGGGAATGGCAGTGAGCGTCGCGCAATGTGGGGGTTGGGAATGACCGGAGAACAACCACTCGATACGCAATCAGGCCTTGAGTTGCGGGATTAGCGAGTTCTTGCCCTTGCAATTCATGAGTGAAAACCAGGGAATTCTTCGGGGGAATTGACACCAAGAATTGCCGCGATAGCACGGATCTCATCGCTCACTTCTGGGTTCTCAAAAACTGCAGATCTCACGTCAATGTCGCGATCTAGGGCCAGCGATGCCAGTAGTCGTTCCTGTGCTTCTCTTTGCTTGAGAGCCTCCACAGGGACAGGCTGTTCTCCGCCCGGCGTCGTGTCGACGGTGGGCATTAGCGGACGCCGAGCAAGCACTATCCGAACGTGCTTATTACCTGCCTTTCTCAACCAGGCCAAAGTCTTAGCACGCGTAAGTCGGTGTCGAGCGACGACGATTTGCGGACTGTACGTAATCTTCTCCGCGTTAGCGCTACCCATGTGAGTCACAACCCACTCTCCAGTCCCCGGCGCATAGTGATCGGGGTCTCCGTTGGTGTACGACCACGAGCGTGATCTCGAGAGGGCATCCAGTAGGTCCGCGTCTAGTTCAACCGATTCGCAAATCGCTTGTGCGCACCTTCCGTCTCGCAACTCAAGGATCCGGAATAGCAACGACCGGTCAGCTTCGTTGGACTGCAACCACTCGCCCAACGCCCTGGAAAGGCCCTTCGAGAAGTTGCATTGCGTGAGGACCTCAAACATCACCTCCATCCGTGTCTCGAACCAACGGAGTGCCAGCCAATACGCCCCATCTTTCGTCGGGGCGATTACAGAGAGTGCTTCATCTGTGGTCAATGTTCTGAATTCCAAGCCACGAATTGCGCCAGCTATGCGGTCGGCAACCTTCTTGGACTTCAATTGGCTAGCGAGGGACATCGAATTTTCACCCTGTACGCTCCCCAACCGACGGGTTTCCAACTTGCTAGCTAGCCTCATCGTCGCCACTGTCACCTTCCTGTTACCGAAGAGTGCAAGTCTGACGTCATGAGCGGGACTGGCTGCAAGCTGCTTGAGAACGCGCGCGGGAGTACTCGGATTACCTGCTACGGCACACTGAATCGAAAGGTGTTCGGCCACCACATCAGCGGCATCCGTCACACGAGGCGGATTCTTCGCACAGTCTTGACAGAGAATCGGCTGACCTTTGCCCCACCAAGCGGATTCGCCCATCGCGAGCTTCATTGCGCATGCTGAACACGCGCTTGAAAACTTGAGTGAAATGAGCCGCATGGGCTTGCCATCTTCCCCCGACGGCGGGGTAGTTTCGTCGTTCGGCACGGAACCGGCAGCGCCCTTCACCGACGATGCATTGCCCGTTGCTAGACGCTTGAGAATCTGTGGGGGTGTCCGTGGATTTTGCGCCACGAGGCGACGAACTTCGACTTTATCGCTGGATGCTAAGTCCTCAAGCAAACCTACGGGCGTCGCCGGATTCAAGAAGACAGCAGAACGAACTTCAGGGTCGCGATCAACAGCGAGCGAGCGCCATACGCTCTCAGTTGTGTACATGCTCTGAGCTACCGCACGTCGCACCAACGCATCCTCGTCAGTCGCACACTTCGTGAGCACGCGATCCGATACGCCACCATTGCGAACCGCAGCTCGTCGCACTTCCCACTCTGGATCAGAAGCCAAGGCTTCGATTTTTGCCGCAGGCAGAGCCCGATTGCTAGCGGCCGCTTCGCGAATTTCTCGATCCTCGTCAATCGCAAAAGCACAAAGAACGTCCACAGGGGCAGCCGGATTGCCTGCTACCGCCAGTCGAATCACCGAATCCTTGTCGGCGGCCAATTCCCGTAGCGCAATCTCACCCAAGTTTGGATTTGAAGCAACCGCCTCGCGAATCAGCAACCTCTTGCTTGCCCGAAACTTCGTAAGCGTTCCGCGTGGAGTGCATCCATTTGATGCGACCGACCGCCGAACCGAACCATCTCTGTCGAGGCTGAGTCTTTCGAGCGTCTCGGGGGAAGTACTCGGATTCGCTGCGACCGTCAGCCGCACGGAGACGTCTTCATCAGCCGACAGTTCATCGAGCAAGGTCGCTGACATTGAAGGGTTCCCTGCCACAAGAACGCGCACATCGGCACTCGGGTCATGCGTAAGCAGGCCGAGAACGTCGGCGTTGACCCCTACGTTTCCTGCAAGTTTCCTTCTCGAGGCTTCTGACAATTTCGAGACCCAATCGCTGTCACTCAAGTGATCTAGGGGCTCGGCAGCCTTCTTAACCGGTACGGCCTTCTTAACCGGTACGGCCTTCTTAACCGGTACGGCCTTCTTAACCGGTACGGCCTTCTTAACCGGTACGGCCTTCTTAACCGGTACGGCCTTCTTAACCGGTACGGCCTTCTTAACCGGTGCCATTCTTTGCCCCCTCATGCTTTCGCACGTCTCCTGCAATCCAATTGGCATATTCGTACCAAGTCAACGGGCCAGAGGCTTCAACCTTCTCCGAACCGGCGAATCTAATGACGTGTGCCAAGAGGGTCTGACACCGGGATTTACATCAGGCGCGGGCCCCTCACTCAACTCCGAGGAGTACTGCCGTTGCACGGATTTCCTCCGTGGCATGCGAGTGCTCGTACCCCGCGGTACGAACCTTCCGATCGGAGACGGCGGCGAATCGCGCTAACACAGCTTCCGTGCAGTCGGGCCGCCGCGCACAGGCGGCCCTCACCGCCGCTTCCTTATCGCGGTGCAGCCTCCTCACTACAGCCGAATCAAGGTCAAGCCGCACGGCAACTGAGGCCCGCACATGCTTGTTTCGTGACCCTGCCAACCTTCGAATCACATTCGGTGGGGTATCGGGATGAAGCGCTACAGAAACCTTGGGGATAGTGAGCGCGTAGCTGTCTTCATAAATCACATACTCAAAGCGCTCGCAGCCAGGAAAGTCATCGAATTCCGACCAAGATCGCACCACTGCAAGTTCAGAGAGTATTTCCGCCGTGAGCGTTGCACTATCGATGAGTGCTAACGCGGAGTAGGGCAGATGAGAGCGGGCGATTGCAAGTGCCGCCTCGTCACTACACCCCCATCGCCCCACGTACGACGAGATAGTTCCGTCGGCCTTGAGCGCGATGAGGAGTTCAAGAAGCGCTTGATTCTGAGTGTCTTGCCAGGTATCGCTAACGAACTGAAGAACATGCTTCACCACACCACGCGGCCGACAGTCGCGGAACTCGCCGGCCGCTTCCGATACCGAAACCAGACGTAGTGCGCATCCCCTCGTCAGGCGCACCCTGCTCCCTCACTCCATCGACCTACCTGTGCGATGGAGGTCAAGTGATGCCCTTATGGCTGTCAAAGAAGGCACTACGAAGCACACCAGATGAGATGCTGATCGAGGGACAAATGAAATCAAGGCCTTCGGGGGTTGGCTGTGTCATGAAGTTGATTCCACTCAAGTACAACGGTGCCTGTCGTAACTGCAGAATCGACATTCCTGCGGGCGAGTCTGCGTGGTGGGGCAAGGACGAAGGAATTCAATGCGAGGCATGTCATGACCCCGAGGGTGCACTCGCAACAGAAGAAAGTGAACCAGAGCCGCTGGAAGATACGAACGTGCCGCGGACCAGTCCGTTCGGACTCGATGATCCAGTAGTCACCGACGATGCTGACCAAGGACCGCAATCGGGTTCGTCAACTGCGATGTCGCCTCGCCCCATTCCGCTGTACCTCGGTGATCTCGCCGGGCAACGCACCTCGACCAAAGACATGCGTCACATGCCGACGCGACCTCGTCGCACCATCGATCCGCTCACACTCTCGGCGGGCGACTACATGGTCCATGAACACCACGGCGTCGGGCGCTATGTCGAAATTGTTCAGCGAACGGTAGGAGGTGCGACGCGCGAATACATCGTGATCGAGTACGCGCCGAGCAAGCGTGGCCAACCGGGTGACCGCGTGTACGTGCCGACCGATCAACTCGACCTCGTTTCGCGTTATGAAGACGGTCGACTAATGCGCCTCATCACTCTCAAGCAATCAGGCTTCTGCGGATACTGCGAAGAGCCACTTAACGAGGGAACAACTGCGTGGTGGATCAAAGGCGAACCCTTGGTGTGCGACGACTGCACCAAGCCTCGGCCCGACTACTCCGAATTAGGTCCAGCTGCGGAGACTCTTGCCGACAGGTACTACCGGATGGTCCAGCACTGCAACCTCAAACTGAGGAAAGCTAGTTGCGTTGGGCATGAGGATCCGTATTACCGCTACATCTGGGCGTTCGTACAAGGTGAGGAAGTACTCCTTGAAGTCGCCGAGAATCCCCAGACACCACTGGACATCTTGTGGATGTTGGCAATTCGACCGGACATGACAACGCGATTGGAGAGCCGGGAAATGGAGGTCCCGGCCCAATGGTCGTGTTGGTTCCGACCCGAAATATTGGAACATCCTGCGTTCACCACAGGTCCGACGGTCTTCTTCATGCGGGTGGTCAACAATCCGGCTATTGACGATGCGCTTTGTATGCGGCTCATCGATTGGGCGAAGGATCAGCCGCACGCGGCGGAATTCTGAGTCTGATGGTCGAAAGCGACAGTGTGAGTGAAGACGCGCGAATTGTGGCGGCATTGCTCAAGCCCGGCGGATGAGCAATGGTCTCTCGCCATCTCACCGGCTGTGCGAGACTGAACCGAACCAAAGGGGGGATGCCATGTTCCAACCACCGCCAAATCTTGTTCTGATGATGGGGTGGGCAGCCATCGACCAGAACAACAAACGATTAGCACAAGAAGCGAAAGAGGCACAAGAAGCGAAAGAGGCACAAGAAGCGAGGCAAACGAGACTGACCAAGCCAAACATGCCGCCACCCCTGACAAAGGGCAAAGACATCCCCTGCCCCTACTGTGCTCAACTCATCGCCAAGGAAGCCATTGTCTGCTCCTCTTGCCAAGGGGTTCTAAGCATCGGCTCGTCGGAGGCGATTCGTGCAGCTCTGCTTTCGGATGCGAGCTTGGCGTTGCGAAACGAGGACTCGTTCGCCCGGCTCCGACTAGCTGTCTCCGAGATCGATGAAGCCTCGAAGCGACAGGCTACCGAGAAGGCCGCAGCAGACGCGCGCATGGCCGCACAGGCAAAGGCTGACGAGGCGCACCTGCAGGAACTCTGGAAGCGGGAGAACCAGCAGGCCGAGATCGTCAGGCGTCGCGCGGCTGAGATGGCGGACTTTGTCTCTGCGATGGATAAGTGGGCAAGCAGAAGCTTCGCAAAAGCGGAGCGCCACTTTAGAGTCTCCGTGATTCGAGTTTTGGACCCGAGTAGGCCAAAGGAATATGTCGGGAACGCAGGCCCCGGCTCCATGAGGTTCCATTCCAAGAAGTGGGCCAAGGTCTCCGCCGAATTGAGGTCGATTGAGGTGAGTCCGGATGCTGACATGACTGGCAGCCTGATTCGCCAGACAGGTGTTGAACTGGAGAAGTTGTCCAAGTTGGCTGCCATCCGCGACCAATTGCAAGGGACAGCGCGGCATAAGGCGTCCTTGGCAAGATTCGTCTCCCAAGAGGAGGTCGTCCTAGACGCTTGGCGTCGTTCGCTGTCCCTGTTCGACGCGAATGACGACCTTTTCCTAGGCCAAGAGTACGTCAAGATCGCGTCACATTCAGGTCAGCCCAGGCTCAGCAGGTCCGCTCAGACAGCCGCCGAGGTCGCGTTCAGTCGCGCAATCGAGCAGAACACGCTCGGGTCGGAGGCCATTGGCGTCTGTCTGGAATTGTGGTGCTCCAAGATCTTGATCCCGGATGGCCGCACGGAACAGGCCCGCACGTTGTTGAGGCACTACTGCGCGAAGACCTTCGGCCCAGAAGTTGAGAGCGCGCGTTCCTTGCTTGACAGCATTGGGTGAGAGCGTGCACATGGTGAACCTGGAGTTCTACAGCAGAACTCCGCGTTGTCGAAACCGCGCCGACGCACCCGACATCACGGTTGCCACACTCTCGGTTACCCGACCCAAGCACGTCATCGTTATCCGAAGGTGACTACAAAGTGATTCGCTCGGGGCCTCGCATCACTTCCAACTCCAGCACCTTTCCTCCGAACCCCATGTTCCGCGCCAAAGCCGTTCCCAACTCGGCGATTGTCGTCACTTCCTCTCCCCACGCACGCAAGACTCGATCTTCAACTCGAAGTCCGATCAGATCAGCCGCCATTCCTGCAGTGACGGACGAAACGACGAGGCCTATTTGCGAAACGGTGAAGCCCATTTCGAAGCGGATCACTTTCACAGACTCAGTCCATGTGAGTGGTTCTTGGCTCGCCTTCGTCTTGGTTGCCTCGGCGCGCGCCAGCGCCTGAGCCAACTGTTCCTCTCGCTCTCGCAAGACCACAACGGCTGCAGACACCGCGAGTTCACGCCTAATTAGATCGACTTCGTCAGCGATTTCCCGCAACACTGCCGGTTCGCTCAAATCGTCAGAAGATGATCGTCTGCGAATAGCTTCATCCACCGATTCGACGAGACGCGCCGCCTCTCTCTGCGACTCTTCCTCGAAACGACGGAACAGGTATACGCCTACCAGTTCACCCATCATTCCGACGTCTTGGCCAGCTGACCAGATTCTTTCCCTCGATTGCTGCCCGGTGACGACCCACACATGACTCATCTGTTCTAGCCGCCATCCGACAGATTCAATCTGGCTCAGGATGTCGGTATGGCTCTTAGTCCCTGTGTCGCGGACGTTGTACTTACCGCCTTGCATTTGGCTGAGGCCCACCATGAACTTTCGCGCTTGGTTGATCGAGCGCATCATCAGTTCAACCTGAAAGAAGCCGTTCCCTTGCTTCCACGCAGTCTCAGCTCTGTGTAGGACATCGTCGTCGGTGGCCACATCTCCCCCAAGTTGTAAGGCTTCAACCGAGGCTACCTACCAGCGCGGCTCCCTCGATCGTGATTCGATTTGTTGACACCAGAAACTTCGACGTCAGTCTCAACGCCGCGCAGCAACTAACCCGCAAATACTGCCAACGCCCTAACGTCGTCACTCATCGTCACGTTGTCGCGGATACAACCACCCACAAACTCTGTGCCGTCAACAGCGAGCCAACGGATGACCTCTTCCGAAGTTCCAGGTACGACGGTTGCCACTGCAGCAATCCATTGCGGCGCATCAACCAGTGCCTCTCGCTGACGTCCGCCCGACAGACCGTTCCACCCCATTGCATCCTGCCATTTACCGAACTGCTTCCCTGACCTCAGCCTCACAACTATCGTGATGCGCGAATACATCCGTTCATTTCGTTGAACGCAGTCAAAGGGGACGCAGTGGCTACGAGCCTGATTTCCGGGCGGCAAGCAATCTGAGCGCAGTCCGTACTACTCGGCGTTGAAAGAAAATGCCGATCACACCGCAGTGCAAGGGGGGAGGCGCACGTGATGACATTCGAGCAGGTCATTAACGTTCCGTCGCCCACCGTGCAGTGGGGACCGTGGGCTATCCCCCTGGCGGCACTTCCGATCATCTTCTTTGTGATCAAATCCTTGAGCAGTCGCAGCAACGGGGGAAGCGAATCGACACAGGGCCCGCCACCCGGTTGGTATGACGATCCGAGGGGATCGGGGCGAGAGCGATGGTGGGACGGCAGCGCGTGGGGTGATCAAACCCGAGGAGGAATCACTCTTCATCCCGACAAGAGTGCCGCTGATCCGCACGAGAACGCCGCTTGGTGCACTCACTGCCACCGCAAAACCGAAATGGTTGGAAGCATGCGAGTGATGGTGAAGGGATACATGCATCACTAAGGGGCCTGCTCGGTATGCGGGGCATCTGTCTCGACTTTGACCGAACCTTCGTGAGGACCTAGGTGTCGGAGTAGCGCTGAACATGGCGGAGGCGCCTCGGATGCGACTTCCTCTATGCGCCACCACGATAGTACGCATCCTGCTCCTCTACCGTCCCGCACATTCGTGGTCACCGGGGTCCTGTCGGGGATGACTCGCAACGAGGCCGAGCAGGCCCTCCGTGAAGCGGGGGCACTGTCGCTGACGACGTGAGCGCCAGCACTGATGTGCTCGTGGTCGGCAGCAAGCCCGGCAGCAAGGTCGCCAAGGCCACCAAACTCGGCATCGAGACGTGGGCCGAGGCAGCGCTGACTTCGGCCCTGAAGCGGGCCATGCCAGTCCAGAACGCACCCGCGAAAGCGCTTCCTGACCGGCTACTCCCCTACGAGCTGCAGGTGTGCGCGGAAGTCATACGAATGGCCCTGGCCGAAAACCCGGCCTGCCCGCCAGAGGTCCTTGCCACGCTCGCCACCGACAAGGACGTGGACGTGCGAATGGCAGTCGCGGGGAACCCGGCCTGCCCGACCGAGATCCTTGCCACGAAGGCCGCCGACAAGGCCGCGCGCGTGCGAGGGAGCGTCGCCGGGAACCCGGCCTGCCCGCCCGAAATCCTTGCGACACTCGCCTCCGACAAGGTTCCCGGCGTGCGCGGGGCTGTCGCCGGGAACCCGGCCTGCCCGAACGACGTTTTCGCCACGCTCGCGGCCGACAAGGACGACTCCCTTCAAGAGGGCGCCGCGGCTAACCCGCGCTGCCCGCCAGAGACCCTCGCCTTACTCGCCAGCGACAGGGGCTGGCACACGTCCGTTAGCGCGCGAGGGGCGGTCGCCCGGAACCCGGGATGCCCGCCCGACTTGCTCGCCACGCTCGCCACCGACCACAGCGGGTACGTGCGATTGCGTGTCGCCGAAAACCCCGGCTGCCCGCCGGAGGCCCTCGCCGCCCTCGCAGCCGACGAGGACGCGGAAATGCGAAGAATAGTCGCGGGGAACCCAGCCTGCCCAACCGACCTGCTCGCAGCCCTCGCAGCCGACGAGGACGCGAACATGCGAAGAGTGGTCGCGTGGAACCCAGCCTGCCCAACCGACCTGCTCGCAGCCCTCGCCACCGACGAGGACGCGTCCGTGCGATACCAGGTCGCGGGGAACCCCGCCTG
>Ga0194043_1001912_pt1 | contig 11635 bp, 7 predicted proteins | sample JunL4415m_MetaG_FD_161274 | JGI IMG/M metagenome (GOLD analysis project Ga0194043, IMG submission 161274) | Anoxic zone freshwater microbial communities from boreal shield lake in IISD Experimental Lakes Area, Ontario, Canada - Jun2016-L442-15m | ecosystem: Environmental > Aquatic > Freshwater >...
ATATAAGGCACCTCGCTCGACCGCCAGAGCGTGACGAACCACGCGGCAAGGGCCGCCGATAGCAGCAGATCTCGGACGGCGAGCGAGCCAGGGCGATTGAGGAATGCCAGCGATGGGCGACTGGTGAATCGACGGCCTAGGAGATAAAAAAATGAGGGAAGTATGGGAAGGCAGAGCAGCCCTAACAGATAACGGGCTTTTTCGAGCGGCTCGGGGCGGATAAGCGGCATTATTTCTGGAAAGTTCACGAAGTCTTCTGCGGCTTTCGTGGCGGCTGCGACCGCTGGCGGTGACGCGGGGTCCGGAAAGAAGAGGGCCAGGGCAAGGGCCAAGGCTACGTAAATGGCAAGCGTGATTGCGAGAGAAAGCCATGCGATGGGCCACTCGCGGCCCTCTGACAGTTCGAGGATTTGACGACCAACGCCCGTCGACGAATCGTTACCACCGCTGGCTTCGACCACCGCTTGCGGGTTGACTCCAGTCATCACAGATGTTCTTTCCACGAAACCACGCCGCAATCACTTCATGTCAGTGAAACGTTCGAAGAACGTACCACAATAAGGGTGTAGGTGCGAAGCTGGGGAGAAGGCAAACTTCGCAGCTGCCGCAGGGTTGTCTAGGTGTGGTCGTTGGGGTGTGGTCGTTGGGGTGTGGTCGTTGGGGTGTGGTCGTTGGGGTGAGGTCGTTGGGATGCCGAGCCTTGCCGTCAACGCCGTCGCTTCCACTCTGGTCTTTGCAGCCACTGCCGCCTGCCGCGCTTCGTCACTCGTCACTGCAAACAACCTCATCACGGTTCACACATTAGACCTGGCGAGGGCGGCCGGCTGTTGGCTCGCGCTTCGCCAGACCGCAAGCCCTCTAGACCCCCCGTACAAACGCCGAGAGCGTGTCGATCACATGGTCGATGTGGGCGTCTGACAGACCCGGGTAAATGCCCAGCCACAACGTGTGTCGCATGATGTAGTCGGCGCCGGGCAGGTCGCCCACCACCCGCTGCGGCTTCCCATGGTAGGCCGGCTGACGCAGCAGATTGCCGCCGAAGAGCTGCCGCGTGCCGATCTTCTTGAGGTCGAGATGCCGGACAAGGTCGTGCTTCGTGAAGGGGGCGGTTGGCCGCACCGAGAGCGGAAAGCCAAACCAGCTCGGCTCCGAGCCCGGCGTAGCTTGGGGCAACACAAAAACATCCTGGAGCGATTCAAGGCCCGCGCGGAGCCGGGCGTAATTGGATCGCCGCGCGGCAATAAAGCCATCGAGCTTGTCAAGCTGCGCCACGCCCACGGCCGCCTGCATGTCGGTGAGCTTCAGGTTGTAGCCGATGTGTGAGTAGATGTACTTATGATCGTAGCCATGCGGCAGGTCGCCGAGTTGCCAGTCAAACCGCTTGCCGCAGGTGTCGTCGTGGCCGGGCTCACACCAACAGTCGCGGCCCCAATCGCGGAAGCTTTCCACTAGCTTTTCGAGTTTTGGTGAGTCCGTGAAGACAATGCCCCCCTCCCCCATTGTCATGTGATGGGCGGGATAGAAACTGCACGTGGCCAAGTCGCCAAAGCCGCCCACGTGCCGCCCACCAAACGTAGCGCCGAGCGCGTCGCAGCAGTCTTCTATCAGCCAGAGATCGTGCCTCTGACAGAAGTCTGCCACCGCCGCACAGTCGAACGGGTTGCCGAGTGTGTGGGCGAGCATCACAGCCCGCGTGCGGTCGCTGCGGGCCGCCTCCAGCAGATTGACATCAATGCTATAGGTGGCGTGGGTCTCCGGATGCTCGACGTCGACGAAGACCGGCACCAGGTTATTTTGCAGGATCGGATTGACTGTGGTGGGAAAGCCGGCGGCGACGGTGATCACCTCATCGCCCGGCACGAGTTTTTCCGCGAGCAACTTGTGGGAGGTCAGCGCGGTGAGCGCGACGAGATTCGCGCTTGAACCCGAATTGACGAGGCTTGCGCACCGGGTGCCTACGCGGGCTGTAAACCGCTTCTCAAATTCCTCCGCAAACCGGCCGGTCGTCAGCCAGAAATCAAGCGCGCTGTCGACCAAATGCTCGACCTCACGGGCATCAAACACGCGGCCTGCCACGGGCACGGCCTGCCCTGGCTGAAAGGGCCGGTCGGGAAATGCCAGCCGGGTGTATTCAGCAACGAGGCCACGGATTTCCGCCCGCACCGTGTCGGCCGTGCGGCTGTCGGTGGCGTGGCCGTGCGGCTGCTGGTCCATTGGTTTGTTCATTGCAATGGCAGGTAAATTACCCTGCCTTCCCATTCATTTTCGTTATTGCCGAGCCCGAGCAGAAGGATATCTTCGATCGCCACCGCAGTGAAAACGGATCGACTCACCTTAAATACTCCCGGCATTCGTTTTCCTACCCTCACACGATCGTGAGCATACCTTGTCATGGTTGTGACGTCGTGCGTGAGTACTGCCAAGTCGTTGGTGGCCGACCATTCAAGCAGCGCAGGATCGGCCACACCGGAAAGACCGACATCCTGTGCGCGTACTACAACCACGCCTGAGTCACATCGGCGAACACCGAGACAGCATCTGTTACCGCGCTACCGTACGACGGCTCATCAATCGATCTCGGATACCGTGGGGCGACGAACGCGACTCGGTTTCGGCTCGGACACCCACCGCGGTTGATCTCCTCGGGAGTCGCGCCTTCACATAAGGCCGCCACGAGCGTGTCGAGCGTGACGCGAGTATTGCCCACGTGATAGATGCCGTCTGCATCAGCAGACAGGGGCACCGGTTCCGAATCGATTGACAACGGCATTGGAATACTCCGGAGTGGCTGCAAGCTCGAGCTTAGGGACATTATTCTAGGCTCGGGTTCCTGGCGTGTGGATGCGGTTTGCCGTCTCGTAGGCCGCGATGTCGGCTAGGCAAAGCCCGCGGGCCGCGGCTGGCTCAGCGGCAAATTTCTTATACCACGCGGCCGTCCGTTGAATCGCTTCCCGCGCGGAGAGCCGCGGCCGCCAGGACAGCCCCGCCAGCGCCTTCGTTGTAGCCAGTCGAAGCACGTGGGTTTCGATCGGGGCCCGCGGATCGTGAATATCGACCCAGCGGCCCGATCCCCAGGCAGCAATGAAGATCTCAGTGAGCTGCTGCACGTTGATGTCGTCGTCGGCCGCCGGACCGAAATTCCAACCCGTGCACCAATCGGCCGAGGGATTGTCGAGCATCGCTGCCGCCAGCGTGAGATAGCCCGTGAGCGGTTCCAGCACGTGCTGCCACGGCCGTACCGCCGTGGGATTCCGCACGGGCACCGCCGCGCCAGCCGCCAGCTGCCGCACGATGTCTGTGACAATCCTGTCTTCGGCCCAGTCGCCGCCGCCGATCACGTTGCCCGCCCGGACTGTCGCCAGCTGCACGCCGTGGTCGGCAAGGCGAGCTGGCGAAAAGAAGCTCTCGCGGTAGGCCGCGACGACGAGTTCGGCCGCGCCCTTGCTTGCGCTGTAGGGATCGCGGCCTCCGAGAGGGTCGGTCTCGGCATGCGGCCGGCCATCGGCATGCGGTTGGTAACACTTGTCACTTGTGACAGAAATCACCACGCACGGCTTGCCAGCTTGCCGCACGGCGTCGAGCAGCGAGGCTGTGCCCACGACGTTTGTCGAAAAGGTATCCAGTGGCTCGCGGTGGGATAGCCGTACCAGCGGCTGCGCGGCCAGATGCAGGATCACGTCGGGCTCAGCGCGAGTTACAGCGGCGGCCAGACGGGCCGGATCGCGGATGTCGGCCTCGTGGTGCATCTCGACCAGATCGGTCAGCCCGGCGGCTAGAAACAGCGAAGGTTTCGTGGGCGGAGCGAGCGAATAGCCGGTCGTCTTCGCCCCGAGCGCGTCGAGCAACAGCAGCAGCCACGAGCCCTTAAATCCAGTGTGGCCGGTGACGAAAACCTTTTTTCCACGCAGGCTCTGCCGGTGGTCGGCGACGGTCATCACCACACCTTCCATGGCGCGTGGCCTTCCTTCCAGAGTTCGTTGACCTGGAGATAGTCGCGGTAGGTGTCGACGGCGAAGAAGAAGCCGTCGTGCTGGTAGGCCATGAGTTGGCCCTCGGCAGCGAGCCGTTCCAGCGGCTCCTTTTCGAGAATTTCAAGATCGCCGCCTTGGAGGTAATCGAAGATCTGGCGACTAAAAACAAAGAAGCCTGCGTTGATCCAGCCTTCCACCTTCGGTTTTTCCGAAAAGCGGGTCACGCGGGATTGTTCGTCGAGCAGCGTGATCCCAAATCGCGACATGGGCTGCACAGTCGTCACTGTCGCGAGCTTGCCGTGCGACTTATGGAAGGCGAGCAGCTTTGCGATGTCAATGTCGGCGAGACCATCGCCATAGGTAACCAGGAAGGTGTCGCCCTTCACATAGGACTCGATCCGTTTGACACGTCCGCCAGTGAGCGTGTCGACGCCCGTATCGGAGAGGGTGACCTCAAAGTCGAAAGAGTCTTGGGCGCCGTGATACCAGACCTGCCTGCGACCGCCGATCGCCACGGTGCAGTCTTGTGTCTGCGCTTCGTAGTTCAGGAAGTAGTCTTTGATCATGCTCCCCTTGTAGCCCAGGCAGAGCACAAACCGATTGAGACCGTGGTGGCCGAAGAGCCGCATGATGTGCCAGAGCAGCGGCCTGCTCCCCACCTCCACCATCGGCTTGGGGCGGTATTCCGTCTCCTCGCGCATCCGCGCGCCTTGGCCACCACAGAGAATGACAACGTCCATAGAAAGAAGTTCCTGAAAGCCCAGCGGAGGCCGCCGTCGCGGCAACGGTAGAAGACAAAATTCTACCATGCCATTCGCCGGCTCCGGGGCTTCAGCGGTAGACTCTGCCAGACCCGCTTTTCCGGTAGCCTCGAGCGAGCTCTTGCCCCCATGCCAGCCCACAAACCCACCATCGGCATCCTCACCAGCGGCGGCGACTGTCCGGGACTCAATGCTGTCATCCGGGCGGCCGTGAAAAGTTCGGCGCAGCTCGGTTACGACTGCGTCGGCTTTCTCCGTGGCTACGAGGGCTTGATCGAGCCCGTCAGCTATATGCCGCTGAACCCCCGCAATACCGCCGGCATCCTGACGCAAGGCGGCACAATCCTGGGCTCCAGTAACAAGGGCCGCTTCGCAGCGACCGTCGGCGAAGACCAGCGGGTCGACCTCGACCCCGCTCTGCTCAACCAGGTGACCACCACTATCCGGCAGCTCTCCATCTGTGGGCTGATCTGCGTGGGGGGCGACGGCTCCCTCGCCATCGCCCAGCAACTGCACGAGCACGGGATCCCGCTCGTCGGCGTGCCCAAGACGATCGACAACGACCTGCGGTCGACCGCATTTACGTTTGGCTTCGACTCGGCTGTGGCCTGCGCCACCGACGCGCTCGACCGGCTCCACACCACCGCCGCCAGCCACGAACGAATCATGGTGCTGGAAGTGATGGGCCGGCATGCCGGCTGGATCGCCCTCCACGCGGGCATCGCCGGCGGTGGCGATGTGATCCTGCTCCCGGAGATTCCTTGGACCTTTGAGAGCGTCTGCCGCAGGATATTGGAGCGGGAGACCGAGGGGAAGAAATTTACACTCATTGTTGTGGCCGAAGGCGCGCACCTACCCGACGGAGCCCTCGTGCATGCGGGGGCCGCCATGGGCAACCAGCAGGTGCGGCTGGGCGGTATCGGCGACCGCGTGGCAGCCGAGGTGGCCCACCGGCTCAATCGCGAGGTCCGGACTGTCGTGCTCGGCCACCTGCAGCGCGGCGGCAATCCCACGACCTTTGACCGGGTATTGGCAACACAGTTTGGCGCCCATGCTGTTCGCCTGATCCATCACGGCCGACTTGGGCAAATGGTCTGCTACCGTCCGCCAGATATTGAGAGCGTGCCGATTGCCGACGCCATTCGGACTCTGTCGCGGGTCGATCCACGTAGCTCTGCGGTGCAGGCGGCGCGGGCCCTCGGCATCGGCTTCGGTGATACCGCCGAACGAAGCAGCCCATTCGCCGGACCCTGCCTCGACACGACCAGTTCCCACGGCTGAATCTGCGACCGGCCATTGCCCACCGACCCGGGGAATGGTCTGTTATCGGCTGAGTGGAGCGACGCAAACCGTGATCGATCTCGGTTTTGCTAGCTCGGTTTTTGCTTCAAAACGTGGGGAAAGAATTCCATGAGTGAGCCACAGAAGGCTGCCGGCCGGGTTGCGAGTGTGATGCAGGAGACACGGGTGTTTCCGCCGCCGCCGGAGTTTTCCCAGCGGGCCCGGATCGGCTCGCTCGCCGATTACCGCCGCATCTATGACGAGGCGGCCCGCGACCCCGAGGGCTTCTGGCATGCCCGCGCGGCCGAACTCCCCTGGATGAAGCCTTACAGCAAAGTGCTCGACTGGCAGCCTCCCCACGCGAAGTGGTTTGTGGACGGCCACATAAACGCCTCTGCCGCCTGCCTCGACGCGCATGTTGCGGCTGGCAGGGGCGAGAAGGTGGCGCTGGTGTGGGTGGGCGAACCGACGGGTGAACGCCGCGTGTTTACGTATCGCGAACTGCTGGCTGAGGTCTGTCGAGCCGCCGCCGGCCTGACATCGCTGGGCGTGAAGCCAGGCGAAGTAGTCTCCATCTATATGCCGATGACCCCGGAACTCGTAATCGCGATGCTCGCCTGCGCCCGAATCGGCGCGGTGCATTCGGTGATCTTTGGAGGATTTTCCAGCGAGGCGATCGCCGACCGCAACGAAGACGCTCAGGCCGTGGCCGTGATCACCGCCGACGGCAGCTGGCGACGGGGGGCCCAATTGCCGCTTAAGAAGAACGTCGACCTGGCGCTCAAAAAGTCGTCGAGCGTGAAGCATGTGATCGTATTCAAGCGGACCGGCCAGCCCGTCGAGATGGTGCCAGGCCGCGATGTCTGGTGGCACGACCTCGTCGCCGGCATGCCCTCCGACACGCCGCCTACAGCGATGGATTCCGAAGCGCCCCTCTTTATTCTTTACACGAGCGGCTCGACCGGAAAGCCGAAGGGGATCAAGCACACAACCGCCGGCTACCTGCTCTGGACGAAGACCACGGCAGAGTGGGTATTTGACCTCCGCGATGACGACCTCTTCTGGTGCACGGCCGACTGCGGCTGGATCACGGGCCACAGCTATGTCACCTACGGGCCGTTGGCCGCGGGGGCAAGCATCTTGATCTACGAGGGGGCCCCGAACGCACCGCACGAGGGCCGCTTCTGGGAAATCATCGAGCAGGAGAAGCCGACGATTTTCTACACTGCTCCCACCGCCATCAGATCGTTTATGAAGTGGGGCATGGAACACATCGAGGGCCGCGATCTCTCCAGCCTCCGTCTGCTTGGCACCGTGGGCGAAGGCATCAATCCCGAGGCCTGGATCTGGTATCACGAGGTGATCGGTGGCTCGCGTTGCCCGATCGTCGACACCTGGTGGCAGACAGAAACAGGCGGGATCATGATGAGCCCGCTGCCTGGTTGCACGCCGACGAAGCCGGGCAGTTGCACGCTGCCGTTGCCAGGCGTTTGCCCTGGGATTGTCGACGCCGCCGGCGATCCGGTCGAGCAGGGCGAGGGCGGTTGGCTGGTGATGACAAAGCCGTGGCCTGGGATGCTCCGTGGCATCTGGGGCGACGACGAAAGATTTCACGAAACCTACTGGTCGCGGGTGCCCGGCAAGTATTTGGCCGGCGACAATGCCCGGCAGGATGCTGACGGCTATTACTGGATCATGGGCCGGATCGACGACGTGCTCAACGTCGCTGGACATCGGCTCTCGACGATCGAGATCGAAAGCGCGCTGGTCAGCCACCCGCTGGTGGCCGAGGCGGCTGCAGTCGGCCGGCCCCACGACGTGAAGGGGGAGGCGGTGGCGGTGTTTGTGACGCTCAAGGGGGGCGAGCCTGCCGACACAACCGCGCTGAAGGATGAACTTCGCAAGCATGTCCGCCAGCAGATCGGTGCGCTTGCTGTTCCAGACGACATCCATTTTTCGGCCACGCTCCCGAAGACCCGGAGCGGCAAGATCATGCGGCGGCTGCTCCGCGACATTGCCGCCGGCAAGGAAACAGTGGGCGACACGACAACGCTTGAAGACTACACCGTGCTTGCCAAACTCCGCGGTCACGAGGAGTAAGCAGCAGCTGACTAAAAATTTCCCCCGTGGAGGCGAGTTTTCCAACTTGCCGAATGCGTAAAACGGACACGTTGAAAACTTATCCGACATAACAAGGGTGCTTCCTGGAGGGGTCGAGGCCGTATACTCTTTCCCATGCCCTCCCCGCCCGAACTGCTTGCGCCCGCTGGTGACTGGGACTGCGTCCGCGCTGCGATCGAAAACGGCGCTGATGCCGTCTACTTTGGCCTCGATAGCGGCTTCAACGCTCGGGCTCGGGCCACTAATTTCACGCTCACCGACCTGCCAGTGCTGATGAGCACCCTTCACGGCCGCGGCCTCAAGGGCTATGCCACGCTCAACACGCTCGTGTTTAGCGACGAACTCGCCCGCTTTGAGCAGGCGATCGTGGCCATCGCCGAGGCGGGCGTCGATGCCGTGCTGGTGCAGGATGTCGGGGCCGCCCGACTGATTCGGGCGATCTGTCCAGATCTGCCGCTGCATGCCTCCACCCAGATGACGCTCACCAGCGCCGAGAGCATTCGGCTGGCAGAAGAGCTCGGCATGCAACGCGTCGTCTTGGCCCGCGAACTCTCCATCGACGAAATCGTCGCGATCGGGCGGCAGACCGCGATGCCGCTGGAGGTGTTTGTGCATGGTGCGCTCTGCGTGGCCTATTCTGGACAGTGCCTGACGAGTGAGTCGCTTGGCGGCCGCAGCGCCAACCGCGGCCAATGTGCGCAGGCCTGTCGGCTGCCCTACGACCTCGTCTGCGATGGCATCGATGTCGATCTCGGTGAAAGAAAATATTTGCTCTCGCCGCAAGATCTCGCCGCCTACGCGCTGGTGCCCGAATTGATCGCGGCGGGCGTCGTCTCCCTGAAGATTGAGGGGCGGCTCAAGACGGCTGAGTATGTTGCCAACATGACCAAACACTACCGCTCCGCGATCGATGCGGCGGTGGCCGCGCGGCCGGCAGAATTCACGCCGCGCGATGTGGAGGAAATGGAGCTCTCGTTTTCGCGGGGTTTCTCCCCAGGCTGGCTCCACGGCTGCGACCACAAGATGCTCGTGCCGGCCGACTCAAGCGCGAAGCGCGGCGTGCGACTCGGCACTGTCAGCGCTGTCTGCCGCGGCCGCGTCGTGGTCGACCTTGTCACCGGTGTCAAGCGCGGCGACGGGCTGGCCTTCGACTGCGGCAAGCCGGTCGATGATCCGGAGGGAGGCCGCGTCTACGAGGTGTTTCAGGGCGGGCAATCGCTCACGGAAATTGTGAGCAGCGGGCAGGTGGAACTGGCGTTTGGCCACGGGGCAATTGACCTGGCTGCGGTGCTGCCGGGCCAGATCGTCTGGAAGACCGACGATCCGCACCTCACAGCCCGCCTCCGTAAGACATTCTCAAGCCCCGAGCCAAAGCGGCGCATGCCCGTTGATCTCCACGTGACCGTGACCGCCGGGCAACCGGTGCGGGTCGCCGCCACAACGGCCGGGGGCGTGCGGTGTGAGGTGGTGTCGGAGGCGGCGACAGTTCCGGCCACCAAGCATGCCCTCAGCCTTGAGTCGCTTGAATCGCAATTTTCTCGGCTGGGCGGCACAGCCTTTGAGCTGCGCTCGCTCACGGCCGAGATCGTGGGCGGGCCGATGGTGCCTCACAGTGTGCTCGGCAAGCTACGGCATGCCCTCGTTGCGAGGCTCGAGGAAGTGCTCGGGGCGGTAACCCCGCGGCAAATCCAGGCTGGCGTTTTGGCCGGCTGGCCTGCGATTGCATCACAGGCGGAGACTGGCGAGCGAAAAGCCGTGCCTGTGCTGCATGTGCTGGTGCGTTCACTCGACCAGCTCCGCACCGTGCTGGAGCTCGGCGAGCGGAGCCTGCATGCTGATTTTTCCGACATCCGTCAGTATCACGAGGCGGTGGAAATCGCCCATGCCGCCGGGGCCACGATCCGGCTTGCCATGCCGCGGATCCAAAAGCCCGACGAGCTGGGAATCTTTCGCCTGATGACCAAGGCGGGGGCCGACGGCATCCTCGTCCGCAATTTTGGCGGTCTCCGGTTTTTCCGTGAGCAAGGCCTGCCGATCGTGGGTGATTTCTCCCTGAATGTAACGAATGAACTGACGGCGGCCTTCTTTATGGAGCAGGGGCTTGCGCGGGTGACGCCGTCGTATGACCTCAACCGTGAGCAGCTTCTGGCACTCGTGGACAGAACGCCACCGGAATGGCTGGAGGTAGTGATTCATCAGCACATGCCGATGTTTCACATGGAGCACTGCGTGTTTTGTGCGGTGTTGTCGCCCGGCACCAACAAGACCAATTGTGGCCGGCCGTGCGACGACCATGTGGTAAAGCTCCGCGACAGGATCGGCGTGGAGCATCCGCTCACGGCCGACGTTGGCTGCCGCAACACGCTCTACAATGCCGTGCCGCAGAGCGCTGCCGAGGTGGTGCCGCAATTGATGAGCCGGGGTGTCGGCCACTTCCGCGTGGAGTTGCTCGATGAAACCGCCACCGCGATCGGCGACATCATCCACGGCTACCGCGAACTGCTCGCCGGCCTCACGACGGGGCGAGAAATCTGGGGACGGCTCAAAGCCGCCAACCGCGTGGGAGTGACTCGCGGCACGCTTGAAGAGCGGCGCAACCCGCTGGCGATCTTGTGACAACTCAAACTACAAAAGCTGCTGAATTCAAAAAGTTTGACACGGTATCCCCCGGGAAAACTCGAGGGGATTTTCCGCGGGGCAATCCCGGCCCCTGACTATTGCGTTGACTTTGCCGACCGCTTGCATCCCCCTCTTTTCCTCCGTAAGACAAGGTCGCCAGGACGGCGTCCGCGCGATGCTCATTTCTTGCGCACCGGGCGGTCGAGGCGCGGTCCCTGATCGCAAATAAGCGACGGGTCATCCTTCCTGGTTTTATTCTTTGAGTTCGATTTCTTCTGGAGACAATTTACTATGAATCTTGTAGACCTTGTAACAAGCCAGTTGACCGGCGACGTGCTGGGCAAGCTCGGCGGGCTGGTTGGCGCCAACGAGACGCAGACCAAGTCAGCTACGGCCGCGGCCGTGCCGGCGCTGCTCAGCGCTTTTTCCCAACTGTCTTCGACCAACAGTGGTGCCAACCAGTTGGCATCCTCGCTGGGCGGCCTTGATCTCAAAACGCTGGGCAATCTGGCCGGCCTTCTCGGTGGTGGCCAGGCTTCAAGTCTCGGCTCCATGGGCGGCAGCCTGCTCTCGTCGCTCTTGGGCAACAACCTCGGTGGCATTGTCAGCACGCTGGCGTCATTCCTCGGCATGCAGCCGGGCATCACCAAGACGCTGCTGACCTACCTTGCCCCGATTGTGTTGGGCGCGATTGCCAACCAGTTTAAGGGTGCAAAGCCCGATGCTTCCGGCCTGACTCGGCTCTTCTCAGAGCAGCAGGACAACATCAAGGCCAGCATGCCACGTGGCCTCTCGTTCGCCGACCTAAGCACAAATTCCGGTTCGCCGCGTCGTGATGAGCCGGCGGGCGGCGGGCATCGCCACGAGGAGCCAGCCTCGGCC
>Ga0194043_1001913_pt1 | contig 11628 bp, 9 predicted proteins | sample JunL4415m_MetaG_FD_161274 | JGI IMG/M metagenome (GOLD analysis project Ga0194043, IMG submission 161274) | Anoxic zone freshwater microbial communities from boreal shield lake in IISD Experimental Lakes Area, Ontario, Canada - Jun2016-L442-15m | ecosystem: Environmental > Aquatic > Freshwater >...
GAGCAAATGTTAAATTTATCTTTCAAGGCTGGGTTGCTTTGGGTTTTGTAAACCAGGCTTGCATCTGCAATGGTAAGTGCAGCGTTGCCTTGTAGGAAGGTAGCGCCCGATTCGGCCTCGGGGGAGATTGCCCGGAATTTTTGCAATAGTTTGTATTTCTCTAAGCTTTTGACAAATCCTGAGGCGTTGATCAATGGTTTTCCAGTTCGAAAATCATACTGAAACGAAAACACCGCGTTCTCGATTTCTGGGGTGATTTTTTCGGAGGGGCTGACGGGTTGCCTGGTGTAACCAGCAGCAAAACTCAGAAAATCTTTCTCGAAATCTTCTTCAGAGGAAGATAAACCGGGCAGGCTTTTGCCCGAATTGAAATTAGCTTCAGAAAAATACTGTGCGATTTTATGGTAATCTGGCCAAGTGTTGGGTGGTTTCAGAGGGGTGTTGTATTTGGTTTTAAAACCATTTTGGTGGGTGGGGTTGTTGAATAAATCATCGCGATAAAGGCAAACTCGGGCTTCTCCAGCAAGTGGAAGGGCAACTATTTTTCGTTGCCAAATCAACAGCTTTTCACGATAGAGGGGTAATAAGTCGGACCAATTGATTTTGTCGCCTGGTTCTTGGATTGAATCTGAGGCGAATGCAACCAGATTGGCTAGGGCGAATTCCCCTGTTTCTTCGGGTTTGATGATCCAAATATCGGCTTTTAATTCGCTTGAATCCGGCATTTTGCCTGAACTTCGGGTGATGATTTTTAGCTCTGCGCCAAGTCTGTTAGAAACTACAAAGCCTTGGGCTTTTAGCACATCATGGGATATGCCTTCGGGGCATGCAATTACGAGAGTAGGGTTATTAGCGGGGATTTCTGCTTTTGTGATATTTTTTTTGCCTACACAGCCTGAAGATGCGAGCAGGCACAGGAGCATTATTAAAACACTGAGTGAATTTCTTTGCATTGTTAAACTCTCTTTCCTTAAAATAGATAATCATTTTATGAGATGTTATGCAATGATGTAGCATGATTGTATGATGAATATTGAATTATGACATTTGGCTTAAGAGGTTAGTGTAATGAAAATCAGCTTGGTTGTTTTAACAGCGGGAAAAATGATGGGTAAGGAAATTCCCATAACTGCTGCAGAATTTCGAATTGGTAAAGATCCTTCATGCCAGTTAAAACCAGCTACGGGTGTTTCTGATAAGCACTGCGCTTTCTTGGTAAAACAAGGGAAACTTTTTCTTGTAGATTTGGGAAGTGCTGAAGGTACTTTTGTAAATGACAACAAAATATCAGCAGAAGTTGAACTAAAACCAAAAGATAAAGTGAAAGTTGGCCCATTGCTGTTTGAAGTAAAGATTGAATCAGCACCAGTAGCGAAGCCTGCGGTAGCAGTGCCCGCAGCGAAGCCTGCAGTTGTGGCACCAGCAGCAAAACCAGTAGAAAAAGTTGAGCCAAAAAAATCATCGGGTGATGGTGAAGATGATTTGGATGATTTGTTGTTTGATGATGATGATAAAGCGCCTGCCGGGGCAAAACCTTCGTGGAAAGATGCTGCGCCTGAGGCGGGTGCGGAAAAAGATGCAGGCGGTTCGGGAGCAACTTCGGAGGGTGGAGCCAAGCCTGAAGAAAAACCAAAGCCTACAGCAAATACTTCAGATGCAGCGGCAGCATTATTTGCAAAATTCCGGTTAAAAAAGTAGTACATGGCAAAAGAAAAGCTGGAAACAATACTTCCCAAGCCGTCTCTTTTGCCTGCTTCTAAAAAGCTTTTAGGAAAAGCTTTATTGTTCTGGTTTGGGGAAAGAAAACGAGACCTCCCCTGGAGAAAAACCAGAGATCCATTTGCGATATGGGTTAGCGAAATCATGTTGCAGCAGACTCAAGTTGCAACCGTGATTCCTTATTTCGAAAGATTTTTGAAGTCGTTTCCCACGGTAGATGCGCTTGCTTCTGCAGATGAACAAGAGGTATTGAAGCATTGGCAGGGCCTTGGTTATTACAGGCGCGCAAGGCACATGCACCAAGCCGCTAAAATGATCGTTGCAGATTTTGGTGGTACTTTCCCGACTAATATTGAAGATCTTTCCCGATTGCCAGGCTTGGGAAGATACACGCAAAACGCAGTATTATCCCAAGCCTTTGATACTCGGTTGCCCATTCTTGAAGCAAACACCAAGCGAGTGTTGGCGAGACTTTTCGCATTATTACACGATGTGGATTCCTCCTTGGGGAACAAGTTCCTTTGGGAGGCTGCAGAGGAAATATTGCCAGAAAGAGATATCGGAGAATTTAATCAAGCCATGATGGAGGTGGGTTCCTTGGTTTGTACGGTGACTAACCCCAAGTGCAACTCGTGTCCTCTTTCCCCTTTTTGCATTGCCAAGCGAAGTGATCTTGTAACAGAGTTGCCGATCAAGAAGAAAAAAGTAGTAGTGACACAGGTGCAAGAATTGGCCACGGTGTTGGTCAATAAGAAAAAGATTCTATTGGGTAAAAGGCCTATTGGGCAACGCTGGGCGGGTTTATGGGAAGTGCCTCATGATACCCCGGATGAAGGTGAGACCGAAGTAAAGGCGTTGGGAATTATTTCCAAGAAATATGCATCTTTGGTTTCAAAAAAGTTTCGTGAGATAGGCAAAGTGATTCATCCAGTGACACGATTTAAAATAACGGTAAGAGTTTTTATGGGTGAGGTTTCTGGAAAAGGGGCCTCCGATTATTATGAGGAATTGGCTTGGGTCTCTTTAAGCGATTTGGAGAAGTACCCGAAAAGTTCGCCTCAATCGAAAATGATAGCGATGGCGGTAAAAGCACTTGAGTTGAAAAAAGAGGTATGAAATGAAAAGTAAATATTGGTTGCTAGCGTCGCTGTTGTTTATGGGATGTGCAGAGGAGCCGAAGGTTTTGACTGTTGGGGTGCAGGTTGGAAACATTGCGCCAGAAATAAAGGCGGAAGATGCTTCGGGCCAGAAAATGGAACTGAGTCAGTACAGGGGTAAGGTGGTGCTGTTAAGTTTTTGGGCATCGTGGTGCGGGCCATGCAAAGAGCTTTTGCCTTACGAAAAGCAGTTGTTCAAGCAATTTGAAGGCAAGCCTTTTGTTTTATTGGGTGTTAATTCCGACATAGATAAAACCGCGTTGGTAAAAGCCCAGCAGCAGTTTGGCATGACCTGGCCTTCATTCTGGGATGGGTTGTGCAGCATCAATAGGGAATGGGATATTGAATTTCTTCCCATGCTAATTCTTATAGATGAACAGGGAATCATCCGTTTTAATTCAAAAACGATCATGGAGGACATAAAATCATTTAAAGATTTAGCTGATAAGATGGAACGGGAAATTCAAAAAGTATTGGATAAAGTTGTGGTGGGAAAAAAATGATGGAGCGCCTTCGGGATAGGCACTCCATCTTGCGGGAATGATTTGTTATTGCACAATCTATTTGATAATGAATTCAATGGTCACATTGTTTTCTGCAATTTCAGGCATGCTGAACAGGGTTTTCGCCAAGTCTTCCTGCTTGCTTCCTTGCGCTACATCGATCAAAAGTACCCTCGAACCATCAGGCTTTTCGATTACTTGGACCGAGGAAGCTTTTTTGCCACACACTTGCTCCACTTGTTTTCTGAGCGAGGTCAAGGCTGTTTTAGAATTTGTGATTGTTTTAGTATCGCCTTCATCAGAATCAAAAGTAATCGAGCCTTTTGTAACATTGGGCTTTGCGTTTGATTCCACTTTTTTGCTTGCAGTAGTTGCGGGCACGGTTTTGGTTTTGCCGTTTGAGACTGTTGAGGCCTGAGTTTCCGATGTCGCAATCATTTTAGCAGTGCTGGGTTTGATATCCGCGATTGTATCTTGTTTTGCTGCAGGCTTACTTACAACAGAGCTTGCCTTTTCGGAACCGATGTTTTCATTGTTGACGGGCTTTACCTGAGTTTTTGTTGCAAGGTAGGGTCTGTTGTAGTCACCATCTTTATCAGAGTTTGTTGCATATCTGGTTGGTACTTTATCAGTAAGCAAAGGCTTTTGGGTTTCAGAGGTGGGGGCTTCTTTTCTTGCCAAGGGGAAACCAAGCATATCTGCTTTTACAGGGGAGGAACCTATGGGATCATGAGCTGGCATGAATACTCGAGTCGCGGATTTTGTCACGGTATCGATTTTTGCTTTAATAGGTTCTTTTTCAAGAACTATTTTAGGGGCCTCTTTTTTCTCAACTATCACTTTAGGAGCAACTTGATCTTTCTTCGCTGCTACTTTTGGTAGTTCTTTCTTTGGAGCAACGGGCTCTGGTTTAGCAACTACTGGAACATCTTTATTAATCACCGGGGTAGTTACAGTCGTTTGTGTTTTTTCTGGTTTCTTGTTCAAGTTAGGAAAGCTTGGAAACTCTTCTGCTTTTTCTGTTGTTTTGCTGGCTGGTTTTGCTTCAACGGTTTTAGTTACAGTTTTTGCAGGGCTTTCTCCAGGTTTTACTTCTTCCTTCTTTTCCACCTTTTCACTTTTCTTAGAGGTCCAATCCTGTGGGAGTTTTGGAATGGCGAATATATCCACAGTTTTTTCTGGTGTAGGTAATGGCTTTGCCACGGGTGTTACTGGTACCAGGCTTTCTGGAAGTACCGCGGGCCTTTGCCCTTTGCTGCTGGTGTTAGTGGTTTCTTTGGGCTTCGGAGTTTGCATGGAATTTTGCGTAGGAACGATTACGGGTGCAATTTTGTCTGCGGTCTTTGTAGATACAACAGCCTGAGTGATTTCTTTTGTGGTAGTTGATGCTGGGGTAAATTGAATGTTTGGAGTGGGGGCGACAATTTGATCTTTGCCTACGATCCATTTGGTACCATCTTTACTTACCATCGTTACTGTTTCTTTGCCCATGCGCATGGGTTGAACAGCCATTTTATTGATGACTCTTTGGCAACCTGCAACTTTACGAAGTCGTTTGCTGATTTCGAGTTTGTCTTCGAGGGTAACTACGGGGCCGGATACTATTACCGTGCCTTCAGCGGAAACAGCAGCGGTTAATTTTGGATAGGAGGTAAGTAATTCGGTACTGACAACTTTATTGGTGTTAGCCTGCAGGGCTTCGACGGATAATTTATCAGTTTTGTTGAAAGAAACAGGCCAGGTTCTAATTTCGCTGATCACTTTGCAGGTTGTAAGTCTGCTTGCAAGGGCGACGGCATTATTAGCAACAGTGTTGTTGTTGACATTACCTTTGAGAATCATTTTGCCATTTCTTACTGAAGGCGCGATATCCGTTGCAGAGATCAGGGGATCAGCGAGGAATTCGATATGAATGCGCATGGATTCAGCAAGGGTGAGTGAATCTTCTGGTTTGTTTTCAGAAGCAGGTTTAGTAGAGGCGATGATTACGCTAGACTTAGTTTGTTCTGCTGCGATTGTAAACCCAGTCAGGTAAAAACCAGTTGCGGAAACCCCCGTTAGGATTCCGAAAGCACTCAAAGTTAAAAGTCTTTGCGCTGATATTTTCCATTGCTTGCGCATGATGTCTGTCTCTCCAAAAGTTCGCTGATTTCGAATCCTAGTTTAGTAACCTGACAGGTCTTTGGTGAAAGATTTCTGGAGTTCAGGTGTTCCTGCATAAAGATGCAAGTGGTCTTTATCGATGTACACGACTTGAATTCTAGGGCGTTTGATTTTCACAGGAAACGGATACCCAGATTCAATAACTTCGGTGTAATAGATGGTGGCTTTCCAATGGCAGTGATGAAGTTGGGCTGGGCCAACTAGTGGGAAGAATCTTGGTGGATCAATTTTATCCACAAGCCTTTCGGTCACAATCTGAACATCATCCCGGTGCTCTTCATACACATAAGGGAAGCCTCGTGCCATGTGTGGCATCGCCCTGATGACTTGTGCATCGTCTGGTGCATCTTCGCAAATAGGAGGTGCAGCGCCTTCTTTGATTGGAGGCATGATCGGAGTTCGGTGATCATTCCGATGGGTGTATTTTTCTTCCATGCGTTCGGTAACCCAAGGGGGTACAGGCGTTGGGGTGAATATCCCCATGGAAAAAGGCATACAGCCTGTAACGCTTAAAGATAAGGCAGCGATTAACCCGCCTACAATGTGTTTTTTTCTGGTTTTCATAACGGACACCTTTCTACAACTTAAACGCACCCGGGTTTCCCGTTCCCGCTTAAAACCATTTCTCTTCAATCGAGGTAATGGCATGGAGTATCTGCAAGGTTTTTATCGACTTAACGAAAGTGCCAACTTTAACGATTGCATCAAAGATTCGTGTTTTAAGTTTTATCCATGTGAAGATGGGGGCTATAATGCTGAATAGCGAAGGCGAATTTCTATATTTAACAGTGATCGAACCCAATGAACCATTTATTATTAAAGTTTCGGGACACTCAAAACGAGGTCAGGGAGTTGCGAACTTTTGGCCCCGCACCCTTCCTTTTGGTTTTCCTGAGGCATTTGGGCTGAGTGCTTTGCAGGGCCCATCTGGGCGATATCCGTGATCAATACCAATCGTTCAAGGATATCAATGCGACAGTTGTCGCAATCACTTTTTCTTCACCCGCCGAGGCACTCAAACTTTCTCAAGAGTTAAAGTTGCCCTTTCTTTTGGTAAGCGATGCGCAAAAAGAAGCATACAAGATATTTGAACTAGGTTCGGCCCGCTTGAAGGATTTTCTGTCGCCTAAAGTGTTGTGGAAGTTTATGGGAAGAATAATAACGGGATGGTTGCCATCCATGGGCTATACCAAGGACGATTTATTTCAATTGGGTGGGGATTTTGTAGTGGATACGAAGGGGGATGTTGTTTATGCGTTTAAATCATCATCGCCTGCGGAGAGGCCAACGATCCCTTTTTTACTGGAACAATTGCAAGAAGCGCACCCTAATGAGGACTAGTCATCGTTTTCATCATCAATGATTTCGATGCCATGCTCTTCGAGCAGGGTCAATAATTTGTCAAGTCGTTCGGGGTCAGCTTTTTCTTTAGTAACAGCATTAAACACTTGCTGAAAAGTAACAAATCCTTTGCTTTCACCAATTTCAAGCAGGCTCTTGAGCGCTTCTTGTGTGGTATTCATTGCCAACTCCTTTTGGAATAAGTATTTCTACTTACAAATATCCCTCAACATATTGTAACTGTAGTCAAGCGATTGTGCTAGTGTCATAAGTAAAATAACTTAAAATTGCAAAGATATTAGAGTGTTGTTGGCATAAAAGTTTTCGTGGGGGTGGTTGGTAAAAGTATGAAAATACAAAGCGCAATCCTCTTGATCAATCTTTTTTGTTTCCTGCCTCGTCTTAGGAGTGTGAACCATGAAGCACCCTAGCATCACCGAGGATGGAAGTGCCCCATTGAAGTTGGATACAAAGCAATCCAATGGCGAGCGGTTATTGTCGACCTTTAATCAAATAAGGGACGAGTTGACCAGCACCCTTTGGTTTATTCTTGGAAATAAAGATGATGCCCAAGATGTGGCTCAGGATGCGTTTCTACGGTGTTGGAAAAAACAAGATGCCTTGCCCGATGTGATCAATCTTAAAGCGTGGATTTTCAAGGTGGCTATCAATGCCGCTAAGGATCTGCGTAAAAGTGCATGGAAGCGAAAAACTAGAACAATGCCTGAAGAGGATGTCATGATGCAAAAAAGTACGACTACATCGTTGGATTTACTGGAAGAGAATGAAATGCTGGTGCAATTGCGCTCTGCTCTTATGGATCTTCGGCCTGAAGAAAAAGAAGTTTTTCTGCTCAGGCAAAATGCGGAAATGACCTATGAGCAGATTGCTGAAGCAGCAAACCGCCCTTTAGGCACGATTAAAACCCAGATGCGATCTGCGCTGCAAAAGTTGAAGGTTGCTCTTTCCTGATTTTGAATCCTTATTAGTGGTCAGCAAATTATTTGTTGGAGATTTCGAAAATGTGGAACTGTCAAAACACTGAAGATAAATTGTTTGAACACCTATACGGGTTGCTGGATCAGCAGGAGCAAAACTTGCTGACATCTCATTGCGCTGTGTGCGATGGTTGTGGCGAGAAGCTAAAGAAAGCCCAGGGGCAAAAAGAGATTTTGGTGAAAGCATCGAAGGCTCAATTTCCCGAGGTTAAATTTACTCCTCCGAAAGATCTTACCAAAGAGCAGCAGCAAGCGAAGATACTGCAGTACGGAGCAACTGCAGTGCCCGGAATGCAGAATGCTCGGATCTGGATGTGGGTCGCTGCCTCCGTGCTTACCCTTGGTATTGGCGTACCTGCGGGCCTTGGTATTTATGATTACATCGGCAATTCCACGGTTGTTGAGCATCATCAGCAATATGCCGCCAGAGTTCAATCCAACTTTAATGTAAAAGCCAAAGCTGTGGTGCAATTGCAGAATGAAGGTATGGCGAAGGCAAATCAAGCGACTGAAGAGGTTCAGAAAAAGCAGCTTAAGGTATTGGTAACAGGGCCTGCGACCTTGCAACCTGGGGCCCCCAACAGTTATCAGATTCTTACGCAGGATAATTTAAGCAGGCCTGTCGAAGCGCGGGTTGAAGCATTCGTTGAAGATAAAGCAAACCCTGGAACCAGATTTCCTGTTGCATCACAACTAACGAGGCAGGGGCAGTTGCAGATTGTTGTACCTCCAGATTTACCATTGCGCGCTGGTAGTAATCCCACGCTAATCGTTTCAGCAAAAAGAGAGTCTGGCGCCCAGCTTGAAATCAAAGAGGGATTGCAGTTAGCAACGGCGGTGTATGTCGCACATCTTTCAACTGATAAGCCGATGTATCAACCAGGCGAAACCGTTTATTTTCGTGCCTTGGTTTTAGAGCGATTCAGCTTAAGGCCGCCCTACGAAGATTTTGCGCTCAACTTTGTTTTAACAACCCCCACACAGGAACAAAAAGTTGTTGGGCAGGGAATGGGCGGGATTTCACGCTCCGATAAACCAACAGAGTTAATCAAAGGCCCTGATGGTAAACCTTTGAAAGGTGTTGGTGCAGGTGCTTTTCTTATAGAACCAACCGCACCAGGCGGTGAATACACGCTTACCGTTAAGGATCAATCAGGCCGTTTCCCTGATCAGATTCGTAAATTCATTGTTAACAGGTATCAAAAGTCGAATATCAATAAAGAGCTTGATTTTAATCGAAGATCATACGGCCCAGGTGATGAGGTTGTCGCCAACTGCAAGGCTATTTCTGCCGATGGTAAACCCTTGTCGGGTAAGCCAGTGCTTGCTTCCATTAATTTAGATGGTGTGCAGATTGGGGTGGATGGGAATCCGAATCCTAGCCAAGTCCGTTTTCAGACAGACTCATTCGGAAGAGTTGCTTTAAAGTTCAAGCTTCCCAAAGATATTCAGAAGGGGCAGGCGAGTATTTCTGTGGTGTTTGATGATGGTGGTAATACGGAAACCTTGGTGAAGCCTGTTCCTGTGGTTGTCAACAAGTTGAACCTTGAGTTCTTTCCCGAGGGGGGCGATCTGGTAAGTGGAATCAAGAGTAGGATTTATTTTCAGGCTAACACGCCCTTGGGCAAACCAGCAGATGTTGTTGCGTCTGTTTTTGAAAACGGCGTCGAGATTCTGAATCAGGTTAAAACACTCACCGATGATAAAGAGGCAGGCATCAATCAGGGGCTCGGAAAGTTCGAGCTTACTCCCAAAAAAGATGCCAGCTATGAAGTTAAGATCACTAATCCTATAGGTATTGCTGGCAGCTTTAAATTACCTGCGATCAAAGATGCAGGAACCGTTTTGCGTGTGGTCGATAATATTGTAAAGCCAGGCCAAACCCTGAAGGTTGAAGTTAATTCAACCATTAAATCTAGGCTCATGGTGGGCGTATATTGCAGAGGCCGCTTGTTAGATTCGATCTATCTAGAGCAAGGCAAAACTTCTGCAGATATTAATCTTTCTGATCCGATTGGCGGGGTTTGCAGGGTGACTGTTTTTGAAGAACGCCTTGCGGTTCCCGGCACTAGAACGCTTATCCCCGTTGCAGAAAGGCTCTTTTTTAGAACCCCTGCGGAATCACTCAGAATCAAGTTGATCCCCGATCAAGCTAGTTATGTCCCGGGCCAGAAAGTTAAACTGAAAATCGAGACCTCTGATGAATTTAGCAAATTAGCCTCTTCTATTATCATGCTTGGGGTTGTCGATAAAAGTGTGATAACCATGGCTGACGAAAAAACCGCTCGTTCCATGCCCACCCATTTTCTTCTCACTACTGAAATTCGCAAATCGCAGGATCTTGAATACACCGATGTTTTACTAGGCGAGCATCCAAGGGCTTCTGAAGCTTTAGATTTATTGCTTGGCTCGCAGGGTTGGCGCCGCTTTGCTGAGCAAGATCCTTCCAAATTTAGACAAATGCATAAGGAAGAAGCGGATAATTTGCTCGTGACCATTGGGCAATCCACTGCCCAATCCAAAGATCTTGCGATGGAGCCTGTTGAAAAGATTTTCACGGAGTATCAGAAAAAAATCGACGATGCTCAGGCTGAAGCTGATAAGGCGCTAGAAGCCAAGAACGCAGCAGAGCCTTCCCCTGCGGTGTTGCTTGCGATCAGCAAATTAAATGCTTGGAAGAGCTTCTTTGAAAACCTGAAGGAAAACCTTTTTAAAATGGTTGGAGCTTTAATCCTTTTGCTTGCTTCTGGCCTTTGTATCAGTGGCCTGGCTTATGGTAAAAAAGGCAGGATTGCTCTAGGGATTGGCTTTAGTGTCATGGGGCTGGCCTTGATACTTCTTCCTTTGGGAATGATTAAAGATGCTAGGCAATTTGCAATGAAAAACGCTGCGCCAATGGCCATGGAAGAGCGGGCTATGCCGGGTGCCGTCATGAAAATGGATATGGGGCGGGATGCGGATGGGCTTGCCAGAGAGATTGCAGCCATGCCTTTACCTTTAGCAATGCAGGCCAATAATTTTTTTGGTGAGGTCAATGATCAAAATCAAGCGCCTGGCATTGCTGGGAATTTCGGAGCCAAGCCCAGAATGATGGCTAATCAAAATCGTAATTTGAATGAGGATCAAAAAGGCTTTAACCTCAACCGATTAGAGGAAGGGCGCGGTGTTCAGAATCAAGATCGGCGCAACATTAATCAGGAACAGCAACGGGCTCCCCAAGCTGGTATGTTCATGAAGAAGGCGCTGCAGGATGACAAGCAAAACGGGTTTGCAAGGCCAGCAGGTGCGGCGGCAGCCCCAATGCGACAATTACGGGCGCAAGTGCTGATGTCGCCCATGGTGGTGCGTGAATTTGCCCATGAAAGAACGCAAGGCGAAAGGCCCGAGCTTCGCACTGATTTCTCTGAAACCCTTTGTTGGAAACCTTTCATCATCACTGAAGATGGTAAAGCAGAAGCTGTTTTCGACTTAAGTGATTCTGTTACCAGTTTTACCGCGACTGCATTTGCCCACACCTTGGATGGCAGACTTGGATCTGCAAAGATCGTTTTGGAATCTCGCCTCCCTCTTGTGTTGCAACCCAAGATCCCTCTTGAAATCTCTGCGGGTGATGAAGTTATCATCCCGCTTGCAATCACCAGTAATTCTTCTGAAAAGAGAACTGCAAACATTAACCTCGAACGATTCGAAGGGTTCAAGCTTTTGCAGGGGCAGGAAAACTTGACTCTTGAACTCCAGCCCAATCAA
>Ga0194043_1001926_pt1 | contig 11584 bp, 15 predicted proteins | sample JunL4415m_MetaG_FD_161274 | JGI IMG/M metagenome (GOLD analysis project Ga0194043, IMG submission 161274) | Anoxic zone freshwater microbial communities from boreal shield lake in IISD Experimental Lakes Area, Ontario, Canada - Jun2016-L442-15m | ecosystem: Environmental > Aquatic > Freshwater >...
TGAGCGTTCACACCTACGGGCGGCAGCAAGAGGGCACCTAATAAAAGAGGCAGGAAAATAAGCGATCCAGCACTGGGCATAGATCGGTTTAAAAACTGGTTCATAAACAGTCTCCTCAGTGGAACGGTTCGAACAAATGAAGCATAACCCTTATTGGGGGGCTATAGAAACCGGGGCCTTAAATTGAGTGCCGGGTTGGAGCCTTTGCTATAAATATCAAGAGTTGCCGTGCGGGGACAACGAAGCCCCGTACGACGAATAGGCTCGCTTTCTGCTATCCACGTAAGGGGCGTGCCCGGTCTGCACCAGCCGGGCACGCCTTCCTCCGTAGCTACGACTTCTTGAAGTAATCCTCGACGTTGAAGGTCTTCTTGGACTTAGCGTAATCTTTACCGCAACACCAAGCCTTCTTGTCATAAGCTTGCCGGTTCTTAGCGTCAAAAACTTTTTCCGGTGGAAGTAGCAGGTCTCCCCACCTGAAATAGCCCCAGACGTCTTTCTTCCACACCTTGCCGGTAATCAACCTGGGTGCAATCTCCGGTTTACAGTGTCTATTCGCGAACCAGACGGCCCTGTGGCGATCGAGCGTCCAAGCGATCCCGTCTGCAAAATCTTGCTCGTCGTCATCTTCGTAGGCATAGCCCCGATAGACCGTGAGTTCGTCAGGGAGCCTAGCAAGCACATCTCTCTCGTCGGGTTCCATCAGGTTCTCTCGCCCCGGACGATCGGCACGAAATAACTGGTGGAAGAGGTCGAAGTTATAGTGGGTGAACTGCAGGTCCCAATAGACCCATCCCAGTATCGTCCAGTAGCGATCATCAGGCATCAAATGGGCGTCTTTCGCAAGCCATTGAGGCCGTAAACCATCCGCGATGCGGTAAATGTAGCCCTCGTAGTCGTGGTCTTCAAAGCAGGCGTCTGCGTCCGGGGTTCGTTCATCTATTATTTCGTGGATAAGAGCACACCGCTCCAAATCGTAGATTTGTTGGTTGCAGAACGGGTGGTGAATGACCAATGCGTTTTCCTTCTCATGAAAACACAGATAACGCTCAAGATCCTTGCGGAGCGGCTCGATGCGATTATGTTTTTCTAAACATTCTTCTAAAGATTGAGGTTCAAATATAACTGGCTTCTTGCTCTTCTTCTTCTTCTTGCTCATAGTAAGCTTCCTTTCGACGGCATTTATTAATCCTTGCCACCACGCGGTGTTCAAGTGCTTCATGTGATCGCGTGATCACGACTACCGGATTGTTGCCCCGCATATCACTGGGGCAAGCAGGAACTTGTTAGGTACGCCTATGCGCTGCTCGTGAAGCGGTGGCGGCACAAGGGCATGTGGTCTGAATCGCCATGCACATATTGCAATGCGTCGCTCGGCGCGGCAGCCTATGGCAAGCGTCGAAGCCTGCATGGGAAGCCACCACACGCGAGGAACGAAAGCATGCCACGGTACCCCGGCAATCAGTTGTCTCACGAAAACATGGTGGGTCACGCAGGGCTATATGGGTCGCAGCCGGAAGTCGTTGTCGCCGCGAGCCGTGCGTGGAATGACTCGGCTTGCTTGGATCGCCTTTTTGTTTTCGGGCGGGCCCTTGTTGCCTGGGCAGGACACTTCGAAGCCCCCGCCGTCATCGCTCTGGCCGCAGCGAGCGTCACGCGTGACAGCCTACACCGACTTCTCGCAAAGATTGCCGCTGAATGTGATGAGAGAGCCCCCCCTGCCCACAATAAAAAACGCAACGGAATCACGGCTCAAGACGAGTTGCGACTACGCGATCTTGAGAACTATGCTGCGGTGCTTGAACACTTGAGTGAGTTTGTTTGTGGAACGAAGCAATGGTTTCCGGCGGGCCGACTTGAAGACGATGACGAACAAGCAGAGTGGGACTACGAGATTGCACCGCCCGACATTTCGACAGAGGATTTCGTCCTCCATTTTGTGGAAAAGGCCGTGCAGCATGCCAAGAAACAGGCAGCAGGTGACCTGACGCAGGTGATGCACCAGCGGCTTGCCGAGCTTGCCTCAATGGCGGTACGGTGGCTCATTGATGCGATGAAGCTACCGTATGATCAGAAGGGTGCAGGCGGCCTCGACCTAGCTGGGGTCGAAAATGCTGTCCGTGCCCGGCCAGATAATGAACACGCTACCGCTATTCATGGGAAGATGCGTGCGGCGCTAGACGAACTGGCCGCACTCGCGGAAGCACCTGATGCTGGCATGAGCAGCGTTCAGCAGTGGACTGATTGCACCGAGAGGCTCGTCGCGTGTTGGGGCGACTGGGCGGGCACGTGTGCGAAGCTGGCCACCACAAAGCGGGAAACACGTCAAGCTAAGAAGGAACTTCTCCGCCGCCATGTTGCGTGCATCAAGCAATACGCGGATCTGATGAGCGGCAATCAAGCTCAGCTAAAATTCATAGTAACGGTGCTGTGTCTGAACCTCATTGGGGGTGAAATCACGGAGGTGCTTGTGAAGCTAGACGCGGAGTGTGCTAAGCGAGAGGCCGAACCCAGCGAGGAAGTGACGGCGATGGTCAGGGTGTTCAGTCGCCTCGTTGTCGACGACGCTGTAGAGCGGAAGTGGCGGAGCCAGCTTGATGGACAAGCGAAACGGGCTGGCGTAGCGATTCGGACAATCACTAAAGAGGATTGCGGCCAAGAACAACAGTGGAAGCAGGGTGATAAGAGGTCACTGCTTCTGAGTGCGGGAGTGCTCACCGGCGACAATAACAGGACGCCTGCCAAGCAGTTTGAGAGCCTGTTTTATGCAATGCAGCAGGCCGGGCTGGCGGTACAGATCCCATGGGGTTTTCTTGACGGCAAAAAGCTTGCCCGAAAACATAGCGGCAAGAAGCTTCACGCGGGGGAGCAGTGGCGAGTAAATCCGCTTGGGGGCGTCCTTGCCGATATGTCCAACCAGAGCAAAGAAGCGGCCGCAAAAGGTGACCACTCATCTGCGAGAAAGCGGGCTACCAAGAAGACCAGCACCAAGCGGATAAAGAAGAAGACCCGCGGCGCATAGGCGTTGTGCTTTGAAACAGCGCAGCGGAGAGCCAGCTACCTGCAGATACTTCCAGCCAGTGTGATGTCTTGGCGAAGTATCAAAGAGCAGCAGGTGGTGCATGATCACGGAAGAAACGCGAATACTGCAGGCAAGGGCCAGCGGAATCCCAGAGGAGATGAAACAGGCTCGGCGGTGGGTGTGCTGGGCTGCCGTGCCGAAGACTCGCAAGGACGGCACGGTCCAGTTCACGAAAGAGCCCAGGCGGGCCAGCCAGCCGACGCGGAAGGCCAGTAGCACGGACCCGAGTACCTGGTCTGATTTCGATACAGCCATGGCGGCGGTGCAGGATGGCAAGGCAACCGGCATCGGCTTCGTGCTTGGTAATGGCTGGGCGGGCATCGATATCGACAACTCAATCACTCGCGATCCGCCGCGGGTAACCGCAGAGGCTAACGCGGTCATCTCTGCGTTCCGCAGCTACACCGAGTTCAGCCCGTCTGGCACCGGCATCCATATCATTGTTCACGGAGACGTGACTGGCGGCCGCAAGGTCGGCAATATCGAGATGTACTCGGCCGGCCGTTATTTCACGGTCACGGGGCACAACCTGCCGCTGGGGTCGTTTTTTGTGGAGAACTGCCAAGAACAGCTGGATGACTTGGCACTTGAGCTGGATAAGCGGCGGGCTAGGGCGGGGCGGGCAGCGAGAAATACCACGTCATCGGCTTCTTTGGCGGCCCAAGTTCCAGGAGCGACGCCGCCACCACCACCGCCAGCCTCCGAAGAGGCAATCATTGAGCGGGCACACAGCGTTTGCCAAGGATTCCCTGAGCTCTGGGCGGGGAGCACCGCTAAATACGACGGTGATGCCTCTAGAGCAGATCTCGCCCTGGCTGGATCTCTTGTGTTCATGTGCGGACGCGACCAACACGCCCTCGTTGAGTCGCTGATGCGGCGAAGTGCACTTGCACGGGACAAATGGGACAACCATCGAACGTATATTTCTCGGACCATACAGCGAGCCTATGAGGGCCGTGAGGAAGACAGTTTCTTCGACTGGAATCGACAGAGCCGTGCCCTGGCCGTCATAGCTGCGGGCAATGAGGAGCTGACCTCCGGCGACCCTGATGAACATGGGTTACCGCTTGATCTGACACGGGAGACCACACTCGACGACATCGGGTTTGCCCGCAGGCTCGCCGCCGAGAGCCGCAGTCGGATTCGGTACGTCGACACATGGCACAAGTGGATCTATTGGGACGGCCGGCGGTGGAAGCTCGATGACGGTGCGGCGGCCATTCAGGAAGCCCAGAGACTCCGCGACCAACTTTGGGGGGAATTCGCAGCTCTCCCCAATGAACAGAAGACCGTGCCGGCTCTCCGGTTCATCAAAGCCTGCGGAGCTGCCAAGCACATCCAGAACATCGTCGGGCTGACCAAGAGCCAGCAGGCTATCCGGATCACCCACGACGAGCTCGATCGGCATCCGTATCTGCTCAACCTCAGGAACGGCACCATCGACCTACAGAACGGCTTGTTCAGAGAGCACCGGCAGGAGGATTTCATCACGCAGGTGGCCGAGGTGGACTATGACCCCGAGGCCAGAGCTCAGCGATGGGAGGATTTCATTCACGAAGCCATGCAGGACGACCCCGAACTAGTCCGGTTCCTCCAAGTCTCTGCCGGCGTCATGCTCTCCGGGGACGTCTCCATGCAGTCTCTCTGGTGCCACTATGGAAACGGTGGCAACGGCAAGAGCACATTTTTGGGCAGCATTGGAAAAATGCTCGGGGATTACGTCGCGTCCGCTCCGGCAGACTTCCTGATGATGAAGCAGGGAAACAGCCATCCAACTGAACTAGCTTTGATGTATGGGAAGCGGCTCGTGCTGGCCATCGAGTGCGAAGGCGGGCGGCGGCTACGGGAAGCCTTCGTCAAGCTCATCACGGGCGGGGACACGGTGTCGGCGAGGCGGATGTGCGAGGATTTCTGGTACATGAACCCTACCTGGCATGTCCACGTAAGCTTCAATGATCCGCCGACGATCAATGGCACCGACGAGGGCATCCGGCGGCGGCTCAAGATCATTCCGTGGCGGGCAAGCTTCAAAGGTGCTAATCAGGACAGCACGCTGAAGACGCGGCTTGAATCAGAAGAATTTCGGCCCGGCATCCTGAACTGGTGTCTGGCCGGCATGCGGGACTTCCTCGCCAACGGCATACCCCTCGCGATGGCCGTAACAGAGGCCACTGACGAGTACGTAGCGGGTCAGGATTTATTGGGTGGGTTCCTGGAAGAGTGCTGCGACCCGTATCCCGGCAACCAGTGTTTCTTTGACGAGTTCATGAAGGCTTTTCACGCTTGGCTGGAGGCCCGAGGCGAAAACGTCTTTATGTGGACGGGAAAGCGACTGGGCAACGAACTGAAACGCCGTGGACACACTTCCTTCCGGACTATGAGTGGCCGGGACCGCGGACGGACCGCCTACTTTGATCTCGGACTCGCGGCGGCGGCCCATCGGCTTTTAAATAACTAAATCTGGCGAGAGCGTGAGCCACAACGGGCGTTGGGCAGTCGAACGAGAATGGCTGCACGCGATGCACGCGATAATTGGCAATTCTAGGTCGCCCCCTATCTGTGTAGATACAAAGGACCGACCCCAAAATCAGAATTATCGCGTGCATCGTGTGCAGAGGGCATAGCCACAACGGTTGAATTGATGTCAACAACGTCCTTACTTAAGAGACCGCTGGCAGCACTATTCCCGAGAAAACCCGCCAGCAAGCCGCATATTCGACGCCAAACGCGGGCCCGTGGCTGATCTCATCAAACTCTTCCTCGGTGATCGTGCCCGCCCTGACGTCCTGTGCCGCCCGATCCAGGTAATGCGACCAGCCGCGTGCGTGTGCCCATTCGTGAATCAGGACCGCGACGGAGTTACTTGGGCTGAGGCAGTCGCCGAGGTGAATCACGAATCGGGATCGGCGGCGGATACAGAATCCGTCCATGGTCACGGGCACGCCACCAGTTCGCACGACGACGGGAAATCCGCAGGGGGCGTGTGTTCGCAATCCGGCGATCGTGGCCCGCAGGAGGCTATATCCAGAGCGATTCTGCAACGACAACTGCTGACTTCCCGCTGCCCGCTCTCCCGCCGCGTGATCGGCGATGGCAGCCAGCGAGCATCGCCGGTGGCAGCACAAGATATTGTCTCGAGTTGGCAGCGACATCGTGTCTTCCCGGCTGGTTGGAGGTGCCGTCGATCATAGCGACACTCGCAGCGTGCGCAAGCAGGGCCGCGAACTATCTAGCCCTTATGCGGCTCGCGGCACATAGGTGTGCTCACGGCGTATTGCGTTGGATTATTGCCAGAACGCGAGTACCACTACTTACAGCGTTCGGTGTGTCCTTCGACATAAGAAAGTCATGCCTAACGCTGCCGCCCACGTTGCGTGAGCGGTGCCGGCAGTCAGTTGTGGCAGCCGGCGGTTTCGGAAATCACGGGGGCATAATAATGCTTAAGAAAGTTGTTACGAGCGATAGTCCAGTAGTCCTCAAGACCACCAAAGGAAAGCCTCGTGGGCTACCGTCGCCAGAAGAGCTGGCAACGAGCAATGATGCAATCTTCCGTGCCCGCCTGAAATTCAAGGAGTGGTTGAGACCGCTGTTGGGGATGTGCCAATATGACTGGTTATATCTCGCCACGCCGACCGATAGCGACGACGAGAGTTTCTTCGAGCCAGGCGAGTTCGCACTAGTACCCACTTGGGACCTGGATAACTACTCTGCGTGCTTCAATGAGGCCAGGGAATATCTGGACCACATGGAGGAGCAGTGGGAGGGGGCCGTCGCGGCTCGTAGAGCGGAATACGAATAGCCGCTGCTGCCAGCCTGCCGTCTTTACGCTCGTGCCGTAGGGGTGCTCGTGGCCCCTTGCGGCACGTCGTGTTTTGTGGGGCAAAGAGGCATCACGGCATGCGGCGAGGCTTTATGCCAGCCACTGTGCCAGCCTCCGTGTTCACCGCCCGTCGCTACGACCCACCGCGAGCATGCTCTTCACCGGAGCCGCTAGGTCACTTTCTATTGACCACCGCTCATCACGAATTGATCACTTGCTCGGTGACGGCGCCACGATCGTGCATCTGACATGGGTGGGGCGCATAGGCGTGCCGCATGACAACACGACTGTTCACCCAGATAGTCGCCGATATATTTCGAACACACGCCGCGAGTAACTTCGATCGCGGGTGCACAAACAACGGAGTGATTAATCATGACCGACACGTGTTCGACTACCACTGAGAACAGGATTCGTTTCTGCCCCGTCGCAGAGATGCTGGAGAAGCACGGCAAGAGCTTTGGTCCTGCCTCGAACGACCTTATTACGCTTGCCGACGACTTGGATGACGCTCTTTACGGGTTGGCAAAAGACCTGACCCCAACCGACCTCAGAGCCGCCGCCCTCGAGCCGCTTAAAGATGCCGAGGACAACCTCAAGGACCTCGTCGACTTAGCCCAGGAAGCACTGCTGACTGTTCAGCGGATTATCGAGCTCCGCATGAGCCCCGATGCCAAGTGGCCGGCATGACGTGGGTGTCCGCGTATGGTGGCCACCCGTTGCCAGTCAAGGTGCGGGGATGCCAACGCCTAGATAATCGACATTGAGTAAGCGTTCAGTTTTCATTCATCCCAAAGGAACTGTTTATGTCCAACACAACAGACCCAGCTGACATCCCAGATTTCAACAAAGTCGTCAACGAATCAGAGGAGGACTTCTTTCGAGCTTGGAACATGCCCATCGGGGCGAGCCGTCGACGCGCCAAGAAAATTCCGCCCGAGTCCCTGATCACGCCTGAGGATCGCGACGTGCGAGGCTATGACCTCTGGGGTGATCTGGTCGCGACGTGGGAGTCTGCCCGTCCATTTGAAGATCGGGTGCCCATGCAGGTGACGGCCGGACATTACGTGTGCAAGCCTGTCATTGGCCAACTTCAAAAGTTGTTTGAGGCTCGAGGCACGACTCCTTATTTCTGTCTGGTCATGGTGGTCGCCGTAGGGCAACACAAGGGGAAGATCGTCCCGTGGTATTGGCCTTACCCGGGCAAGGGAGACGACGACTTCTGGCGAGATTGCGGAGCCGCCGGGTTCGATATCGACCACATGGACCTTGGTTGCGGCTTCGCTGGTGGAGGCCTTCACGTGGTGGTTCGAAAAGTGCGAAAGGGAAAGGAGTGGTGCTGCGAGGTTTCGAGCGTGACGAAGCTCGCGAGCATCATCCCGGAAGCCATCTGGCCGACCGTGGCCGACAAGCCATCGGTGAGACGGGCCCAGTCGCGTGCCCTTGCGATACGAAGTGCTGTCGCGGCGGCAGCATCGCTGAACGCTGGTGGGGCCGTGCATGAGAATCACGAAAATAACAACAACGAAAAAGTCCGCTGATCACAACCAAAGGAGAAAGAAAATGCAGACAGACACAGACAAGCTCGAATACCTAGGCAGACTCCTGAGCGCCTGGGACCAAGACCTGCGATGGGGCCACCGGGGCGTCGATCAACTCCAAATGTTTTTGCGGCAGGTAACGGCCCAGAGCCAGGCGGATGAGCGCGGCCAGGGTGGCGAGCCCGACTCATCGTCGCACTACTCACGCGATGATCTTGAGTTCGTTCTATGCCCGGAGACCCTCGTGACATTCAGGATGCTGGCCACGGCATATCTGCTCCACATTCCCGGGTTGCTTGCGGCGCTCGAAGAGTTCGAGTCGATGTTGAAGGCCGGCGACAGAAGGATTGACGAGCATCGGGCCGGCTAGCGCCGTCCCGCCGCTGGGATGAACGGACTGATTTTTATTTTTCCCTACAGAAGCGGTGAATTTGTCAAAACGCTCTCAAGGTCTATTGGCCCGCCACCACCATTCCAGCCCCGAAGTTCGCCCGATGGTGGCAACACAAAGTGACGCGAGTAGGAGAAACTTGGGCGGGCATCAGGCCATCGGTGAGACGGGCCCAGTCGCGTGCCCTTGCAACTCGAATCGCTGTCGCGGCGGCAGCATCGCTGAACGCTGGTGGGGCCGTGCATGAGAAGCACGAAAATGACAACAACGAAAAAATCCGCTGATCACAACAACGGCAGAAAGAAAATGCAGACAGAAAAAAGGACCCTGCGCACCTGAAAGGAACATCACCATGAAAGCATTGACGATGAACAACACGACAAAGGCCGCCGAAGCGGCTGCCCTGATTTCCGAGAACTGCAATGAATCGCACCGTGGAGCCATGCGGCACTGGAATAACGATGCAGACGAGACATTCTGCATCATCCTCTTTGGCAACGACGGCTACACAAAGCAGGACGATAGCCACCCCGTGATTGATGCCCGAACGAAAGCTTACGTGCACAACCTCTACGCCGGACTCGCCAACCTGCTCCCCGAGGGTGCCGTCGAGTTCGGGACCGACGAAGAAGGTTATACGTGGGTGATCTTGGCTCACTTTCCCCAGCACGATGACCATGATGACTTCCGGGATGAAGATGCCGACGACGACCGTATGGTCGACTTCTGGAACAACATCGTGTGGGAGCAGTGGAAATCCCAGTTGGCTTTCAATGAGGAGGATGAGGAATAGGCAGCCCGGGACACGACATCGAACCGCTTGCCCCTGTCAGTACGGCCCCCACTCAAAACACACGGAGCTGAAACGATACCCAAAGACCATGGAACAACTCTGACGCGCGTGTTCGTAACGAGCGGGTGGCATGTAGCCAGCGCTTTGATCGGCATGTGTTTCCAGGAATTCACTAGGAACGGCTGGGAAGAGGAACATGACAAGAAAACTGGGTTCCGGTGCCTGACCATGTTTGACGCGGACATGGGCGTGCCCTTGAAAGTCGCAACAGCCAAGGCCGAGGGAATCCCACGAGCGTCAATAGCGACGGCAACTACTTCATAAAAAAGGAATTGAGGCAAACATGAACCCACAACCCTCTGACTTGCGTGAAATCGACCTTGAACGGCGGCAGGCGGCCCTTGGGCAAGAAGGGCGTTCACCACGGACGCTCGAGTATTGGGCCGAGCCGCCGCATGAGATCCTGTGCCCGCTTGCGTATCACGAGGTGCCCGACGTGAGCCGCTGGGATCACCTGTCGAACGCATCAAAACTGGATCCAGGTGCCTATGTGTGCCAGCCCTTATTTGGCTGGTTCAAGGAAGTCGGGGCCAAACTGACGCCCTGTTGGCTGCTGGCCCTGCGGATTCTGCTTGGCCCTGATGCTGAAAAGATTCTATTCAAGCCACTCTGGCTCAGCGAAAGAGCGATAGAGCGTAGTACGAAAGACCTTCGTCGACTCGGGCTGCCACTTAGTGTCGCCCGCCAGACTGTGGAGTTCGACAGGGGCGGCGTGCTGGCGGTTGTGGACAGATCTTTGAGCGAGGATTTTAAGGATCTGCCGTACAAGATCTCTTCGATGACCACCTTGGAGGGTGTCGGCTATCTGCACGCTGAGGTCTTGGACTACGAGCGGGCCAAACGCGAGTAGGCGGACAGGGAGCGTGTATCCAGCCCGGCGATTTCACCCCAGCCCTCCGGCCGGGCTTTCACCAGGTGAGTGAGCCGTTCTATCGCCACGCTCGTAGGATTCCTATCATTACTCGGAGCTCCGCCATGCCCAGACCACCCAAGCCCGAACCACTCCCCTCAAAGCTTTCCTCGGGCTTCATCCGGAGCGACGAGCTCTACACGTTGCCCGAGCTTCAACCGCGCCTTGGTATTCGTGCAGCAGCGTGGCGGGTACTGAGGCGTAAGGGCTGCCGTTTCATCCGGTCGGTAAAACGCGTGCTGGTATTTGGGCAGGACTTCTTCGAGTTTGTCCGGAAGCAGGACTGAAATGTCGGAACCACGCTATGCCCCGGCCATTGAACTCCCACCCTATAGTTATGTTCCGGGCCATGACCTGCCGCACCCGGTGAATAATCCTGCCGGCCACCTCTATGCCGCCCAGGATTCAGCCCACGAGCCACCAATCTCTGCCACCGTGCTCGCTGCCCTGCAAACCGAGCCCTATTCTCGCAGCCGTGCCCTTGCCGCTGTGCTCGCCGACAATTCCCGGTGGCTATACGGCATCGATCTCTATAACGCGGGCTTCTACTGGGAGGCTCATGAAGTGTGGGAGAGCTTCTGGAACGCACTTGGACGGACGACAACCGAAGCTCTTTTCGTCCAAGGTCTCATTCACCTCGCTGCCGCCGCCGTCAAAATCCGTGAAGGAAAGCCCGCAGGCGTTACACGACACAGCCAGCGTGCCCGGGAGCTACTTGGCGACCTCAGAGCGGCGGACGTTGGCGGCACCCTCGGCCTCGCTCCAGAAAGTATTTCAGCCGTGGTTACTGAACTCGGGAACTTCACCCCGGCATGCTGGCACACATCGAGGACGCCAGTCGTACGGGTGCTGGCCGAGAACTTGCGACTGGCGAGTTGATCGGGAGTATCAAGAGCCTGGACAGGTAGGGGAGAGCTCTACACGGAGCATCGCAAGAACCTTTCTGAAAGTCTCGTAGCTAAGGCGTTTCAGAAAGCTGTCGCTGAC
>Ga0194043_1001932_pt1 | contig 11567 bp, 10 predicted proteins | sample JunL4415m_MetaG_FD_161274 | JGI IMG/M metagenome (GOLD analysis project Ga0194043, IMG submission 161274) | Anoxic zone freshwater microbial communities from boreal shield lake in IISD Experimental Lakes Area, Ontario, Canada - Jun2016-L442-15m | ecosystem: Environmental > Aquatic > Freshwater >...
CACCGTCGGCAAGAGGGCTACCGGTTCCGCAATCACCCCGCTCGTCGGCTCCGGCGGAGTCTGCCCGCTTGCTTGCGACCCTGACCGATCGACTGGATCGATGATCTCTGGGTCCGATCCAGCGGCTGGCGAGGCCGATTCGGCGACAGGACCGACCGAGTCCTCCGATCCCCCGATCAGCTCAAGGATTCTGTCCAAGTCCCTACTGATCGAATCGATACCCGCTGGCGTCGGTTCCGCCTCACTCTTCTTCCAGGCGCTGAGCAGACTCTCGACGTCGTGACAGATTCGAGCAACCACCGGCTCGTCAGCGGCACCCGCCGCACCGTTGAGACTGTGTACTTCGCGAAACATCGAATCGACGAGTTCGCCTTGTCTGCCCGAAGAATCGGTTCGCTCCAACGCCACCAGAGACGCGGAAATTGATTCGACGTGCTCCTGCGCCTCGGCTCGGAAGGTGGCGCGCAGCAGCGCCAGGAAGTCGTCATCCCCGGAACCCATAGCGTTCACCTCCTCAGCACCTGCGATGCACGAGCGACCATGTCTGCGCTATCTGGCAGCCATCGATGTCTTGTTGTCGATCAAACGCTCCAGATCTCGAGCGACGTCGAGTACGTGGTGGACTTCATCCTCGACCTGGCGACTGCCGGCGATGTTCTGGTTGCTGGCCTCGCTGATCGCCTCCATGGCAGAGGAGATCTGGTCCATCCCGGCAAGCTGTTGCTCCGAGGCAACCGCGGTCTGGCGCATCATCGTGCCGGCCTCGACAACGTTCTCAGCGAGCTGCTCGATCGAGCTGCCACTCTCGCGCGACTGCACAGCGCCGCGCTCAATCGCCTTGCTTCCGAGTTCCGTAGCTAGCACGGCTGAGGTGGTGGCGCGCTGGATGTCGGCCAGAATGTCCCGCACCTGACTGACTGCCTGCTTGGACTGGTCAGCAAGATTCTTGACCTCCTGAGCCACGACCGTGAAGCCTTTGCCCTGCTCCCCCGCCCTGGCAGCCTCAATCGCGGCATTGACCGAAAGCAGGTTCGACTGCTCAGCCAGATCCTTGACGGTAGCGATCACGTCAGAGATGGCCGAAGTCTGGTCTGAGAGCCGGACGATGGACTCGGTGACGACCGCCATCTGCTCGCCCATGTTCTCGATGCCGGCGATTGTCTCGTCCACCGACCGAGTGCCCAGCTCAGCGATCCGGGCAGTCTCGTCCGTCGCCTGCTTGATCTCGGCGGCCCGCTCAGTCGCTACCAAAGCAGACTGCTTGACCTCCCTCACCGTGGTGGTTGTCTCGACGATCGATGCTCCCGTCTGGACCGAACTAGCTGAGACTTGGGCGGACACCGCGGACAGCTCGGAGGCCGAACTGGTGAGCTTCAGAATCACCGATCGCAGCGCAGTGGTCACAGTCTTGGAGAGGAACACTGCGGCCGCCACCGCCACCGCGATCGCTAGCAGCGCCAACAACACGATCATCAGCACGATCCGGTTGGTCTGGTCCGACATCTGCTGCTCCGCCACGGCAACGGAGGCGGATGCATCATCGGAGAGCTTCGTCGCAGCATCGACCAGAGAGATGACCTCCTGCACGGCGCCGCCAGCATCTGCCAGTGCCGCCTTCGTATCACCGGCCACCACTGCATCTCGGATCTTCGCATCGGCCGATAGGAGGGTGTTCGCCTCAGTGACCAACGAGTTCACCGCCGCACTGCTTACGCCTGCTTCGACCTGGGAAAGCACCGCGGATGCCTTCTTCAGTTCATCGATCGCGGTATTGACCCGCTGCAGGTACACCGCACGCTGATCGGGAAATAGCAGCAGTCCTCGGACTTTAGAGCTAAGCGACACGGCCGCGAACTGGAAATCGTCAGCTGCCCGACTCATCGCTACCGCCAAGCTCAGGTCCTGCCGATAGCCGTCGTTGATTTGTTTGATGCCGAACACACTGACTGAGCTGACGACAACGATAAGCACGACCGCGAGGCCGAAGCCGAGGTAGATCTTCCTGAGCAGAGTCATGCCGTGCTCCCTTTCTGAGGTGTTGCCTGTGTTCTGACGTCGCCCACAACGAGTCGAGGGTCTGCGAGCATCTTCGCGGCGTCCAGAATCATGATTCCGCCAGTCGTGACCCCCAGCAGATACTCTTCACGCACCCCGGCTATGTCGCCGACGCCAACCTGCACGCTCGCTTCGGGAACCTGGCGCACTTCGCCGATTGACTCGGCGGCGACCGCGAACTCCATCGTGGCCGAACGGAGCACGATGATCGGGCAGGCCTGCGCGATCTGGGTTGGCGTGGAACCCAGCAGCAGATGCAGGTCGAGCACGGCGACTATCCGCCCCCGCACGCTGGTGATGCCGAGGACATACCCTGGGGTACCGGGAATGGGCGCCAAATCCCGCATGATCAGCACTTCTTCCACCAGAGCGGTCTGGCAGGCGTACCGCTCGGTCCGAATACCGAAATCCAGCACCCGAAGGCTGTCTCCCGCGACGGAACCTTCCGCTCGTCTGGCAAGGTTGGCGGCGCGCGCGCGCAGAACCTGCTCTCTTGTCCCGTCACTGATGTCGACACCGGTCATGGCAGCGCCCCTCGCAATTCTGCGGCGCTCATGCCACCCGAATCTGGCAACAGGTAGTCAGCCGGAAGCTGGTCCAGCGTCCGGGCGACTGCGGCGAACCGGCTTCTAGCCGACCTGGCATTGCCCGAACGCAACTCGATGTTGCCCAGCACGAAGCTGGCCATGACGTGATCACCATCGAGGTACAACGCTCGCTTGAGCGCGGCGCTGGCGTCCTCCCAACGCTGCAGTTCCTGCAACAGTGACGCATGCAGGAAGTGGTAGCTGGCTGACAACCCCATCTCGGTACCGGCTGCCTCACACAACTCCAGCGCCGCCGCAATGTTCCCCTCGTCAGCCAACAGCCTCATCCGAGCGAAGAAGTTGCTCGCGTCGGAGTCTTCAGGGTCAGGACGCTGCGCTGCAGCGGTGGGCCGTGCCGTCGCTGTCGAGCGTGTGACCGGGGGCTTCTGGGCTACCTTGGGAGAGCGCGCAATCTGCTGCACCGCTCGCCTGGCAGGCGACCGACCACCGGACTTCCTGGTGCTCCCCGGCGCGGTCGTCTGCGTGGCCTGCGTGACCTTCTGGAACACGAACCCGCCGTCGAGTTCGCGTGGCACTAGCTTCGGGAATAGCCCCGTGTTCACTTCAGCCGGGGCCACGAAGAGGTAGCCGCCATCGACCAGCGCACCCTGCAGAGTTTCCGCCGCCATCGCGCGGTGCTCTGGCGAGAAGTAGATGAGCACGTTTCGGCAGAAGATGACATCGAAACCCCGCTGGCCCGGCGTCGGACTCACGCTCTGGCCGACCAGGTTGAAGTAATCGAAGGAAACAGGCTGGCGGTATTGCTGTCGCAAAACAAACTGACCGGCCGAGCGTTCGTCGAAGCATTCCGTGATCACGCTCGCTGGTGTATCGCGCAAAGCCCATGAATTGAAGACACCTGCTCGCGCCAAGGCCAGCGCCTCACGATCAATATCTGTGGCCAAAACCTCGAAAGCGAACTCCCCGCTCGGCGACTGCGCGTGAGACAGCACGATCGATAGCGAGTACGGCTCCGCACCATTGGAACAGCCGACACTCCAGATCCGCAGTGGTCGGCTTCGAGGCTCGCCGCCGAGTAGGTCCGGAACGACCGTTTGCGTCAGCGCCTCAAAGGCCTGCCGGTGGCGCATGAAGTAGGTCTCACCAACCGTCAACGCGCTGACCAAATAATCCAACTGCGCAGCGCTCAGGCCACCAGCTAGCATCGCAGTGGTCAGGTCGTCGATCGATGCAAAGCCCAACTCCGGCGCGACCTTGTTGAGCCGACGTCGAAGGTCTGAGCTGCGCTCGGCCGGACTGTGCAATCCCATATAGTCTGCGATCCAGCCGGCTGCCTGCGCCAACGAGGCCGCCTCCGAGTTGCCGTTCACGTCGCACCAGATCCCGCGGCTACCCCGGATACCTGCCTGGTGAAAGCGAAGGTCGCCAGATCCGTCTCGTTGGCGAGGCGCTCAACGTCGATCTCGAAGACCAGACCCCGTTCGTCGCACAGGAAAGCATTGATGCAATCGGCGTGCAGCGACGTACCCTCGGGGTGCGTCGCCTCAGCCAGTCGGCCGACCCCGCACACTTCATCCACCGGAAGCACCAGCTTGGCCCGAGACGTCGCGACCACCAGCATTGCACTATCAACCTCGATGGGAACCTCGTCGACCCCCAGGATCCGGCGCAGGTCCAGCACCGGGATCACCTCGCCGGCAACATCGATAACGCCTTGAAACCGCTCTGAAGCGCTAGGGTAGCCGGTCACTTCGACTGCTCGCACAACCCGCAATACCGCCGTCATCGGCAATGCATAGCGCAAGGCTTGCACCAGCACGATGACCTTGGTGTCCATGCCGCAAGAACCTCTCGTCCGCGAGCGAGACGCAGTTGATGTTCCTGGGAACAATACCTACCCACTGGGGTCGATGCCCGCCACGGCGAGCCGCGCCGGTGGGAATCGACGGTGCGAGGTTGCTAGTCGTCCCGACCGTCGTCCGCAGTTGGCTTCGGTTCATGCACGGAAGAGGGTGCATCGTCACCGGAAGAACTCTGAACCGTGTCTGTTGGCCTACTTGAGGCTGATTGCTCGCCGTCGCCGCTGGAGGCAGCCGGCTTGGAAGTCGTCTTTTCACCAGAACTGCGGGCGGGAGCCGCCTGTCCCGACACCGGCGAGCGCCACTGTCGGACTGTGTCCTCGACCCCGACCACTTCGGTTACCGCCGGAGAGACCGCAGTGGAAGCCTTTCGCGACCGAGTCTTCATCACCACCGGCTCTGGATCCGCGACGGCAACCACAGCCGGGGAGGTAACCCGCAAGGCTGACATTGCTTCGGACGAGTTCTCCCACGACGAGGCCGCCTTCAGCACCTGAACGTTCACCACGGCCGCTGCGCTGCCCGCCATCAGAATGATCGAAAGGGAAAGGGCAGCGGTCGCACCCAAACGTGGCATGCACAACACCTCCGACCTACGACAGCTACTCCCTGACGGACCAGCTCCCAGAAACCAAGAATCACTGGCGCCCTCAGGATAGACCGTGGACGTCACGTAGTTATCCCACCGAAGTACAAGAATCTGCCAATTAGTTCCCACCAGATTGTCTTCGGAGCAGCCCCAAAGTGGAACTTGTCGACACCTTCTGACCACAATGGTCTATGCACTCATCCAACCGAGCGTACCCAGGATGAAGTGGCGACTGGCTGCGGTCCTGGTTGGACTCACCGCAATGGTGCTGCTGGTGCAGGACATCCCGCTTGCCCTGTACCTGAGATCGATCGAGAGCAACCGAATCATCACCGAACTTCAGCGTGACGCGTTCGTGGTGGCCGGTCGCAGCGAAGACGCACTAGCGGACCGTCGAGCGCTCGCAGACCCGCAACTGTCCGCCATGGTGCAGGCCTACAGCGAATCGGCCGGAGGTACGGTCACTGTTGTCGATGCCAAGGGCGTGCTGATCGCCAGCAGCGACCCGCTGGCGCGAGTCGGGACCTCGTACGACTCCCGGCCCGAGATCAAGACGGCGCTATCGGGACGAACCGACTCAGGCGAGCGAGACTCCGTCACTTTGGGCGAACAAATCCTCTACGTTGCGGTCCCTGTCCTGTCCGGTTCGGAGACGCTGGGAGCAGTGAGGCTGACCTACCCCGCCAGCGAACTCAACCAGCGGGTGAACGAGCGAGTACAGGGCATCGGTCTGGTTGCTGGCCTCACACTTCTGGCCTCAGTTCTGGTCGCCATCGTGCTGGCCGGAACGATCACCCGACCACTGCGCCGACTGCAGCAGACCACCGCCAAACTCGCCAGCGGCGACCTGTCGGCCCGAGCCGAACCCGGCCAAGGCGCACCCGAGTGGCGCTCGCTGAACAACGACCTGAACACCATGGCAAATCGAATCGAGAAGCTGGTCGAGGCGCAGCGTTCCTTCGCCGCCGACGCCTCGCACCAGTTACGCACGCCATTGACGGTACTGCGGCTCAGACTGGACGAAGCGGCCGACAACCTGGAGGAGAACCCACATGATGCGTCAGCTCCCCTCGACGCAGCCCGGGCGGAGACGGAGCGGCTGCAGCATGTCATAGACGGCCTGCTGCAACTGGCACGCACCGAAGGCGCGCGGATCAAACCGATAAGCGTTGACCTGGCAGAGATTGTCCGCGAGCGGATCGATGTGTGGGCACCATACGCCGAGGAGCACGGAGTGGAATTGCTCGTGAGCACGCCAGAGCGAGCGTTGGTGCTAGCCATACCTGGGGGCGCCGAGCAGATTGTGGACAACTACATCGACAACGCCATTTCGGTCAGCAACAGCGGTTCGGCTGTGCAGGTCGCCGTCGAGCCACCGAGTGCCGCTGATGCGCGCACGATCACCCTGCGGATTCGCGACAGCGGGCCGGGTTTGAGTACCGAGCAGCGAAAGCGAGCGTTCGACCGGTTCTGGCAGGGCAGGACGGACAACTCAGGCACCGGAATCGGTTTGGCTATCGTCAGCCAACTCGCCGAGGCATCCGGCGCGACGGTGGAACTGCTGCAGTCCCCGACGGGCGGGATCGACGCCGTAGCGCGCTTCAAACGCTAGCCACGGTCAGCCCATGCGAGCGGGCTACCGCGAGAGTCGGACCCTAGGATGGAGTCGAGCCAATGACAAGGAGACCGACCCGGTGACCGATGACCTCACAGCAGCGGAAAGGCCCGTGATGCCCGCAGATCCTGTCCGTATCAGCCGAGGCTCGGCGCCGGCACCGGCACCGGCGCCGTCAGTCGCTGGCGCGAATCCCGCGAAGGACCGGCGTCGACCGCTTAGCGTTCGCCGCCCGAGGGACCCGAGAATCAGCATCGTCGTGCCCGCCCTGAATGAGGCTCTGAACATCCGCGAAATCCTTCCGTACCTGGACGGCTACCACGAGGTGATCGTCGTAGACGGACACTCTCCCGACAGCACTGCCGCCGTGGCACAGGAGGCATTGCCGAGCGCCAAGGTGATCCAACAGACCCGCAAGGGCAAGGGAAACGCGCTCGCATGTGGATTCGCCGCCGTAACCGGTGATGTGATCGTGATGTTCGACATCGACGGCTCCGCCGACCCAAGCGAGATCCCGCGGTTTGTCAAGGCGCTGGTGAACGGTGCAGACTTGGCCAAGGGGTCCCGCTTCCGCAAAGGCGGCGGCAGCGACGACATCACCATGTTCCGCAACGTCGGCAATGCCGGGCTTAACCTGCTCGCATCCGCGTTGACGGACGTTTGGTTCACGGACTTGTGCTACGGCTACAATGCGTTCTGGACCGACCGGCTCTTCATCCTCGACCTGCCCGATATCAACGCCGAGACCGACGAGCCGATGATCTGGGGAGACGGCTTCGAAATCGAAGCACTGATCATCGGACGTCTCGCCCTATCAGGTGCCAAGATCACCGAGGTGCCCAGCTTCGAACACGGCCGCTACCACGGCGAAACGAACCTGAACACGGTCCGGGATGGATTCCGGGTGCTGCGAACCATTCTGGACGACAGACTGTATGCCCGCCGATTCCGGGCGCTGTCCAAACGGCGGCAGGCCAGCAACCTGCCGCCCCCCACCAAACCGGGATGGATGAAGTAACCGGCGACTACTTGGCCGGTGCCGGTTCTTCGTGAGCCCAGACCGGTTTGGGCCTTCGTCCGACGGGGATGAGCAGGGTGAGCACTATTGCGATGGCCGCTCCGATCAACGTGTCGAATCCTCGCCACAGCAGCGCCTCAGATAGCGGAACAGTGACTCCGGCGTACGCCAGCACCGCGACACAGCTGATACCTAAGACCGAAAGCGCGTAGCTGCGCCGCACATAGGCAATCGTCATGACCAGGCCGACCGCGATGACCACCAGCCGTCCGCTGCCGATCGGAATCGCCACGTCGACGACCGTCAGTACGATCATCGCCAGAAGGGTTCCGGCGAAGCGTTGCAGCACTCGGTCGATGGTGAGTGGAACGCTTGGCGGCACCAACGCGATCAGCGTCATAAGCAGCCAGACAGCATTGTGATCCCCCCACCATGTCAGCAGTAGTGCTCCCAAACCCAACCCGATCGCCGACCTGATCGTCGTTCGTCGCAGCCGGGTCAGTTGGGGTTCTGGTACCAACTCGAACTTGCGGTGGGCGGGCGCCGCCTTGGTCGCGTCGTCACTGGCCTTGATCCGTTCCGGCGCTTGCTTCTTCGGGACGAGCGAAGCCACCGCGCGGAGCACCAATGTTGTCACGATCATGACCCCGAACGTGATCAGCAGGTACTTCAGTTCCACCCCGCGGCCTGCCTGGAAGACGTAAGGCACGAAGTACATGTAGATCAAAACGATGCCCAGGGTGGCCCACGGCTCGCCGCGCCACGCCAGCATTCCGGTCAGCAACGCTGCCGCAGCAAGGGCAAGAGCCGCGGCGATCGGCCACGACCAGACCCCGATTGCAATAAGAGTCAGCGGCAAACTAAGGACCGTCAGAACAAACGCCCGAATGAGACCACTCTTGAGTGTGCCGCCGAGCGAGCCTAGGAACCCGAACATCCCTCCGAAGACCGCCGGGAGCGCCGCGTGCGTGAGATCCGGATCCGGGTAGCCGACTAGCGTCAGACTGGCGCGCACGACAACCGCTACGACGATCATGTCGACGAGCACGGCTATGCCGACCCGCACCATCGCCGGTACTGGTTCCGGTTGAAACGCTCGCTTCACGTGCAGAGGAAACGACACCTTCGACGTATTCCCGCTCATAGCACCAGCCTCCCGCATCGCCTCCGGCCACGCCTGTTCAATGCGTCTGGTACCACCACATCGGCGACGCCAAGTCGCCTTGGCGTCGCCGATTCAGTGTTCGAAGGGAGGTTCTGCTACTTCACCGTCACGTTGACGGTGTACAGCAATGCATTCGGCTGCCCGCCCATGAGAGTGCCGTAGACGTTCAGGACCGCAGTACCCACCGCAATAGCTTCTGCTCCAGCATTCATCTGCGGGTTGGCGCCAGGCTTGGACGGCTGGGACACCTTGAGGACTGCCGGGTTGCTAGTGCTGACCTTGGTGACGAGTTCAGTCGTAATATCCAGTGCGTCGCCGACCTGAACGGTCTTGTTGCCGCCCTTGACGATGATGATCGGCGCGACCGGAGGCCTAGTGGTCGTGGGCGAAGCGGTGGTGGGCTTGGGTGAAGATGTGGCGGTGGCGGTAGCGGTGCTCGCGCTGGCAGACGGGCTGCTGACTGTCGGGCTGGACGATGGACTGGTCGACGAACTAGAGCAGGCCGACGCGCCCACGAGGGCAAGGGCCGCCACGGCAGCAACGGACAGGGACCGGGTCAGCATTGGGTGTGAGGTCATGACCCAAGATTCACCCAAACGTGGTGAAATGTCCACCCTCCTCGCTGCATGTCGTGACGAACTTCACCTACGACCGCCAATGCGTCAGCGCTGACCTACCGGCCACAGTTGCTCGCACAATTCAGCGACTCCAAGCAACGACGCAGCGTCGCGATCCGCCGCCCACCAGCACAGCCGAGCTAACGCCCGCACTCCGTCGATCGGAGCCTCACCCGAGAACAGAACCGAGACCGTGCCAGCGCGGATTTCAACCGACCAGCCACCACAGTGTGCAACCGTCGCGTCGGTCGAGCCATCGGTCATGTCCACAGCGGGATGCGCGACCAGCAGAGCCCGAAGGTCGGCCCCGATGAAGTCGGGACGCTGATCTGCCGGAGCATTACACAGGTCCAACGGGGTCGATATCCCGGTCAACACCAGCAGGCTCGGAACCTTCGCCGCGTGAGCGGCGGCGATATCCGTGTCAAGCCGATCGCCCACCACCAAAGGCCTTGCCGCCCCGGTCCGGCGAATCCCTTCGAGCACCAATTCGGCCTCGGGCTTACCCATGCTGATCGGTACCCGTCCGGTCGCCGTGGTTAGAGCCGCGACCAGCGAACCGTTGCCCGGGGCCCGCCCGAGTTCAGTGGGCAACGTCATGTCCAGATTCGACGCCACCCACGGCAGACCCAGGTGTAGCGCTCCCGCAGCTTGGGCAAGCATCCGCCAATCAACGCTCGGATCGAAACCTTGAGCCACTGCGACGGGGCGCTCGCTGACCAGCGTTACCGGCACCAAGCCGCACTCGGTCAAGGCCACAACCAGTCCTGGCCCACCCACCACCAGCACTTTCGCGCCCGCCGGCAATTCTCGAGCAAGATGGCTGGCGACTGCTTGCGCCGAGGTCACCACGTCAGCGGGTCGTGCGGCGAGCCCGATCTCCTGGATCTGGTCTGAAACCGAATCTGGCGTTCGGCTGGCGTTGTTGGTGACAAACGCGACCGCGACGCCGAACTGCGAACGACACTGCTCGATCGCCTGCGCGGCGTGGGCTACTGGCTGCTGGCCGATGTAGATGACGCCGTCAAGGTCGAGCAACAACGAATCAAACTCCGATACCAGCGGTCTTCGTTCCGGCATGTATGAATGATGTCACTGCCGCAGCCGCGATGCCGCCCTGACAAATCGGTCACCGTGGTGATCTCAGCGCCAAAGTTGTGTCAATCACCATCAGGCAGGAAGGCGACTTCGTCCTCCCGCTCGGCGGTGCGCGCCCGACGTTCGGAAGTCAGAGCAGGGTCGTCTACTTCCTCCGCACGCTGCGCCGCGTCTGTGTCAGAGTCCTGGTCCGCTGCAGCGGCCCGCAGAAACCACGACCGAGCCTCATCGGGTCGGTCGGCAGCGAGCAAAGCTTCTGCGTAACCGTAGTAGATTCGAGCCACCCAAGGCGCCGTCGGCGGCGTCTGGGCACACGGGCCGCGAAGCAACGCAACCGCCGCTCCCGGCTGACCGAGATCAAGACGCGCACCGGCCATCACCAGCACGAGTTCCGCCTGCGCCTCGCCGCGCAGCGCTCTGGCCTCTGTTCCTGACCCGATCTCCAGCGCCTTCGCAGCGTTACCGAGCGCACGTTCACAATCCGCCAACAGCGGCAGCAATTCCGGCCTCCCGGCCATCCGTCGAGCCGCCTGCAACTCGGCCCGGGCCGCCTTGTACTCGCCAGCCTGATAGGCGGCGACTCCAGTTGCCTCTCGGACGACGGCGCTGCGGCCGCCGAGTCGAGCGGCCTCCTTGGCAAAGGAGTAGGCCTGCGCGGGGTCACTGTCCATTGCGACGATCGATGCCGCCAACCACCGCTCGACGCGAGCCCGGGTGTCGGGCGACAGTACCTCAAGGTCACGGCGCACCGCCTTGGGTAGCACACTGACATCGACGTCTCCAAGACCATCGTTGAAAGCAGTTGCAGCGGCAGCCTCCGGAGCGTCGCCCCGATTCGGGGCCGCGGACCGCCGTGGTGATCCCTGTGGTGGCCGCGATGAACCCGAGCGAGCCTGCGGCCTGTCCGACCTTCTCGAGTCGCCCGCACCAGAGGGCTTGCGATCACCAGAGGGCTTGCGATCACCAGAGGGCTTGCGATCACCAGAGGGCTTGCGATCACCAG
>Ga0194043_1001935_pt1 | contig 11562 bp, 6 predicted proteins | sample JunL4415m_MetaG_FD_161274 | JGI IMG/M metagenome (GOLD analysis project Ga0194043, IMG submission 161274) | Anoxic zone freshwater microbial communities from boreal shield lake in IISD Experimental Lakes Area, Ontario, Canada - Jun2016-L442-15m | ecosystem: Environmental > Aquatic > Freshwater >...
CCCCAGTTCGATCTCTATGCCGATAAGGGATTTTATAATAATCAATTGGGCGTGATGAATTTCGACTCCATTGAAAAAGCGTGCATCAATGCAATCTCCGTGACTCCTCCCAAACTTGAAGAGATGACCTTTCGTGAGGACCAACCGGAGGTGAGGGCCAAACATCTCACCCCCGATGAAGTCAAACTGAACGGGGCCTTATTTCATGTTCTCGAAGGTGCCCCCTTTACCGGTATCGGCCTTCCCATGAGGTTGGTCCTGTGGCCGGGAGCCGGGACACGATTGACCGGTTTTAATTATGCGTATACCGGGATTGGGGTTACCGACGTGATCCATAAGCACCCTGTTTCCGATGAATTCTTGGTGATGTGGAGTGGCTCAGGTCAATTTTTTGGTGGAGGGTTTGGCTGGGTCGATGCAGAGGAAAACGATGTGATGCTGGCACCATGTGGAGTCGTGCACGGTCATCGCAGCATTGATGGACGGGGGCCGTCCATGATGGGTGGATTTGCGTCACCACCCCAATTGGATTTGATGATTCCGAGCCCGCTCTATACCAACGGGATGTTTGAGCATCCGGCAGAGTCTGAACTCACCCGAGACGAAATGAAAAAAGCTGACTTGATATAAGTCCATCGGCCTTCATCGGGGGCGACTGTGTAGCCGATCTCTGCGAGACTTCCGAGTCGACCGGGCTGCCCAAGGCACTGATCGACCGGATCGTGCTGCAGTGCTGCTGCCACCGCACAAAGAGCACCGTTGCACTTGAGCAGCGTGTCAAACGCTTCCCGCTGCAACAGTTTTTTTCATGAGAGCCGCTCTGTGACGAAAGCCGATGCGGCAAAGGCATTCGTTGATCCAGAGTTTCGTGAGCTTTTCCTGGACACCGTTCTGCGAGAGACGTCCACGCAAGTGGTCAAACCTCACGTGATCCAACGGCTGATCTTGGTTGAAGCAGGAAAAGACAACGTTTTCCTTCCCGGTCACTGGATCGCGATGCGTCTGAAGGCACTGGGCACAGATCTCCTTCATCATGCACTGCATCGGTGAGTTGATACTGCCGATCGCATGGTGCGCTGGATCGAGATAGGGCCTGAGTACGCCATGTCTCGCCTGCTGAACCCCTCGCATCATTCCATCCGAACCAATGACGACGAGCCGGTCGGCTTCGCTCAATGGGATCGGGACATTGCCCAACTCACCTCGTGCATAGGCCGCCATCGCTGCCACGATATTGCCAACGAATGCCTTGTCCTGCGGCCGGCCTGGGGTAAAGCCAGGCGCCTCATCAGAGCACCAAGTAATCGCGTCCGCTGCCTTCTCGATTTCCTCAACCTTGTAACGGTCGATGATCTTCTTGTACCCAGCGAAATAAATCACCCGAGAGCCGACAGCTCGAAGTTTCTGACCGATCGAGAAGAGCACCGCATTACCGAGCCCACCACCAACGAGGAGAACCGTTTCTTGGCTAGGAGTTTCCGTCGGCATTCCCGTCGGACCCATCAGGCTGACTGGATCTCCCGGCTTCAGTAACGCACACAAATCCGATGATCCACCCATTTCGAGGACGATCATCGACAGCAAGCCCTTCTCCATGTCCACCGAAGCACCCGTGAGGGCAAGAGCTTCCATGGAGAGGACAGTGCCCCCAGTCTGGATCGCTAGAGACTCATAATTCTGGAACCGGTAGAACTGTCCCGGTAGAAACGCGCGTGCAGCGATTGGTGATCGAACGATGACATCGACGATGTTCGGCGTCAGTCGCACCACCTCGTGAACCACGGCCCGCAACCCATCGTTGAGGGTCGCGACCAACTCCTTGTCAGATACATCCGACTGACTGACTCGAGCAAGCATGCGAGACACAACCGGATAGCCTTGCTTTGCGCTTCCCATCGCTTTGACGACGTTTCCAGCGAATGAAGGGTGTAAGTCGCCGAAGAAGCTGATTGCTCGGCCGTCGGGTCGAAGTGACATGAGAACCCGAACGACTTTCGGCTTAGCCGATCGTTCCGGCTTGGCCGGTTGCCCTTCTTCATCAAGTGCCTGAAAGTAGCGACCATCAATCTTGACGTTCGCCTCATCCTCACGGGCCAAGACCGTGTTCGGTTGCGTACCGGCTGCGATCAAGATCGTTCGTGCTGGAAACGTCACCATCTCGTCGCTCGCGAGGAATTTCCCAGTCGTCTCGTCGAATTTTTGCTTCCGCAAGATCAGGGAGCTGGCTGCGCCGAATGGGTCGATCTCGACTTCCTCAGGGGTGAGGCATTCCGCGAAATGAATGCCTTCCTCCATCGCTTTGGTAACTTCCTCGTGATTGAGGGTGTAGCTCGGCGCATCAATCATGCGTCGACGATAAGCCACCGTCACGCCTCCCCAGGAGTTGAGAAGATCGATCAGGTGAGGTGATCGCCCTTCCTTCGCAGCAGCTGCACGTTCTGCACGGATCGCTCGACCGTGGGCGAGAAACTCAGCCGCGACCTCCGATTCGTCCGCCGTCCAGCTCTCATCGACAAAAGCCTCGCCCAGAACTTCCACGAGCTCCTCATAACGCAGCAAAAACTTCTCGACCTGAACCACATAGTAGGCAAATGATTCAGTCGCCGTATCGATGGCCGTCAGTCCGCCGCCAATCACCACGATCGGCATCCGCACCTGGAGGTTCGCCAGGGATTGGGTCTTTGCAGCGCCTGTGAGTTGCAACGCCATCAAAAAGTCGGAGGACTGGCGAATACCCCGAGCCAACCCATTTTTCATTGGGATGACAGTGGGCCGGCCGGCTCCCATGCAGAGCGAAATATGATCGAAGCCCATCTCGAAGGCACTATCGACCGTCATCGTCCCGCCGAAGCGGACACTTCCAAACATCGTGAATTGGTTCCGACGTTCCAGCAGCAATCGAACGACCTTCAGGAAGTTCTTATTCCATCGCACAGTGATCCCGTACTCGGAGACTCCCCCGAACCCAGACATGACTCGTGTGTCGAGGCGGTCATAAATGTCGCTGATATTTCTTAAAGGACCAAACGTATAACGCTTACCGAATGCATCGACCCCGCAAAGATGCTCCGGCAACGGCTCGATCTTCAAACCATCGACCGCGACGACAGTATGTCCATCGTTCATCAAATAATGTGAGAGCGTGAACCCTGCTGGACCGAGTCCGACGACCAATACCTTCTTGCCTGACGGCTTGCGCGGCAGTGGCCGAACGAAATTGAGCGGGTTCCAACGTGTGAGAAGGCTGTAAATCTCAAAGCCACAAGGCAATTCCAACACATCTTTGAGTGTTCGTGTTTCAACTTGAGGAATGTCGACCGGATCTTGCTTCTGATAGATACAAGACTTCATGCAGTCGTTGCAGATGCGGTGGCCAGTCGCCGCCGTCATCGGGTTGTCAATCGTGACGATCGCGAGCGCACCAATCGGATTGCCCTGCCCTTTCACCTGATTCATCTCGGAGATTTTTTCTTCGAGAGGGCAACCGGCCAATGGCACTCCAAACGTGCTCGACTTGAATTCACCCGTCTTCTCTCGAAGCCCGGTCGAGCAACTGTCCTTGCCTTGGTTGTGACACTTGATGCAATAACTCGCTTGATCCAAAGCGCCGACGATATCGGCGCCCGGATCGGTCAAGTGAAAACCATCCCGATGTCGCTGGTGCTCTGCGCCAAGTGACATCTGCACGGTGCCGTTGATGAATGCCTCTTCAATGGGCACTAGGTGCGCCATATCAAGCTTGTGCGGCAACCGGAAGAGCACGCCGTCACCGTGTTTGGCTTTACCTTCCGGAGTGAGCGTCGCCCAGGTCGCGTAATCAGCCGCAAGTTCAAGCTGGGCCTTCCATTCACCATCCGCCGCCTCAAGCCAATGGGCGACATTCGTAGCGTAGCTTGTTTCAGTCAAAGGACCGTTGATAAAGGCTTGAAGCTCCGCCGTGACGGCGATCGGATCAATGGCCTGCGCTTGCTCTGTTGTCCGACCCGCTAGCTTGCGCTGAACAAATTTGCGCTTCACGGAATAGAGAGGCGCAAGTTCAGTATGCTGGACCTGCAGTTCACGCAATTCAGCATCGATCCCGAAGAGTGTGCCAACGAAATCCTCAAGGTGCGGGGCCAGTTCGACAATCAGTTCCGACCTCTGCTTCGCCGTCAGCGTCGTTTGATCATCACGAGCCGCAAGAAGCCGCGCATGGAGCGTGGAGGAGTGCTCGGCCAGTTCGGCCAGAAATGCTGCGTCCAGCTTGAGGAGGCCTTCGCGTTGATAGAGGTCATGGAAGGCGAGGCCGAATCGGAGGGAGAGCTCAAGACCATTTTGCATGTGAACCGCTCTGGCTGGAGAAGCAAGAGAACAAACAACGAGCAACGCCAGACTATAGACCGCGCGCTCATTATTGCCCGGTCGAGGCAAGATGTTCGTGGGTCAGTGGAGAGAAGGTCTCTAGAACGCCTGGGGCGTTCCACCGCCGCTGAGAAAAAAAGCTGCCGCCCCGGATGGAGCGGCAGCCCTGGGAACTATTTGGTGGGCTGCATCAACGGCAGGCCCGTCGACTCGCCGCTATCGGCGCAGCCCCCCGGTACAGTCAACTTGCGGCATGTGACAACCTCCTTTCGCTAAAGAATCCCAGCCGTCGCGATCACTGCAAGATCGCCGCCGGGCAAATATCTTCCCGGCCGTCACCGGGAAACGATGCTTTAATTATAGAAGCCGGCCTTCGATCTGGCGATTCCGTCTACCCAGATTTTTTCATTCTCAAATAAAAGCAACACTCGCGATCGACAGAGCCACGCTGCCACCAGATTCTCTGACTGATCGTGGTCACCTCAGAAGGGGGCCACGTCAGGTTATACGCGCATGATTTGATCCTCGACGATGACCCATGTTTGGTCTGATTTACTTGGATAGATAATCTGTGTGCCGGTAAACTCCCCGAGGGCTGGCAAAACGAGTTGGCGGTTGGATAACCAAAAGCACGGAAGTTTGCCGACCGAGTCGATCTTGGATGAAAAGCGATAGGCGGGGTGAAGGTGGCCGCACAGGAGAAGGCGGGAACCACAGCTGGGCTCTTGCGGAAAATGCGCGATGGAAACGGTATCGATCAGCGTGCCCGACGCAACGATTTCGATAGGCCAACCCGCGGTACGTGTGAAAAGTCCCTTGTCATGGTTTCCTAAAACGAGCGTACATCGCAACTGCTTATGGGTTGCAAAGAAGATATCAAGTGATTCTCGAACGCCCGGCGAAATCGATGATCGCGCGTGAAACATATCCCCGAGCAAGACCAGCCGGGATGCTTTGCATTGTGCGATCATCTGCACAATCGTCGACAAAGTGCTTTGAGTGCTGCTGCTAGGCACTGCGACACCCAACTTGCGAAACGTCACCTCTTTGCCAAAGTGTGTATCGGCAACAAATAGAGTTTGTTGCGCGGGCCAGTAGAGTCCACGTTTTGCCAGCAGGCAAAACATGATGCCTTCGATCGAGATCCTGAGCGATGAATGTTCTGCTATCACCGAATCACTTGCCAGCTTTGGTTTCAAGAGCGTTTTGCATGCGCGCGATGCGCTGTGATAGAGTTTCGCTGCTCACTCGCTCTCTTAACTTGTCGACCATCAGTGAGAACGCGAATGGTGTTACTCGCGTTGGATACGTGAGCCTGATTTTAGCTTGCTGCAAGCGTTTCAGCACTCGATCGAGTCGGGTCCATTCGAACTGCTGTTCAAGCACCTCACGGCGGCACTGCTCGAGGAGTAAGTTCGTGGGATCGTATTCGCAAAAGAGATCGAAAAACAAATTGCTGCTGGCTTGAACATAGCTGGTGCTCTTGCGCTGTCCGGGCGGGCCCGCTTGGATCAAACCAGAAACTCTTGCTATTTGCCGGAACTGCCTCTTGGCCATCGCGTTGGCATTCATGCTTTGGTGAATATCTTCCTCTAAGCGATCTGTTGAAAACAGACCTTCTGAAATGGCTTTTTCGATTGCAATAGGGTGTGGTGACTGCAACACAATGCCATGATCGTTACAGGCCATGCTCAGAGTTGTTGGCTGCTGTCGTGTCAGGCGGTGCGCCAATACGGAAGCCATTCCCTCGTGCACCAAACGTCCTTCGAAAGGAAATAAAAACACTTGGGATCCCGATCGATCGCCTATCATCTCGATCAGAAGTTCATCGGCTTGAGGCAAGAGGCTCCACCGTTGTTGAAGATCAAACAAACTTTTTAAGGATCGCATTTCGGGGCCCATCAGACGACCATGAGATGCTTCATTGATCTTTTCACGTAGGGACATGCTCAACTCACTGGACAAAGGCATGCGACCACCTGTCCAGCGTGGAATGGAATTGGGTTTGCCTTTCGATCGTCTGACATACGCAATGTTATCTCTGATAACGACAAGCTCGACGAGCTTTCCAGCAAGCAGAAATCGATCCCCCCGTTTCAGCTTCGAGAGAAAAGTTTCTTCAACCATTCCAATTGTGCCGCCCCGCACGTACTTCACCTTGATCGCAGTATCGGAAACAATCGTCCCAATATTGAAGCGATGCAACGTTATGATGCGTTGCATTGAAACGTGATACCGATCATCAGCGAGTTGGACACGATGAAATTCCGGGTAGGCTCCCAGTGAACTGCCGCCGTGGAGCACGAAAGTCAGTAACCATTGCCATTCCTCAGAGGTAAGAAACCGATACGCTTGAGTTGTGCGGACTTCTTGCAGTAGGTTTTCAGAAGTAAACCCGCCACCAATTGCAATGGTGACAACGTGCTGCACCAGCACATCCAAGGGCTTGCTCAAGAGTGGCCGAGCTTCCATTTTCCCCTGCTTGATCGCAGCCTTGGCTGCTGCCAATTCGACTAACTCCAAGGCATTCGTCGGAATAAACACCAGCCGGCTCTCAGCTCCGGGTTGGTGGCCGCTGCGGCCCGCTCGCTGGAGCAAGCGTGCAGAGCCTTTCGGGCTTCCAATCTGCATCACGAGGTCGACGGCTGAGAAATCAACACCCAAGTCGAGACTACTCGTGCAAACGACAGCACGGAGTCTGCCACTGCGTAACTCCTTCTCAACCCACTCTCGAACACTCGCGTCCAACGAACCATGATGCACAGCAATCTGCCCCGCCCAATCGGGTCGATGCTGCAACAGATGCTGGTACCAGATCTCGGTTTGTGACCGCGTGTTGGCAAATACGAGAGCACTTTTGACCTGCTCAATCTCTTTGGAAGCTTGAGGCACCATCCGTGCCCCAATGTGTCCAGACCATGGAAAGCGTTCTATTCTCTCGGGAATCAATGACTCAATGCGCAATCGTTTCCTGATCGTGCCCTGAATAATTCTGCACGGTTTTATCGGTTTGCACCCAACGAGGGCTTGTCCAGCTTCGGTGAGGTTGCCCAGTGTTGCGGAAAGACCCCAAGTGCGAAGGGACGGATTGAGCTTGCGCAGTCGCGCCAGCGCGAGTTCCAATTGGATGCCTCGCTTGCTTCCAAGGAGTTCGTGCCATTCATCCACGATCACCCCTTCGAGCGCGCTTAACTGTGTTTGCAGCGGTGCGTGCGTGAGAAGCAGACAAAGGCTCTCGGGAGTTGTGATCAACGCCGTTGGCAATTGCTTGAGTTGCTTTGCTTTGATGCTTGCGCGACTATCGCCTGTCCGTGACTCCAAACGCCACGGAAGTCTCATGGATTCCAGCGGGGCTCGAAGTGCATTTTCGGTGTCTGCTGCGAGCGCTTTGAGAGGCGTGATCCACAGGACCCGGAGAGCAGGTGGGCTTTTTGGATTCCATTCATCGCGGTTCTTGTTCTGTCGAAGCCACTCCAGAATTGGCCCAAGCCAAACAGCCAATGTCTTGCCCGTGCCCGTAGCAGAATGGACCAAGCCGCTCGACCCTTCCTCGTAAGCTTTCCAAGCATTCTGTTGGAAACGAAAAGGCTTCTGCCCCCTGCTCTCGAAGTAATCAAGGATGGTTTGTCTGGGGGTTCGATGTTTCATGTTGAAAACATGCAATTCATTTTTTGGTAGCGGAGCGGCACGAGTGCTCGTGGATTCAGATGCGCTCCCAGTGGCAGAACATCTTTTTCGACCGACTATAAAACTCAAGCCTGACGACGCATTACGATTCTTATTCCAACGCGGGTAACAGACTTAGTAATTCAGCCAGCGTATTGGCATCCGCTGGTTTCTTATCGTGTCTCCAGCGAACGATTCGGGGAAAACGCGTTGCAACCCCGCTTTTATGCCGTGAACTGCGTTGGAGCCCTTCAAAGGCGATCTCCATCACAAGTTCCGGTAAAACGCTGCGAACGGGCCCAAATGTTTCGTAAGTATTTTGCCGAATGAATCGATCGACCGACTGAATTTCTACGTCGGTGAGCCCACTATAGGCTTTTGCAAACGGGACCAATGTTTCACCCTCCCACAGCGCAAACGTATAGTCGGAATAAAGTCCGGACCGTTTTCCGTGCCCCTTCTGAGCGTAGATCAAAACGGCATCAACTGTGTAGGGCGACACTTTCCACTTCCACCACACTCCGCGAACTCGGCCCACTGCATAGGGTGCATCCCAACGCTTCAACATCAGTCCTTCAGCATTCATCTCGCGGCTTCGATCGCGAATTGTTCCCCATTCCTCCCACGAAGTTCCCTGAAGAAGTTGCGTTCGACAAAGGTTGGGGTGGTCGATCGTTGAGAGCAAGCGGTCCAGTCGCTGTCTTCGCTCGGAGAAAGGTCGGGGTCGAATATCCTCGCCAGCGTCTTGAAGAAGGTCAAATGCTTGGAAAATAACCGGACATTCTTTGAGCAATTTGTTGGTTACAGTCTTTCGCCCTATCCGCTTTTGCAGATTGGCGAATGGAAGAACCCGATCCTCGCCATGCGATGCCAAGATCTCGCCATCGAGTACGGTTCCGTGTGGTAAGAGGCTGGCGGCCGACTCAATTTCGGGCCAACGGTTTTCCATGAGATCTTCGCCTCGCGACCAGATAAATATGCGTTGATTGCGGCAAATGACCTGCCCCCGGATTCCGTCCCACTTCCACTCCGCGGCAAAGTTTTGAGCTAGTCCTATGCTTGCGGGACCTTTTTCATGGTCGATCGAGTGAGCAAGGCAAAATGGAAAAGGCTGGCTATCAAGTGTGTCGTGCACCTCTTTTGAGATGAGGTTTTCAAAAAATGCTGCGGTCGGTTTCCAGGTCCCCATGAGTCGATGCGCGATAACCTCAGACGATACGCCAGCGTGCTCTGCGAGGGCCCGCGTCACAATCGATTGACTCACACCAACTCGGAATCCACCAGTAATCAGCTTCATGATCACGAGCCGCAGGTTCGGGGGCGATTGGTTCCAGATCGAAACTACAGCGGCTCTTTGGGCGGCTTCCTGCATATCTCGTAGCGGCATCAATCGTTGTTCCACCCAATGTGAAAGCGAGAGGCTCTCGGTCATCTGTCCAGGTGGCACAATCAATGTCAACGTCTCTGCCAAGTCCCCGACTGCATGATAAGACTCGTCAAAAAGCCATGATGGAATGTGTGCCTCTTCGGCTGCCCATAAGCGCAGCCGTTTGGTTGGCAGCAATTGCTTGAGCTTATTTCCACAAAGAAAGTATGTCGCCCACGAAGCGTCGGTGTGCGTTGCATCACGGAAGTAGTGGACGAGTGCACGAAGCTTCTCAGTCGTTTTGGTTGCTCTATCCATCGCATCAAAGAGCGCAGCGAAGTGGATCACGATGAGGGTAACTCCTCAGTTGTTGAATCGAATTCATCGCCGATAGCATCTTCGTCGCCTTCGGTTCTCCCGAGTGCATCGAGAACCTTGGCATTTCTCCCATGTTCGTTGAGATACCGAGCGACCGAGGCGGTGCAGCCATGGGTGAGCCAAACGGTTTCCGGGTTGCACGCATCGATTGCCGTTAATAAATCTGGCCAGTCAACGTGATCACTCAAAACAAAACCGCGATCCACGGATCGCCTCCTACGCGCACCACGCACAGCCATCCAACCGCTTGCCATCGCCGTACTGCAATAACCAAATTTCTTGACCCAGGGGGTTCCGTGAACACTTGGGACAGCGACGATCATGGAACCTTTCCAATCGTGCTTCCGGGCGACCGAACCTACATGCGTTGTGTCGGGCAGCCCGACCCCAGTGCGGCGATACTGTTGGTTCCCTTTCTCGACCGCTCCATGGCAATAGATTGTGCCAATGGTGGGATCGAGACCCGCGAGCAGGCGTTGGCTCTTGCCGATGGCATATCCGTAAAGCAAGCAACACTTCCCCTCATCACGGCACTCTCGCCACCACTGATTGATCGATTGAAAAACGCTTTCTGGTGACGGCCATCGATAAATGGGTAGCCCAAACGTCGATTCACTGATCATCGAGTGGCAGCGAATAGGTTGCCAGGCTTCGCATGTCGGATCCGTGCCAAGTTTGTAGTCTCCCGTGATCAAGACAACGTGTCCTCGATACTCAAGACGAATCTGAGCCGAACCCAGAATGTGACCCGCCGGGTGAAAGCTGATTTCAACGCCCCCCATGACAAGCGATTCACCGTAGGGCAGAAACTGGAACTCAGCATCGGCACTCATTCGCAACCGCAACACATGTTCACACGGCTTTGCTGCAAGGTACTTCTGGCAGCCCCAGCGAGCATGATCCGAGTGCGCATGCGTAATCACAGCGCGAGCGACAGGAAACCGGGGGTCGACGTAGAAGTCGCCGCGAGCGCAATACAAGCCTCTCGGCGTTTGCTGCAGGATTGCTTCCACAACAGTGCTTTCTGCTTTAATTGTCCAATGCGTTTGTTGCTTCCTGACGGAGTGTGCATTGCATTGTGGAAGGCCCGGCTGTCGTCATTGGATAGCGATCCGTCGCCTGCCCCCCATGGGCAGCACGTACAACCTTGGTGTAAAAATACGCAAACTCAGGGTAGGAAGAATCAAACGTAAGGAATAACCGCACATGCGAACGATTTATATTGCTTTATCGGTAGCAGGATTTCTTTTCCCGGTTTTCTGTTTCAGTTTGCACTTTTCTCAACGTGGGGAAACCGCATGGAGTGAGTTTTTTGTCGCGCCGTTTGCGACCTGGGTTATTTCAGGATTCACGTGGGACTTACTGATCACAGCAACAGCCGCCACTGTCTGGATGAAGTCTGAGTCAGACCGTTTGAAAATGACTGGTTTCGGCTGGCATGTCTTAGCAATATTTGCTGTCGGCATTTGCTTTGCGTTTCCAACCTTTCTCTCGCGACGTGAGTCGTATTTGATCCGCCAAGAAGGGAATCCTCACTGATTTCCGGAGAGAGAATCTGATTGTATACACAGCTCGGCCAACGGCACTTCCACAAGCGCCGCACCTGCGATGAGCGATCGACGCGGCGAACTCGAGCCATTTCTTGGCTGCTCAAACCCAGATCGACGTAGGATAAATTACTCGAACCCACCGCTCTGTCAGCAGTTTTTCACCGTCGGGGCAGCCCTTCCCCGAGTCCGGCTTGCGGGCGGCGGATTACGGCGGCCCTCAAAGCGGTAAGCTATCGAGCGGTGCTTGTCCCTGCCTGCTAT
>Ga0194043_1001941_pt1 | contig 11552 bp, 11 predicted proteins | sample JunL4415m_MetaG_FD_161274 | JGI IMG/M metagenome (GOLD analysis project Ga0194043, IMG submission 161274) | Anoxic zone freshwater microbial communities from boreal shield lake in IISD Experimental Lakes Area, Ontario, Canada - Jun2016-L442-15m | ecosystem: Environmental > Aquatic > Freshwater >...
AAAGCAATCAAAAAACTGAGCACCCATTACTCAGTAATTTTCGAGACCCACAAACGCGCAAGCGCATGTTCTTGCTGTTCTTTTGTATCTCTGCGGGTGGAGCGGTACTGTTCTTCTGTGTGCAGGTGTACACCTCAATTTTTTTAAAGACTTCCGTCAAACTACCTCCAGCAGTCGTTGACCAACTCAGTATTTATGCAACACTAGTACTTTTCCCTCTGACACTTTTTGCTGGCTGGCTTTCAGATAAAGTGGGTCGCAAGCCTGTTGTGATTAGCGGGCTTGTATTGGGTGCAATATTCATACAGCCCGCATTTCAAATACTTCAAGATTTGGGACAACAGTACCTTGAATTTCCAAATGCCAATAGCACACTGGTTTTGATTGGACTACTTTTAACTGGCCTATCCCTATCTCTTGCATTAGTCGTTGGTCCTCAGACAGCTCTATTGGCAGAGCTGTTCCCTGCCAAGACACGCAATAGCGCTGCAACTCTTCCCCATAACCTTGCAGCAGGTTGGATAGGCGGGCTTTTGCCTTTAATAGTGACGTGGTTAAATCAACAATGGGGAAGTGATCTTGCAGGACTTTGGTATCCAACAATTTTTTTAGCTAGCGCTGCAATTGTTGCGTTTTTATATTTACCAGAGACCAAAAAGGTAAATCTGTCCCATTAATTAAAGAGCTTGAATTCTGCTTGAGATTTTCTGCTTTATTACTTGCTTGTAATCCGCCCACCAATTGATACACTTTTCTTGAAGTGCTGAAATCTCACTAGGATTAGATTGGGCAATACCCTTCATTTTCTCTAAAAATTTTGGCAACTCTTCCCATGCTTCAAGAAGTGGAAAAGGAACCGCACCAATAAGCCCTAAGGCATCTTCTGAGATAAGAAACTCATGCGATAAAGATATAGGTATGCAGCCCAATTCAAGAGCGTCATAGAGACGAATAGTTTCAGGATTATTCCCGGATGGGCATGGGGCAAATACGGTGTCCTCCATAATTGCCGAGTACAACCCTACGTTGTATCCACCCGCAAACCCATTAGATGGCATGACATATAAGTTATCACCACAGTTTGCAGCGGCGCCAGCAAAGCTAGCGCGCTCATTATTAAACGAGGCGGCATTATTAATCCAACCCAGAAAAGAAGCTAGGGATTGGCGATAAAAAGTTTTCTTAAGGACTTGTCTTTGTCGGGGGCCAACACCGGTCCTAAAGCCATTTGGCGCCCACATTACCCTTCCACCAAGGTTGGCAGGATTGATGATGCTCGAGAAATAATAATTCCGCACTACTAAGTCACACTCTGCATAAGCAGATATATCTTTATCTAACCTTTCCCCGCCCATGTGATACAGGACTACTTTTCTATTTTGACTTTTAATATGCCGAATCAATTCAATATTAATTTGGCCAAGCTCTAAGTAAACAACTGTAGATGCCTTTAATTTATTGGGATCATAACTTAGGAAATAAGGTGCGCCACCAAACAAAACATTTGAAATAAACCAGGTCTCTAATGCATTATTGAGAGAATCAGGAGTACTAATAATTTCCAATTCTGACATTTTTCCTAGCCCTGGTGATACTGAATAACTGCATCTGAGTTTGTGTAATAAACCCTCAACTCTTCAAAAAATGGGGGTGGATCCAAATAATCGTGCCATATTTTTATGGGCCCAAAGAAACTGCGTTGCCACTCTGGTCGAAAATTCCAATTCAAAGGCAATACAAATGGATTAAATCCAGTTTGTACAATTGCTAAAGCAAAAGAGCCTTGATCATTCGCTGGACTTATACAAAGGCCTTGCTCATTTACCCCATAAATTGAGGAATCAATAGTGAGCGCCAATTCCTTCCATTTATCAAATACAACCCGTGCTTTTTTAGTGAAGAATATAACCCCAGTGTTGTATTCAATCTCATCGCCAGTAAATATTTTAGGGTATCGCTTACCCCATGGTGCCTCACAAATCGATAGTGCAAGGCCAAATGTTTTTGCTTTTTCAAAGCCAAAATCAAGATTGCCCATAACTACCGTATCTAGATCTAGAAAAAGGGTTTCCTCAAATGGTGACAAATCGAGCATAGTAGCTTTTTTATTTAAGCTCCTTGGGTCGCCACTTGGTGCATCAAGTTTAATAATTTCATGAGGTAGACCTGGATGAAACTTCCTTACCGAAGCCTTTAAGCGCTCAATAGGCAACTTAGATTCGTCGCCCCAGTAAATTGACAAAATTCCGCGCGACATTTTTATCCTTAATTTATCAAGACTCTATGCTTAGCTTACAGCAAGCTGTGAAGGGGGAAGCCATAAAATACTGCCCAATGCCCACGCATGCCAGTGTATGAGTCAAGCATGATATGTCTACTAGTATCTAATTGATTATTAAATACCGATAATAGGCCTCCAAGCCAACTAAATTGTGCGTGCATCATACCAACGACGTAATTACACTCTCCAAGTAAAAAAATATTTTTAGCTGCCGTTAGGCTCTCTTGTAAGGCTAACTCTAGATTATTAGCAACCATGTGCGCATTAGAATTATTGTATCTAGCTTCACGCTCATCCCACTTAACATCAACTCCACTCAATCCAGGTTTAATGTGATTAAGAGTTTCTGGGTCATCACTCGATAAAAATACTAATATTTTTTTCTGCGGATTACGATGAATCAGGTTTTTAAGATGCAGTAAATATAATTCAGTGGGAACATAAGGTACCTCAGAATTTTTGTCGCCTTTCCGAACATGCAAGCCAATATGCATATCATAGGATCCCCAATCTAATCGATCCTTTAGTTGTTCAATTTCTTTTTTAAGCAAAATACTGGGGGTTCCACAAATTGCTTTAGCTAAAACAGCACACCACTGATGCCTAGTTAATCGAATACCAGCCTCAATGGAGCACGCCGGAAACTGGTGATCCGCCTTAATTTGTGGTGGTGCATTCCAGGTATCTCTAAAAAAATCCCATTCAATCAACTCCTGAGTTTGTGCAATTTCAATTGGCTGCTTAACACTAATATCAAACATTGCCTCTACAGCATAAGGGGAATCTATTAGAAATGAATAATTAGCATCTAGTGCCAAAGAGATATTTAAACCTGTCATCAATCTTGAAGTAATTGCACCAAAACCGCCATGTTCTACTCTATGAAACAGGGTATGAGGGGTTTTTGCTTGGTTTGCCTTGTGAAGGGCTTGGAGGTAGTAATCCGGAGATTTCTCAGAAGCCATCATTAGACCTAGTTAGCTATATCCCGTATGGTTTGCACCATACGCTTATTGAAATTCTCGGCTATTTGAAATTTGGTGCCCCTTGTCCGACTCGAACAGACCACCTACTGATTACAAATCAGTTGCTCTACCAGATGAGCTAAAGGGGCATAGGTAATATTTTAACAGAAAGATATGGAACTTAGAAAAAGCATAGAACTGGATGCTCAAGGCGCTTTTAGCCCTTAATCCACACCAGCCAAGTGCTAGACATATAAAGTCTTTACTCTATTATGCAAAATATAGTCATTCCAAGGATCGAATAACTCATACTTCTTACTATCTTTATTTGGTCTATAAAAAGCTTTGCCACTTTCATTCAACATTGCAGCTGTAAATGAAAATGAGCTATTTGAAATTAATAGGTATTCTGCAGCCGAGAGGATAAAAAAGTCCAAGAACAGCTCGGGACAATCAATGTCTTCATCGAAAATATCTCTGCAGGATAAGTATTTAATACCGAAGGAGTCAAACTCTTTTCCAGCATACTCCATGTCATCTGAGGCCAAATAAACCAGTGGTTGACATCCAATCAAGGAGCTAGAAGACAACATTCTAAGCGTTTCATTAATTTCCGAAAAACTTGGGCTCAAAGCAAATCCATAACCACCGTTTAATTTTTCTGAATCAATATAGTCTGTTGCCCTCACATGGACAGCAATAATTGTTACATCGCCTAATTCATCCAATTTACTTTTTAATTTTTTGAGTAAAATCTCATTGAATGCAAATATTTGAGTAAATAATTCTTTGTATTTTTTCAGGAACTTAGTATGGTAGTGAAAGTATCCGCTAATATCTAAAGAGTTTGTATTATTCAATTCCATCAATTTCTTTATGCGGGATAAATCAAGCTCGGGAGTATCCGTATTCTGGGCAACTGCACCCCAATCAATAGGATATGCTGTGCCCATTAAACCCTCGCTAGAGGGGATGCAAAATAATTGATTGCCAAGCCACTGAGGGCACCTTATTTCATACCCAAGTTCAAGCTCGATTAAACGCAAAAAAAAGTATTGAAATATTTGGTTGCCAAATCTTCCATTTCTACCTAAGGTTGACATCTGAACTAAATTAGTTTCCCCGATGTACCCATCCCAGGATTCAAAAGAGATGAAGTGACAACTTGGCTGTCGCAACTTGAATTTTTCTAGATTCTTAAGGCCGCATTTACTTGATCCAAACCACTCCCAGCCCGCTGGATTGAAAGCGATCTCAGACTTATGTTTCGACATAAGCCAATTTCCAAGCGTTTCATACTCACTAAAACCCGATGGAGAGGATAGATCTGATTTCTCCAGGATAGCTTCAATCCAAGGTAGCTGATGCAAGGCCTCGAGCTCAATAATAAATTCTTTTATCCATTTTTTCTTCATGGCAAAAGATTGAGCAATAAAACTAAAATTTACTAACTTACCAATATGCAATAATTTTTCAATGGAATTAAAATATGGCGCATGGTTTTCAGCCCCCATAAAATATAAAATCCGGCCATCTTGGTAAAAATTTAGTTTCTTCAAAGGTATGGTGTCTGCATCCCAGATTAAAATTATCTCATCAGGTTGCGCTGGTAACTTGTCCAATGCTGCAATTTTAATTAGCTGCTGTAAATACCAACCAGATCGATATTCATAATCTTTTGGAAGAAATTTTTTAATTAAGTCAGAGGTTCCACTTGGAATAAATTCATTTTCACTAAGAACCACATAACCTAAAGGGGAGGCTTGTCTAAAAATCTCCAGCTCACCATCTGGAACGATTAAGTAGTAATTTTTAGCTGAAATATTGCCAATAATATTTGGCGCAGCGATCTGCCAAACCTTAATATCTCTGGCACAACAAACACTAATAATTGAATGAATCATTGAATGTCGATTAAAGTAAGCAAAGGTTAGGCCTATTTCACAATCTTCAAGGACGGTCTAGTAGTTTTCGGCTTCTCAGGAGGCTCATCTAAGGGATCTGCAATATGCAAGTCTCGGGCCTGCTTGGGATCAAATGGAAAAGACATCCCCTGTCCATTCTCCCTAGCGTAAATAGCTAAAACATGACTAAACGGCACCATAATCTTCCTTGGAATCCCGCCAAACCTTGCCTGAAAGCTAATCCAGTCATTCTCCATCTGGAGTTGATGACAAGCCTCTAGAGAAAGGTTTAAAACGATCTCGTCATTCTTAACAAACTCCATTGGCACTTCTACTCTGGCATCTACAAAGACCGCTATAAAGGGCGTAAAACCAAAATCCGTGCACCACTGATGTAGAGCACGGATTAGGTAAGGTTTATTACTTGGAACGTCAGACATGCCGACTTAAATGAACCGCTAGTGAAGCTTAGCGGCGCATTACCTTTTCAGAAGGAGTTAAGGCTTCGATATAAGCAGGTCTACTGAAGATGCGCTCAGCATACTTCAGGAGAGCTGCAGCATTACGAGAAAGATCAATGCCGTAGTGCTCAAGACGCCACAATAAAGGCGCAATTGCTACATCCAGCATAGAAAATTCATCACCAAGCATGTACTTATTCTTGATGAAAATTGGTGCTAACTGAGTCAAGCGGTCACGGATCGCTAAACGCGCTTTCTCATGAAGCTTTTCAGCAGCTTTACCTTTTTCATTCTCCAAAGCCGCAACGTGTACAAACAATTCTTTCTCGAAATTAAACAAGAAAAGGCGAGCACGCGCACGAGCTACAGGATCAGGCGGCATTAATTGTGGATGAGGAAAACGCTCATCAATATACTCATTGATGATGTTTGATTCATACAAAATTAAATCACGCTCCACCAAGATGGGAACTTGGCCGTAAGGGTTCATTACCGAGATGTCTTCTGGTTTGTTGAACAAGTCAACATCACGGATTTCAAAATCCATGCCCTTTTCAAAAAGCACCAAGCGGCAGCGTTGCGAGAATGGGCAGTTAGTGCCCGAGTACAACACCATCATAAATTGATTTCCTTAAATTTCTACTTCAATACAACAAACGCACAACAGCGTTAAATCTCTTCGCTCATGAACCCTAGCTACAGGGCTCATCACAAATATCAGTGAATATCTTTCCAATAAGCCTTATTCAGACGCCATGCCAAGAGTGTGAAAATCGCCAAAAACAAGAGCACTACAACACCAATACGCTTGCGCTCCAGTTGAACTGGCTCAGCCATCCAGGACATAAAGGCAACTAAGTCTGCGATATTGTCGTCATATTCTTGTGGCTTCATAGTTCCTGGAGTCAACTGCTCAAAGCCCACAAATACTTTTTCTGTTCTGCTTTCGTCATGTGGATCTTTACGCTCTTCAAACTTCGCAGCACGCTCACCCTGTAACTGCCAGAGCACATGTGGCATACCTACGTTTGGATAGACCAGATTGTTCCAACCAGTTGGACGATCATCATCCTTGTAGAAAGTACGAAAATAGGTATAAAGCCAATCCGTACCGCGAGCTCTAGCCTCAACAGATAAATCTGGTGGGACTTTGCCAAACCATACTTTGGCATCTTTAGGTGACATTGCAATGGTCATTAAATCGCCAACCTTAGCATCAGTCAAAATTAAGTTATCTTTGATTTGCTGATCAGTCAAGCCAATATCGCGCAAGCGGTTGTACCGCACACTGACAGCAGCGTGGCAGTTCAAGCAATAGTTCACAAAAATCTTCGCGCCGTTTTGTAAAGAAGCATTATTACTGACGCGGTTTGGTGCTTTATCTAAAGGAAAGCCGCCTTCATTTGCGCTAGCAGTAGTACCAATACCCAAGGCAACAACCAATACTGTTGCTTGGCAGAAGCCCTTCAAAGTTTGCAGAATGTGTTTCATACTAGTTCCTAATTTCTCTTAGCTGTTATCTCGGGCGTGAATTAATGGGACTCAAAAGTAACGCGTGTTGGAACTGGCTTAAAGGTACCAAGCTTGCTCCAAAACGGCATTGCCAAGAAAAAGCCCAGATAGTAAATAGTACAAATCTGAGAAATCTTTTCATACACAGGCGATGGTGGTTCGATACCTAAGTAACCCAAAATTACAAAGCTCACCACAAACACACCATAAATATATTTATGGAACTGTGGACGATAGCGGATGGACTTCACTGGGGAGTGATCTAACCATGGCAAGAAGAACAGGATCACTACTGAACCACCCATGATCACAACTCCCCAAAACTTAGCGTCAAGTACATAAAAGCCAGCGGCTAAAACTAGAGCAATGACTGCGCAAGCGCCCTTCACCTTGATATCTTTGGACTGAAGGGCAAACATCCCCAAAATTACCGCCAAGAAAATCCACAAAGGCAGTAGGAAGTTTGTAGTAGTAGCGCGCAACATAGAGTAGAACGGCGTGAAATACCAAACCGGTGCAATATGAGTTGGCGTAACAAATGGGTTTGCAGGGATAAAGTTGTTTGCTTCTAAGAAATAGCCACCCATCTCTGGTGCAAAGAAAACAATCGAAGCGAAGATGATCAAGAAACCACCCAGATACATCACGTCATGAACGCTATAAAAAGGATGGAAAGGAATTCCGTCTAAAGGAATGCCTTTTTCATCAATGGTATTTTTAATTTCAATACCATCTGGATTATTTGAACCTACTTCATGCAATGCCAGGATATGCGCAGCAACCAAACCAATCAGCACCAATGGAATCGCAATGACGTGAAATGCAAAGAAGCGGTTGAGGGTAGCGTCACCCACAACATAGTCGCCACGTAACCATAGCGATAAGTCTGGGCCAATCAATGGAATTGCAGAGAACAAATTCACGATGACCTGAGCGCCCCAGTAGGACATCTGGCCCCATGGGAGCAAGTACCCAAAGAATGCCTCGCCCATCAAGGCTAAGAAAATCGCGCAACCGAAGATCCAAATAAGTTCACGCGGCTTGCGATAAGAACCATAGATCAAACCACGGAACATATGCATGTAAACCACCACAAAGAACATCGAAGCGCCAGTGGAATGCATATAGCGAATTAGCCAGCCGAAAGGAACCTCTCGCATGATGTATTCAACAGACTCAAATGCCTTAGCAGCATCTGGCTTGTAGTTCATTGTTAAGAAAATACCGGTAATGATCTGAATTGCTAAAACAACAATAGCTAAAGCGCCAAAGATGTAGAAAAAATTCAAGTTTTTAGGAGCGTAATACTCGCTCATATGACGCTTGAAGGCTTCGGTGACCGGAAGACGTGAATCAACCCAGGCCATTAGCTTTACGGCGGCGGAGGCGTCTGCTGGAACTTCTTTTTCGTGAAATGCCATTTATCTCTCCTTAGGCCTGCTTATCATCGCCGACCAGAATCTTGGTGTCGCTCAAATACATATGTGGCGGCACCTCCATGTTATCTGGGGCTGGTTTGTTTTTATAGACACGGCCTGCTAAATCAAAGGTTGAACCATGACATGGGCATAAAAAGCCACCGGGCCATGTATTTGGCAAAGAAGGCTGAGCACCTGCTTCAAACTTTGGTGTTGGAGAGCATCCCAAATGCGTACAAATACCCACTACAACCATGTATTCAGGCTTAATTGAACGCCATTGGTTTTGAGCATATGGTGGCGTGTATTGAGCTGGGTCACGTAATGAATTAGGGTCTGCCAATTCACTATCAATTTTGGATAATTCAGCGACCTGCTCAGGGGTGCGACGCACAACCCATACTGGCTTGCCGCGCCATTCAACCATCCTCATTTCATCTGGCTTCATGCCAGCAATATCGATTTCAACAGCTGCTCCAGCTGCTTTAGCACGCTCGGAAGGCTCAAAACTATCTACAAAAGGGTAAAGGGCTGCAGCTGCACCTACGCCGCCAACCGCCGATGTGGCTATCAGCCAATTGCGACGATCCTTGTCCATACTGGGCTTATCACTCATTTACAAAATTCCTAAAAAGGGTATTTTTGGGTGGAAATTACTTAAACCTCGTATTTTAAAGTAAAAAGTGAGGTAAGGAAGAAAGTTATGGGGTTAATCTCAGCTTAATCAGGATCTAAACAAAAAGGAGAGCCTAAATGAGTGTTTTAAAGGAGTTTCAGGACTTTGCTGTCAAGGGAAATGCTATTGATTTAGCCGTAGGTGTGATTATTGGCGGGGCCTTCGGAAAAATCGTCGATTCCATAGTCAATGACATCGTTATGCCCATTATTTCCACCCTTTTGGGGGGTCATATCGACTTTACAAACCTATTCCTTGTGCTGGGCAGTATTCCAGATGGGGTTCCTAGAACCTTCGATGCTCTTAAAAAAGCTGGGGTGCCTATTTTTGCCTATGGCAATTTTATTACCATATCTATTAATTTCATTTTGCTAGCGTTTGTCATTTTTCAAATGGTAAAAATTGTTAACAAGATCCGCTTGATAGATGCGCCTCCACCTCCGCCAACTCCAGAAGATGTAGTGTTACTGCGCGAGATTCGCGATAGTCTTAAAAAATAATTATGCAAAGAAAATTTCGACATGTTTAATCGCCTATGGTTACTATTTGCGCAAGCAGTAACCATTCTTTTTGCGGTTTGGTTTATTGCTGCAACTCTAAAACCCAATTGGATATCTGACCAAGGCGTTAGCTCGATAGTCGATAGTGTTACCTTAAAGGAAGGCACATATGAAAGCAATAGTCTGAGTCCTGGTTCATATCATGATGCAGTAAAAAAATCGATGCCAGCTGTTGTCAATATCTTTACAAGTAAAGTTTCTACAAAACCAAAAACGCGTAAGGGCAGTAAACAAAATCCTGCTGACCCTTTATTCAAATTCTTTTTTGGTGACCAGCCACCAGACGAGGAGCCCAGCTCTAGTCTTGGTTCTGGGGTATTAGTAAGCCCAGAAGGAATCATTCTCACAAACCATCATGTCATTAATGATGCAGATGAGATTGATGTTGCGCTTGCTGACGGCAGAAAAGTAAAGGCAAAGGTCGTTGGTAGTGATCCAGAAACGGATATTGCCGTTCTAAAAATTGAAGCCAAACAATTACCAACTCCAATTACTCTAGGAAAAATTGAATCCGTCCACGTCGGAGATGTGGTACTTGCAATTGGTAATCCTTTTGGAGTTGGTCAAACAGTAACTTCTGGAATTGTTTCTGCTATGGGTCGTGATCATGTTGGCATTAATACTTTTGAAAATTTTATTCAAACGGATGCTGCAATCAATCCAGGCAATTCAGGAGGAGCGCTCATTGATACGCGCGGTAATCTGATTGGCATCAATACTGCGATTTTCTCGAACAATGGTGGATCGATGGGCATTGGGTTTGCAATTCCCATCAACCTTGCTAAGCAAGTAATGGAGTCCATCTTGAAAAATGGCAGTGTTACTAGAGGCTGGATTGGTGTTGAGCCACAAAACCTATCAAAAGAGCTTTCTGAGTCTTTAGGGCTGCCCGGCAATACCGAGGGCGTACTTATATCCGGAGTGCTAGAGGGCGGCCCTGCTGCGCGTGGCGGAGTAAAACCTGGTGATGTTCTAACGGCTGTTAATGGCAATAAAACCAAGGATGTCAGGCAACTCCTCAATCAAGTTGCGCAAATTGGCCCGGGAAACGAGGCAAGCCTGAGAATTTTTCGCAAGAATAAAGAGTTAGAACTCAAAATCCAAACTGGCAAGCGCCCAAAACCTAAAGCACTCAATTAATTTGATTTAGGCTCTAACTTGCCAAAATTTTGGATAGGAAGTCCTTGGCCCTGGGCGAGCGCGCTTCTGGATTATCAAAAAATTCGTCTTTACTACAGTCTTCGACAATTCGACCTTGATCCATAAAGATGACGCGATTACCGACTTTCCGGGCAAAGCCCATCTCATGGGTAACGCAGCACATTGTCATACCTTCATTAGCAAGCTTGATCATCACATCCAATACTTCGCCAACCATTTCTGGATCAAGTGCTGAAGTAGGCTCATCAAATAGCATCAGGATAGGATCCATACTTAAAGCACGGGCAATCGCAACCCGCTGCTGCTGACCACCAGAAAGCTGACCGGGAAATTTATCTTTTTGCGCAATCAGGCCAACACGCTCAAGATATTTATGGCCATGAGTTCTAGCTTCATCGCTTGACCGACCCAATACTTTCATTTGTGCAAGAGTGAGATTCTCAGTAATACTCAAATGAGGAAATAACTCAAAGTTCTGAAACACCATGCCAACCCTTGCTCGCAACTTAGGAAGATTGGTTGCAGGGTCGTGCAAATTAATACCATCAACGGTAATTTCACCTTTCTGAAATGGCTCAAGGGCGTTAATCGTCTTAATCAAAGTTGATTTACCC
>Ga0194043_1001943_pt1 | contig 11543 bp, 10 predicted proteins | sample JunL4415m_MetaG_FD_161274 | JGI IMG/M metagenome (GOLD analysis project Ga0194043, IMG submission 161274) | Anoxic zone freshwater microbial communities from boreal shield lake in IISD Experimental Lakes Area, Ontario, Canada - Jun2016-L442-15m | ecosystem: Environmental > Aquatic > Freshwater >...
TGTACTGATCCTCACGCACGACCCTGAAGGTACGCGCGACTGGTTTTGCAACAACCTCGGCTTCACCGATGGGTTTCATCCTGAGTTTGGGTTTCCGGTGTATTGGCTATATATCGGTGAGCAAGATGTCTTGCACATTGGCAAGGCTAGGCATTCAACGCATCAGGATACGTACCTGCAAACCCCAACCGATCAAAAAGACATTGACTACTCGGCAGCGGGCGCCCTAGGTTCGGGGCGAATTGACCACTTGTGCTTGAACTGCGATGGGCTGGCTGAGTTTATCAAACGCCTGTCTAAAAACGGCATCGAATTTAGCGAGCGCAAAGCGCACAACTCAAATTTGTATCAATTGTTTATGCGTGAACCAATAAACGGGATTAAGGTAGAGCTGAACTTTGCCTGGCACGAAGCCGAGCAGCTCGGGCGCGTACCCGCTTGGACGGACACCGGAAAAACTAACTGACTGCACGCACCGACAAATCGTGATCATTCTGTCACTGGTCTGTCATGACTCTTAACTGAATTTTTTTGCAGACATTCTGCCCTCACTGAACCACCCACCAATATGTCTCAACTCAACACCTCAATCATCGTTCAGTTCGACGCACTCAAAGACTTTATCGCCAGTGCCTTGCAAGCCAACGGGTTGTCGTCCGAACACGCCAACAAAGTCGCCTCGCTGATGGCTCAAGCCGATCTGCAAGGCTCTGATGGTCACGGCGTGATTCGACTACCGCAATACGTCAAGCGCATTCGTGCAGGTGGGATCAACGTCAACCCGCAAATCAAAGTCGTGCAAGACAAGGCCGCGATGGCCGTGGTCGATGGTGATAACGGGATGGGACATCTAGTCGTATCGCACGCGGTTGAGCTCGCAGTCAAAAAAGCGGCCGATGCTGGGGTTGCGTGGGTTGGCACCCGCAATAGCAACCATGCGGGCCCCGCCTCGCTCTACGCGCGCATGCCAATCGAGCACGACATGATCGGTTTGTATTTTGCTGTGGGTAACGCCAATCATCTACCGCCTTGGGGCGGAATGGATATGCTGCTGTCTACCAATCCAATTGCGGCCGGGATCCCAGCGGGCAGCGAGCCCGCGGTCGTGCTGGATATGGCCACAACCGTAGCGGCTTACGGTAAAGTCAAAGCTAAGGCCAAGCGAGGTGAAACCATGCCAGAGGGCTGGATGATCGACCGCCAGGGTCGCCCCCTCACCGACCCCACTCGCGCAGACGAAGGCTTTTTATTGCCGATCGGCGGACATAAAGGTTATGGCTTAGCCTTAATCGTTGGCTTACTGGCGGGCACCTTGCAGGGCGCCTCGATGGGTAAAGAAGTCGTTGACTTTAATAAGGACCATGTCACGCCTACCAACACCGGACAGGCGATCTTGGTGATTGATTTAAAAGCCTTTGGCGAACCCGGTTTCTTTAAAGGCGCTGTTGATCAACTGGTCAAAGACCTGCGTGCCAGCGAACGCCTTCCCGGAGTTGAGCGGGTGTGGCTACCTGGCGAGCAAAGCCACGCAAAACGCATAGCCTACGCAAAGCAAGGTATCCCCCTTGCACCGGTTTTGGTTGCAGATTTAAACGCACTAGCCACTGAGCTTGGTATCGCTGCACTCACTGTTTAATTTTCGGAGGTCCCATGACCCCACGTCCCCGTTCAAAAAGTTGGCTAACAAGCAACGCATTCTCTGCGAACTGGTTAACCGGCAAAGCCTTCTCAGCAAACCGGTTAAAAACGGCGGCGCTGGCAGTGCTCGCTGTCGCCAGTTGTTGTATCGCGCAAGCGCAAGACAGCTACCCCAGCAAACCCATTCGCATGATTGTGCCTTTGGCCGCTGGCAGTGCAGTAGATGGCGCGGCGCGCCTCTTAACAGCAAAGATGTCGCAGAACATGGGACAACCCATCGTGATTGAAAACTTAGCCGGATCCTCAGGGCTCATCGGCGCGGATCGCATCGCCAAAGCTGCGCCCGATGGATACACGATCGGTGGCGTTAATGACAGTATCTTGACGATGCTGCCACACATTTATTCGAATATCCCCTGGAACGCGCTGAAAGACTTTGAGCCCATTTCACTTGTCGCGACGATTGAATGGGGTATCGTAGTGGCAGACCAGTCACCTTATAAAACCCTTAATGACTTTATGGCGGCCGCTAAGGCCAACCCTGGCAAAATTAACTATGGCTCGGGCGGCAGTGGCAGCCCGCAACATATCGCCATGGCGCTGTTTGCACAACGTACTGGTATCGATTTGGTACACGTTCCATACAAAGGCGCCACACCTGCGGCCATCGCTGCCGCAGCCGGGCAGGTCGAGGTCTCTTATCAAGGTCTGGGCACGGTCACCTCACTGATACAGGGGGGCAAATTGCGCCTACTAGCCGTCTCAACCCCCGAACGCCTCGCGCAATATCCAGAGGTACCCACTGTTGTGCAGGCGGGTATCAGCGATTTTTTCTTTAACTCTTGGTTCGCGATGATTGCCCCTGCAGGGACCCCAAAACCTATCCTCGATAAGTTAAACGCTGAAACCCAAAAAGCGCTCGCCGATCCGCAGACACGTGAGCGCTTAATTGCTCTAGGTGTGACAATTCGCGGCACCAGCGCCACTGAGTTTAGTCAGGCTACTGCAAAGCAATATGCTTTATATGGCAAGCTGATTAAAGATAACAAGATTCAGGCAGATTAAGGATAGTGATCGCAACGCCACAACGCTTTGGTTACATTGATGCACAACGCGGGCTTGCAGCCTTACTGGTGATCTGGCTGCACGCCACAGACGCTTTCATGCTGCTGCCTACGCCACCTGCAGGTGGTCTGCTCTATAAAATTTCATTAGCGATCGACACCGGACGCATTGGGGTGGTGCTGTTTTTTATCATCAGCGGCTTTGTGATTCCCTCGAGTTTGCGGGCTATTGGTCAGCAGACAACGCCCGATGCGCTACGGGTCTTTTTGATTCGCAGAATCTTCAGACTGTTTCCGGCCTATTGGGTTTCGGTCGTGGCCGCAGCCCTGCTTGGGCTGTACTTGATGACGCCCTTCTCAGCACAGACGGTGTTGCTGAATCTGACGATGATTCAGAACGTCTTTGGCGCACAAGACGTCATCGGACTCTACTGGACCCTGCGCCTTGAGTTAATTTTTTATCTTGCCTGTGCGCTTCTGTTTACGCTAGGGGTTCTACAGCAACCACGTTGGTTGGTGGCGGGCATGTTCGGCGGGCCGATCCTATTTGCAGTGCTTCCGCGGTGCGTGCATTGGCTGAGTCCCAATTGGCTGGATCCGGCTGGCGCAGGCCCCTTTCTGAACCACCTGACAGAGCAATCTCTGTTTATTTCGCTAATGTTTTGGGGAGCTCTGTTTCGCTGCTGGCATGATCGCGCTCAGGCTAACGGCACGAAGCACTTCTCTCCGATGGTTCGAGCCGTCTTTATTTTGTTTCCGTTAGGTCTGTGTGCCCTCCCCTTACTCACTTGGGTTTTTTACGCTTATCTGCCAGGCGCTTATGCATCAAAATTATTAATGTTTACGCTGCCGGTGTCTGTCGGGCTTGGAGCGTTCATCTTATTGTCGACAAAACTGCAGCTCAATCATCCTATTAGTACTTGGTTAGGCGAGATCAGCTATTCAATGTACCTGTTTCATCCAATTGTGTTTTACACGCTCTTTGCGCTGTTGCGCGACCGTCATTTGCCGTGGCTCGCCGATGCTCACCTAGCAGTGTATCTGTTGTTGTCTGTGATCGGCTCGATCGCCTTCGCGGCCATCATTTATTACGCAGTTGAAAAGCCTATGATCAGGTTGGGCCGTAAGCTCTCAACGCGCTAAACAGTTGAGCTTTTTCGGTTGCCGAAAACCCTTGCGTCAAGCGCTTAAACGCGTTCCAGTGTCAGAAGAAACTTGATCTTCAGGTGATTGAGTTAGTTCAAACGTATACCAAGTTGGCGCACTGCGGCCATTTCTTTTTGAAACAGCTCTTTACCTTTGACTTCGTACTCGGCGCTATCCATGTACTGTACCGGCATGTCAAGACGTGCAATCGCATCAAGATGCGATTGGGTATAAAGCGCCTTTTTAAATCCATCATGCAAAATTTGTTTAATGTTGGGATCAAGATTTTTAGGTGCGACCAAGCCATAGGGCGAAGTCTGTGCAATATTGATACCGCACTCGATCAAGGTCGGCGCCTCTGGAAACCGCTTAATCCGCTCTTTGCCAAAGGTCACCAACAAGCGCAACTTGCCAGACTGCACCAACTCACCCCACAGGGTTGAAGACGCGACCGCCATGATTTGGCCACCTAGCAAGGCTTGCACATCATCGCCACCACCGCGAAAAGGCACGTGCAACCAGTCAAGACCTTGCTGCGTTGCAACCTGTGCCATCGTAATGTGCTGAGTGGTTCCTACGCCGGCGGTACCCAACGTCAACTTGCCAGGATTGGCTTTGACATAAGCCAACAGGTCAGCAAATGTTTGCCACGGCGAATCGGCGCGTACCACCACCCCATACGAATACCCAACCAACTGCAAAATCCAGCTGTAATCATTCATCACGTCGTAGGTGGGCTTATCGACCATACCAGCAACACGAAAAATAGTTGAATGCATTTGAGTCAGCAAATAACCATCACTTTTGGTTTCGCTCGCCAGCAGCTGGGCACCGAGCGTGCCGCTCGCTCCTGCTTTATTTTCAATGACAACTGCTTCACCAAAGTAGCCCGAAGCGGCCTGAGCTAACGCACGCAACTCAAGATCGGCAGCAGCACTAGGCAACCACGGCACAATGATTCGAATCGGGCGGCTCGGAAACTTTGCTTGAGCAAAGGCGGGTTGCGCGAGCAGCGTCGCGCCAACGACGGTTAAAAGGGTTCTGCGAGTGGCATTGGGCGCAGCAGGTTTGGCTTGGGCTGACGCAAGGCCGCCGACTTTTGTGTTGAACATCTGTCTCTCCGGTGATCCGCTAGGCGTTCGAGCCAAGTGAATTCTCTCTTTTGTGCTGACACTATATCCTCTTTGTGCCAAAGTATCGGCATAGTTCTTGCTTTAATCTGAGCTGCTTTAGCCTCGTGTGTGGCCTTAAGCTTGTACCGCTTTCACTAAATGCTTGTATCGTTACTGCTTGAAGCTTGTATCGTGCCTGCTGGAAAGTTGTAGCGTGTCTGCTTGAAAGTTGTAGCGTGTCTGCTAAGCGCTTTTGTTGATATTTCACTTTTTAGGATTAACTCTTATGCACTTAAATCGTTACTTAAATGCCTTGCTAGCGATCTTTGCTTGTAGCGCGGGCGTTTTCTCTCCCACGCAGGCACAAGATGCGTATCCTTCCAAAGCTCTTAAGGTCGTTGTGCCTTTTCCGGCGGGCGGCGCCACCGATATCTTGACACGCGCCATCACAGAAAAACTTGCCGTTAAACTTGGTCAGTCGGTGGTGATCGAAAACAAGCCCGGCGCAGGTGCCAATATCGGAGCAGCGTACGTTGCCAAAGCGGCTCCAGACGGGTACACCATCCTGATGGGTTCAATCGGTTCACACTCGATCGCAGTCAGTTATTACAAAGACCCGGGCTACCAGTTCAAGAAGGATTTAACTGCGATCTCGACAGCCGGCACCTTGAGTAATATCGTGGTGGTGAGCAACGAGTTGCCAGTCAAAAATTTGGCCGAACTCGTTGCGTTGGCAAAAAAAGAACCGGGCAAACTCACCTGCGGATCATCGGGTACCGGAGGCTTGATCCACTTAACCTGTGAGATGTTCAAAGTCGCCGCGGGGATTGATGTGCTGCACATTCCGTACAAGGGCACCTCGCTGTTAATGCCTGATCTCATTTCAGGGCGAGTCACGATGGCGCTTGATACCTTGCCACCCTATTTGCCGATGCTCAAAGATGGCAAGGTGCGCGCACTCGCAATCACGACGGCTAAACGCTCTGCCCTGATGCCTGATTTACCTACGGTGGCCGAATCGGGTTATCCGGGTTTTGAATCGGTCGCAAGTTACGGCTTCTTTGCGCCAACGGGTACGCCACCTGCAATCATCGAGCGCTTAAACCGCGAGATCAATGCTGTGCTGCTTGACCCTGAGCTCAAAGCCAAGCTCGTTCAACAGGCAATCGAGATTGAAGGCAGCACACCCCAGGCGCTCGCTGCCTTTGTGGATGGTGAAATCGCTAAATGGGCGACCGTGATCAAAGCCAGTAATATTCAGCGCGAATAAAGCATTACTAGCGAGATCTCTGCCCCTTGGCAGGCACCTTTTTGACTGTCAAGCCCGCGCAAACCTTGTCGGATCGCGCCATAACAGCAACGGGGGCAACACCAGCAACCAGGCGATACGAGCTTGATAACGGTGGTGAGGTTTAGAGAGCGCCCCAGTGGCAAAGGCGTTGGCGACGACGCCTAGCCAAAGCATCAAAATAAAACTAACGACGACTTTAGTATGCTGCTGAGCAAACTCTGCACTCGCGCGCTCAGAGGCGTCTTGTACGCGAGTGTGCGCATGACCAAGAGCCACGCCGCGCTTACGCCACGCAACGAACAAAACATAAAGTCCAAACAGCACCGCACAATAAAATACCCCGACGCTCACACGACTAAACCAAACGGCATCTGCAGCGAGCGTATCTTTCATTTGCCGTGACACGTTCAGGCGTTTAAGCTCTTGCGCTGCAAAATACTGACGAACACTTTTAGCAACCGTCACATCTAAGTGATCAGGATGCAGGGTGTCGCCCAGCTGAATCAGCCACAGCTGCTCAGCCATATTTTTCAAACCAGACAGCAAGACCGGCCAAGGCCTAGTGAGTAATACATAGGACACAATCTCTGAGGCTTCTGGTGCCAGACCGATCGGTCCACCAGGATGACTCCAGACAGGGCCTTTTCCATTCCATAAAAAATCATCGCTGTCTGTTGGTAAGCGATCGACCCAGGCGCAGAGGTACCAGTTTTTTTGCTCACAATATTTTTCAAGGATCTCTTTGGTGTTGCCATCGCCCGACAACCGAGCGAGCATAAAGACCGAACCGTGTGGCGAGATCGTTGCTTTTTGAAACGCATAGAGATTGGTACCAAGCAAAATGACAAGGGCACCCACCAAGGGCAAGGCAGCAATACTTAGACGACGCCAATTCAGGCACAGCACACCAAACACACACGCGGCGGCAATCACAAGATGTGAGAGATGAACCGCGATCGCCAAGGCACCAAGCAGCACCAACCAAGCCACCTCAACGCGCTTCAAGTGCGTCGAAAATCCTAATAAAAAAATACACAACACTGCCATGGCCCCAAAAATATCCGGCATCAAAAAACTCACGAACCACGGGGCTGTACTGAATAACGCAAGCGCCCCGCAGGTCAGCAGATGGCGCTTAGCCACGGGTGAGGCAGTCAGCTTGACCAGACGTTGGGGGGAATAGGCTGCAGGGGCGAGCTTTGGCTCGGACGTCACGGCAACAATCACCAACCAGAGCAAGTGCGACAACAACAACGCCTGCGCAAGGACAACAAGCCAAAGCGTTTGCCATGCATGAAATAAAAGAATAAGAGGCCCATAAACAAAAGGCTTATCCCAATTCATAAAGCCAGCCACCGGCTGCGAGATGAACACATGCGAGTCGCTAAAGACCAGCGGATAGCCGTTATAAATTGCTGGCCAGATCAAAAACAACCCACCGATCACAACGCAACAAGTCTGGACATATTTTGAATTCAATTCAGCACCAAACACTTTTTTTCAATATGATAAGGAAAGATTGCTACCGTAGATGTACTAGATCACTCAAAAAAGATGTACTAATTTATAATACTAAGATATACTATGCCATATTGAGGTGATTTATAGATGCCACTCCCACGATCAATCCCTTCAGGCCAAACGCAGTTTACTGCGCAGCGCTATCGAACCTTACTCGAGCAACGTGGGCAGCGCGTACCCACGAGTTTAAAAAAACTCGCCGCTCAAGTTGATGCTCAACCTGACTCGCTGTTGGCACAAATTCAGCTGCTTGAACGCGCAAACCTCACCACTCAGGCCGATTACCTCACCATTCGTACAGCCGCACGCCTCAGGGTATTAAGAGGCTCGGGGCAAAAAGAAGCACGCACGGCCTACGGCAAAGTCGAAGCCGACCGACAACGCCTGAAACGCACCCAACAAAAGCTTCAAGGCACTCGGGTGCAAGAGCAAGCGGTACACGCCTGGGCGAACGGTGGGCGCTTTGCGGTGTACTCAGCCGTCATGAACGAGTTGCCCCCTGACCAAGTCATTTTGGCGGATCAGCTTTTGATGGATCTGATGAATAAGCAGCCCTACCTTGAGGCTGCGCAATATCAACTCATGCTTTCGTTGGCACTCAAATCAACTTAAGTTGCCGCCAGCGCTAGGCATCACGCTGCGGCTTCGTTTCAGGCCAGCGCGGCACATACCGCTGCGAATGCATTTGAGGCAAGCGCACACCGTCTGAGCAGTCGAGCTAACCGACGGGTAAGCTGAACCGCAATCGCTACACCAAGCGTACCATCCAGCCATGACGATCAGGTAAACGCCCTGACTGAATATCGGTAAGCTCTTGCCGCAGAGACATGGTGAGCTTTCCGGCCGACGCGTTTTCGTCACCTGCAATAAAGCCACGTCCCTTCAGTGCTGCGATCGGCGTTACCACCGCCGCTGTTCCGCAGGCAAACGCTTCTGTCACTTCGCCTGAAGCGATGCCATCGCGCCACTCGTCAATGGTAATTTTTCGCTCTTGAACCTGGTGGCCGCGGTCGCGAGCAAGTTGAATAATACTCATGCGCGTGACACCTTCAAGAATGCTACCGGTCAACTCGGGTGTCACCAGCGTGCCATCCTTGAGCACCAAGAATACGTTCATACCACCAAGTTCTTCAACGTACTTACCTTCTTGCGAATCTAAAAACAGCACCTGAGGACAACCGTTCTCGTAAGCTTCTTGCTGAGGCAACAACGAGGCCGCATAGTTACCGCCACACTTGGCAGCACCCGTACCACCATAGGCCGCACGCGCATGATCTTCAGCCAGCCAAATCATCACAGGCGCCACACCTTTTGCAAAATAAGGGCCGGCGGGGCTGGCGATGACGTAATAGGCCGCACGATGCGCCGAACGCACACCCAAAAAGCTTTCGTTGGCAATCATGAACGGGCGAATATACAAACTCATTTCGCCCGAACCTGGCACCCACATGGCATCTGCGTTGACTAGTTGCTTAATCGACTCAAGAAATAAATCCGTCGGTAGCGGCGGCAAGGCTAAACGCTTTGCCGAGCGCTGCATGCGCGCAGCATTTGCTTCAGGGCGGAAGGTCCAGATTGAACCATCGGGATGACGATAGGCTTTCAGGCCCTCAAAAATCTCTTGGGCGTAGTGCAGCACCGACGAGGCGGGGTCAAGCATCAACGGGCCGTAAGGCTTAAGCGCGGCATCATGCCAACCCCGCTCTAAGGTCCAATCAATTGATACCATGTGATCGGTAAAGTACTTACCAAACCCTGGGTTCGCGACGATCGCTTCGCGTTCGGCCGGAGGAGTGGGCTGAGAAGACTTTGTCGACTGAAAAGCAAGAGAAGATTGTGCGGTCATGGCAAGGTTCAAGTGATTGGGTATATGTTCACTTGATTATAGCCATGAGACTGACAATTACCTTAATCGCGCTCTTGCAAACGAAGCCTACGCTCTTGCTCTTCGCGACGGGTATCTTCGATTTCTTGCATCAAGCCGTCCATGTCAACAGGTGTCGTATCGGCCGCCACAAAGCCTGTCAGGGGCGTTTCGGGCGTTAAGGTGCCCGCGACATAATGCTGCCAGATTTCTTTGCCATAAGCCGTTGTCAGCAATTCGGGGGCAAACTGACCAAAATAAACGGCCAAATTTTGCACGTCGCGCGACAGCATGGCAGCGGCTTCGTTATTACCCGCGGCATCGACAGCCTGCGGTAAATCAATAATCACGGGTCCGCTGGCTGCCATCAAAATATTGTATTCAGAGAGGTCGCCATGAATCACACCGGCGCACAGCATGCGCACCACCTGATGAATCAAATACGCGTGATGCTCAAGCGCAGACTCTGCAGTGAGCTCAATGTCGTTCAGGCGGGGTGCGACTTGACCGTCAGCGTCTGTGACAAGCTCCATTAACAAGACGCCGTCGGTACAAATATAGGGCTGGGGCACCCGCACTCCAGCATTGGCCAAGCGAAACAACGCATCGACCTCGGCGTTCTGCCAGGCTTCTTCTTGCATTTGACGGCCGTATCGCGTGCCTTTTTCCATGGCGCGAGCCTGACGGCTATTTTTAACTTTGCGGCCTTCGGTGTAAGACACCGCATTCTTGAAGCTGCGCTGCTTGGCGTCTTTGTACACTTTGGCACAACGCACAGAGTCGCCACACCGCACCACGTAAACGGTGGCTTCTTTGCCGCTCATCAGTTGACTGAGCACCTCGTCGACTAGGCCTTCTTCTACCAAAGGTGCAAGGCGTTGCGGGACTTTCAATGACTGCTCCGTAAAAGCTTGCCTCTCAGGAAACAGGAGGACGTCAACGGGGCTCCAGACCAAGCAAGTACCGACACTGTACTCGATTGAGCGAAAAGCCCCATCTCGGCCGCCACGCGCTAGCCGCGCCAGCGGCGATGCCAACTCGGCCGGTATACCGGGTACCTCGCCACTGGCACCACAACTGTCGGTACAGGCGCCACATAAACAGGCGAATACGAATGGCCGGAGCCATACCCATAGCCATAACCATACGCACCAGATTGAGGGCCGTAGGCTACACAGCCCGTTAGCAAACAAAACACCCCAACAACCATACCGCGCAAGGTTCTCATTGACTGACTCCTATATCTAGTTGAACACAGCCCTAGATTAGGGCCGTTGTTCAACTAGCGTAAGGGGTGCAGCCAGTGCAAGCTGTTTCGATTGATTTCAGGTGTTTTCAACGGGTTGTCTAGGTACTACCGAGATCCCAGCGCAGCCTCGACCGCGAGCGCCACGGCCGCCAGAGCGGCGTCGTCGCCTCTGACCGACGACAGCATTAAACCAACCGCCTGTTCACCGGCTACGTGGCATGGCAAGCTAAACGAGCAACCGTCCAAAAAGTTAAAGGCAAAGGTATTGCGCAACATTTGTCCGTTGGCCTTGAAGAAAGCGTCATCCGAGGCCTCGAGTTTGGCGATCTCTGGCGCAATAATTGGCGTAGTTGGGCAAAGCACCGCATCAAACCCTTCGAGCGCTCGTTCAACTCTTGCAATCCAGTCCAGCCGATTGTCCAGCAGCGCAAGATATTGCTGCGCGGTCACAGGTGCCCCAAGGGCAACGCGAACCGCTACGCGGCGATCAAAGCCTTCTTTGGACTTGGCCAAACGCGCATGATGCACCGCATAGGCTTCAATCGGAGACAACCCCCCAGGAGTATTAAGTTTAGGGATTTCAGCTAATTCAACCAGCGGGATCTCAATGATCTGAGCCCCTGCAGCCGACAGCATCGAGACGCTGCGCGCAAAGGCC
>Ga0194043_1001945_pt1 | contig 11535 bp, 15 predicted proteins | sample JunL4415m_MetaG_FD_161274 | JGI IMG/M metagenome (GOLD analysis project Ga0194043, IMG submission 161274) | Anoxic zone freshwater microbial communities from boreal shield lake in IISD Experimental Lakes Area, Ontario, Canada - Jun2016-L442-15m | ecosystem: Environmental > Aquatic > Freshwater >...
ACCCGTTTTGGTTTTGTATGCTTTTTTCTGATACACGCCTTCGCGTGACAGTTTAGCAACGATTGAGCGAACGGATTTACCCATTGCCAATGCCAACGATTCAACGCTAACACCCGACTTATAATCGGCAATAATCTGAGCGGTTTGCTCAGGGCTATAGTTTACGGCTTTTTCTGCCATTTTGCTCTCCCTTTGAGTGCTGTTTCGATGTAGTAATTATAGGCTAGTCAATTCAGAAAAGCAAGCCCAGGGGGTGCGACATATTGACGCAGGGATTTTATAATGATTATAGATCCTAGTAGGGTAACCCCTAGTGTTGTTTTTTCGCACACCCCTTGACAGGGGCTACCAATATTATGGTATAATATTGGCGCCAACTGTTGTAAAAATACAACAGTTAAGTAGTTTTAAATTACATAATTAACAATGCCTATGCAATTGGCAATTAAGAATGCGCCATTTAATGTACCCAATGCTTTATCCCTACGCATTAGTGCAATTGTCAGCCAGGATATTGATCCGGTAATAAAGCATATATATCCCCAATCCATGATCCCTAATGCTACAAGGAAAGATCCCATAATACTTGCAATAGTGCCAATCCATGCTAACATTATAGCTCCATTGTGTGATAGGGATTAGGGCTAACGCCATAATCTAACATAATAGTTTGCCAGCCTTTACCATGCCAACGATTACCTGCTGGTGTGCCATTAAGGTTATAGTCAATCTGGTGTGCAATTTCATGCACCAGTACCTCGCCAATCATCTGAGTATAATGTTTATCAAAAAACTTAGTACCTAAGTCTATGTAATTAGTTTCCATAAAACAACGTCCTGCCGTTTTAGTAAGCCTACCATTAAGTTTAATGGTAGGCTTTTCAAACATTGCAAGCCTAGTGTAGATCTTAGAATAGCGTACCCATACCTTAGTTGTTTCAGCTTGAATAGTGCTATTAAGGGTATTAAGGTTCACAGTACGCTATCCTAGTCTACGTTAGGTTATACGGGCTTGCTATTAGCCAATGCTTCAAAGATCGCTTTCAATGCGCTCTTATTAGCCTTAGTTAGCGATTCTACGTCATTCTCAGGCAAGCGAAGGATCGCGCCGATTGCGTCAGCGTGTGCATCCTTTTTAACAACGGATTCTCCCGTTTTAGTTTTATATTCTTTTTTCTGGTATACGCCCTCGCGGGAAAGTTTTGCAACAATGCTACGGACGGATTTACCCATAGACATAGCCAATGCTTCAACGCTAACACCAGACTGGTAGTCAGCAACCAGAGTGACTGTTTGCTCTGGGGTATAGTTTACGGTTTTCTCTGCCATTTTGCGAACTCCTTAGTGCGCTGTTTCGATGTAGTAATTATAGGCTAGTCAGCCGCACAATGCAAGCCCAAAATCACGCGCTCGTTAGACTATTTTCGTATAGACAGAGACTGACTTATAACAAATGAGCATGAGCGACCTACTTGCGCGGGCCTAGAATTTTGTGGTATAATATTTCGCGCGGATTTTGTTCTTTTGCCGCAAATTATTATAGTTTATGATATAATTATAGGCTATGATATGAATAGGGCGGTTATTGGACATTATATTTTTTATAACGATATTGGCCCACCCACACGGCCAACTTTAAGAAAAGTTCCACAAAACTTTCGGTGCCAAACTACATCATAAATAAACGCATTATACCTAAAAACGCCAACCATAACATAAATCCGTATACTAATACCGCTAATAACCAACCTTTTACAATTACTACTAATATTAAAATAGCTAATGCTAAACCAATTAAAATTTGCATATAATTACCAGTGATGTACAACGCCTAGCACAATTACTAAATTTGTTAACAAGTACGACACTACAATAAGAGTCCTAATCCAACAAACCACATCAGCCTCACGATCAGTCAAACCATATTTATCACCTAGTGCCTTAGCCCACAGCCGCCACATTGAATTCTCCCAAAAATAATATTATATCACTAAAACCAACAAAATTCAAGAAAATTTTTTGGAACAGCATAAAATTTTTTGTAGTTGACACTAATGCCTTAAAGTGTTATACTCTAGTGAACTGGAGGTTAACGCCATGGAAATTATCGAGTTAATGCTAAAAGCTTGGCCAGTATTTGTGGCCTTTATTATGATTGTGGTGCTTTTCGCCAAGGCAGATATGCGCCTAGGAGTTTTAGAGGACAAAGTAAAAACACTGTTTGATCTCTACAACAAATCCGGCAAATAACCGTGGCACACTACAAGGCTATCTTTATCAGCGATGTGCACTTAGGTACCCGGGCATGCAAAGCTGAGTACTTAAGCGAATTTTTAAAACAGAATACTTGCGATACCTTGTACCTAGTAGGCGATATTATCGATGGCTGGAAGGTCAAGCAAAATAAGCTGCGCTGGACTAATCAGCATACTAGCGTAGTGCGTCATGTTCTCAGCAAAGCTAATCGTGAAAAGACCCGTGTAGTCTATGTAGCCGGCAATCACGACGAGTTTTTACGGCCACTAATCAGCTACGGTTTAAAATTTGGTAGAATTGAAGTGGTAAATCAATGTGAGTACGTAGACTTACACAATCGCCGCTGGTTAGTTACTCACGGCGATATGTTTGATGGTATTACCAGACTAGCACCTTGGCTAGCTTGGTTAGGTGATAGTGCCTATGACTTTGTTTTAGGCTTAAATACTAACTTTAATCAATTACGACACCGCCTAGGTTTTGGCTACTGGTCGCTATCACAGTGGTTGAAGTCTAGGGTAAAACGTGCTACCAACTTTATATTTCAATTTGAAGAAACTATTACTAAATATGCTAACAAGCGTAACTTCTATGGTGTTATTTGTGGTCATATTCACAAAGCTGAGATTAAGCTAGTAGGTGACGTAGGCTATATGAATAGTGGTGATTGGGTAGAGTCGTGTACTGCACTAGTAGAAACCGTTGAGGGTCAGTGGGAAATTATCAGGTATAAACAAAATGAAAACAATATTAGTAGTAACGGATAATGTTCCCCAACAAATTAACGGCGTGGTTACAACGTTCCACAACTTGGAACAACAAGCAAATCGCCACGGCTATGATATTGTATATTGTGATCCCCGGCAGTTCCCTAATTGTGGTGCTCCTGGTTATGGCGATATTAGGCTATCGTGGCCTCGTCAAATTGGCCAGGTACTTGAACAAGTAAATCCTCAATATGTACATATTGCTACTGAAGGTCCATTGGGTTTAGCTGCTAGATGCTGGATGGACAAACATGGTTGGCGTTATAATACCAGCTATCACACTAAAATTCCAGAAGCCTTAAAGCGTTACTATAAAATCCCAGAGTCATGGACTTACAAGTACTTGCGCTGGTTTCACAAACATAGTGGTAAGGTTTTAGCTACCACAGTCAGCATGGTTGATGAACTCAAACAACATGGTTTTTGCGGTGATATTGTGCCCTGGACCCGCGGCGTAGATCGCAGTCAGTTTTATCCACTAGAAACTACACGTACCAGCACCTATCCTACACTGTTGTGGGTTGGCCGTGTAGCGCCGGAAAAGAACTGTGAAGATTTTTGCAAATTGGACTACTTGGGAGCTAAAAAGATTGTGGTTGGTTCGGGCCCACAGCTAAAGTACTTGGCGGCAAAGTACCCTCTAGTAGAATTTGTGGGTATGCAAACTGGTGATGCACTGGCCAGTTACTATCGCGAAGCAGACTGCTTGGTATTTACCAGTCGCTGGGATACCTTTGGTATTGTAATGCTGGAGTCCATGGCGTGTGGTACGCCTGTGGCAGCTTACCCAGTTTGTGGCCCTAAAGATGTTATTGAGCTAGACAGAACCGGCTATACTAGCCCAGACCTTAAATTGGCTGTAGTACGTGCGCTAGCAATTCCCCGACACGTAGTGACGGTGGCTAGCTATCGCTGGTCGTGGGAAAAATGCTGGCAGATATTTGAATATAATCTAGTAAGGAGACTGTAATGAGTGATGAAAAACTGCAAGAAGCACATGCCAAAGGTCAGCTAATTGAAAAGATTAGCTTTGCACTGCTACCACTGTTATTTACCTGCGTAGTCTACTTAATGACTGCACTGCAAAACCTGCAACATGACGTTACCATCTTAAACGGTAAAATTAGCCTAGTAGTCACCAGCGATAATAAGCAGGCTACTAATACTGGTGCTGAATTAGCACGTGAAAAACTGCGCCAGGACTTGGAAAAAGAAATCTTAGCCAATCGTGAGTTAATCCACCAAAATCGTGAACGTATTGTTATCCTAGAAGAAAAGATTAAGAAATGAACCTAAGCCCAACCACAGCACCTGCCGAGGTGCTAGCCATCTCGCCTGAGGCATTAGAGGTAGCTAATTGTTACCTACAGTGTCAAGATGCACGTGCTGTGGCTGATAATCTAGGACTGCCCGTGGAGTCGGTATCGGGTATCCTAGCCAGACGAGAAGTAAAGTCGTATATCAACCAAGTTTTCTTTGACTTGGGCTTTAACAACCGTTTTAAAATGCGTTCGGCAATGGACGCGGTGTTAAAACGCAAGTTTCAGGAAATGGAGGAGGCAGACGTAGGCAGCAATAAAGACATTGCTGAACTCTTAGCACTATCACATAAAATGTCAATGGAATTGCTAGACCGTGAAATACAGCTAGAAAAATTGCGTGCAGAGCGAGCAGGACCTAAATCGCAAGTAAACGTGCAAATCAACGAAGGTGGCGATGGTACCAAGTACGGAGCACTTATTTCACGGCTGCTAGGAGATAAACTATAATGCTTAAAGTTTCGCGCCCGGACGTAGACTGCGATGAAATTACGGAATTCCCACTAGAATCTCGTTTTATTAAATTGCCAATCACCAACTACTTAAAGCTATTAGGTGCTTGGGACACCATGAATCGTCCACAGATTGCCTTAATCAATGCAATCAACGATCCCAAGTACCGCTTTGTTTGCGCTGCACTAGCCAGACGCTTAGGCAAAACTTATATTGCTAACATTATTGCACAACTAGTAAGCTTAGTACCCAAGTGTAATGTGCTAATTATCTCGCCAAACTATAACTTAAGTTCGATTTCATTTGAACTGCAACGTAAGTTTATAAGGCATTTTGACCTAGAAGTAGAGCGAGATAATTTAAAAGATAAAGTTGTGGAATTGAGCAACGGTTCTACAATCCGCATGGGTTCCCTTAGCACAGTGGATTCTACAGTTGGCCGCAGCTATCAAATTATATTATTTGACGAGGCTGCCCTAGGCACCGATGGTGAGTCGGCATTTAATGTGCAGCTACGCCCTACTTTAGACAGACCTAATTCAAAAGCAATCTTTATCTCCACTCCCCGTGGTCAACAAAACTGGTTTAGTAAATTTTATCAACGTGGTTTTAGTGACGAATATCCTGAATGGTGTTCGATAACGGCTGATTACACTGAAAATTCGCGTATGGCTGAATCGGATGTGCAGGAAGCACGTCGTAGTATGTCAAAAGCAGAATTTGAGCAAGAGTACTTGGCCAGCTTTACAGTGTTTGAGGGTCAAGTATATAATTTTAATCGTGAGGTTAGCGTTTGTGAGTATCAACACCAAGACGGCTGCGAATACATTGCTGGCTGCGATCCTGGCTACCGCGATGCTACTGCTTTCGTGGTTATCAGTTATAATCCTCATAGTGATTGCTTTCATATTATAGATGAGTACTTAAAAAGTGAAGCAACTACAGACAAGCATGCCACAGCCTTTCGTGAGTATTTAGACAAGTGGCAGGTAGAAGTAGTATTTATAGATTCGGCAGCAGCACAATTTGCTGGCGATCTTGCCTATACTTATAACATTTCAACTACTAAAGCCAAAAAAGATATTTTACCCGGTATTGCTTATGTGCAAACCCTAGTAGAAACTAATAGACTTAAAGTAGCTCCACACTGCACAAATGTCCTAGACGTTATGGATCAGTACCGCTGGGATAGTCGCGAAAATTTGCAGCGTGAGCGTCCAGTACACGACAAGTATTCGCACATGGCTGATGCAATCCGTTACGCACTTTACACATACACTATCTAGGTCGTAAAAAATCTATGTTGACTTGTTGGTGCTTTAGGTGTACAATACCAGTATTATAAAAAATTACTGAGTTTGAAAAATGGACCGAACAGAATATTATCTAGAACTTAAACGCGTTTTTGCCAGTGAGTTTAGCTTTTACTTAAAAGCTGCTAATTTCCACTGGAATGTAGAAGGCGAACCTTTTTACCAACTACACTTAATGTTAGAGCGTATTTATAATGAAGTTTTAGAGTCCATTGATATCTATGCTGAAGAGCTGCGTGCGCTACAAATTGTTACACCTGCTAGCTTGTCACAGTTTTTGCAGCTAACTTACATTCAAGATGAAAATGCTCCAGGCGACTGGAAAGGTTTGCTACAAGAACTGCTGTTAGATAGCGACATGATGGCAATGAAATTTCAACAACTATTTATGGTTGCAGAAGAATTTGGTGATCACGGATTGTCAAACTTCCTAGCAGATCGTCAAGATGCACACAAAAAGCATTCATGGATGCTTCGTAGTTCACTTAAGTAATGGCAAAGAATACAAACAAGCGTATACCCGTTAAACACGTTAGAGATAAAGCCAAGTCGGCTTATGAAAAGCAAGATCATTGCTACATCTGCAATACAAATCAGGACTTGGAATTACATCACCTGCATAGCGTTACCCTACTCTTAGAAGGCTGGGCCCAACGTCGGGGTTATGATATTTCAACTGATGAGGGAATCTTAGCTGTTAGGGACGAGTTTATTAGTGAGCACCATAGTGAGTTATATGAACAGGTTTACACCCTATGTAATCCGCATCATATAGCGCTTCATGGTGTATACGGTAAAACTCCCAAGCCTGGCAGCGAATCCAAACAAGCGCGTTGGATTGAAATTCAACGTGACAAAGTTGCTGGTAATGATCGTGCAGTTCCTAAGCAAAGCTATGGAAGTTTCTTTAGCGAATTTTGTTAGGAAAAAACATGGGTTTAATTACAGATAGCCTGCAGTGGATTCGCGAAAAGCTGAATCCTGCACAAGTTAGAATTGCACAGGCTGAGGGTACACATATCCCCTCAACCAGTAAACTTACTTATCAACAAGCATTCAGAAACTTAGAAGTTGTTAATCGTGCTGTAAATATGGTAGTGTCAGCAGCAAGCTCGCTGGACTACGATGTAAAAGATAAAGTAATGGAAGGCGTTGTTAGTGGTATTAGGCAAAAGCAGCTAGTAACTTTGCTTAATTTTAGACCTAATCCCTATCAAAGCGTACAAGAATTTCGTCAGGCTATTTTTACTGACCTGATCTTAGAAGGTAACGTATTTATACATTTTGATGGTGCATTTATGTACCACCTACCTGCTCAATATACAGAAATCCTAACAGATACTAAAACGTTTATACGTGGCTATCGTTATAATGGGTATATTGACTTTGAAGAAAAAGATGTATTTCATTTTCGCGACTTGAGTTCACAGAGTATTTATCGCGGTGCTAGCAGACTAGAAAGTGCACAACACAGCATTGACTTGCTGGATTCAATGCACAAATTTCAAACACAGTTTTTTGAAAATGGTGCTACATTTGGTTTTGTACTTACTAGTGATAATACCTTATCGCAAGTTGCTAAAGAAAAAACTATTCAGTACTGGATACAGCGATACAGTACTAAAAGTGGCGGTAAACGACCAGTTATTCTTGATAGTGGATTAAAACCACACTCAATTAGCAATAATAGCTACAAAGATTTAGATTTTGATCAAGCAGTTAAAACACATAATGACTTGCTACTACAAGTAATCGGTGTTCCACCTATTCTTTTAGATGGCGGTAATAACGCTAATATTTCACCTAATTTGCGATTGTTTTACTTAGAAACAGTTATGCCCGTTATCCGAAAATTTATTAGCGCATTAGAGCGTTACTATGGATATGACGTAGATGCAATTACTAGTAATGTAAGTGCTCTACAACCAGATTTAAAAGACATTGCTACATATCACCAAACACTAGTAAATGGCGGAATTATTACACCAAATGAAGCTAGAGTAGAATTGCGATATGCACCTAAAACAGGGTTTGATGATTTACGTGTTCCTGCTAATATTGCTGGCAGTGCTGTAAATCCAGCACAAGGTGGTCGCCCACCAACTACTCCTACAGAATAATCAGGAGAATATATGGTAGATAAAAATAAGGTAATTACCCTAACCAGTACATTTACTAAGAGCAATCTACCTACCAAAGACATTAGCATTGATTCGATTATGATTGAAGGTTACGCAAGTACCATTGATACTGATCGTCAAGGCGATATTGTACCTAGTACAGTATGGAAAAGCGGTGTGCAAAATTACTTGAAAAATCCAGTAATCTTAGCATATCATGATCATAGTGAGCCTATTGGTAGAATGGTAGATCATAGAATTGATGGTAAAGGTTTGTGGATTAAAGCACGAATTTCTGCAGCTGCAGGAGAAGTGTTTAATCTTATCAAAGACGGAGTACTTACTGCGTTTAGTATTGGTTTTCGTATCGCTGATGCGGAATATAATGCAGCCACAGAGCTGTTTGTTGTTAAAGAACTGGAACTACATGAGATTTCGGTAGTGTCCGTACCTGCAAATCAAAATACACTATTTAGTTTGTCTAAATCGTTTAAAACCGATGAAGAAGTTATGTCTTTTAAACTGCAATTTGCGCCCAAGTTAGAATCAGCTAAAGGGCTAGAGTCCACAACGGAAGCAAATAGCGACACTACAAAGGAATGGAAAATGGATCCTAAAGACCTAGAAAAATTGCTTGCCGACACAGCTCGTCAAGCCGCTGCTGAAACAGCAAAAGCTCTTGCTGAACAGCAAGCTCAAGCTGCTATTGAAAAAGCAGCACAAGATCGCGCTCAAGCAGAACTTGACGCAAAAATTAAAGCCGCTGTTGCACAAGTGCAAACAGTTGACACAGGTGCAGAGCGTCTACTTGCAGAAGTTGAAAAGCGTGTTGCTGAACAAGATCAATCACACAAGTCAGCTATTGCCGGTCTAGAGGCTGCCCTTAAAGAAAAAGCTGCTGAACTAGAAGCCGTCCAGAAGTCACGTATGCAGTTTGCTGCTGATGGCAGCTCCAATACAATAACCTATGCTGAAAAAGAGAAAGCAGTTCTTTTAGCTAAAATGGCTAACAAGGGTCTTGAGGACACCAAGTTTGGTCGTGGAATGGTTGAAAAGTACGGTGCACACCAGCCATCTGGAAGTGGTACATGGGAACTAGAAGTTAGCTTAAACATGGAAGCTGAGGTTCGTCGTCGTCTAGTCGTCGCACCACTATTCCGTCAGATTGCTATGCAAACTAACGTAATGAAGATTCCAGTTAATCCAGAAGCAGGTACAGCTCAGTGGATTGATAACGCTAACTTTGGTACATCAACAAGCGGTGGTAACACAGTAGTTCATGCACTCAAAGAAATCACACTAAGCGCGTACAAGGTAGCTACAAACGAATACACAGCTTACGAAGAAGAGGAAGATAGCCTTCTTGCTATTATGCCTGTAATTCGTGATGGTATGATTCGTCGTATTGCTCGCGCAGTTGACAAAGCTTTCCTACGTGGCGCAGCTGCTACTAGTGGCGATCCTATTAGCGGTCTAGTAACCCTAGCCGGCACAAGCGGTCAAACCACTGCTGGTACAAGTGGTGTTGTTACTGTTGCTAACCTACGTAAACTGCGCCAAGGTCTTGGAGTTTGGGGTCTTGATCCAGCAGATGTAGTCTACATTGTTGATACAGCAACATACTACAATCTACTTGAGGATTCAGTGTTCCAGACAATGAACCAAGTTGGTCCACAGGCTACATTACTTACTGGTCAGATTGGTCAAATTGGTAATTCACCAGTACTAGTTTCAGGTGAGTTTACTGGAGCTACAACTAGTGGCACTATTGTTGGTGTTTGCGTTGCTCCAGGTAATTTCGTTGTTGGTAATCAGCGCGGTCTCCGCATTGATACACAAGAACTAGTTGAAACACAACGTCGTGTAATGGTTGCTAGCTTGCGTACAGGATTTGTACAAGTTACTAGTAATTATGGTGCGGGTGTTACAAGTCTTCGTTTAGCGTAATCTAGTTAAAAGTAGTACTGACAGGGCTGAAAGGCCCTGTCTTTTAAATAAGCTTCTTGGAGTTTATTTAAAAGACATAGGGGAAAAAAATGGCATTAAATTTAATTACTATATCAGAATATAAAACTTATGCCGGAATCAAAAGCAATAATCATGATCAGGAGATTAGTGTACTTATTCCCCGCGTAAGTCAACTTGTTAAAAATTATTGTAACAGAACTTTTGTAGATTACGTAGATACGGACAAAGTCGAGTATTTTGATGGCGGACACGATAAACTTATTTTATCAGAAAATCCTGTTATTAGTGTCAGCAGTGTAGGTTATAGCATAGATTTTGGTCAAAACTACACCAATTTAACAGAATATGTAAATTGGATCTTAGATAAAGATAATATCCGTAGTTTAAATACTCAGGCTATTACTGGTTTAATTCAAACAAATCGTGGATTTCCAGAAGCTATTCGTGGTTATAAAGTAGTTTATCGTGCGGGATATGATGACGTGCCCACAGACGTAGGTTTAGCAATCATGGATTTACTAACCTACTATCGTAAAAATGATATGAGCATTCATAGTACAAAAGCACCAGGTACTAATAATGTACAAATTGAGTATATCTCAACTACTAGTTTACCAGCACATATTAAACGTATATTAGACATGTATAGGACTGACTATACATGAACAATCCTTTTCGTAATATTCATTTTAGTAGATTATTGGATATTGTTAGTGGCAGTGCTTTTGCAAGTGCCACTAACAAAGTACAACGTTCTGCAATATACAGAGATTTTGATCAAGCAAAATTAACTGATAAAAGATTTCGTGAAATTATAACTGCTAATTTACCAGTATTCTATGTGGTAGATGCAGAACTTATTGCCGATGAAATTGTTAATAGTTTAGCTGCTGATCCAAATCGTTTTATTAGCAGTATACGTACTAGTGAAGGGCCAGTAGCTCCTGGTGAACAAGGTTTTGAAAACTTATTGGTTACTGTTAAAAACTGCAAACAAGATATTCAAAATTTAGTTATATCTACTCTAACTGGAAAATTACCTAAAAAGTCTTTTAGCGAAGTATATGACGAGATTGAAAAAATATACTTAAAAACCATTAATAGTTTAGCTCAAACTGGTAAAAGTTATCAAACTTATAGAAATGCAGCTATTCGCATGGGGTTTGATATACGCAGTAAACTAAATAGTGCAGGAAATTTTATCGCATCTGATGCTAGTTCTATAATTAATATTGGTTCAAATCAATTATTAATAATTGGACCAACATTTGATAGTGCTACAAGAAAAGTTAATGAGAGTTTACTGGGTCCTATTGAAAATTTATTTGAAACTAAGTAT
>Ga0194043_1001946_pt1 | contig 11532 bp, 11 predicted proteins | sample JunL4415m_MetaG_FD_161274 | JGI IMG/M metagenome (GOLD analysis project Ga0194043, IMG submission 161274) | Anoxic zone freshwater microbial communities from boreal shield lake in IISD Experimental Lakes Area, Ontario, Canada - Jun2016-L442-15m | ecosystem: Environmental > Aquatic > Freshwater >...
GTCGGTATTAGGGTTGGCTGATAAATCTAAGTTGGTGGCGTCATCAGCGAAAGTTGGTGGCGAAATGCCAACACCCCAAGTACAGGTGGCTGAATTGCCGGTGCACAAACGATATCTAACTCCATTCGTGCCATTTGCACCCGAGCTGGTCCCCCAAATTGTCAATAAGTCTCCACTGACTGACTCATACGCCAAATCAAATGACTCAACGTCAGGAAAAGATGTCCCGGCGTTTACCGATTCAAGTGATGTTTCTCCAACAGATGTCATTTCATTGGCAAAAGTGGTTCTATTCCAAATAGCACCAGATAAGTCCTTGTTCCAATCTGCCCAAATTGCGGCAATAAGATTACTTCCGGAAATTGGATTTGAAGTCATTTTTACCCATGAAACTAAAGCTGAAGTTTGAATTGTATTGTATGCTGTAGCGGCGCTCCAAGAACCACTTCCGCAGCTATCTATCCCGTGTTTAGTTCTAAAATTTAATTCGTTAGTAGTGGCAGTGTTTGTAGAATAAAGGACAACTACATCACCACTTGTATTTTCATAAGCAATATCAAAACGACGAGTAGTGGCGTTGCCACCAACTGTAGCCGACCAATCTTGAGTCCAGGTAGTGCCATCAAAACAATAAACATATAAAACTCCTGCGCTGGTCCCAATTCCAACGATGGCCTCAGTTTTTTGAGGAGATGTTCTTACTACAAAATTGCGAGGGCTACCAGTTAGAGCCGGTAAGGTTGCTTTTGAGCTAAGCAGATTGGTCGATGTGGTATACGAATTCCAGAAAGGAGTGTTGGTGGCGCCACTGCCGTAAACCAATAAACCGTCGTAAGTTATAGTCCCAATAATTGCTTTCTGCCAATTTGTGAGAGTGGTATTTTGAGAAAAACTTTTGGTGTCGTTACCAAGAAACTTCCAAGTGACTAAAGAATTAATGATAAAACTGTCAGGGTTGGTGGTGCCACTAATATTTATTTGTCGGGTGAAGTTTCCGGTCACATCACTACTACCTGAAAAGTTCCAAAGACCACTACTTATACCAATGCCTTTTGGGCCAGCGGTTAATAAATTAAAGTCACGATTTCTAATTGACCTAACAGCCTCAATCCCCTCCTGAGCCAGCCCGTTGGCAGTCTGAATCTCTGAAGATTGGCGATTGGAAATTAAAACTGGAATAAAACCGGTGATTGTCCCTTCGGCTATAATGGAAAAAATCGCAACAGCTATTATAACTTCGATAAGCGAAAAACCATGATTTTTCATTAGTTAATTGACAACCCCCCAACAGAGTTGATGTTAATTAAGAAAGTTTTATTGTTAGAGCTAATAGAAATTGCTTGCGGGGCTGACGGCTCACCGCGAAGCGAACTAAAAGTAACTGTCGACAATCCAGTTATAGAAACATTTGCCGGTAATACATAATCATCTTTAATTGTAGGTGAGGCACAAGTTCCCCCGAATAAACGAACGGTGCTACCCGTCAGACAAACTCCCCAAGTTAAATTATTTTTTTTGGATAAAGAGTAATTTTGAGCTTTACGAAGCGAACTAACTACGATGTTTTTACTACTGCCGAGGTTATTGCTAAGAAACCAGTTTGAGTTATAAGCACTTATACCAGAAATGATTATCATGAATAAACCTATGGACAAAACTAACTCTATTAGGGTAAAACCTCGATTAGCCAAGTGATCCAGTTAATTGATATATTGGGCCAATAATGGCCATAGAAAGAAAAGCGACCATAAGACCAATAATTATTAAAATTGCTGGCTCCAGAATCGTAGTTAAATTGTGGGCAGTATCTTCGATGTCATCTTCGTAAAATTGGCTAACATACAATAATGACTGGTCAATAGTCCCAGTCTTCTCTCCGACGGCAATCATGTCTGATACAAGCCTAGGAAATAATAAATGATAGTTAGGTTTGTTTAAAAAATCAGCTAGATTGTTGCCTTTTGCCAAACTTTTTCCCAAGGCCTGAATCGTTTTGCGGTACTCCATGTTTTGCATTGACTTACCGCAAATATCTAGAGCCTCAAAAATTGGTAAACCACTTTTAATTAAGGTAGATAAGTTTCTGGAAAAAAGAGCCACTTCCTTCTCTACTAACAATCTACCAATAAATGGAATTTTGAGGATTTGGCGATCTTTCCAGAGTTTTACAAATGGAACTTTTATTAAAAATGCAACCATAACTATCAAAGCGCCGATAGTTCCAAAAAATATAAAACCATAGTTTTTCATAAACATGGCGACATTTAGGAGCAGAACAGTAGACAGTGGCAATTTGGCATTAAATGCAGAGAAAAAATCAACTAGTTTTGGCAATATAAAAAGCGATATAAATGTGCCTATAGTAAAAGTTGCCACCAAGACCAGCCCTGGATACATTAAGGCTCCGCTAACTTTTTTCTTTAAAGCAAACTCTTTGGTTAACTGAGTTGCTAAATAATTTAAACTCTCATCGAGTGAACCAGTAGATTCACCAACTTTGATGATTCCTAAAAATAACTCATCAAAGCTTTTAGGAAATTGCGAAAGAGACTCGTAGAATGAAGAGCCGTTGTCTAGAGAATGTTTAATGGTGATGAAGATGACTTTTACGTCTTTTTTGGTCGCTTGTAACGATAGATTTTCCAATGCTTCGGACAAGGTAATGCCAGCCTTTAACATTACCGACAAATGTTTAGTAAATGAAATTTTATCAACCACGGTGAATGACATATTATATTTTTGTCACTCGAAGGACTTCTTCTAAACTAGTAACTCCAGAAAGCACTTTGTTGATGCCGTCTTTTAACATAGGGGTCATCCCTAAACTGATAGCTAATTTAGAAATTTCTTGAGCTGATTTTGAAGCGATGATGGCCTCGCGAATTGAATCGTCAATAACCATAACTTCAAAAATGCCAATTCGCCCGCTATAACCAGTATTGTGACAAACAGAACAGCCTTTGCCTTGATAAACCCTGACAGAGTCTTTGGATCCAAAAAGTTGAGTGGTTATTTGTTTGTCGTAAGATGCCATATCAGACTTTTTGTACTCGATTGAAAGTCGACATTTTTGACAGATTTGACGAACCAATCTTTGCGCGACGATGCAATTGACAGATGAGGCAATAATAAATGGTTCAATGCCCATTTCCAACAATCGAGGTATGGTAGTGGCTGCATCGTTAGTATGCAAAGTGGATAAAACTAAATGACCTGTTAAAGCGGCCTGAGTAGCTATTTGGGCAGTATCACGATCACGGATTTCTCCAACTAGTATAATATTGGGGTCTTGACGAACGATAGAGCGAAGACCTTCGGCAAAAGTAAGATTGGTTAGTTGATTTACTTGAATCTGATTGATGCCTTCAATTTCGTATTCGACTGGATCTTCGATCGTCATAATGTTGACTTCACGGGTGTTGATTAGCTTTAGAATTGCATATAAGCTGGTGGTTTTTCCTGACCCTGTAGGCCCGGTGGACAAAATCATGCCAAACGGTTTTTTGTATGATGACTCAATCTTTTTTAGATCAGTTTCGCCTATGCCTAAAGTAGCAAGTGAAAATTGTCGAGAGTTGGCAGAAAGCAAACGAAGAACAGCTTTCTCACCATTGGTTATTGGAGTTAAAGAAACGCGTAAATCGATCTTGTTGCCGTCATTAACTACAAACTGGAATTTACCGTCTTGAGTCGATTGATGTTCATCGATACGCAAACGAGACAAAACTTTGAGCCGAGTAATAAACTGTAAGTGAACACTTTTGGGAATTTTGGCAACATCGTGCAAAATTGAGTCAATACGAAATCGAATAGTTGACTCAGCCTCACTCGGTTCGACGTGAATATCACTGGCATGATTTTTTTCGGAATATTGGAGAATTAAATCGACCAGTTCGATTATTGGAGTTTCAGAGATATCGTTAGTGGCTGATAGAGCTACTAATCTAGAAATTTCAGACTCAAAACTCTCGCCCAACTTCGATTCTTTTTTTTCCCAATATTGTCGGATATTTCTGACTGTTGAATACGACAATTTGACTGGCAAGCCTGTTTTTTTGGTAATAAAATCTATAGCCTGTTGGTTGTCGGGGTTTGAGGTGGTGACAAACAACCCTTGGCTGTCTTTCTTGAAAGCAACGACTGATTGTTTTTTGGCAAATATGTCGCTAAGAATTGTCTCAAGAGTGTTGTCAATTTCTAGATCGTTTAAATTGGTATACGGCAAAGAGTAAAGGTCGGCTACTGTCTGACCAATTTGCTCGTCTGTAGCTAGATCTTGATCATAAATAATATCGATAATATCCTTACTCTGACTTTCAGCTGCATCGAAGGCGTTTTTTAGTTTGTCTTGGTCAATGACAGCCAGCTCAACCAAATGATCAAAAATAATTTTATTGTTAATAATCATAGCTATAATAATTTGTTAATTTTGTCGACTAATTCAGTTAACGATAAGTCACTTTTAACTACAAAATCGGCTACCCCAAGGGCTTTGGTACGATCGATATCTTCTTTTTGACCGAGATTTGAAGCAATTATTACGGGGAGGTTTTTTAATAACGGGTTTGATTTGATTTTTTCAAGTGCGGAAAAACCGTCAAGTACGGGCATAACTAAGTCTAAAATAATTAGATCAGGAGCAAACTCCTCAATCTGATCGAGTAGCTGCTGCCCATCATTGACAACTAAAACAGAGAATCCTGAATTGGTCAGTTTTAACCGATAGGCTTGACCAAGGAATTTGTCATCTTCTGCAATTATAATTTTTTTCATTTTATTTATTTTTGAACAAATACTAGCTTACCCCTAAGGCTAACATATCAGCTATTAATTAGCACCTCACCTTTTTTGGCCTTGACTCCTGAGAGTGGCAACGTAAACCAAAAGGTAGTGCCTGTTTTGGTGTCACTATCGAACCAAATTTTTCCGCCAGACGATTCTACAATTGACTTTGCCAGGTATAAGCCTAGCCCAGTACCCTCAGTTTCTAATTTTATAATATTTTCGGCTCGATAAAATCTCTCGAATATTTTCGATTGATCTTTTTTGGGAATACCTAGCCCGTTATCGCTGACTTGAGATAAGATTTCTTTATCCTTAATTGATACTGTAATTGAGATTTTTCCACCAATTGGAGTATATTTGTTAGCATTGGTTAATAAATTTTTGTAAACTTCGCGGATTAATTTTGGATCTATCTTTATTTTTGTAAGGCCTGGATCGATATTAACTGATACTAGCTGTTGTTTTTCTTTTAGATTGATGTCGATCTCAGTAATGACTTCACTAATTAAGACGGTAAGGTTGGTTGGTTTGGGGTCAACAATAATACGACCTGATTCAATCCGTGAAATATTTAGTAATGAATTTACTAAATCCGTCATCCGAGCATTGGAGAGAGCGATATTGTTTACAAATTCGGTTTGAGTAGGATTAAGGGCACCGGCATCACCCGCTAGAAGCATTTCTGAAAACCAATTCATAGCAGAAAGTGGTGTTCGCAATTGGTGAGAGGCTAAAGAAATAAAATCAGTTTTCATTCGATCAACTTCTTTTTCGTGAGATATGTCTCTCTCTATGCCAACAAAATAAATGACATCACCGTTTTGATCGAGAACCGGTGAGATGCTGGCTAAAGCGGTATATTTTTGGCCGTCTTTGCGATGGTTAGTCACTTCTCCAGAAAAAGTCTTCTTATCAATCTTAACTGTCTGCCAAAGTTTGTTATAAAAATCCTTAGGCATCAAGCCTCCCCAAAGATCTTTGACGCCAGCTTTCTTGCTGAGAATCTCGTCTACAGTAAAGCCAGTAATTTTATTTACGGCGGAATTGGCAAATAAAACTATTCCCTCTGGGTCGGTGATAATTATATGATCTGAAGCGTTTTCGACAGCTAATTTGAATTTTTCGAGATCATTTTTTGAGCTCTCAAGATCTTCTAATAAATTTGTAAGAGCAATGTTGCTATTTTCGATGTTTATGTTTTTCTGATCAACTTCAACTAGCTGGGAGGATGCTGTATTTTCTAGATCGTTATATCGATTTTTTAGAGTGGTGGCCATTATGGCAATTGAATTTCCAAGATCGCCAAGCTCATCCTTTGTATGGATTTTGTTTATTTGATTAAAATTACCGCCACCAATTTCGGTAGCCATCCGAGAAATTACTTTAATTGGGCTGAGCATTTTTGATAAAACTATCGGAACGCATATTAATGCGCCAATGACTGCGAGAAGAACTGTAGCGACAATAATTAATCCAAATTCTTGTGAATGCTCAAAGATATCATCACTACTGACTTCTGAAATAATCCAAAATGGCGCGTTGTTTATTTTTAAAACTGCCAATAGTTCATTTTCGTTATCTTCGACATCATATATACTGGTTGTATTTATTCCCGAAACGTTATTATCAACCATCTGTTGAGCGACTGTGTATTGCAAGGCTGAAACATTAATCCCAGGATATATTTGTTGATCGGCAATTGTCTTGAGACTGGTGGATTTTAATTTTCCTAAGCTAGAAAGAATCCTGGCTTTTTTGGTTGAAGATACAACAACCCCAAAACGATCGGCGATGATTAAATCCATCATGGAATTGCTCTGGACTTTCTGAAGTAAACTATTGAAGTACTCAGGGGCCATTTTGACTACAGCAACTCCAATTAATTTACCATCCCGATTGGCAACAGGGGTGGAGAAATAATAGCCCAACTTGTTGCTGGTAATCCCCAAATTAACATCAAGATAAGGTTCACCCGAAATTGCTTTTTGAAAATAGGGCCTAAATGAATAGTTTTGACCAGTAAAAGTTTTGTCGGTGGAAACAATGGTTATACCATTAGGTTTGATTAAATATAATGCCGAATAGATGTTGCCTAGATTTAAGCTAATTAGATTTTGATCAACAACAGCCAATTGCTTTGCCGAAGGAGAAGCTGTTTGGAGTAGATCAATTGTAAGAGGGTTGTTGGCAATACTGGCTGACAAACGAGTTGATTGAAGAATGGACTCTTCGAGAGTTTGCCCACTCTGAAGAAGAACTGATTTTAGATTTTCAGTTTTTTGTTTATTTAGCTCAAAAGTTGAGAAATAATAAGTTAAAGTGATTGCTATCAAGCCAAAGCCTGCGATAATAAATGCAATATATAAACTGGCCCTGGAGGAGATATTTCTAAAATTCATTATTGGTTTAACATTTTTTTTAACTTGATCATTTCGAGTTCTCTACCAACTAGCAAACTGTTCATTTTTTCCAACCTCATATTTTTCTTAACTAGTGAATCCAATTGTTTTGAAATAACTGTGGTGTTTTGTTCGATAATTGAAACGCCAATAATGTCACCATCGCTACTGATTATTGGCGACGATGTTATTGAGACATTGACTATGGATTTGTCCTTGCAGAGTCTTTGAGTATTTTGGATTGAGATACTCTGACCAATTTTTGCCTGACCCAAGTAATTGTCGACTTCCCAAACTTTATCAAGAGGAACAATTTTTTTGATATTTTTACCAACCATTTCAACCGAAGTATACCCAAGTATTTTTTCTGCACCCATATTCCAAGTTAAGACTGTACCGTCAAAACTCAGACCTATAATGGCGTCATTAGTGGAGTTGAAAATTGAGGCAAAATAAAGCAAGTCGCTTTGGCTCTGTTCTGTTTTCAGATGATTTCTAACTATAAAAGTTATAAAGATGAAAAACAAAACGACAAAGGCAAAGGCTGGAAATAGGCCGAGCAGAATTGTATTATTCCAAACAGTTTGGTCGATATCAACGCCGACGACAGCGATTATTTTTGTTTTGTCACTTGAATAAATTGGAAGCGCGACTGATATGAATTTTCCCCATTTATCACTTCCGGTGCCAATTGTGCTAGATCTTTTACCATAAAAAACGTCAAGCAAGTTAGCATCTGCCGATGGATACAACTCACCGAATTTGGCGAGAATTGAAGGGTCAGTTGGCTGATTGTTGATACTTGATGGTTGAGCATCAGTAATAAAATAGACACCTTCTTCACTCAAAGCCATAAGATAGACATAGCGAATATCTTTGCCTGAATCGGCAACCTGCAAAAATTGTTCACGAATTTGAAGCAGTTCGGGAGAATAATTATCTTGTGAACCGGCAATAATACTTTGAACTAAGTCTGGGTTTACAGTTGCACTTAATACTTTAGGGAAAATGGTAATGTTTGAAAGACTCTGATTATATTTTTCTTGATATTGCCAATAAAGTACAGATGATGAAAACAAAACCGAAAATAAAATTATAAAAAGTAATCTTAAATAATTGTGTTTTGTTTTTATCATGATTGTTTTTGTTGTAATGAACTGATTTCGTTCTTTAATTCAACCATTTTTAATTCCCGACCGATCATAAAACTATTTAATTTTTGGATTTCGGCCATTTTTTCTTGAAGTTTTTCATCCGACCGCTTTCGATCAGTAACATCACGACAAACAATATAAGCACCAACATATTCACCACTGTCATTATATTTAAAGTTGGCACTGTCTTCACGCCATATATATTGACCATTCTGATGCTTCATCCGGTAAACATAGATCAGAGTTTCGACCTTGTTCGCGATTGCCTTAAAAATATCAGAAACAATTTTGTCGCGATCTTCTGGATGAATAATTGATGAAATTTCATCTTTGCCTCGGCCGAGCTCAACGGCTTCACTATATCCAAAAAGTTTAGTATATCCTGGAGAAACGTAAGTGATGGCATTATTTGAATTTAGGACAACAATTCCATCTGAAGTGTTTTCAGCTATAAGACGATACTTTTCTTCACTAACTTTCAAACCGTGTTCCATCTTCTCTTGGAGAGTAATATCTCTGATAATGGAAACGCCATACCATTTTTCATCAAACTTGACTGAAGAAACAGTTAGTTCAACAATAAATGTTTCGTCCGATTTGTTTTTTAGATGAATTTTAATTGGTTTTCCGGGAAGTGGACTTTGTCCGATCGAAAAGAAAAAACTGAGAGGATCTTTACCTAAATAGTTTTCGTCTGAAATTATGACTAATTGCCTGACATCTTTACCCTTAGCTTCGGCTTCAGAATACCCAAACATTATTTGAGCTGCGGAGTTCCAAAAATGGACGCGAGCTTGATCATCGATCATAACTATGGCATCTTGAGTACCCGACACAATCGCCTGAAATAGAGCAAAACTTTCGAGAATTGATTTTGACAAAATAGCCATACTTAAGATTAAGTATACAGAAAAACTTACCAGCCAAAATGAGGGATGTTAATAGTGGGAATGACAATCTTCACCGGTGTCGGAGTAGAAGTCGGAGTGTTTGTAGGAATGAGTTTAATAATTCCAGGAACAAACTTTATTGTGACTACAGGTACTATCGTTGGTTTGACTGTGGGTGTAGGAGAATTTGTAGGAGCAATAGTGAGAGTGGGGGTGGGAGCAGTAGTAGAGGTAACAACTAAAGTTTCTTCGTACCAGTCGTGAGGGAGAATGTTTTCTTGCGAACTGCCAGCGGTGACGACGACAGGGATTTTGGTATGACTTTTGCATTCGGCCTTTAGACCGCAAATGACGAACTCATCATAATACGCCTTAGTGTCTTTATAGTAGGAATAAACATAATAATTGCCTGGTTGTAAATCCATTTGGAAACCGACTCCGTATTTAAACTTTTTATCTTTTATTTGCTTAACACAATTGATTAGTTTTGGGTCGTCAATATTTTGGGCGCAAACTCCGACAGACTCGGGAATGCCAGAAGATGGGTAGATTAAATAGCCACTGATTGAACCGGTGGTGGTGGTTGGAGCAACTGTCAATGTAGATGGTGGATTTGTTGGGATAGCAGTTGTAACAACCTCTTTTGGTTCAGGTTTTTTGGGAATGGTAGATCCGAAAATAATTCCAATACCAAGTAAACCAATGGCACCTAGTGCAAAAAATATTTTTTGATTCATAATCTATTATAGATGACAAACTTTTGGCTGGCAATTACGTTTTTGGGAAACTGGAGAATGGTCCTTATCTTGAACATTATTATTGGAATATTTTTTGTTATATACAGAAAGTGGAGAAATTTAAAACTAATGATTATAAGCAGTTTGAGTAATCTGTTGTTAATTGAACCCTTGAAATTGTTGGTGGCGGAACCAAGACCGATGAGCGCATTAATACTTGAAAAAAGTTTTTCTTTTCCGAGTGGACACGCTTATACTGCAGTGGCGTTTTATGGACTACTGACTTATCTACTTTTTAAATATTTTAAAAATATAACAATTGTATATTTTGGAATAACATTTATTTTATTAATTGCTTATTCCCGGTTATATCTGGGGGTTCATTATTGGTGGGATGTCGCTGCGGGGCTTATTCTTGGGACTCTATGGCTTCGGTCATTACTACGCTATGTTCGGGTATAGTATTTTGGGGAGGGACTTTGAAGAACTCAGCTTTTGAGCTATTGTCGTCAATAGTAAAGTCACTGCTTAACGGTTGGCAAATAAAGACTAGTGAGACGGCATTACCATATCCACGGACAATCGATTCGTCAAATTCCATGTATTTATAAAATTTGATGATTTTTACTTTAATGCCCAGTTCTTCTTCGGCGATTCGGTGTACGGCGTTGGTAACACCTTCTTGATAATAAACTGTGCCTCCGGGAAAATGCCACATCCCCTCCCAGCCATGCTTTTGACGTAATAATAGGAGTACCCCTTGTTCACTCATGACAACTAAATCAACACAAAGCCGAGGTACCTGAGAATATAGGGCTTTGAATTCGTCAATTGAAAAAGGAAACGGTCTATTCATTAATAATATTATTTCTTGGGCAAACTTTCACAAGGGACACCGTCACCATTGCCATCGAGACCGTTAACATCGCGTCCGAGGCCTCCGCAAGTATTAAAAACTTTTTGAGCATCCGGTTGGGTTTTAAAATCGGCGCAGTTGTACTTGTCTTTTTTGCAGTAATCACCAATAAGAAGTGTGCCGTTATTGAGAGTTTCAATTTTTGAATCGGCAACTGACTCACCTGAAAGTAGTTTGCCTAAATCAAGATCGTTGTTTGAAGCTTGAAGACCAAAAGCGGCTAATAGTAGAGCGATGATGACGCCAACTATTGGTTTTAGGTTCTTTTTGTTTGAATCACTAAGATTGGCAAGGGGTTTGAATTTTGGAATGGCCATATATTTTAGGTTAGACTATAAAACATGTAAACGGTGATAGCGATGAGGACGGCAATTAAGAGAAGTTTGAACCACTTTTGGTATCTTAAATAATTCATATATTTATTTTATCACTTTAGGAAATTATCCGGTAGTCAAGAATTTTTACACCCTCACCTTTGGGTAAAACTAGTAGTGGGTTTAAATCTAACTCTTTAATATTTGGGTAATCGACAAGCAACTGAGATAACCTACCCAGACTATCAATAACAGCGTCGACATCTAAAGGAACTCCTCCGCGGGCACCATTTAATATTTTGGTAATTCTGAGTCGGTTTAGCATGTTGACGGCATC
>Ga0194043_1001948_pt1 | contig 11527 bp, 10 predicted proteins | sample JunL4415m_MetaG_FD_161274 | JGI IMG/M metagenome (GOLD analysis project Ga0194043, IMG submission 161274) | Anoxic zone freshwater microbial communities from boreal shield lake in IISD Experimental Lakes Area, Ontario, Canada - Jun2016-L442-15m | ecosystem: Environmental > Aquatic > Freshwater >...
TCAATCTCGTAGGAGACGGCCTCGATGGCATCTTCGGCGATGTAGCGGCTGGTCGCTATCACGATGGCGAGCGGCTCGCCGACAAAACGCACACGCTCGTTGGCAAGAATCGGCATTGCGGTCTTGATGAATTCGTCGCGGTCGAGGAATCCGGTGAGAGTCGCATGACCAAGGTCAGCGCTCGTCAACACGGCGATTACACCTGGAATCTCCAGCGCAGGCGATACATCGATCGAACGGATGACTCCGAATGCGATGGGGCTACGAACGAAAGCTGCGTGCAGAGCGAAGGCGTGGGGAACGTCGTCGGTGTAACGGCCGGTGCCGCGCAGAAAGCGCGCATCCTCACGTCGCTGCATTGGCTGCCCCACCCATTGCTGTGACTGTCGTGCGCTCGATGCCGTGGCCATCACTGCACTCCCGCGGCGAGTGCTTCGAGAATCGCTCGACGCGTCAGTGTGTCGACCAGATGGCGTCGGTACGCCGCCTCGACCGGTTCACTTTCCATGGGCTCAACGCATGCCGCTGCGCTGCGGGCCGACCCCTCAACATCAACAGCGCCGAGGGAGGCCCCCTCCATGAGCGTCTCGGCTTCACTCGCCCGCACGGGAATGCCTTCGACTCCCCCAATCACGATTCCCACATTGGTCAGCCGATCGTCAACAACGTCGAAGGCGACAGCGACTGCCGCTAACGCGAAGTCACCGTGCCTTCGCGCGAATTCGGCAAGCGCTCCATAGCGGCGAGGTGAGGTGAATCGAATCTCCACCAGCAGCTCATTGAAATCCGCTGCGGTGGAGAACATTCCTTGAAACCAGTCGCCAGAAGAAACGGTGCGACGTCCACGAGGACCTTCAAGGGTCAGCTGCGCGTCGAACAGTCGCGCCATCATGCACCATTCAGCCGAGGAGTCCGCGTGCACGAGACTGCCGCCGACTGTTCCTCTCGTACGAATGGGCGTGTGACCGATCCATCGCGCCGCCGAGGAAAGCAGCGCGAATCCGTCCACAACTGACGCATCCGTAGTCAGCTCGAGAGTGCGGTGACGGGTGAGCGCACCCACGATTAGTGAGTCGCCATCACGATTAATCGAGTTGAGTTTCGGGATATGCATGATGTCGATGAGGGCGGTTGGCCGCGCCAAGCGAAAATTCATCATGGGCACCAACGACTGTCCGCCGGCAATGAATTTGGCATCCTCACCCAGATCATCAATGAGTGCAACGGCCTCGAGTGTGGTGGACGCGCGGTGGTACTCAAATGACGCTGGCTTCACGTCTCACCCACTATGCGCACTCAGCCGTTCTAACGCACGCCGGAGCCAATGGCAAGCCACCCGTGACCCATCTCATAGGCGTCGACCCCTCCCTACGCAGCGATGCCTGTCGGGCACGGAACGTCACTCATCCCTAGCGTCCGATGAACAGTCGATGTCGGCTGCCTGAACACGCCACCGACGACACCCCGACCACCTGCTCTGTCCGTCACACTCGGGCGGTGAACATCGTCCTCATCGCCACCATCGTGACCGTGCTGCTCGGAATCCTGTTCGACTTCACGAATGGATTCCACGACGCCGCCAACGCCACGTCCACGGTGATCGCGACGAAGTCACTCAGGCCTCGACAGGCGGTGCTGCTGTCGGCGGTGTTCAACTTCATCCCGGCATTCGTGGTGGGCACCGCGGTGGCTAACACGATTGCCAAGACGGTCAACCTCGATGATCTGCCGGCCGTGGCAGAAGGCGCTGTTCCCTACGGAGTGCGCGTCACTCTCGCCGCGCTGATCGGCGCGATCTTCTGGAACTACGCCACGTGGTTCCTTGGGCTACCCTCGTCGTCGTCCCACGCCCTGATCGGCGGCCTCATCGGCGCTGGCATTTCCGCCGCCGGGCTCGCCGCAGTGAACTGGGATTCGGTCTGGAAGACGGTCGTCGCCATTTTCGCTTCCCCTGCGGTCGCCATCAGTATCGCCTTCATCGCGATGTCGGTCATCCGAATGATTCAGCGACGATGGAAAGTGAACGAGGACTCCGAGTTCTTCCGATGGGCACAGGTCGGCTCGTCGGCATGGGTGTCGTGGGGGCATGGGACCAACGACGCCCAGAAGACAATGGGTGTCATCGCCGCGACGCTCTACTCAGCTGGCTACCTCAATGCCACCAGTTCGAGCGCTCTCGAGCCACCGACGTGGGTGGTCTTTGCTGCTCACCTCGCGATCGCGGCCGGAACGCTGTGGGGTGGCTGGAAGATCATCGAAACAATGGGCCTGAAGATCACCCGCATCACCCGCGCCTCAGGCTTCGCGGCCAACCTCGGTGCCATTTCGGCCATCGACGGTGCGAGCCACTTGGGTATTCCGATCTCCACCACGCAGGCAGTCTCTGCCTCCATCGTCGGTTCAGGCGTCGGCGCCCGTCGCCGTGTCAACTGGCGAGTCATGCGCGACATGGTCATCGCGTGGTTCGTCACCATGCCTGCCGCCGCGGCAGTGGGCTTCGTCATTTTCAAACTCACGGTGCTGCCTGGCGGCTTGGCCATCGTCGCCACGGTCGCAGCCATCGCGGTGCTCCTCGTGTGGGCGGGGCGACTGATGCTGCACGCCGAGAAGGCATCCGATGTCGAAGCCAAGTTGCCGTCCGATGAAGAATTGCGCAACCCGAGTTACGGCTTCCAGGTTGCTCAGGTCGAGAGCTCAGACGCTGACGTGCGCGTTAACTTGCGCGACGAGTTTAAGATTCACCCTGACGATCAGGTGTGACCTTACGCAGACTGACTGACCGGCACACTGTGAGTGGGGCCGGAGGCGGACTGCGGCTGCCCAAGTGACCTGCGGGACTGCTGCCGTTCCTCTGGGGTAAGGCCACCCCAGATGCCTTCATCCTGCCCCGACGTCAGGGCAAAGGAGAGACAGCGATCAACCACGAGGCAGCCGTGACAGACCGCTTTCGCACGGTCAGATTGCACCTGAGATGCCATGCCGATGCCGTTGGGGAAGAAGAGGTCAGGGTCAGTGTCGCGACACGCAGCCATCTCCCGCCAGTTCACAAGACCTTGGACGGGATCAACAAGTCGGCTTCTCACACGCCAGACACTAGATATCGGACCTTGCCAATCCATGCCATGCGTATGGACGGTCGGTGAAGTTCCGACGCCAAGGCGCGAAGGTCAGACCGAATGCGCGGCGACGACTGGTTCACGCAGAAGCGTGAAGGTATCGCAATCAGGTCGAGTGGCCAGCCACTCCTGCGCATCGGCTTCGGAATTGAACGAACCGCACCACCTGTCGCAGCAGTACACATGTACCGTGCCAATCAGCGCTGACGCGCCAAGGCTGCTGTCCATCCCGACAGCGTACGTCAGGCCATGTTGAGTTGGTCTGCCATTCATCCAAATGCGTAGATCCCGCCGACTGTCGTCCAAATGGCAGACAGCTGCCTCACGCTGGATCGTCCCCTAGAAGCCGCGCGCATCCAAGGGCGGAATGACTGATCGTTGCCGGTCGGCCGGAGTCACCTTCGGATCGACCGCAGGGGCGAAGTCACCCGCCGCAACGTCCAGCGATTCAACACACACCAACGAGCCACTGGCTTGCAGGCCGCTGCGCACCTGCTCATCGGTGGAGACGACTAGCAGCCGATCGCCAACTTCTGCCCGATGCTGCGTTTCGACCTCGAGCAGGGCGACCACCGCTTCGTCCGCGCTTGCGTGACCTAGGTCAACGACAACAGTCCGGCCGACGGCTTCACGGATTTGCGAGAACGCCTCAGCCAGATCGTCACACACCTGAGCCGAAGCTAGTTCGGCCATTCCGCGAACGCGCAGAACGGCAACTCCCTGAATCTCAATCGACGTCACAGCAGACATGACCGGAGGATAGCGCGCGCAGTCACGACTCTGACTGCAGCAGGCCGACATATCGAGAATTCATCGTTCTATGAGCGCGGAAGGCCCCATTCGGGCGCTTTACGCTCACAGAAGCGGTTCTCGTTGCTACTTAAGGGGTGGGGCGGGCGGGGCTCGAACCCGCGACGACCAGATTATGAGTTCCGCACGTGCCTCGATCCGCAGCTACCGCCACGACCGCAGAGTCATTCTGGAGTGTCTTCAAGCACGAGTTCTACTACCGACACGTTTTCCTTCTACTTGGCAGAGATCGCAACGTACTGACGCAGCTCAGTAGGGTTCTCCGCCTGGTCCACTAAGAATGCGGCCACGTCGGCCCTGCTTATTTTACCGATCTTCATGCCGGGAAACAGGGAGTTCTCGGTCCGATAGTTCTCCGTGAGCTTCCCGTCGAGCAACCTGCCCGGCCGAACGACGATCCAATTCATGCTCGAACTGGCGACGATTTCTTCCATCCGCGTCTTGTCGGCGTAGGAATTTCGCAATACGTAGTTGAGCAGCAGCTTCGCGACGGGCGTCGCGAAATCGTGGCTCGCCCCGGCGCCGAAGCCACTGACAAACAAGAACGGAACATGTGACGGTCCGGCCTCGTTCAGCTTCGCTAAGAGTTTGGCGCAGTCCGAAAACAGGGTGGTCACCTCTCGATTGCTCGCAAGGCCCAAGGTAACAATGACAGCATCTGCACCGGCAATAGCACGGGCGAGGTCAGCCTCTTCGGTGGCACTCCCCAGCACCTCAGTAACGGTCCGGTCGTCAGCGACTTTGACGTGCGAACGTGAAAGAGTCGTGACATCGTGGTTCCGGCTCAGTGCACACTTCACGGTCTCGAGCCCAAGCCCCGCGGACGCGCCAATCACAGCAACTCTCATCATTTTCCTGACTTTTTACGCGGGGCGAAGGATCACTTTCCGCAACAGCCTGCAAGAAGTATCCCGCTCAGAATTTACGTTATCAGACACTCAAATTGACCGGGGCAGTCCCACACATTGAAACGCCGCGCCACCTCCACGACCGACTCACCATCGTGGACCACGAACGACACCGCTTGATACCTGTGCTCCATGACACTCAGCTCCACCAACATCACAAGAGTGTCACGCATCAGACGGAACTACACACGCAAGGGGTGGGGCGGGCGGGGCTCGAACCCGCGACGACCAGATTATGAGTCCGGGGCTCTAACCAACTGAGCTACCGCCCCCTAGAGTGCGCGACGAATCAATCGTCGACCCACGGTCCCACGCCACCTATTCGCAGTGGGCGGATATGAATGATGTGCCCTGGCGGCGCGTCGGGGAATGGCGGAAACACCGCGTCGGGCCCCACATAGACATGCGCCAGCTGTTGCAGCAGTTCGGGTGCTCCACCTAGAGTCAGAGTTGCTTCTCCGTGCACGATCAGGGTGAAATGCATGCCGACTTCATTGCGCTCTTCGGCATCGAAACTCAGTACCACTCGAGGATCACTCTCGATGTTGCGAACCTTTGCCCCGGTTCCGAGGTGTGCCACGACGATGTCGTCGCCGTCGAGGCCGGCCCACACCACTGAAACTTGCGGACTGCCATCTGCATTCGTGGTGCCGAGGTGTGCAAGGCGCCCGGATTCGATCAGAGCGCGCGCTGAGTCAGGAAGAGTCACAACGCAAGTGTGGCAGAGCACCCGTGGCGCGTCATCGGCATGGGGCCACCAGTGGATTACCTCCCGTGAGCGCACCACAGCAGGAGATTGCCTGTCGATTCAGCCATGATTGGTCGGTGCCTCGGTTCCTGCGCTTCGCTCTCGCGTGGGTGATCGTGATTGGTGCGATTCTGCTGATTCTCGGCGCAGTCGTGTGGGTGATGGCGAAGTTCGTTCCTCAGGCAGTGCCACAACCGACCCCGACTGCGCTGCCGACGGCCATGCCGCCGAATCAGCCCACGCCCCCAGCAGGCGCGTTCACGGCAACAGTGATGTGGATCAGCGATGGCGACACCATCGGCGCCAAGACCGGCAGCCGCACCGAAATCCAGGTGCGCCTGATTGGTATTGACACTCCCGAAACCAAAAAACCCAACACGCCGGTGCAGTGCTACGGACCGGAAGCAACTGCGAAGCTCACCACGCTGATTCCCAAGGGAACTCGCATCACGGCTGCTTACCAGAGTTTCACAATCGACAAATACAAGCGCGAACTCTGGGACATCTGGATGCCCGACGGCCGATTCGTGCAGGGTCTGATGGTGACCGGAGGCTTCGCCCGTACCCAGACATTCGGCGGAACGAACCGCGATGCCACTTACCTCAAAGCGCTCGAGGCCAAGGCACAAGCGGGCAAGGTCGGCATGTGGGGAGCCTGCCCGAACTAGCCGTTCAGGCCACCGGAATCCACACGCAGCGAAAGTCAGTCACCGTGATGTCACTCTTGGACAGAGTGATCGGTTTGGTGGTGACGTCCTTGGCCTTCTGTGCCCACTCGGCGTCAAGTGCAAGCAATTCATCGTTGAGTTGCTGTTCAATCAGAGTGACGGCATCAGTGGCAGCGCTCGTCTTCGCCACGGCAGCATCAGCCTTGGCGCGCATCGCCTTTTCGCGCTTGGCTTCGGCAGACATCTGCGCGCGAGTCTTGCGGGCACCGAGCAAACCACCCAAGACGCTGCCGACTGCGGCACCGAGTCCGTAGTTTGACGTCAACTCCTGTTGAAGTTGATTCGCAGTGATTTGCGAATCAGATGCCTTGCCACGAGCAGTGGCGAGTTTGGTTTCGTACTTCGAACGCAGCGCAGCCATGGCCTTATCGGCGCCTTGATCAGCTGCAGCGTCACACCTCACCGCAAACTCTTCCGGCGTCTCCCCCACACGCGAGTACAGCTTGAGCGTCGGGTTCACCAGAATCTCGGTCGTCTTAGTTCGGGTGAGTTCGTCAATGATGGCTCGTTGCAATGCAGTCCAGTACGTCTTGTTCTTAGCCTCGGCGGGAACAAACCCGAACGCGGCACCCACGGGAGCGCCCGAAATGAAGTCTCGGTCGTCGTAGTCGACGTTGATCAGCGATCCGCTCGTCGGAATCTCGGGTAGCGGAAGCATGACCGCTTCGTACTCCTCGTTATGCAAGGTGTTACTAGGCCGATCGTCGTAGCGCAGATTCACGCGCGCCACCGCCGCCGCACGCAGATGCGACCCGCCCGACACTGCCCCGACCTCTGCGAGCCACGGTGTCGCCGGATCAACGAAAGAGATCGGAATCCCCTGCGCGATCGAGGGCATCACCGGGGACTCGTCATCGCCCATCGTGACCGGAGCGGCAGGAGAGAGAGGAGCTTCGGCCGCTTCAGCGGCGGGAGCGGAGGGAACGTCAGCGGCCGCAGTGACCGGAGCTTCGGCCGCTTCAGGGGCGGGAGCGGAGGGAACGTCAGCGGCCGCAGTGACCGGAGCTTCAGGGGCGGGAGCGGAGGGAACGTCAGCGGCCGCAGTGACCGGAGCTTCCGCCGCTTCAACGGCGGGAGCCGCGGGAGCGGCGGGAGCCGCGGGAGCCGCGGGAGGCGCGGGAGCCGCGGGAGGCGCGGGAGCCGCGGGAGCACGCTCAATCTGCCCGATCTGTTCGCGCGTGAGCGGTCCACGCAAGTAACTCATCGCCCAGCGGCTCGTCATGACCTCGGGCGCATTCTTACTGGCTCGACGCATCACAAACTGGCGCTTGCCGAGGTTGCCAAGCGTCTCGCTCACGGCGCCGACATCGACTCCCCCCGTCGCACTGGATAATCCGTCGAGAAGGCGCTTCTTGTCCTGTTCGGTTTGAAGGCGACCCACTATCCAGGTACCCGTATTCGACAAAGCCTTGTAGTCGAGGTCGACAGGGTTCTGCGTGCTGAGCACCACACCGAGACCGAAGGCACGCGCTTGCTTGAGCAAGAGCATGATCGGCTTCTTGGTGGGCGGGTTCGCGGTCGGCGGCAAGTAGCCAGCCACCTCGTCCATGTAGAGCAGAGCGCGCAGATCCGACGTTCCGCTCTGACGACGCATCCAGGTGACCAACTTCGAGAGCACCAGTGAGGTCACCGATTGCCGCTGCTCATCTGACAAGTGGGCTGTGGTGATGACGGCGCAACGTGGGCGACCGTCGGCGGTGAACAGCAGAGACTGGATATCGATGGGCTCACCCTGCAGCCACGTTGCGAATGACGGCGATGCAAGCAAGCCATTGATCTTCATCGCGAATTCCATGCGGTCCTTTGGCGGGAAGAACACATCGAGTTCGAGCACGCCGAGTTTGCGCATGGGCGGCTGCTGTACCTGGGCCAACAAGTCGGCGAGTTCGAGGCTTTGACCCTGCGACCAGGCATTCTGAATGATGTTTGCGAGCAGGATGTGTTCGCGCGATGACAACGGATCACCACTGATTCCGAGCATGCCGAGCATGCTGGTGACGTATCCGTCGATTTCGTCACCGACGATTTCGGGGTCGGTTCCAACAGGCGGCGCTTGGAGTGAGCCCACAATGTTCAGGGGGCGACCCGCCGTGGAACCGGGCGTGTAGATGGCGAATTCGACCGCCGCCTTCTGCGCCGCGAGTCGCTCTGGCCCAATCCCCCAGCCCTCCAGCCCTTCGCGCCACGTCGTCGCTTGCTGCGCGGCAAACTCGTCGAGTCCGAGGCTCGCGTTCTGTGCGTCACTCTCGTTGACCCACGGTCGGAATTCTTCGGAGGTTAGTCCGGGGAACAACAGCAGCAGATTGGTGAGGTCGCCCTTCGGGTCGATCAGCAGCGCGGGAACTCCTGAACTGAGGACTTCCTCAATCAGGACCACTCCCAGACCCGTCTTGCCCGACCCGGTCATTCCGATGATGACACCGTGCGTGGTGAGTTCGGACGTGGGCAGAATGCTCGCCGTCTCACTCTTCTGCCCGGTAGCGAGGTCAATTTGTGCGCCAAGAGTCAGGTCAGCCATGCGCGGAAGTCTAGGCCGCTGAGATCACGGAAGCAGCAGTGACCGGTGAGTTGCCCACAATCGAGGCGATGTGCCGCTTGATCGGCACTGCCCTCAACGATGAATGAACGCGGAAACGCCACTCCAGAGTAGGTACGCAGCGAATAGGAAGCAGATTCCGGCATTGATACGGCGAGAGTTTGCCGACACGAAGCGGTTGAGAGACGCCAGCATGCCATCGGCCTTGGATCCCATGACGGTGACCAGCAGCACTGGAAGGAGCAAGGGCAGCATCACCATGAGGTAAAGAAACCCGAAAACGAGTGCCTTGGCGGCGGTATCAGCGCTCGAACGGGTGATGTCATGCAGAGCGGGTAGGAACAAAATGAGAGAGGAGACATCGGTGAGCATGCCCACCAAGCCGACTGGCAGGTAAAACAACGGGCCTGCGCTGGCTAACTTTGTCTTCACTTTCGACTGGTGGTTCTCTCCCGCCGTGGGCTTACCCCGTAGGGCTCGAAGCCCGAGGAGTAAAAGCAAGATCCCACACACGACTCGAATAACGATGTACGTCCAACTGTGTTCGGTGTTCGACGATTCGCCGTTGCCCACCGACTTGAGCACAGTGACGCCGAGAACGGCATAGAGAATCAGTGTGAGCGCCGCACCCAGAGTCAGTGCCCACGCCTTGAGTTTGGGCTTGACGGGTGACGACAGCACCAGCACCTGCAAGGTCAGGAGCGTCGGACTCACCATGGCACCCAGCGCTAGTGGCAGCACCTGTGAGAAAAGTCCCTCCATACTCCTCACTCTAGGGCCGCTTCGTGGTGGGAGGATGAAGTCGTGACGGCGGCGAATTCACATTCGACCCAACTCACGCGCTATGCGTGGTTGTCAATCGCTGCTGCTCTAGCGACCATCTCGCTCAAGACCGGCGCCTACCTACTCACCGGGTCAGTGGGTCTGCTTTCTGACGCGCTGGAATCCGGTGTCAATCTCGTGGCCGCCGTCATCGCGTTGGTGGCATTGCGCTTTGCCTCACGGCCGGCCGACGAAAGTCACCACTTCGGGCACGGCAAGGTCGAATACCTTTCGGCAGGCGCAGAAGGCGTCATGATCTTCATCGCGGCCGCGCTCATCATCTGGCAAGCCATCGGTCGACTCCAGCACCCGCAGGAACTGGAAAGTCTTGGCATTGGTCTGGTCATCACCCTTGTCGCCACGGGAATCAACCTCGCCGTGGGCCTGCTGCTGATTCGAGTGGGCCGTCAGCAGCGCTCGCTCATTCTTGAAGCCGATGGCCGGCACCTCATGACCGACGTGTGGACGAGCGTCGGAGTGGTCGCCGCCGTCGCGGTCGTTGGTCTCACAGGTTGGTTGCGACTCGACCCCATCATCGCCATCGTGGTTGCTATCAACATCTTGATCACCGGTGGGCGACTCATTAGTCGGGCCGGTCGTGGACTGCTCGACGCCGCACTACCGGCAGCCGAACGGGCCGCCGTGCAGACAGCGCTCAAACCATTCGTGTCCGACGATGTGCACTTCCACGCCATCACAACGCGCGAATCTGGCCGCGACCAATTCGTCTCAATGCACGTGCTGGTTCCGGGTGCGTGGACCGTGCAGCAGTCACATGACCTCATGGAAGAAATCGAGGCCGCCGTTCGCGAGGCGCTGCCTCACGCAATTGTCGACACCCACGTTGAACCGGCGGAAGATCCGCGCTCGTACGACGACTACCCGGCAGGTGCCGCGCTCGGTGGCCCCGCAGGCATTGAGTCACTCGACGGCGAGATCTAAAGGTGCTTAGGGAACAAGCAGAACGGGTTCAGTACCGACACTGACGATGGTTGAAGCAACCGTGGTATTCGGTCCCGCTAGCGGCTTGCGCGTCTTGATCTTGGTCGGCATCGTGATTTTCGCAGTGCCCGACTTACTCCAAGCGATCCAACGTCGAAGCTTGCTGGCCGTCGTCAACTGACATGTCACTACGCGACTCGTCGACGTGACGCACGAGTTCATCGTTACTGCACCACCGAGCCACGACTTCAATGTGTTGGCTGTGGCCGTTGCGACGGTGCGTTCGTGCAGTGTGATGGCGGCGGCAGTGTTGACCGGAGACCACATGTACCAATGCGTACGCGACATACCGGCACTCAAGCCCCAGACCACCGTCTTCGCGAACTCCGACCTCACCTGAGCATCGGTGAATGGTTGCGCCACGGTGTAGCCGGCGACGAAAGATGCCTTGAGGTTGACTTCGGTATTCCACATCGGAAGCGTGGGTGAGGCACCTCGCTCGGTGAGCATGCGCCGCATCTGTCCCGCGAGACCCACCACACCCGAGGCGTCCTGAGCCAAGGTCGGGTACACGTGAACGCTCACTGCATCAACAGGCCAGTGGTACTTCGCGAGGGCGTCGAGATACTGCCCGAACGCAGGAATCAGACAGTGCGTACAACGCGGCGAAGTCGTCGATGCAGCCAGCACGAGGGCGCGGGCCTCATGAGTGACCGCCGCTCGGGCGACGGCGGCATCGTGCACCGCTTGAGTCATGTCGGCGACCGTCTGAGCCGGCCCCTGCCAGAAGCCCGCGTAGTTCATTTCCGTCCAGGCCTCGTAGGCCTCGATCATGCCGTGACCGTGATCGGCGGTGGTTCCGTAGCGCGCCATCACCTGATCAACGAAGCGGCGAAAATCTGCAGGGTCCTTAGGCG
>Ga0194043_1001951_pt1 | contig 11524 bp, 20 predicted proteins | sample JunL4415m_MetaG_FD_161274 | JGI IMG/M metagenome (GOLD analysis project Ga0194043, IMG submission 161274) | Anoxic zone freshwater microbial communities from boreal shield lake in IISD Experimental Lakes Area, Ontario, Canada - Jun2016-L442-15m | ecosystem: Environmental > Aquatic > Freshwater >...
CCCAGACGGCGTCCATTCACCACTCTCCGCTCGGCGGACGGGCGCATGCCGCCCGGTGGGGGCTCGCCGCAGGCGGGCTGCCGGAGGCGATCGTGGCCTGGGCCGCGGCGCTCAGGCTCCTGGCGCCGGCGTCAGGGGCGACGCGCAGGTGGGCGCATCCGAGGCCGCCGCCGAGGCCGTCTGCCCCGGGCGTATGCTCCGCGGCCATGGCGACCAGAGCCTTGCCGGGCTGGCGGCGTCCGCCGCGCCGCGCCGAGTGTTTGAGCGGAATGGGCGCCGAGCGGCGGCGCAGTCGCGCCGCCGCCGTCGCGCCGCCGCCGCTCCGCGCGAGGATCAGAGGTCGAACAGCCGCGCCGACCGCGCTTCGTGCTCGGCGACGGCGGCGCGCCACACCTCGTGCGGGGCGTTCGTGGGTACGCCGAATTCATCCGCCAGAAGCACGACCGCAGCTTCGAGCGTTGGCTGACGACAGGGGAAGTGAACGCGGCCGAGGGGCTGCTTCGGCTTCAGCATGTCGGGTTGTCGCAGCGTGCCGCAGACGTGGAGGTGGCCGCGCGGCGGGCTCGCCGCAGCGCTCCGCGCACGGGAGTAGTCCGCGCGGAAGACCCATGAGTCGTCGTCGCTGGCGTTCTGGCACTGCCACGTCATGGCCTGGGCTCTGAGTTGTCTGCCCGCGCTCACGTCAAGCTCCAACACTGCGACGAGGCGAAGGTAGCGCCCGTCGGTAAGCCGGATCGCACCGCCGCCTCGCGGGTCGTGGCCGCCGGTGAGCACCCAAGCGGGCGAGCTCGCCGCGAGACGTGAGAGCCGGATCGCAGCCTCCCTGTGCGCCACGGTGAGGCGGAAGAGGAGGTTGACGTAGCGCTCGAAGTGGCGGAGCGCCTCGCGGCCGCCCGCCAGGCGCCCGTCGCTCGCCTTGCGCAGCGAGGCGACGGTGGACGACTACTCGGTGAAGACGGGGTCATCCTTGGGCAGCATGGCGCAGAACCCGTAGGCCTCGAGCATCTGGCTGAAGTGGCGCCAGTCACCGGCGGCGTAGTTACGGAAGATCTCCGCGGGGTCGTACCCCTTCTCGAGGCTCTTGAAGCGCACGAACTCGACGACCTCGTCGCGGGTGTAGACGCAGGTCTTGGTGGGTCGCGTGGAACACCTCCTCAGTGTGCCTCCCCAGAGTAGCACGTCACGGGCAGGCGGCAAGGTGGACACATGGCGGGGGCGGCCGGGCGGCCCGACGCCGCCCAGATCCACGCCGTGCACGCGGGCTTCGTGCGGCACGGCCGCCGGGGCCGCCCCGCGCGGGGTAGTGCGGAAGGGGAAGATAAGGATTCCCTAACTGTCGGGTCGCGCACGGCCGTCCGCAGGCTCGATCGCCGGGGGGAAGATAAGGATCCGCCGACATTCCTTATCTACCCTCGCAGTACTACCCCGCCGCGGCGGGTCCGGCGGCCGCGGCGGCTCGCCGACCCCGCCCACCCCGGCGGCTCCGGCGGCTCCGGCGGACGGGCGCATGCCGCCCGGTAGGCGCTCGCCGCAGGCGGGCTGCCGGAGGCGATCGTGGCCTGGGCCGCCGCGCTCGGGTTCTTGGCGCCGGCGTCAGGGGCGACGCGCAGGTGGGCGCATCCGAGGCCGCCGCCGGGCGTTTGCTCCGCGGCCATGGCGACCAGAGCCTTGTCGGGCCGGCGGCGTCAGCGGCGACGCGCCGAGTGTTTCAGCGGAATGGGCGCCGAGCGGCGCAGTCGCGCCGCCGCGGCTCCGCCGCCGCTCCTACCTGCTGGTGACGCCCATCGAGGACTCGCTGTTGTACGTGCAGCCGCTGTACCTGCAAAGCGACCAGACGCAGCTGCCGCAGCTCAAGCGCGTGATCGTCTTCTGCCGCGCGCCGGCCCCGGCCGACGGCCAAAGCAACGCCCAGTAGGTGGTGGCCATGAGGCCGACCCTGGCCGAGGCGCTCACCGCCGCCTTCGGCGAGAGCTTCGATCCCGGCAACACGTCGGGCGGTACAGACACCGGCGGCACGGGTACGGGCGGCACCGGGGGCACGACGGGCGGCGGAACGGGCGCCGGCGGCACGCTCAACCAGCAGGCCCGCGACCTCATCGCCCTCGCAAGCAAGCAGTTCGACGACGCGCAGAAGGCGCTGCAGGCCGGCGACTTCGCCGGGTACGGCCTTCAGATAAGGGCCCTGCAGAAGACGCTGCGCGATCTGCAGGCCCTGCAGTAGCCGGCCCGGGCCGGAGGCTCGAAGGGGTTCCCGTCGCGCCGCGCGCTCAGTCCGCAGCCGGCGGAGCCTCGATGAAGCGCACGCCGGGCAGGCCGCGGAAGTGCTCGTCGTGGGTCCACACCTCTGCCCCGTGCGCCTGCGCGGTGGCGTAGATGACGCTGTCGGCGCACGGCAACGCCGCGTGTTCGCCGAGGAACGCGGCCGACGCCGCGAGCGTGACATCGAGCGGCACGACCGTGCCCAGCGTCATGGCGGCGATGCTGTCGGCCGCGGCCTGCTCGCCGCGTTCGCGGCACATCACGCGCGCCACCTCGAGCACGCACACGGTGGGTACCAGAACCTCGTCGGGCCGCGCGAGCGCCGGCGCGTACGACGCGGCCAAGCCGGCGCCCTTGATGGCCTCCAGCCAGCCGCACGAGTCGACGAGGATCACAGCCGGTCCTCGTCTTCGCGCACCGCGGAGGTGTCGATGTCAGGGTACAGTCCGATGATGTCGCTCATGCTGCGCGCGGGCACCACGTGCAGGCGGCCGCCCAGCGCGAGCACATCGAACTCCTGACCGGGCCGCAGCCCGAGCTCGATGCGCACATCCTGGGGGATCACGATCTGGTACTTGCTGGAGAGCGCGACTCTCGTCATGGCCGACCTCGCTGGGGACGTGTGTAGCGCTGTACCACCCAACAGTACTCTCATCGATGCTCCATTCCAATCTATCGATAGACGCTGCGAGCGTATCGACCGCATGACGGCGGGATGCCGAGAGTGGCCGGGACCATCGCGGCCGTGCGATCGCAAAGCTCCACAGTACTCGAGCCGGGGTCTCGGCGGCTATGGGCTGGGGGCCAAGCAGGGGTGACGTTGGGCGATGACGACGGTAGACGTTCGCCTGCGATACATCTGGCGGACGGTGCGAAGGGGCGCCGCGCGGACCTCGTCCACGTGCGGTGAAGGACTTCGTTCTCGGCACCCAGGATCCCGGCCGCGACGGAGGAATCGATGAGCCGGTTCGCTCCTGCAGGAGGATCGGCTCAGCCGGCGTGCGACTGTGGGCCCCTGCTAGAGCTTGCCGCGCTCTCGGAGCAGTCTCTCGTACTTTTCGCGAGAGAGCGGACACTCGACGAGGCTCACAAGCTCGTCACGCTTGAGACCAAGCTGCCGGGCCATCGTCGTCAGGTACTTGGCGCCGCAGCAGGGCTCGCCGTGGCTGATCATCGTGTGGATGCCCGACTTCTTGCCGTTGACGATGAAGTGATAGAAGATGTCGCCGCGATTGACCTCGTCGAACCCTTTGGACGTCAGGCCACGCTGGATGATCCTGGCCTGGATGGAGGTCAAGCAGCTTCCTTGACGCTCGACACGAGGCGGGTGAGTCTGCGCTTGAGGTCCTGAGCCTGCGGAAGAAGAGCGTCGTCGCTCTCGCGGGCGATCTCGTCCCAGAGGAAGGCGAACTCGCTTTCGAAGCGGGCGATCGCATCCTCGCGGCTGGGGGCGCAGCCCAACAGGCCGAGGGATGGACAGTCGTAGCACCACACATGTCGTCGTCGAACTCCAGGGTGACCGTGAGCGCACTCGAGAAATCGAAGCGCCGCCCGTTCCACGCAACGTGGTCTCTGCTGATTCGTGTAGTCATGAAGCTCGCTCCCGTACTCTGTGCCCTGCGCTCGCCATTGCGGGGTAGCTGGGCATGACAAGTGAAGCAAGGTACGGATTAGTTGACGTTGTGATTTCGGCGAGGGTCTGAGCGGGGACGCTGCCGGGGTGCGCCGCCGTGGCCGTCCTCGGCCGGTGGCCGGCGGGTGCATGCGTGAGGGAGGCTGCCGGGAGCCGCGACATCGATTACCGGCGCGTTCAACGCCGGCATGGTCGATCGATGCAGCACATGCAGCAGCCTTACATGACCGCTACCTGTGCGGCTGGCGTACCATTTGAGTGGGCTACTTGTCGGCCGCCGGCAGGCGGGCGCCAAGTGCTTCAGCGGGATGGGCGCCGCGCGGCGGCGTTGTCGCGCCGCCGCCGCCGCGCGCGGCGATCTCAGGAGTCGAAGAGCCGCGCCGACTGCGCTTCGTGCTCGGCGACGGCGGCGCGCCACACCTCGTGCGGGGCGTTCGTCGGCACGCCGAACTCGTCCGCCAGAAGCACGACCGCAGCCTCGAGCGTTGGCCGGTGGCAGGGGACGTGTACGCGGCCGAGGGGCTGCTTTGGCCTCAGCACGCCAGGTTGGCGCAGCGAGGCGACGGTGGACGACCAGCTACTCGGTGAAAACGGGGTCATCCTTGGGCAGCATGGCGCAATATGCGTAGGCCTCGAGCAGCCGGCTGAAATGGCGCCAATCACCGGCGGCGTAGTTGCGGAAGACATCCGCGGGGTCGTGTCCCTCTTCGAGGCTCTTGAAACGGATGAGCTCGACGACCTCGTCGCGGCTCAAGATGTAAGTCTTGGTAGGCAGCATGGAGCACCTCCTCAGCGTGCCTCTCCAGAGTAGCACGTCGCCGGCTGGCGGCAAGGTGGGCATATGGCGGCGGCGGCCGGGCGGCGCGATGCCGCCCGGATCCACGCCGTGCACGCGGGCTTCGTGCGGCACGGCCGCGGCGACTCCGCCGACCCCAGCCGCCCCGGCTGGCGGGGCCGCCCGGCGCGGGGTAGTGCGCAAGGGGAAGCTCGCGGTCCTACCTCCGCCGGCGCTCGCCCGGGGCGGGGGAGCCCCGATGCTCGCCGGGCCGGATGCTCCGCCGCCGGCATCCTGATCCCCAGTCTTCAACCCTGCTACCGCGGCAGCTGGAATCCCTGTGAAGCCCTCTCGTCAGTCCGTCACAAACCCTGCCACGTTCTCACGATTGATCAAGGTGACCGGGCAATCGGGGTAGGCCGCGCGGAATGAGGCCGGGACCTTCATGCGCTTCTCGCACCACTTGATCTCATAGCCGCGCAGCTCTCCGTTCAGCTCTTCCAGATAGTCGATCTCCTGCCCCTGATGACTGCGCCAGAAGTAGGTGTTGGGGAACGACTGCCGGTTGTGGTTGCGCTTCATGCGCTCGGCGATGACGAAGCTCTCCCACAGGCCGCCGACGTCGCCGCGCAGCTCCGGCGGATTGAGGTTGTTGATCACCGCGTTGCGGATCCCTGCATCCACAAAGTAGATCTTGCGGGACCTCTTCAGCTCAGTGCGCAGATTCCTGCTGAACGACCCCAGGCGGAAGATGATGAACGCTTGCTCGAGGATGCGCAGGTAGCTCGCGATCGTCTTCTTGTCGATGCCCACCTGCTGGGCAAGCTCGTTGTAGGAGACCTCGCCGCCTATCTGCAGCGCCACGGACTGCACGAGCCGCTCCAGCGCCTCGGCGTTGCGTATCTGCTGGAAGGCGAGGACGTCCTTGTAGAGATAGCTTCCGGCGATCTCCCGCAGCGCCGCCTCCGCCGTCTCCGGGGCGTTGATCGCCTCGGGGTAGAGACCGTAGATCAGGCAGCGCTCCACGAGGCGCCCGACCTCCAGGGGCGAATACAGCTGGCCGAGCTCTGTCAGCGAGAAGGGATAGAGCCGGAACTCCCGTTTGCGACCGGTGAGCGGCTCCTCTATGCGGCTGGAAAGCTCGAAGGCGGAAGAGCCGGTGGCGATCACCTGCACCTCCGGCGCCGTATCCGTGAGGAGCTTGATGGTGAGGCCGATCGCGGCGACCCGCTGCGCCTCGTCGATGAGGACGAGCTTGTTGGCGCCGATCAGCATCTTCAGCTCCGTCGAGGTCTTGCCCGCAAGCGCCCGGCGGACGTCGGGCTCATCGCAGCTCAGGTAGACGGAGGGCACGGCGGCGGCGTGCTGGAGCGCCATGAGCAGCGTGGTCTTGCCCACCTGCCTGGCGCCGTAGATGATGATCGCCTTCCCTTTGAACAGGGAGCGCTCGATAGCATCCTGAATGGTTCGTCTGATCAACACGATGCCCCCATTCGTGACAATTCGGTGATTACGTTCCCCATTATCATAACTCTTTGGGGAGCACACGTGAACAGCGAATTCGGCATGGCGCGTGGCCGGGATGAGGACGTTGGTGGCCTCGGTGATGGTGATGGGTCGCTCGGCGATCTCCTCCGAGGCGTAGTCCGCCTCGTGAAGCCAGTGGCGCGAGATACCCCCGCCTGGAAGGCTCAGCCTGCGCGACTTGTCCGCGGATCTCTGCCAGGCTGCAACTTCACAGCGCGGATCGAACGGCCATCATCACGAAGTCGACAGCCGGCGCGACGTCGATCCCTTTCTCCTCGGCAGGAGGCGAAGGCCAGCTGCCGGGATGCCGCAGGCTCCGCGTGACGACGCTCACCCTGCCGGAGCCGCGCGAAGCGTGCGCCGCGCACTGACGCATGTGCGCGGCATAGGTTCGGGGCGTGCCGCCACAGCCATCCGCCCCCCGGAAGAAAGACAAACCCCGCCAGTTCGGGCGTGAACCCGGACGGCGGGGAGGATTGATCAGATGCTACCCTCGCTTCATCGGAATGCAACCGCAGGCGAGGGTGACGTCGACAGGGGCGGCCCGGTGACAATGGCGACGCCGCGGCAGGAGGCGCTCCAGCGTGTCGATCATCGTGTTGCCGACGCTGACCCTGTGGAGAAGGCCGCATCCTCGACTTTCTCGTCGAGCACGGCCGTCCGCAGGCTCGGTTGCCGGGGGGAAGATAGGGAAAGGCCGATTCCTGCTTCCTTGAGTGAAGGTCACATGGGCGAGGTCGGGCCTGGCGAATCGACGAATCTCAGGAGTCGAACAGCCGCGCCGACCGCGCTTCGTGCTCGGCGACCGCGGCGCGCCACGCCTTGTGCGGGGCGTTTGTGGGCACGCCGAGCTCGTCGGCCAGTAGCACGACCGCGGCCTCGAGCGTTGGCCGGTGGCAGGGGAAGTGTACGCGGCCGAGGGGCTGCTTTGGCCTCAGCACGTCAGGTTGGCGCAGCGTGCCATCAACGTGGAGGTGGCCGCGCGGCGGGCTCGCCGCAGCGACCTTGGCGCGCGAGTAGTCCGCGCGGAAGACCCACGAATCGTCATCGATGGCGTTCTGGTACTGCCACGTCAGGGCCTGGAATCTCAGCTGCCCGCCTGCGCGCAGGTCGAGGTCCAGCCATGCGACAAGCCGCAGGTACCGCCCGTCCGTGAGCCGGACCGCAGGGCGGCCCCCGGGGTCGTGGCCGCCGGTGAGCGCCCAGACAGTTGAGCTCGCCGCGGGCCGTAGGAGCCGGATCGCAGAGTCCCTGTGCGCCACGGTGAGACGGAAGAGGAGGTTGACGTAGCGCTCGAAGTGAGCGGGCGCCTCGCGGCCGCCCGCCAGGCGCCCGTCGCTCGCCTTGCGCAGCGAGGCGACGGTGGACGACCAGTTAGCACGACAGTCCGCGAGCGCGCTTCACTTCGACGCCAGGCGGGGATATACTTCGGGTAGCCACAGGAGGTCCACACGATGGTCACTCGAGTCCAGAAGTGGGGTAACAGTCAAGGTCTTCGCCTGAGCAAGGAGCTGCTCTCTGACGCCGATATCGACGTCGGCGACGAGGTCGACGTCGCGGTTCAAGAGGGCAGCATCGTCGTGACGCCTGTACGCCGCGTGCGCGGTGCGCTCGATCTCGAGCGGCTGGTCGCCGCGATCCCCAAGGGCTACAAGCCCGGTGAGGCCGACTGGGGTCCGCCGGTCGGTCGCGAGGTCTGGTAGGTGGCAGCCTATGTGCCGCGCAAGGGCGACTTCGTGGCCTTGAACTTCGACCCGCAGTCGGGACACGAGCAGCGCGGCCGTCGCCCCGCCCTGGTGGTCAGCAACGACCTGTTCAACAAGCACACCGGACTTTGCATCGCTTGCCCGGTCACCAACTCACGCCGCGACTACCCTTTCCATGTCACGATCCCGGACGATTGCGAGGTGACCGGTGTGGTGATGGTCGAACAGGTCAAGTCGATCGACTTCCGTGCCCGCAACGTCAAGCGCATTGGCCCCGCGCCGGCTGCGGTGCTCGAAGAGGCCTTGTCGTTGCTCGATGCGTGCGTTTACTGAGTGCTAACAAGCGCATGAACCTGACGCGCCCGAGCGCTGCGCTAGACTGCAGCCGCAGCCCGCGCAGGTTATGCGCCGGGCGTTATGAGGTGAAGACGGGGTCATCCTTGGGCAGCATGGCGCAGAGCGTGTAGGCCTCGAGCATCTGGCTGAAGTGGCGCAGGTCACCGGCGGCGAAGTTGCGGAAGATATCCGCGGGGTCGTGCCCTTTCTCGAGGCTCTTGAAGCGCACGAGCTCGACGATCTCGTCGCGGCTCAAGATGTAGGTCTTGGTGGGTAGCATGGGGCGCCTCCTCAGTGTGCCTCTCCAGAGTAGCACCTCGGCGGCAGGCGGCAAGGTGGACATATGGCGGCGGCGGCGGCTCCCACGGCTCCGGCAGCCGCGGCGCGCCATGTCCGCCCTCTTGGCTGCTCCCAGATGGCGCCTGCGCGACGGGGATGGGCGCGTCGGCGTACTTCTGCTGGGGCGTCGTTTGGCGCACCTCGGCCTTGCGCCACTCGAACGGATGGGCGTTCTCGTTGTAGACGGTCACGAAGGCATCGAGGGAGCGGTGACGGATGCTAGTCGACCTCCGGCATCTTGAGCGCTGGGCGCACAGCAGCGGCCCATCGGCGGAAGAAGGACCGCGATGAAGTTCCTCGTCACAGTCGACAGGGATGAAGACGGGGCGTGGGTGGCCGAGTGCCCTGCCATTCCTGGGTGCGTCAGCCAAGGTGGCAGCAGGGAGGAGGCCGTCGAAAGCATCCGCGCAGCGATCGTGCTCTGCCTGGAAGTGCGCGCCGAAAGGGGCCTGCCCCTCACCAGAGAGACCCGGCGGATCGAAGTGGCCATGTAGACGCCACGGGTTCCGGCTTTGAGCGGCCGGGAGGTCGTGCGGGTCTTCGTGGCCAAGATTTCGCGGCGCCGGTCAAAAGCGATCGGCTTGCCGTTCGACGACTTTCGAACCAGCATGGACGCGGCTCACCGTGCCGCAGACGTAGTGCTAGGGTTTCCGAGGGAGGGGGGCTCATGCTTCGTACCTTCAAGGCACTCATCGCAGCGGACGGGACGATCCGCTTGCTCGAACCGGTCAGCCTTGGCAGCCCTCGGCAGGCGCTGCTGACCATTCTCGACGACGAGGAAGAGGACGTTGCCTTGAGCAGCGCCGTGCTCAGCGAGGCGGCTCTGGCGGCTGACTGGTCGCGGCTTGAGGAGGACGCTGCGTGGGCGCATTTGCAGCGGGCTCGGTAGTTCTCGCGGAGGCTGACCGCGACGACCTGATTCTCTGCAACGGGTGAGCTGCGCGCGGCTGCGGCCGGGTCAAGGTCATCACCGCGGCACGCATTGTCACGTCCTGCCTGGCTCGCTGGAAGGTGACCGCGCCGCCCGGAAAGGGCTGCGACGCGCAGCCGCCGTGAATCATGGGCGTGCGCACCGGCGCCGGCGCCCTCATGCGGCCGTTCATCACCGTCTACGCCGGCAGCGCCTTCGGGAGCGGCCTGCAGACCCGTACCCGGAGTCAGGCCGGATCCGCCTGTCGCGTGCGGAGCCTTCCTTCAAACGATGAGACGGGCACGCTATCCGCATAGAGCGTATCAGGGCAGAAATCCTGGCCGTTCTGCCATTGAATGCTGCCCAGGAAGGGCTTGACTGAATTGAAGTTGCGCAAGTCCCTCAGCTCTCGAAAGATGCCTCTGTCCAGGTAGCGTCGCACGTCAAAGGACCTGGTTTCACCATTCGTGAACAGGAGGGTGATCGTGTAGTCCGGGTTCGGTTTGACCGCTTTGACTCTCGGATTCATGGCCTCTCCTCTCCTTGAGCGAACCCTCCAGGATGTCGCCGGTCGGAATGGCAATCGCGGCTTCTTGCTCCTGCTGGAAGCTCTTGAAGCGCACGCGCTCGACGATCTCGTCGCGGCTGAGGGTATAGGTCTTGTTGGCCGGCATGGAACGCCTCCTCAGCGTGCTTCCCCAGAGTAGCACCTCACGAGCATGCGACAAGGAGGAGACTGCCGTGTCGGGCGTGCCTGCCTGACGCCGCGCGCCAGCTCCGAGCGGCCGGTCGCCGTGGCCGCAGTCCTCGCGGCGCCCATACCGGCCGCGGCCGTAAGGGCCTATCCCAATAGGTCTGCACGCACGGATGCGCCCGTGGACACGTCGCGGATGCGGCCCCTCCCCGATTCCCACGTAGCTCGGCTACGAGGGAACCGTCTCGTGACCGCCCCACTCGGTCCACGAACGCCCCGCACGCACATCCCTATTGCGGATTCCGCCGAAGGCGCACCCTATCGGGATTGGCCCTAAGCCCGACCCTGTGTCGGCGACCGCACACATCGCCGTGGAGTAGTGCGGCACGCAGCGAGCGTGCGTGCACGTCGAGACAGATGAACGTATGCTGACTCTCGCCCTCACGGCCCTGAGGCCTCTCGGCGTACGTCACTGCGAAGGAATCGATGTCGTGACGCGACCCAGCCACGCTGAGTACGACAGAGTCGTTGAATGACATCCCAGGAGCCGAAGCCTGGCGGCGGGGTTGCGGCGCTTCCTCCGACCTCACGCTGGTGATGGCGCGCTTCGAGGTCGCCGTGCTCTCCTCGGGCACGATCATTGGCCGGTGGCCTGGGCGGCCTCTCTGCGCGGGAGCTGTGGTGATGCGGTCGAACCTCATGGCGTTCCGGCACGCTGTGGTGCGCGCCGCCACGCCGGCCGGCGATGAGTCCGCCTGTGGAATCTTGCCGAGTCGGCGACATGGGGTCAGGCCTACGGCCGCGCCGCGCGTGGTCGACTGCCCGGCGGGTACATGCGTGAGGGAGGCTGTCGGGAGCCGAGAGATCGATGTCCGGCGCGTTCAACGCCGGCATGGTCGATCGGCGCACCACGTGCAGCCCGCGTACACGGGCACTACCTGTGCGCCTGGCTGACCCTTTGAGTGGGCTCCTTGTCGGCGGGCGCGCGGGCGGCCGCGGCGACCCCGGCGGCTCGGGGGCGGGGGCGACCAGGCGCGGCCGAAGAGTTCGAGGCGCGGCTCGCGGCGGCCTGGGCCGGCACCCTACTTCCGCCGCACACGCCGCGGTTCTCAGATCGAGCGTCGTTCGTACGTCAACCACTCGGGCCCGATCTGCGCTATGGACCCCCCATGGTTCCGGGATGTGGTTGTTCTACGTCGATGAGTGCGGCGACGACAACATGGCGACGGCCGACGAAAGCGCGGTCCGTCCCGCGCTCAAGCCAGGTGTGCCGGATTGGTTCGTACTCTCGGCGGTCGGCATACCGTCGCATTGCAGGCTGACCCTGGCGGAGGAGCTCCGCCGC
>Ga0194043_1001954_pt1 | contig 11513 bp, 14 predicted proteins | sample JunL4415m_MetaG_FD_161274 | JGI IMG/M metagenome (GOLD analysis project Ga0194043, IMG submission 161274) | Anoxic zone freshwater microbial communities from boreal shield lake in IISD Experimental Lakes Area, Ontario, Canada - Jun2016-L442-15m | ecosystem: Environmental > Aquatic > Freshwater >...
GTTTTATTAAAATGGGAACCAGGTGCAGTTTTGCCATTCCATAAGCATCCTGAAATCGAACAAAGCTGGGTTCTCGAGGGGTCTTTTTATGATCATGATGGAATTTGTCGAGCCGGTCAATATGTATGGCGCACCCCAGGTTCGCTTCATGAGACCAAGTCTGACGAAGGTTGCCTACTTCTTGCCATCTATAGAAAACCAAATATATTCTTTAATAGCGCTGGTTTCGTAAAGTCAAATTAGTAAAAAGTGGCTTATGTTGTTACAGATGCCTGTATTAATTGCCGTTATGGAGAATGTATAGAAGTTTGTCCCCAAAATGCTTTTCGAGAGGGGGCAAACTTCGTTGTTATTGACCCCCATGCCTGTAGTAACTGTGCATTATGTGAAATGGTTTGTCCAGCTTCTGCCATCTACTCGGAATTTGGAATACCAGTTGAGCTGAATCAATTTATTGAAATCAATAAAAACCTCTCCAAGCTCTGGCCAACGGCGCTTTATAAAGGGCCACTTGAAGATGCAGATTCTTGGGTAACAGTTTCTGATAAGGTTAAATTATTAAAATCTTCCACATAATTATTCAAACCTAGCTAGTTATATTATTAGCATTATTAATTTTGACCTAGATCAAAGCCAAAAACAAAATAATGATGAAAATGGCTTTGTTCCCCTAAAATTATGTAAATAATTTTAGTTTTGCCAGCTTCGGCTGGCATTTTTTTAAGCGTTACTTAAAGTAACGCTTAACTTTTATCATTTAGAAAAATATCCTATTCTTCTAAATGACTAATTTTATATTTCCATCGGAAGTTAAAAAAGACGATCATGAGTTTGTTTTGTGCATTTTTTGAAATAAGACTAGCAGTTCTGCTACAGACTGCTCATGGTAATCTATACGAAGATCAACATCTACTAAGTGTGCCCCAGGCCGCATAACACGCAGAGCGGCAGATCGAGCATTGACAATACGGCCATCTGGACCACGTTGCCCACCTGCTGCCTGAGCACTTTGAAGGGCAAAAATTAGACGATCTGCAAGAGGTGCCTTAGCAGTTTCCATAAAGCTTGAGATGAGTGCATCGACTACCTGTGGACCGGCTAACATATTACCTGCCGCAACAACGCCATCCCCTTGACGATGGCCACACCAAGGTCTAGCCTCACCCGTATGCACAGCGACACGACCACTTAGGTCCATCATTGCTATCTGACGATTAGCATAGCCTGGATCATTGCTTTCAAGCATCTTTAATACCGTTTCTGGTTTATGTCCAAGGGCCATTAATCGTATCGCTAAGACATCATTGTCACGAACTGGAATAGCCATGGTTTTACAGATACCAACACTCGAGTTAAAACCGTCCAGGCGTCCGCCTGTGGCAATGGCAAAGGTAGCAATGGCTTGACCAATACTTCCCGTTCGAGGGCAGCGAGCAATAATTGAATATGTCATGAGGAGCCCTTTGTACGCTCGAGTTTCATACGCGCAATAAAATGGTCAGAAAATTCAGTACTTTTAGGGTTACGGCGACGCTCTGCAAAGTAAAGGTCCATCAAATGCTGCTCATGCAGAATAATGCGAATTTGATCTAACGCATCATCACTGAGATCGACGCGCATATCTACCTCGGGATAAGGAGCTGCACCATAAACAGCAAGAGACGCAGAATGAGATACCCTAGAGGCAATAGGAGCAGTCCCAACGGCAGCTGCTAGCGCTGTTGCAAGTCGGTATTCAAGCCTGGTTTCAGATACCCCTTCGATATATGAGCCGACCATAGCCTTGACCATATCAGCTGAACCATCACCAATACTGATTGCAGCATAGTTAGTTCCAGTAAGCTCATAAGCATTAGCGCCTAGAGTCTTGCTAGTGCTCGTTTGTGACATACCATTTGCTTTTATGAGAGCAAACTGGTGACAATGACTAGTAATGGTTCCCTCAGTCATTTGGCTCACAATATTAGCAAGTGAATAACCCATATCTAGGAGATTAAGCGCTAGAACCTCACTTCCTAATGTTAAGCCCGAATGAATTACTACCGCCCCTATTTGCGCCCGAACTATAGTACGAGATTTTCCAAGTATTGGCTCATCACTAACTGTTCCAACAGCGATTCGGTTTGTACTTTCACATCGCCCTAAGAGGGTAGTTATCATTTCAATACTCTTTTCAAGTTGATTTTTTAGAGATTGCAGGAATGATTATTGCTCCCTAGTAGCGAGGGTAAACCACATTGACTTTTTTACTCGACTTCAATATCTTATCTATAGATAAAAAAATTAATAATTCTAGGATCCAACTCGGAGCTTAAGATGCTGAACTTAAATGGTCGTTGGCTATACAAGTTACTGATCGCACTAATATGCATATTAGCTGCAAACCTCGGAATCGCGGCCCCTCCACCCGGACCCGTCACCATTATCATGCCTTTTCCAGCCGGCGGACCATATGATGCTGTAGCACGTGCCCTTGCTGAGCAGCTAACTAATATCTGGCGAATTCCAGTAGTCGTAGACAATCGCACGGGCGCAGGAGGAAGGATCGGTACACAATATGTAGTAAGGGCTAAGCCTGATGGAACAATATTACTGCTTAATAGCGGGAGCCTTTTAGCGGTACAAAATGCATTATTTAAAAATATGCCCTATAACCCTAGTACAGATTTACGCGCTATCAGTGGCATTGCAAACTTACCTTTACTATTTGTTGCTAATCCAAAGCTTGACGCACGTAACTTTTCTGAATTTATCAATCTTGCAAGACGTAATCCAGGTAAAATCAGTGTCGGTTCTGCCGGCATCGGCTCAGGTATTCATGGGGTACTAGAGTTAATGCAGGCAGACACAGGTGTACAGATCCTTCATGTCCCCTACCGCGGTTCATCTCCATCGGTACTAGCAATAATGGCTGGTGATGTTGATGTAATTTTAGATGTACCAACTGCCTCAATTCAGCATGTAAAAGAAGGTAAGCTTCGCGCCTTAGCTATCACTGGCCCAGTTCGGATGGTTGCTCTACCCAATGTACCAACAGTCTCGGAGTCGGGATTTCCTAACCTTACAAGCCTGAGTTGGTTAGGGCTTTTTGCCCCGAAGGGAACACCTGATGATGTAGTACAGTCAATCGATTCGGATGTTCGTACAGCGTTTCGGAATCCAGCCTTCGTTGCAGCGATCGAGAAGATCGATATTACACCTGCATATCAGAACCACCAACAAGTTACACAGTTCCTCGCCTCTGAAGTAAAGCGCTTTAGTGATGCCGCAAAAAAATTAGGTCTTGAGCCTATTGATGTGCAATAAAAGATGCCGTTCCATTTTCCTCTTTTCAGGTACGGCGCCCCGGAGAATTCATTTAGATGTAAAGCTGATTAAATTGTGACCAATATACGAAGCATGTTATATGAATCAGACAGTATTACGTAAGTCTTGGGCTGATTGTAGAATAATTTGGCGTAACCATTTATGGCCAGCATCACGTTGATTATGCTCATGCCAATATGCTGCGTAACTCATTTTTGGTAGCCTTATTGGAGGCTCTAATATCTGTAGAGTATATTTTTCTGTTAATTTCTTTGCTAATTTATAAGGAACTGCTGCAATCATATCTGTGCCATCTAGAGCAGAAATAACAGTCATGAAATTTTGTAATTGAAAAATAACCGACAGACTTTTCTTTTGTCGGGCAACAGCCTCATCAATTACTAGATTTGTTGCTGCTGTACCTAAGCCCTGTATTCGTGCATGGGGAAGTTTCAGGAAGTCTTGAATAGTTAAAGCACCCTTGATTATTGGGTGTTTGATATCGGCAACATAGATAATTTTATCTTGAAAGAGATGGAACGATCTTAAAGATTTTGTTGGTTTAAGGAGCCATGCAATTCTTAAATCTACCTCCCCAGTTTCTAGTAGCTCATTAGCTTTTTCTGGATCAGGTACTCGTACTGCTATTCGAATATCTGGGGCTACCGCCCTAATTCGACGCAATATTAAGGGCATTAGCATTTGCTCCGCATATTCAGGCGCAGTTAATACAAAATTTCTAGTTGAATTACTAGGATCAAATTCATTTGAATTTTGAATAATTTCTTGATAATTACTAATCAACGCCTCTATTAATGGCTTGAGCTCTAAGGCTCGTTTAGTAGGGATCATTTCCGTGCGTGAGCGCAACAGGATTGGATCATCAAATAGGCTTCTAAGTTTGGCCAGGTTATGACTCATTGTGGGCTGGCTTAAATGAAGGTTTTCAGCAGCTCTTGAGACATTTCGTTCTTTCATAAGCACTAGAAAGAGGGATAGCAGTTTAATGTCTATATTATTCATAATTTAAATATATATTATTAATAATATTTTATAGCTAAACCGCTCAATAGTCTCTAGAATTAGTAAAAATAATAAGAGGGGACAGCGTGAGACTATTAACAAGAAGCTTCTTGCTTTTCTTGGGGTTACTAGCCGGGATTTCCTTGTCTTATGCTGAGTACCCCGACAGACCAATTAGGATGGTTGTGCCTTACCCCCCTGGTGGTGGCACCGATAATGTAGCTCGAATCTTTGCAAAATTTTTAAGTGAAAAAATTAAGCAAACAATAATTATTGAAAATCGAGCTGGTGCAAGCGGAGCGGTAGCTACTGAATATGTTGCACGATCTGCGCCAGATGGCTACACCATGCAATACACGGTTGGCGATACGCATTCAGTTTTGCCACATTTTTTTACAAAGCCACGCTACGATCCATTAAAAGATTTTATTCCACTGGTAGTTGTTGGAAGCATGCCAAATGCCCTGATTATTAATCCAAAGGTACCAGCAACTAACTTAGAGCAATTTATTAAATTAGCTCGAGCGAATCCTGGAAAATATACCTACTCTACATGGGGGCTCGGTAGTGGGGCCCATATCCGTACAGAAGCATTTGATCAAGTCGCCAAAATTGATATGCTCCATATTCCATATCAAGGCTCAGGCCCTTCTTTTGCTGCTGTAGTTGCAGGCGATGTTGATGTAACGATGGCTCCATTGAGCCTTGCTTATGGTTATATTAAAAATGGTGGGGTTCGGGTTTTAGGCGTGGACACAATACAGCGTGTTTCAGATGCCCCAGATATACCAACTTTTACTGAGCAGGGCATTCCAATTACGCTGGCATTTTGGCAGGGTGTTTTAGTGCCAGCCAAGACCCCCGCATCCATTGTTAATTATTTAAATCGCGAAATGAATGCGGTTTTAATGGACCCAGAAGCGAGGGCAGCTTTAACGAAGGCAGGGGTCATCGTTAGGCCTAATGGCATGTCACCCACAGAATTGAATACTTATATGCAAAACGAGTTTACGCGTTGGGGTCAAGTTATTAAGTCTACACAAATCAAGGTTCAAGATTAATTTTTTTGGAGACAAGCATGTTTAGCAGTAAAAATATAGAAAGTTCAAATTTAGAATTTGATCAAAATGCGCTGGGAAAGATAAAAGATCATGTTCTTCAAGATATTAATAAAGAAAAATATGACGGCGCTCGCATTCTTATTGCTCATAAGGGCAATGTAACGCTTGATCTAACCCTTGGGTTTGCTGATAGGGAAAAAAAACAAGAACTTAAACCAGATGCAATTTTCAGCATTATGTCAATATCAAAAGTAATGACTGCAATTGGATTATTGCGCTGTGTTGAAAGAGGTGAAATTAGTTTATTGACCCCCGTTTGTCATGTGATACCTGAATTTGCTATGCGCGGTAAGGAGCGGGTTACTATAGGTCAAGTTATTACTCATATGGCTGGATTGGGGATGGCGCAACCCCCTATGCCAATAGAGGATTTAGGAACCTTAGAAAAAAGTATTGCTGTCATTTGCCAATTACCCTTAGATTCATCTCCTGGGGAGACTGTCGCATATAGCGCAATGACTGGATTTACGATTCTTGCTGAAATTGTTAAAAGACTAGATGTAAAGAAAAGACCCTTTAGAAAAATTATGCAAGATGAAGTTTTTGAACCTCTTGGCATGACAGATACATCTTACGGGTTTAATTCCGCCAAGGCGAGTAGACGTGTGCCAGTTATAGTCCGCGACAGTGATGCCCCTGAATTAAATCGTAAATTTTTAGCTGATCGCGATAAGGCGATTAAAGAAGATACTGAGCTGCCTTCTGGCGGAGGGACTTTTTCTACTGCACAAGATATTCTCAGACTGGGTGAGACACTAAGACTGGGTGGGACATATAACGGCCATCAAGTTCTCTCGCCGCTAATGGTTCACGCAATGACACAAAACCAAACTGGTGATAAACCAAATGGGATGATGGTTTCATCCAGAGCTTTACATGGAATGGCGCCTTTTCCGGCATTTTTAGGCTTAGGTGTATTTGTAAGAGGCGTAGGAATTTTCCCCGGTCATATGCCTTTTCTCGGCTCCCCTCAAACATTTGGAGGGTGGGGGCTAGGTTCAATGGCATTTTGGGTTGATCCTATTCAAGAAGTCACTTTTGTTGCATTAACTGCTGGAATAGTTGAGCGCATTCGCAGTCACGTTCGTTTTCAGATAATTGGTGACATGGTTTTATCTTCATTAGTGTCTAAATAGTCGAAAAATTATGAATAACACTACTCAAACTATTTTTAAAGGCGATGCAAGCCGTCTAAAAAATATAATATCAATGACAGATAGGCTATCTGAAAAACCTTTTCAGGAAGAAATAAAAAGAATATTTTCTAAGTCTTGGTTAGTGGTGGGAAGTGCTGAAGAATTAAAAGAAAGGGGAAGTTATTTGGTTGTCGACGTTCCTCCATTAAAAGCATCATTAATAATTGTTCGTGGAGATGACAATAAGATTAGAGTTTTCCACAATATTTGTCGACATAGGGGTGACAAACTTGTTCATACAGACACGGGGTGTTTAAATGCATTTACCTGTAAGTTCCATGCTTGGACATTTGCCAATAATGGTAATTTAATCGGAGTAACAGATGCTACACAATTTAAAGATTTAGATCGTGAAAAAATGGGTTTGATTGAAATACATTCTGAGGTTTGGGAAAACTTTGTGTTTGTAAATTTTGATCCAAATCCCAGTAAGACTCTTAAAGAATGGCTCGGTGATGCTTATGAACAATACAAGGGTTTTTCAGACAATCGCGTAAAGATTTGTGATCATCGGGTCGTAATTAATACAAATTGGAATTTAGCAACTAATGCCTTTGGTGAGGGGTATCACAATAAATACATACATAAGAATACCGTTCCAGATTATCAGGGGGGGGCAACCAACCCCAATCGACATCGAGCTTATATTGAGGTAGGAGACCAATTTGCTCGTTATTCAGCTCATGGCAACCCTAATCATAAGCCAACAAAAGTTGAGGAAATTTTATATAGGCATTCTCGCCCAATGTTTCCTTCCTTTACCTCTTTCGATATGGATGCACTGCCCCCAGGAATTAACCCATCAAGGTTTTCACAATGGGGTTTTGATATTGTGCACTTTTTTCCTAATTTTGTTTTTGGGGCCCATGCTAATACACATTCAATGATGTGGTTTTGGCCAATTGATCATAAAACAACGGATATAAGAGTAATGCGTTTTGGGTTTCAATCTGATAAGCCATCAGATCGAATCGCACAAGCATATTCTTTAGTACGCGGTAGAGAGGTTTTGCGTGAAGATCTTGCTACCATGGAGACGCAATATCAGGCGCTCGCTAGTGGTGGACTTCCATTCATGTTTTTATCAGAGCAAGAGCAAGTTATTCAAAATCACTATCGAGCATCTGATGATTTATTAACGGAGAATGAAAAATAATGTCTCAGAATCTATTGCCTAAACAATTTACTGATTTAGAAAAATATTTAGTCGAGTGGGGTTTACCAAACGAGGGGGCTCGTTTTCAAAAATTACATTCTACAAATATGGTAGACCTTAAAGATTTTTATGATGCAATGTGTAATCGAATTGAAGAAATATTAGATTATTTAGATCAGTTTAATGTTAATGAGTTATTTTTAGAAGAAAAAAATCTTTATGATCTAACTATGACTTTTGCAGAAGTTGCTCATCCAATTGATTTGAATTGGCAAGAAGTGGATTTTCCAGATGCATATGCATGGGAAAAGTTTGAGTTTCGCAGTGTCAGTATTGGCCGCTAATTATCTATTTTTTAAACTAATGATGGAGTATGTATGTCAGATAATATTGATGTTTTTGCTAGTTTTTTCCCAAAAGATGGAAGCGCTTCACAAGTTAAAGATATTTTGACTGGAATGATTGACCCCACCCGAAATGAAGAGGGGTGCTTAAAGTATGATTTCTACCAATCTGGTACCGAAAAAATTAGTTATCACTTAATTGAGACTTATAAAGGGCCTGCAGCCTTAGCTGCCCATCGCGAAACTGCGCACTATAAGGCATATCGATCCGCAATTGAGGCTTTTTTAGAAAAACCAATTGCAGTAACAGTCCTACAAGCCATTAATATAAAGCCGTAACATTTAAATTATGGCGACTATTGATTTAACGAAGTATCGAACTAAACTTTCGGACTATGTTGATAAGTACGAGAATGTCAAGCTAGTTCGAAAAGATGGAATATTAGAGATGACCCTCCATACTAATGGCGATTCAATGCGGTGGAGTCGACATCTCCACGCTCAACTTGAAGAGCTTTTTTTAAATATTGGACGTGATCGAGAAAATAAAGTAGTCATCATGACGGGCACTGGCAGCGAATTTTCTGGGCCAATACCTGATCCCACTCAAAATAAATTACTTCATAAAAAGACTCATGATGAAGTAGTTGAGTTGGGATGGGAGGTTAAAAATTTGCTAATGAATTTATTAAATATTGATGTGCCAATGATTAGTGCAATTAATGGCCCAGTCCTTAGGCATGCAGAATTACCAATTTTATGCGACATAGTGCTTGCATCTGAAACGGCTTCTTTTAAAGATTCTGCCCATTTTATTGGCGGATTAGTTCCGGGCGATGGAATGCATATTGTTATGCCTATGTTAATGGGAACTAATCGAGGGCGCTATTTTCTTTTGACTGGACAAGTAATTACGGCTAGGGAAGCTTTAAATATTGGGTTTGTCAATGAGATATTGCCACAAGATCAGGTCTTAGATAGAGCATGGAGTTTGGCAAGGGATATATTGCAGCAACCTGAATTAGTGCGGCGTTATGCTCGGACTTTATTAACGGAGCAGTTAAGACGGCAAATGACTGAATTATTAAGTTATGGATTTTCATTAGAAGGCCTTGGCATGACTTATGCCGATTCAACATAAACTCCATAGTGAGGTATTTAATGTTTCGGACTTTAATTAAATTAACTATTATTTTTTCAGTTGCAGTAAGTTTTAATGCGTTTAGTCAATCTGATTATCCCACTCGACCTATTCGAATTATTGTGGGTTATGCACCTGGAGCCTCAACTGATACTGTAACTAGAATCATTGCCGATAAATTATCAATAACATTGGGTCAACCAGTGATTGTTGAAAATCGAGTTGGGGCAGCCGGGTTAATAGCAGCTCAAGCTGTAGCGCATGCCACACCTGATGGATATACTTTATTAGCTTGCAATCCAGAATTGGTAGGAATAGTTCCAGCCTTATATAAAAATCCTCCCTATAACGCGATAAAGGATTTTACTTATATTGGCTTACTCTCAAGGAATAGCGGTTGGATTGTGGTGGTTAATCCACAAACATCAATTAAAAATGTGAATGATTTAATTCGGGTTGCTAAAACAACTGATAAGTTAATTAGTTATGGTAGTTATGGCATTGGAAGCTTGCCGCATCTTAATTTTGAAGCGCTAAAAGCTAAACTTAATATCGATATGGTACATATTCCATATCGAGGTGGAGCATTAAGTTTTCAGGCCGCAATGGCCGGAGAGGTTCAGATCGTATCTGGCACTAGTTTTATTGATTTAATTCGATCTGGAAAACTACGTGCAATTGCTATTGGGGGTGACAAACGTTCACCACTATTACCGGATATACCAACTTTTTCAGAACTTGGGTATGGCGATCAAATATTTGGTGAGCTATATGTTGGTCTTGCGGCGCCAGCAGGGACACCACTTTTAGTTGTAAATAAGATCAGCGCAGAATTAAAAAAAATTATTTCTATGCCTGATGTTATTGAACGTATCGGAAAATTTAGCGATGCAACATATGTCACGCCACAAGAATTTAATGAGATCGTTCGTAGAGATGTAAATTATTTTGGGCCAATTGTCAGATCGCTCGGTCTAAATGTTCAATAATTTTTTATACTATAAATAATAATGAATAAATTAACTAAAATTATAATTGTTTGTATTGCTATTTTTACTGGTTCAATTTCACAATATGCCTTGGCGGATATTTTTCCAGGTAAGCCCATCCGTTTAATTGTTCCATTTGGGCCAGGTGGCCCAACTGATGTAATGGCCCGAATTTTTTCTGGTGAAATGGCTAAGTATTTGGGTCAGCCAGTTATAGTCGAAAATAAACCTGGGGCAAATGGAAATATTGCCCTTGATTATGTGATTAGATCTCCTGCTGACGGATACGTCATAGTTTTAGCAACTGCAGCGACGATGATTATTAACCCTTTATTGTCGACATCTCTGAGTTATAACCCCCTAGTTGCTCTTGTGCCAGTTGCTCAATTCACCCAGGTGCCTAATATATTAGTTGTTAGCCCAAACTTTCCTGCTAAAAATTTTAGTGAGTTTATAAAAATAGTCAAAAGTAATGAGAAGAATTTTAATTATGGCTCTGGAGGAAAGGGTACTACTGCCCATCTTCAGGGCGAGATACTTAAGACTAATATGGGGTTGAAAGCAGATCATATTCCGTATAAGGGAGAAGCTCCAGCGCTCATAGATTTAATGGGCGGCCAAATTGATTTTGTATTTGTAGGAATGGCGTCTGCTAATTCTCAGATTCAAGCTGGGAAAGTGCGCCCCTTAGCAATTGCTTCTTCATCTAGATCGGCCAAATTAAATACTGTGCCAACCTTTACTGAACTTGGTTTAAAGGGGTTGGAGCTAAGCGCTTGGTATGGCATTATGGCTCCAAAGGGTACGCCTACAGATGTTATCTTAAAGTTAAATAATGCCGTTCATGAGGCTTTTAAATCGCCTGATTTAACAAGTCGGCTGGATGATCTAGGTGCTATTCCGTTTGATTTAACGCCAACAGAATTTAGCATATTTTTGCAGACTGAAAACTCTAAATGGTCTCCAATTGTCAAGCAGTCTGGATTAAAAGCAGATTAATTACCTTGTTGTACTAAGTTAGTATTTCTTGTGACCACCTTAGATTAGTCACACAAATACTCACACACCGATAAACAGGAGACGTAAGCTCTTGAAATCCTAATGGTTTTCTTTGGATATCTGCTCTCATAAGAAAGAAGCCCTAGGGGTCTTGTCGCAAATACCTCAATGATTTCAAGAGCTTAGTGGTCGATTAGGTGGTCAAAATTGCTTACACACCGACTACACACCAGGGCTT
>Ga0194043_1001956_pt1 | contig 11509 bp, 9 predicted proteins | sample JunL4415m_MetaG_FD_161274 | JGI IMG/M metagenome (GOLD analysis project Ga0194043, IMG submission 161274) | Anoxic zone freshwater microbial communities from boreal shield lake in IISD Experimental Lakes Area, Ontario, Canada - Jun2016-L442-15m | ecosystem: Environmental > Aquatic > Freshwater >...
GTCCCCAGGACCTCGTCAGCGAGGCGGACCGTGCCGTCGAATCCTTCATTGCGAATGCCATCCTTGCCGCGTTCCCCGAGGACGGTTTCGTAGGAGAGGAGACAGGAAGCCGCGTGGCGGACAGCGGCATCTGGGTCGTCGACCCGATCGACGGAACACAGGACTTCCTGCTGAACCTGCCGACCTGGTGCGTGTCGATCGCCTTCGTCGTTGACGGCCGGCTGGCCTTCGGACTCATCACCTGCCCCGTTACCGACGACATCTATGCCGCCCGCGCAGGAGCAGGTGCCACGTGGAACGGCGTGCCGATACGCGCAGCGTCCGCCACGTCGCTGGCTGACGGAGTTACGGCTGTCGGCTACTCGCAGCGGAGCACCCCGTCGGACCTCGCCATCATCATGGAGCGACTCACGTCGGCCGGTGGCGTCATCCGGTCCGTTGGGTCGGGCGCGCTCATGATCGTCTGGGTCGCCACCGGACAGTGCATCGGCTACGTCGAGATGATCATCAACTCATGGGACTGCCTGGCCGCCGTCTGCATCGTCAACGAAGCCGGTGGCCGCACCAACGACTTCCTCGCCGAGAATGGGCCGGCGGGCAGTGGCCGAATCGTCGCGGGCGCACCCGCCGTGTTCGAGCAGCTCACCGCTCTCCTGCCCTGAGGTCGGCACAAGGCCGGACCGCCCATCGACCGTTCGCGTGCGGGACACTGTGCCCACAGAACCGTTCCCGAGGAGGTTCCATGGCCGGCAAGCCGAAGACAGCACCTTCCACCGTAACTGTCCCTGTCGTCGACACACCCAGCGAGATCTGGAAGTCCGAGCCGGACGATCACGACTACCCGGCCGCCCAGTCGTTCCTGTCACTGTTGACGACGGCCGCCGAGGCCAAGAAGGTCGCCCGCGACATGAAGAAGTGCCCGATCGAGCTGCATCCTGCGAAGGACGTGCTTCGAGCAGCAGGCGTGGACCTACTCCCCGCAGACGACGCATCCGTGGCGCGTGACCTGGCGAAGGTCAAGGCCGGCGACCGCCTCTCACCAGTCCTCATCGTTCGTGGCGACGGGAGGCAGGGAATCCGCGCGATCATTGCCGACGGCTACCACCGCGTCTGCGCCAGCTACCACCTGAGCGAGAACGAGCAGATCCCCTGCCGACTCATCGACTACCCCGGCACCTACGGCACGAAGTAGTCGACTGTGGCCGACGGCACCGTCGGTGGCCTGCTGCGCGATTGGGACGCCGAAGCGCAACAGCGAATCACCGACTTCCAGGACCCCAAGCAGGAATGGCGACGGTTGCTCTCCGAGGCGGCCGGCACCTTCTTCCTGGTCCTCGTCGCGGCCGGAGCGCCGATGGTGGGCGCGAAGTACCCGAACACCGTGACCTTGACGGCGGCCGTCGTGGCGCCGGCACTCATGGTGATGGCGATCATCATGTTCATGGGCAAGGTAGGCGGTGCCCACCTCAACCCCGGTGTCAGCATCGCGTTCGCGCTGCGCGGCGACTTCCCCTGGCGACGCGTGCCGGGCTACGTCGTCGTGCAGTTCGCAGCCGCGATCGCCGCCGCCGCGACCCTGCAGTGGCTCGTCGGTGTGAGCGCCTCCATCGGTGGCAGTTACCCGGGCGCGTCAACGAGCGAGGTCACCGCCTTCGCGACCGAGGCGATCCTGACGTTCGGCCTGGTCAGCGTGATCCTCGGCACCGCATCCGGCGCGCAGAACATCGGCGTCCTCGCCGCCATCGGGGTGGGGGGCTACATCGCACTCGCCGGCCTGTGGGCTGCGCCTTTATCCGGCGCATCCATGAATGCCGCCCGCACCTTCGGCCCCAACCTTGTAGGGGCGGACCTGCACGCGATCTGGGTCTACCTCACCGGTCCACTGCTCGGGGCGATCGCGGCCGTCGGGCTGGCCTACCTGTTGCGCGGCCATGGCGGCGGGCGAAGCGGTTCAGGGGCCGCCCAAGGCGATCTCGATCCTGCGTTCGATCGCCCGGTCGAGTCCTAGTCCCGCGATCGAATGGTCAGCCGTGGCGCTGAGGGCTCATCAGCGCGACAAGGCCGCCTTCTGAGCGCGCGCGAGGACACCCGCCGCGACGTCGGTGGCCTGAACACGGATCTCCGGCATCGCGATCGACTCCCACAGGACTCCTCGACGAAGCGGACCGATCGTCACGACTGACGTGTTGTGGTGGCCGTCCTGCGCGATGAGTGCGCCGGTACGGGGATCAACGAGGTACCCGACGCCGAGTGGGCCGGGCTGGGCGATCCCGTGCCTGATGAGCATCTGGCCCAGCCGATTGCCAGTCATGTCGCCCGACGGGCCGGTGCACACGACGACGTGGTCCACGTCCAGCACCGAACCGTCGGAGAGCTCGGCGCGTACTCGATCACCGTCCATGCTGATCTCCGAGACGTGCGCCTTGTGCATGTCGACGCGTCCGGCAGCGCGGAACTCCTCAAATCTGCGCGCCACTTCCGGTGCCATGCGATGACGATGGACGTTCCAGTAGCGGGCCAGGTGCCGGACAAAGGCCTGACGCGTCGCGTCGCTCATCCCCAGCCACAGGTCCCCCGTGATCGGCCGCAGTGAGTCGAACGCGCGCCGCCAGTCGTCGCCGAAGGACGTGACGTAGTCGACGACCTGTCGCGGGTCGACCCGACGCGTGGGCAGGTCCGGGGTGGGGTGCGCAGGGCGCCACGGCTCCTCGTGGACCTGCGGCAGCAGCCCGTACCTCGACAGCGCGTGTACGCGCGTGGTCGTGGTGCGGGTCAGGATGCTCAACGCCACGTCGACGAAGGTGAGTCCGGTGCCGATGATCAGGACGTCGGCGTCGTCCGCGATCGCGTCGAGTGCGGACGGCAGCCACGGGTTGCCCGTCACCCGTGCGGCCGGCAGCCCCTGGAGCATCGTCGGCAGGACGGGCTCGTCGTGGCCGGTCGCCAGGACGAGCATGTCGAACTCGACGATCCCGTGGCCTCGCGTCACGACCCACGGGCGAGGCACCACGCCAAGGTCGATGACCGCGGAGCGCACGTGGTTCAAGGTCACGTCAGGACGGGCGCCTGCCTCGGCGTCCCGCACGAGCGCCTGCAAGTACCGGCCGTAGAGGTCGCGCGTGGCGAAGTCGTTCTCACCGCAGTCCGCCCAGCGGCGGAAGTGATCGGCATCCTCGGTCAGTGCGCTCATGTTGCGGGCGGGCACGTTGAGCAGGTGCAGCGGGTCCGTCGTCTCGTAGGCAACGCCCTTAGCCAGCTCAGCACGCGGCTCGAAGATGACCACGTCCAAGGCAGTGGTGGCGTCCCGCAGGAGCCGCGCCGCGACGAGCGCGCCCGAGGCCCCGCCGCCCACGATGCCCACACGGTAGGCCGGAGCCGTCAAGGCTGCGGGATCGGAGATCACGTCCGCGATCGTCATCCGGTCCTCCACATCGAGTCATTCTGGCGCATCCGGACGTTGGCGTGGCTTTCTTGCCTTTGTCTGTCGGATTACTATACATTAACTCCACCTGAGAAGGACAGGCAACTACCGACCGGAAGGAACAGGCGATGAGCCTCAGCACTCTCCACGCACCAGGCCTTGACGCCATCGGCCGGGACCTCGGCCTCGAGGCGACCGTCCAGGCCCTGGCCGCCGACACCGCCCTGTGGCGCCCGCTCGTCCACCTCGCCGAGCCGCGCGTGCGCGTCCCGCTCCCCAGCGAGCCCGGCATCGAGGCGCGCCTGCTGACGTGGGCCCCCGGCCAAGGCTCGGGACTGCACGACCACGGTGGTTCCTCAGGCTGCTTCCTCGTTCTCCGCGGCCAGGTCTGGGAGACCCTCGTCGATCTCGACGGTCACGTCCACGAACTGACCCACTCGGTCGGCCACATCGGCAGCTTCGTGCACGACATCATTCATGACGTCCGCAACGAGGGCACGATCGGCGCGGTCACCCTGCACGCGTACCGGCCCGCCCTCACGGAGATGACCCAGTACACGATGGTCAACGGGGCTCCGCAGGCGATCACGACGCACGTCGCCGGCAAGGACTACTGAGCCGTCAACGCCCGCGACCACGCACGCGCTGAGGTTCAGTCGACGCGCTGCCCCCTCACGACAGCAGGATCGGGTTCCCGCCTACCGCGATCGTCCCGGACACCGGCGTGGGCGTGCCCTCGAAGGGCGTTCCCTGCGTGAACCCGGCGGGCACCTGAAGCGACCCCGGTGACGTGTCGTCGGTGTAGGTGATCGAGAACGGCACGCCGCCACGGTCGAAGTTGCAGAGCACCACGGCGCCGGTGGACGAGCACCCGCTGAAGCGCGCGCCCACCACCCAGTCGCGCATGGCGACGAAGGCCCTGGTCGCGGTGTAGCCGGCGAACATCTGGATGCCGAGGAGGCGGTACTCCTTGGTCCACGCGTACCAGTAGGAGCGGGCGATGCCGAAGCGCAGCGAGTCCAGGTAGGTACGTGCGACGTAGCCGGGGATCTCGACGTCGGGGATCAGGCGAGCGATCTGCCCACTGCCGGGATTGGTGATCCCGTAGTTGATCTCGGTCTCCCAGATCGGCTTCGCGGGAGCGTTGGCGATGCGCAGCGCGGTCTTCATCATGCCGAGCAGGAAGGAGCGGTCCTTGGTCGTGCCCGCTGCCGTCGGGTAGAGGTGGACGGAGTAGGCGTCGATGGGCCAGTTGAGCTTGCCCAACGCCGCCAGGTAGTCGGGGTAGAACTCGGTGAAGCCCTTGATCCAGCGCGAGCCGGTCGATGCGGCCACGACGGTGGCGCCGGGCTGGAGCGGCTTGATGATGTTGTACGCGCGGGCGGTGAGGTCGGCGAGCAGTTCGGGCGTACCGCGCCAGAACTCCTTGATATTGCCCTCGTTCCAGATCTGGTACGCCCCGATGCGTGGGCCGTATCGCTGCACGACGGCGCGCACGTACTCATCGAACAGGACGGGGTCGGTCATCGGCATCGACGAGCCGGGTCCGGCGAACTCACTGCCTGGTGCGGGTCCCACTGCGGCCCACTTCGGGGTGCCGCCGAGCACGAGCAGCACCTCCTGTCCAGCCGACTCCGCTCGGGAGACCGCGCGGTCGAGCGCGTCCCACGCGAACACTCCACGTGACGTCTCGACCTGATTCCAGGCCGTGGACGTATCCCAAAGCCGCACCGTGCCGGCGCCCTCGGGTGTTCCCTCGACGGGATGGTTGCCGAACAGTGCACCGCTGACGACGATGCCGGCCTCGGGGATGTCCGCGTCGTCGGGCGCGGTAGGCCGGTACGGATTGGTGATGCGCAGGGCCTTTGTCTTGGTCAGGGGCTTCAGGCCCTTGCCCGTCACCGTCACGCGAAGCGTGAGCACGCCGATCGTCGATCCGGTGTTCAAGGTGAACCTGCGGATCCCCTTGCCACGGACCCGCCACGTCGAGATCGGTGTCCACGTCAGCCGGTCCCACGAACCGGACAGCACCGCCGTGCGTCGCACCGTGGACGTGACCGGGGCGACGGTCACCGCGACCGCTGCCGTGCCGTTGGCCGGCGCCGACGACGGAGCAGTGATGAGGACCGGCGTGGGCTTCCGTGACACGGCCGCGACGGGCTGGGCAAGGCCGCCGAGCATCGCCACCAGGGCGAGGACCGCGCACGCGCTCGCAGCACGGCGGAACCTCAGCACTTCGAACCTCCACCGATGTCTGGATCCTGCACTATGAAGCCGCAGGAGGCCCCGTGCCTCCTAGATCAGTCTCCCGTACCGATGCATCGTTCGCGACACCGATTGCTCCAGCAGCCAGTGCGGAAGCTCCGTGAACCCCGATCCCGTCAGCGGCGCATCGTCGACGACCACGCCGAGTTGGTGCGCGCTCGCCAGCAGTGCTGCCGACGGCCCGAACGGTGTGCGAATCCGCGTCGCGTGCACGTCGACCGCCGACGCGGCTACGCGGATCGCCTCGTCCTCGTCGGCGACGAGCACGACGCGGGTGCCGGTGACGATCGCCGCGACCTTGGCCAGGTGTCGCGCATCCTTGGCATCGGCCGGCGCCACGACGATGACGCCGTCGAGTGGCCGGTAGCGCAGGATGTTGCTCTCGCAGGCCAGGCCGGTGGGGTCGTTGTCCTGGCCGAACCGCTCTTGCCATGCCTCCTCGTACGACTGCTCCGCCCGAGCAGCCTCGACCGCGGGATCGGACCAGTGCCCGTACCCATCGAGGTGATGCGGCCCGCCGGGCTTGAAGCCGGCACCGACCGATGACCGCTTCCAACCGCCGAACGGCTGACGCTGGACGATCGCGCCGGTGATGTGCCGGTTGACGTAGGCGTTGCCCACGCGCACGTTGGCCAGCCAGTACTCGATCTCCTTCGGGTCGAGACTGTGGATTCCGCCCGTCAACCCGTACTCGGGCGCGTTCTGCAGCGCCACCGCGTTCTCCAGCGAATCCGCCCGCATGATCCCGAGGGCCGGGCCGAAGCACTCGGTCAGGTGGAACCACGAACCGCGCCGGACTCCGGTGCGCACGCCAGGCGACCACGACGTGCCGCTTTCGTCGAGTAGACGCGGCTCGACGAGCCAGGACTCGCCGGGCTCCAATGTGGTGAGCGCGCGGAGCAGATTGCCGCTCGGCGGGGCGATCAGGGGGCCGACCCTCGTCGCCAAGTCAAGCGGCGCGCCGACGCGCAGGCTCGTCACCGCGTCGGCAAGTCGCCGATGGAAGGACGGATCGTCGTAGACGGAGGCCTCCACGATGGCCAGACTCGCGGCGGAGCACTTCTGCCCGGCATGGCCGAACGCCGAACGCACCAGGTCCTTGATGGCTTGATCGATGTCGGCGGCGGCCGTGATGACGAGGGCGTTCTTGCCGCTCGTCTCGGCGCTCAGTCGCAGTGTCGGCTTCCAGTCAAGGAACATCGACGCGGTGTCGTAGCTGCCGGTCAGCATCACGAAGTCCACGTCGTCGTGGGTGATCAGGTGGCGGCCGACCTCGTTGTCGGGCGTGCACGCGAGCTGTACGAGGCCTGCGGGGACGCCCGCACGCAGCAGTTGATCGACCAGGAGCGCGGCGACCGCACGTGTCTCAGGCGCCGGCTTCATGATCACCGCGCTACCGGCAGCGAGCGCGCTCACCAAGCCGTTGGCCGGGATCGCGTACGGGAAGTTCCACGGTCCCGCCACGACGACGACGCGATACGGAGCCCAAGCAAACCCAGCCTCGACCCGCTCCTCGTGCGAATACGTGAGGTGCGCCACATACCGCGCGAAGTCGACGGCCTCGGATACTTCCGGATCCCCTTCCGCCACGGTCTTTCCTGCGGTGTGCGCCATCAGGGCGAGAGTGCGGCCCCGATCGGCCTGCATGACATCGCCGACTCGCTGCAGGACCTCGCGGCGCTGGCGCCACGACGTCGCCTGCCATTCCTTCTGCGCCGCATGTGCACGCGCAACGATCGCGTCGACGCCCTGCACTGTGTCGGTGAGCGGCGGCTCCGCTGGAGCGTAGGCGGCGAGCGCGTCGGCGATCCACGACCGGTTCACCGGTCGTGTGAAGTCGGTGTCGACGGCGTTGGCGAACGCCGCGTCAGCCGGAGTCGCAGTCGTCGCGATCGTTCGATCCTGGTTGCGGTGCGAACTGATGCTGACGTCGCGTCGCGCGGAGACTGAACGGCGGAACCGATCGGCCTCGCGGTGCCACGCCGGCGAGCCGGGCGTGATGTCGAACAGCGACTTCAGGAAGTTCTCCGGCGACGCGTTCTCGTCGAGTCGACGCGACAGGTAGGCGATCGATGCCTCGCGGTCCTTCCTCTCCACGATCGGCGCGTACAGCAGGACGTCGCCCGCCACGTCGAGCACGGCTCGCGACTGCGGCGGGGCCATGCCCTCGAGCATCTCCACGTCGATGCGGTCGCGCGCGCCGAGGTAGCGGCTGACCGTCAGCGCCCAGGCGATCTCGAACAGGTTGTGGCTCGCGACACCGACGCGTACGGCACCGGGATCGCCGATCCGCAGCGAGCGCTCCAGCATCCGCTTGTACGAGGCATCGACGTCGAGCTTGCTGAAGTACGGGGCCTGCGGCCAGTCGTGCAGGGCCGCCTCCACCTGCTCCATCGCGAGGTTGGCGCCCTTCACGAGGCGCAGCTTGATGCCGGCGCCGCCGGCGGCGTAACGCGCATTGGCCCACGCGCACAGCCGCTCCAACGCGTCGTGCGAGTCCGGGATGTATGCCTGCAGGACGATCCCGGCCGCGAGGTCGCGGAACTCCGGCTCGTCGAGGATGGCCATGAACGAGCGCACCGACAACTCCAGGTCGCGGTACTCCTCCATGTCGAGATTGACGAACGTGCCCGAGTCTCGGGCGGCGCGATAGATCTCCCGCAGCCGGCCCTCGATCCTGGCGATCGAGTCCTCGTCGGCGAGCACGTCGAGGTTCGCGCACAGGGCGGAGATCTTGACCGACACGTAGTCGACGTCGGGACGACGGATCCGCGCGACGACCTTGCGGCAGCGCTCGGTCGCCTCGTCGTCACCGAGGATCGATTCCCCGAGGACGTTAACGTTCAGGCGGAAGCCGTCGGCCTTGCGGCCGGTGACGTACTCGGCGAAGGCCGGGTCGTCCGCCGGCAGGATCACACCGGCGGTGTCGCGATCGATGCGCCAGTCGACGGCCCGCTCGGCAATCCGCGGGATGGCGGGCGCGGCGGTGCCGAGCGCCTTCATGCCGAACCTGTCGAACGGCCCCAGCGACGACGGCATCGAACCTGCCGCCAGGTCGCGGAGTCGCTTGGCCGACCGGCGCGGCTCACGGATGCGCAGCACCTGGTCGGTGAGGTCGAGGAGCAGGTCGCGGCCCGCCTCGTCGGACAGAAGGGCGTTGAGGCGGTCGGCTCGCGAGCGCTCGGCGCGCGTGGTGGCCGACTCGGCGATGGTGAGCATGCGAAGGGCCAGGGCCTCCGTCTCGGCGATGAGCACCTCATCGGAGGGCAGGTCGACGTCGAGGGCCGGCGGATGCGTGGTCGTCATGCGCCTAGTGCACCACCCCTGTCTTGTGCCACAGTCTGCTCGTGACTGTCCGATTGATACAAAAGCCAGTGTCGGCGTCGCCGGCCGGCAAGCCCGCGCTCCCCCCGTCGGCCAAGGCGTTCGCCGAGCTCGTCGACGGGCTGCCGCAGGTACTCGGCTGTCTGAAGTCGCCCACCGGGACCTACGTGTGGTCGAACACCGGCTTCGCCAACCGGCTCGGCATGTCACCAGACTCCGTGGTGGGCCGCACCGTCGAGGAGCTCTTCCCCGTGGAGTTCGCCCGCTCGTACGGACTGCAGGACGCCCGGGTGCTGGGCAGTGGCCAGCCCCTGCAGCATCACCTCGAGCTCATCGTGCGGGCCGACGGCAACATCGGCTGGTACGTCACGTCGAAGTCCCGCCTGCTGGACGAGGCCGGAAGCGCCTGGGGACTGGCCGTCCTGTCGATCGACCTCCAGTCCCAGTTGGACAGCGCGCACTCCGGACTGGCCGAGGTCATCGCGCGCGTGCGGGCCGACGTCGGGCGCCAGTGGCGGGTCGCGGAGCTCGCCGGCATCGCCGGGCTGTCGGCCAAGCAGCTCGAGCGCCTGTGCCGCCGCACGCTGGGCATCGGACCTCAGCGGCTGGTCCAACGACTGCGCCTGGAGTACGCCGTGCAACTGATCACCACGACCCGCGACTCCCTCGGGGAGATCTCCGCCGAGTGCGGCTTCTACGACCAGAGCTCGTTCACCAAGCAGTTCCGCTCGGTGCTGGGTCTCACGCCGGGGGCGTATCGCAAGGGTGCCTGAGGAACCGGATCCGGCAGGCCACCGGACCTCCCGCCAAATAGCATGAAGTGTCGCCGACCCCGGCGCCCCCACAGGGAGATTCCATGACCCGTTTCGTCGACGTGCCCGCGATGGCCGAACTGATCACGGACATCGGACTGCCGACGATGATGCGTCAGCTGGCCGACGCCGTGCAGGAGGATTTCTCGCGCTGGCCCGACTTCGAGAAGTCCGCCCGCCTCGCCAGCCACTCCGCCATCGGCGTCATCGAGCTCATGCCGATCTCCGACCAGAAGCGTTACTCCTTCAAGTACGTCAATGGGCATCCGGGCAACACTGCCGTCGGCCTGCCGACCGTCATGGCCTTCGGGGTCCTTGCCGAGGTCGAGACCGGCTACCCCGTCCTCCTGTCCGAGCTGACGCTGGCCACCGCACTGCGCACGTGCGCCACCTCCGTCATGGCCGCTCGCGCACTGGCCCGCCCCGACGCCCGCGTCATGGGACTGATCGGCAACGGCGCGCAGAGCGAGTTCCAGGCGCTGGCCTTCCACAGTGTGCTCGGCATCGAGGAGATCAGGGTCTTCGATATCGATTCGCATGCAACGCAGAAGATGATCGACAACCTCGCGGAGTTCGAGAGCCTGCACATCCTGAAGGCCGGATCCGTGGCCGAGGCCGTGCGCGGCGCCGACATCATCACCACGATCACGGCCGACAAGGCCTACGCGACGATCATCACCCCGGAGATGATCGAGCCTGGCATGCACATCAACGGCGTGGGCGGCGACTGCCCCGGCAAGACCGAACTGCACGCCGACGTCTTGCGTTCGGGAACGGTCTTCTGCGAGTACGAGCCGCAGAGCCGCATCGAGGGCGACATGCAGCAGCTGCCCGCCGACCACCCCGTCACCGAGTTGTGGCAGGTGCTCACTGGTCTGGCGCCGGGCCGGGAGTCCGACGAGCAGATCACGATCTTCGACTCCGTCGGCTTCGCCCTTGAGGACTACACCGCGCTGCGCTATGTCTACGAGCAGGCCATACTGCGCAACATCGGAGTCGACATCGAGCTCGTGCCGACGCCCGACGACCCGAAGGACCTCTTCAGCCACACCCGTGGCGGCAGGCAGCGGATGCCCGTCCGCAAGGCCAGTTAGCGCACGACCACTAATCAAGGAGCACGATGAATAAGGCACTTCTCGCCAAACTGAGCGTGTCGGAGCGAGCCCTGGTTGCCGAGACCGAGGTACCGGCTCTGGCCCGCCTGAACGAGGACGAGGTCGCGGCCCTGCACGAGCGGGTTCGACGCGCGCGCAACAAGTACGTGGGCCTGTACCGGCGCAGCGGGGCAGCCAAGGTGACCAAGAACGCGTCCCGCGGGGTCGCTGCCACCAAGAACGAGGCGGCGGCGATCAAGGCCGAGGCCTTCGAAGAGGCGCTCGGACGAGTCAGCACGCGGTTGGCCGCGGTCTCCAAGGCCAACGCGGCCGGGCTCAAGGCCGACCGGCTCGAGGCCGCTCGTGCCGCCAAGGCGGGCCAGCCCGCGAAGAAGTCGGCCGCCGCACCGGCTGGCAAGGGTCGTAGCTCCGCGACCACCCCGCGCGGTGACCGTGCGCTTCGCTCGCCCGCGCGCGAGAAGAATCGCGCCGCTACGCGCGCCGTCGGCGACCGGCGTCAGGCAAAGCGCGACAGCCGCTGAGATCAGTGCCCGAAGACGTCCGGGTCCGGCTCGGTGGCCTCGTGTCCGTCC
>Ga0194043_1001960_pt1 | contig 11489 bp, 9 predicted proteins | sample JunL4415m_MetaG_FD_161274 | JGI IMG/M metagenome (GOLD analysis project Ga0194043, IMG submission 161274) | Anoxic zone freshwater microbial communities from boreal shield lake in IISD Experimental Lakes Area, Ontario, Canada - Jun2016-L442-15m | ecosystem: Environmental > Aquatic > Freshwater >...
GAAGTAAACAAACAGTTATGTATTATCAAGCCTTGGGAAAAAGGTGTCACAAAATAAAAGCGCCGAGGAAGGGATTTGAACCCCTGCGAGGCGAAAGCCTCACCAGCTGCCATTGAACCACAAAAGGCACGCTCAAGGCTGGCGCCGTAGTCCACTTGGCTACCTCGGCCGCAAGTTCTTACGCTAGATCAGACGACTGCCTATTAAAAGCAAAATCAACTCGAACAAGTAAGTCTTAGCCTTTTAGCACAATTTCGATGTTGATATCTTTTGGGACTTGTATCCGCATTAGCTGCCGGAGGGCACGTTCGTCAGCATCAAGATCGATTAGTCGTTTGTGAACCCTCATTTCCCAGTGCTCCCACGTTGCCGTGCCTTCTCCATCAGGACTCTTTCGTGTGGCCACTCTGAGCCTTTTAGTAGGAAGCGGGACTGGACCAGAAAGGTTCACTCCCGTTCTTTCGGCGATGTTCTTGACCTGTTCACAAACGTGATCGAGCAATTCTGGGCTCGTTCCCGACAGCCTTATTCTTGCTTTTTGCATTAAACCTTGTTACTAGCGAGGGACGATATCGATACACATACCTGCTGCGATAGTCTGTCCCATATCTCGAATTGCAAAGCGTCCCAATTGCGGTATTTCTTTGACTTTCTCTATCACAAAGGGCTTTGTCGGCCGGACTTGAATAATGGCTGCGTCGCCTGTTTTTATGAAGTCTGGATTGGATTCTTTGACTTGTCCCGTTCTAGGGTCGAGCTTTGCCTTTATCTCAGTGAACGTGCACGCAACCTGCGCGGTGTGCGCGTGGAACACGGGCGTGTAGCCTGCAGTTATTGCACTCGGATGCTGCAAAACGACAATTTGGGCTGTAAATTCCTTTGCGACGCTCGGAGGGGTATCTTGATGTCCGGTAACATCGCCACGTTTAATATCCTTCTTGGCCACTCCGCGGACGTTGAAACCTACGTTATCCCCTGGTGCAGCCTCTGGAATCTCTTCGTGGTGCATTTCTATTGATTTGATTTCCCCTCGGACATCTGCGGGCTCGAATATTACTTTGTCTCCTTTTTTCATCTTTCCCGTTTCGACTCTTCCAACGGGCACAGTCCCGATGCCTGAGATAGTGTAAACGTCCTGTATGGGTAATCTAAGGGGTAGATTAACTGGTTTTTCAGGAACTTTGAACTTGTCGATCTCCTGCAAGAGCGTCTCGCCTTTGTACCACGACATGTTATCACTTAGTTTCGTAACGTTATCGCCTTTAAAAGCCGAAACGGGGACGTATTGAACGTCCTCTTCTCGATAGCCAACTGTTTTCAGCAGCTTTCCCACTTCATCTCTCACGTCATCAAACCGTTTTTGACTGAAATCTGAAGCGTCCATCTTGTTGATTGCTATGATCAGCTGGTTGATTCCAAGAGTCCGCGCAAGGAAGACGTGCTCTTTTGTTTGAGCCATAACGCCATCGGGCGCCGCAACCACCAAGATTGCGGCATCAGCTTGCGATGCTCCAGTAATCATGTTCTTTACGAAGTCGCGGTGACCCGGACAGTCGACGATTGTGAAATAGTAGCGTTCCGTATCAAATCTTTGGTGCGCAATGTCAATTGTGACTCCGCGCTCTCGTTCTTCCTTTAGTGAGTCCATTACCCACGCAAACTCAAAGGATCCTTTGCCCTTTGCCTCTGCCTCTTTCTTGTACGACTCAATTATATGCGCACCTACGTTGCCAGTTTCGAACAATAGCCTCCCGACTAATGTGCTCTTACCGTGGTCAACGTGACCTATCATGGCCAGATTCAAGTGGGGCTTTTCAGCCATTTTTGTTCTTTCCTCCTTTCAACCTATGAAGTCGTGTGGTTTTGGCAGCTCGGCCTTTAGACCTTTCCTCTGCCTTATTTGTTTTACTATCTCTGGTTGTAAGCTTTGCGCTAAAACCTCAAATCCGAGGAACTCAGTACTCCATATGGCGCGCCCTTCCGTTGCTGATCTCAAATCTCCGGCAAAACCAAACATCTCGGCAACTGGTGTTTTGCCGACTACGACGACGGTGTCGCCTTCGGAGTCCATGTCTAGTATTTGGCCGCGCCTTCCTTGTATCTGTTGCGTAGCGCTTCCCATCAGGGTTTGAGGTACACTTATAAACACCTTTTGCATAGGTTCAAGTACAGCGTCTTTGGCCATTAGAATGGCCGCAAATATCGCTGATCGAACTGCAGGTATGACTTGCGCGGGGCCTCTATGCACTGCATCTTCGTGCAGGGTGACATCGACCAGTCTGACTTTTATACCCTCACAGGGCTCTCGTGTTAGCGGCCCGGTCTTCATCGCTTCTCGGAATCCCTCGATGATGAGTTCCATGGTTTCGCGCAGATATTGAATCCCTTTCGTCATATCGAGGAGAAGATTTGATTCAAAGACGTCAGCGACCTTTCTCGCTTCGTCTTTTTCTAAGCCCCCTTCCATCAGCACCGCTCGCCGCTCTGTTTCCGGGGCATTCATGTTGATGGCGCCTTCTTTTAGCAACGTAACAACGTCGCTCGGCAAAGCCTCTATCTCGAAGTAGAAGCGGTTATGGCGGTTAGGGGACTTACCCTCGACGGGTCCTGCGTGGCCTTGGACAGTCTCTCTATACACAACGATGGGTTCTGATGTGGTGATTTGAACGTTCTTGTCTCTCTCTATTTTGTGGGCAATTATCTCAAGATGCAATTCGCCCATCCCGGAGATTAAATGTTCTCCCGTCTCCTCATTGATGGTCACGCGGAGTGTCGGATCCTCCTTCGAGACTTGTCGTAGCACTTCAACGAGCTTGGGCAGGTCCTTCATGTTCTTGGCTTCAACTGCCACTGTAACCACAGGCTCACTCGCGTGTTTGATGCTTTCAAAAGCAACGACGCCTTCTAGAGAAGAAACGGTCGAGCCGACTATAGCGTCGCGTAGCCCAGTGACGGCCGCGATGTTACCTGCGGGGATTCGTTCAACTTCGATCCGCTCTGCGCCCATAAATATGCCCACCTGTTGGATTCGATTCTTGTTTGGCATGCCCGAAACAGAGAGCTCTTGTCCGCGTTCGAGCGATCCCGAAAAAAGTCGTCCCGTGGCTACTTCGCCTGCGTGAGGATCGATGGATATGTCAGTGACCATCAGCTGTACCGGGCCGTGCTGGTCGCAGGTCAGCATCGCTTTGCCCTCCTGAGACTTTTTGTCTCCATGCCATATTACAGGAACGCGCCCCTCCTGTGCCTGCAGTGGATTCGGCAGGTGCGTGATAACCATGTTAAGCACAATTTTGTGAAGTGGGCTGCGCTCGGCAAGCTCTTTTTGCTTGTTGTTGGCACAGTATTCGTACACATCCTTGAACGTAATTTTCGTTTTTTCCATCTGAGGCACGCTCAAGGCCCAGTTATAGAGTGCAGATCCAAACGCGACAGAACCGTCGTCGACCTTGACCTTCCACCCTGCGTCGAATAGCTTTTCGTTCATTCCCCGTATCAGCTTATTTACGTGATTGATCAGATTGACGAATTTGCCCATCATCGCTTGCGGATCGAGTTTGAGCTCGTTGACGAGCCTGTCAACTTTGTTTATGAAGAGGATTGGTTTGACGTTTTCCTTAAGTGCTTGCCGCAACACTGTTTCCGTTTGAGGCATCGTCCCTTCAACGGCATCGACCACGACGACTGCACCGTCAACCGCTCGCATTGCGCGTGTGACGTCTCCCCCGAAGTCGACGTGTCCCGGTGTATCGATGAGGTTTATCAGGTACTCTTTCCCGAGAAACTCGTGGACCATAGACACGTTCGCTGCGTTGATTGTGATTCCTCTCGCTTGCTCTTCTTCGTCAAAGTCCATGAAAAGTTGCGTCCCTGCCAGCTCCTTTGAGATCATGCCTGCTCCTGCGAGCAGATTGTCGGAAAGTGTCGTCTTTCCGTGATCTATATGTGCCACAATCCCAATGTTGCGTATGTATTCAGGTCGATCCATGAGCGTTGTAACACGCTCGACCATCTTCTGCCTGCTTACCATGCGTTTAGTCCAGAATGATTATTTTATCTCGCTGCCTTAGCTACTCGCTCTTTTTCTTCCTTCTTGCTGATCGAAAAGCTCCGCACGTCATTTTTTGCGGCTGCTATGATCTCAGATGCGAGACTATCTTCTATCGTGCGCTTGCTTTTGAACGCGGCCTTCTGAGCGCCTTGCGCGATGTGCATTAGTGCTAAGTCGACCCGCCGCTGAGATGCGGTATCAACAGCTTTTGGAACGGAAATGCCGCCGTATTTCAACCGTACAGTTTCTTCTCGAGGTCCGGCGTTTTCAATAGCTTGAATGAGCAACTTCACAGGATTTTCACCCGTGCGTTTGTTGATAGTGTCAAACGCCTTTCGTATGGTTCCATACGCTTTGATTTTCTTGCCTGTGTTGCCCTCTCCGCGCATGAGTTTGTTGGTCAAACGCTCGACGATAGATAAATTTGACTTGTTGAACTGTTGATGGGCGTGTCTTCCGCCGGTAAGGATATCTGGTGATTCGAAGTGCACGTAGCGCTTGATTCCTGGGTCTTCAACTTGGATGTTGGTGGTCTCCCATTTGCCGAAAACCAAGCTGTTTTGTTCTGTTTGCATGGCTCTACCGTACTGGTTTCTCTTTTCTGCCACGGACCATCTCTTCAAGAGAAACATTGTTTACTTTTATGACTTTAAATCGTACGCCCGGAATATCTCCCATTGAACCGCCCATTCGGCCTCCAATCCCTTCCACAGTTACTTCGTCGTGCTCGTCAATGAAATTTGTCGCGGCTACCCCGGGACAGAAGGCGGTTACCTGTCGGCCGTTTTTGATAAGCTGGATTCGCACGCACTTACGTATTGCGGAATTTGGTTGCTTCGCTTCAACTCCCACTTTTTCAAGAACTATTCCTCGTGCTTGCGGCGCTCCTTCCAACGGATCTGCTTTTTCGTCCAGATGGAGTTCACGACGACTAAAATTCTTGTCGCTCCATCGAAGCGCTTTGCGGTCTTTTTTTAGTTTGCGTGCTGAATAGATACCTATTCCCATGAAGACTCCTCGTTTTCGGCTCACTGAATAATGACATCGTCCAGCCCATAGTGCCTTTGAGCAAGCACTTTGGCTTTGTGAATGTTTCTTCCGTTTTTTCCAATCGCAATTCCTCGATCCTTGGGCATCACTTCGACGTAGGCGAGCTTCTTGTTCTCTTTTGAAACGACGTGAACCTTCTTTACAGAAACGGGTTGAAGCGCGTTTACGATGAATTCGTCAACTTCGCCGGAGAACTCGACAATCTCGATGTGCTTGCCGATTGATTTCTTGACTCGGTTAATATTGTTGCCATTCTTGCCAATCGCAAGGCCCATATCCCCGTTTTTAACGACGAATATCACGCGATCGTTGTCCTCATCGATATAACAATCACGGGCGATTGCTCGAGTTAAACTCTCAAATAAGGCTATATAGCGTATCCCTTCTGTTGTGAGCTTAACTTCTGTCATCACTTATCTCCTTTTCCCTGATCGACATAATATCTGAAGGCCCCGCATCTATGACTGAAAGGGCAGAAATGGTAAATGGTTTACCACAAATTGAGCCTAGTTCGACGCTATTCATCTCGAGGTTGACCATTGGAACACTCTTCGATATGATCCTTTCGCGAAACCTCTGTGGACAGTTGGAGGCTAGCACGACCAATTGGGTGTCGCCTCGCTGAATCGATTTGAGTGTATTTTTCGCTCCGATAGAGACCTTTCCGTCTCTAATTGCAGTTCTTAACGATTTAGCAATGTCTAGCTCCATGTTTAGCCTCAGGATCTACTCTCTGCCTGTTTTAGCGATAAGCCGCACGTCGCCAGTTCCAAGAAGGATGGGTTGACCCACAATTACGTTCTCGGTGACTCCTCGAAGCTCATCTATTTCCCCACGTATAGCAGCATCGAGTAAGTGATTCACGGTGACTTCAAAAGCAGCTCGAGACAGCACGCTCGTTTTTTCTCCTGCTATACCATGCCGCCCAATCTGCTTTACCTCGCCGTCAAGCGTCATCATATCCGCTACAAGCATTATGTGTCTTACGTCAACCGTCAGTCCTTGCTCGCGCAACGTGTCCATTGCTTCTTCGATGATGGAGTTCCTTGCTGCTTCTATGCCAAAAACATCAGCCATCTCATTGATGTTATTGGTCTTCGTCCGGGTGGCGTCAATCTGCTCGAGCGCCATTACCTTTTTTAGAGATGAACCCTCTGAATAAAGGACATATTCTTCGTGCTCTTTACGTACGACAACTCGTTTTATGTCTTCGATGCCCTTGATGACCATTACCTTGACTTTTTCCACGATCTGAAGCAACGCCCGGTAACGCTTTGCTGAGGGGGTCAGCACAATGTTAGACCCGTCAACTCGAACCTCGACGTCCGGAAGCGTCTCAAGTTTAGTCACGACGGCGTTAAGATCAACGTTTCGTTGCTTCAAAGCCCGGTCATCGAATTCCAGATAGATTTGCATCTCGTCAGTGTCAGTAAGGATGTCTGCGATATCACTCACGTGCGTCGCTTCAATTTCCCAGGCAAGCTGCAAGGCTTTATCGCGGTCAGTCGCTCTCTCCGCATCGAGATATATCGTCATCATGGGTGTATCAGGCACTTTTCGGGCATCGACTATTTCTATGAGCCTCGGAAGTCCTAGTGTGACATTAATATCAGCGACTCCTGCGTAGTGAAAAGTCCTCATCGTCATTTGCGTTCCAGGCTCTCCGATCGACTGAGCAGCGATCGTTCCAACGGCTTCGCACGGTTCTACTGTTGATCGCTCGTAGACCTTTTTAGTCGTTTCTAGGATCTCATTTGTTTCATCCTCGGACAGTTGCAGACTGCTTAACTCTGCAAAAAGATCATTTTTTATGTTCAAAGGTAATTTGAGGGCATTTATGGTCTCTTGAAGATCCATCGAACTCACCTATTTTCGCGTTTTTCAATTACGCGCTGCGCGATTTTGTGGACGTTTACGGATTTGCCATACTCGCTCTTAGTGGGGTCAATTCCGTCTTCACCGTACACGAACTGTACTACTTTTTCCCCAGATCGGACAGTTCCGTCATATTCTACTTCTAAGTCCTGCAGCGCGTTTATCAGTCTTCTTTGGAGATATCCAGACTGAGACGTTCTAACGGCGGTGTCGACGAGCCCTTCTCTCCCTCCTATAGCGTGAAAGAAGAATTCTGTCGGTGTAAGGCCCTTCTTATAGCTTGATCTCACGAATCCGCGCGCATCAGCTCCAAGCTCACCTTTTCGAAAGTGAGGGAGCGTCCTGTCATAGTATCCTCTTCTGATGCGCTCACCTCTTACCGACTGTTGTCCAACGCAGCCGGCCATCTGCGTAAGGTTCAACATTGACCCACGCGCCCCCGAAACAGCCATTACGACAGCAGAATTGTCAAGCGCGAGCTCGCCGGCAAATCCGAGGTTCTTCCCTGCAATTTCTCCTGCTTTGTCCCTTGCTCTTCCTAGTTCTTGCATTATTTTCATTTCTAGGGTTTCGTTAAGCGTCCGACCAGGCATAGATTCAAGCTCACCTACTTCATAAGCATTTATGAGTGCCCCGACGCGCTCTTCCGCTTTTTCTAAGATCTCCTCAATTTCTAATTGTGCTTGCGGCGAAACGTCTTCGTCGTCAATTCCGAAGCTAAAGCCGAACTTCATTATGCTTCGTATTGCAAGTTTAGTCGCGTTATCTAGAAATCGCGAAGCTTCTTGAAAGCCGGTGTCGGTGTATTCCCTGATTATCCCGTCAAGTATTGCGCCGCTGAAGGCTCCAATTGATTTTTCGTCAATTATGCCGCAAATCAAGTTGCCCGCTTCGATCTTGACGTATGCGTCTATCTCGCAACCAGTTTTGAGGCACTCCCCGTGCATAACGCACTTCTTGGCTTTTAGCGTCAGATTCAACCGCTCTGGGAGTATTTGACTGAACACCTGCTTGCCGGTATAATAGCTTACACCGCCTTCTACAATTGCAGGTTCAGAGAGCGGTTTTTCGACATCGCACTTCTTGAGAAGCTCATAGAATTCGCCTTTCGTAAATTTAGTGCCTTTTTGAGTAAGCAGAAAGAGCCCTGAGATGTGGTCGTGTATCCCACCTATAATCGGACCGCCGAACCTTGGGGATAGGATGTTTTCTTCCACTAGCATGAGGATACGTGCTTCGGCGCGCGCTTCTTCGGTTTGCGGCACGTGCAGGTTCATTTCATCACCGTCGAAATCGGCGTTGTAGGGTGGGCAGACCGCAGGGTTTAGTCGAAAAGTCTTGAACGGCATCACCTTGATCCGGTGAGCCATGATGCTCATTCGATGTAATGACGGCTGTCGGTTAAAAAGGACAATATCCCCGTCTTTCAGTTGTCTTTCGACGACCCACCCATTTTCAACTGTCTCAGCAATCTCAGCCCCGCTCTTTTCGGTGATCTTCACGCGTCTACCGTCAGGTCGCTTGATGTAATTTGCCCCTGGGTGGTTGAGCGGGCCGCGCTTGATGTACTCCTGTAATTCTCCGATATTCCGCGGCGTTACGATAATAGGCACCGTCATCTCGCGGGCTATGGTTTCAGGAACTCCCACTTCATTCACGCTTAAGTTTGGATCAGGTGAAATAACGGTTCGTGCTGAGAAGTTCACCCTTTTGCCTGAAAGGCTCCCCCTGAACCGTCCATCTTTGCCTTTGAGTCTTTGCGAGAGTGTTTTCAAAGGCCTCCCGCTGCGATGTCGCGCAGGTGGAACACCCGAGACTTCGTTGTCGAGGAAGGTTGTGACATGGTACTGTAAGAGTTCCCACAGGTCTTCTATGATAAGCTGCGGTGCTCCTGCCTCACGGTTCTCTTGAAATCTCTGGTTTATTCTAATAATGTCTACGAGCTTATGGGTAAGGTCATCTTCAGATCTTTGCCCATTCTCAAGCGTAATCGAAGGTCGCGTTGTTACGGGCGGTACAGGTAAGACCGTCAGTATCATCCATTCGGGACGAACGTTCGTAGCGTCGAGGCCGAGCAGCTCATTGTCACCGTCTGGTATCCGTTCAAATCTGTCACGGATGTCTGCCGGCATCAACTTATGACTATCTTCAACGTAGCGGGTCGGCTTTTCGTACTTAATTTCCTTCTGCTGTTCTGCGCAGTAGGGGCAGGTGATTGATTTTCGTGCGTCTTTGATGACGTTTTTCACTATCTCGTCGGTCGAGTAATTTTTGTCCTTCAGCTCATGCATCTTGAGAAGGAACTCCTGCTTCTGAATCTCGTCGAGCAAGAGGTGTCCGCATCGCCGACACGTTGCTCTAAGAATCTTCCTTATGATTTTTGCAAATCCCACGTGAATTACGGGAGCTGCAAGTTCGATATGACCGAAGTGGCCTGGACATTCGCCGGCACGCTGAGCGCAGGTCTTGCATCTAAGACCCGGATCTATAACTCCGAGCCGTGGATCCATGAGACCCATTTCAATTGGGAAACCATCGTCATCGTAAGTGTCAGCAGTAATAACTTTGGTTACGCTCATCTTCCGATATTCTTTAGGTGAAAGTAACCCAAATTTGATTTTTCCGATTCGCTTAGGGCTGCTCATAAAGACCTCCCGACTAAACAGCGTCTTCCAGTTCGATGCGCGGAGCTATGCCAAGCGCTTTCATTTCATCCAGCAGTAACTTGAAGGCGTAGCTCATTTCAACCTTGTAGATGTCAGTATCTGCGCCGCAATTTGGGCAATAGACCACGTTACGACGTTTGTCAAATGTGGCGATCATCCCGCACGCTGTACAGACGTACTCCTCAACTTTGTCTGATTCGTCTACAAGTCGCTCTTTAAGCGCCAAAGCTGCGCCATGGCCGATCATCACGTCACGTTCCATCTCGCCGAACCGCAATCCTCCTTCGCGCGCTCGGCCTTCTGTGGGCTGGTGCGTTAGTACCTGGACGGGTCCGCGTGACCGTGCGTGCAGTTTCTCGGACACCATGTGATGCAGCTTCTGATACAGGATCAATCCGATAAACATATCAGCAGCCAACCTCTCGCCTGTGACCCCGTCATATAAAACTTCCTTTCCAGTGTGTGAAAATCCGTTTCTTCTTAAAGCCTCTCTAAGTGTGACTTCAGGCTCACCGGAAAACGCGGTGCCGTCAATGCGCCTTCCTTCGAGACTTCCGACTTTCCCTCCTATCATTTCCAAAACGTGGCCGACCGTCATTCTCGATGGGATCGCGTGAGGATTGATGATAAGGTCAGGTACGATCCCCTCTTCGGAAAATGGCATGTCTTCCTGTGGGACGACGAGCCCGATTACACCCTTTTGTCCGTGTCTCGAAGCAAACTTGTCCCCTAATTCTGGTATTCTTTGATCTCTCGTTCTAGCTTTAACTAGTCTCGACCCGTTCTCGCCTTCTGTGATGATGACTGCGTCTACCACGCCACTCTCGTTTGAACGCATCGTAACCGACGTTTCGCGCCTTTTTTGGGTGCTTATGCCTCCAAGCTCGGTGGGCTCTTCAAGGAATCTTGGCGGGCTGGTCTTTCCTACCAGCACATCGTTTGGTTGTACTTCGGCTTCTGGATTGACGAATCCATCTTCATCCAAGTTTGCATACACTTCAGGGCCCCGCGCGCCGCGAACTTCTGCATCGGGTATTTCAAATTTGTCCTCTTGTCCTCCAGGATACCGGCGTTCTTCCGCTTCGTAAGTACGGAAAAAGTGGCTTCTGCCGAGTCCTCGCTCGATCGAGCTCTTGTTAATTATGAGCGCGTCTTCGATGTTGTAGCCCTCAAAGGATTGGACAGCGACTACGAAGTTCTGTCCTGAAAGCCTGTCGTCAAAGCCCACCGCCTCCATTGCGTTTGTTTTCACGATGCCAAGTTGTGGATAATGCAGATAATGTGATCGGGTGTCTGGTCTCAGCTTCCAGTTCGCGCACGAGGCGCCTAACGACTGCTTAATCATGCCGGCGCCCATAGTATTACGAGGCGATGCATTGTGCTCAGGGTAGGGAACCAGTCCTGTGGCGATCCCCAATATAAGTGATGGATCGATCTCGAGGTGAGTGTGTTCGCTGGTGAGGTCCTCCGGAGTTACAGCAACGTAGATGTTCTCCTCCTCCTCAGCATCGATGTATTCAATCAAGCCGTTTTCTATCAGATCGTCGAACGACAGCTCTCCGCGCTCAAGCTCTCGGATGTGGTTTTCAGTAATTAATGGCGCCCCTACATCGACGATTATGAGTGGTCTTCGAGCTCTCCCAGAATCCGTGTTAATATTGATCTCATTCGTATCTTCATGAAACGCTATGTTTATCAGGTGCGGAAGCTCTCCGCGCCTTCTTTTTTTTCGAAACTGGTCAACAAATAGTCTTGGATCGCTATGCGTTCCCTTCAAGGCGCCATCAACGTAAATCCGAGCTTCAGTCATTTGTTTCCACCTCTGACCCGAGTTCGTGTCCGATGGG
>Ga0194043_1001962_pt1 | contig 11485 bp, 12 predicted proteins | sample JunL4415m_MetaG_FD_161274 | JGI IMG/M metagenome (GOLD analysis project Ga0194043, IMG submission 161274) | Anoxic zone freshwater microbial communities from boreal shield lake in IISD Experimental Lakes Area, Ontario, Canada - Jun2016-L442-15m | ecosystem: Environmental > Aquatic > Freshwater >...
CCCTTATACCACGTGTCACCAGCAAAGGTGGCGTAGTAGGTACGTTGTCCTGCGGAGCCAAAGCTCTGAGTGAGGGTGACCTTGCCGCTGCTGTCCGTGTTTATCGTCTTGTCGGCGTAGCGGACGCCATTTAAGTAGTGGTAAATGGTGACGGATTTGCCAGAAAGAGGGGTGGTGCCGTTCTTGAGGGTGGCGGTGAAGGTGACAGGTTGGTTGACGGCTGGAGTGGGATCGTTAACGATTCACTTTCACCTCCCTTCCGCCACATCCCTTATCCCCCTTTCCCCCATACCATTTTTCATGGACCCGATCATTGAGCAGATACGGCAGGAGCTGGAAGCACTGGCTGATCCTGAAATTCAGAAGAGCTCTAAGAGATTCTTCAAGGAAGAGATTCGGTGTTACGGCTTGAAGACCGCTACTGTGATTGCAATGGCAAAGAGATACTGGAAGGATGTTAATAACCGCCCAAAGCCGGAGATCTTTGCCCTCTGCGAGGAACTCTACCAGTCGGGATACATGGCGGAATCTTTCATCGTTTCTCAATGGGCTCATGCCCTTTCGGGGCGGTATGAGCGCGAGGATCTCGCCGTCTTCCAGCGCTGGATCGAAACGTACATCACCAACTGGGCGTCGTGCGATGGGTTCTGCAATCATGCAGTGGGTGACTTCATCGAGCAATACCCAGAATATACCGATGAGCTGAAACGCTGGACTCAGTCGAAAAACCGGTGGATGCGCCGGGCATCAGCCGTTTCTCTCATTGTCCCTGCAAAACACGGGAGGTTCTTAAAAGAGTCCATTGAAATTGCCGACCTGCTGCTAACCGATACAGACGATATGGTGCAGAAAGGGTACGGATGGTTACTGAAGGAGGCAAGCCGAAAGCACACTGACGAGGTCTTTGCCTATGTTATGAAAAACAAGAGGCAGATGCCCCGGACGGCTCTGCGGTACGCGATTGAACTGATGCCAAAGGAACTGAAGGCAGAAGCCATGAAGAAGAACTGGTAATTTCAGTTTTTTCCCCCACAGAACATAATTTATGGGAACTTCTTTGAGCTGGAATGGGTAATTATCTGAATAAGTCAACGGAACGTTAGTTAAAGCCGTCCATTGGCCTTTATCTCCTAATATTCTGGGCAGAATTCTAAAGCCAGTTTTTTCCGCACGTGAGGTCGTGGCATGAATAATAATTGAGACACTGGCCAAAAGAGACACTTACAATTAGGAGGATTATCATAGGACGTGCTGAGCATAAATAGGCAAAGATGAATCAGAACAGCATAGGGAGAATTGGGCACATGGTAGAGAAAGTGGTAATTATAGGAGGAGGCGCTGCTGGAATTAATGTTTTAGAGCTTTTGCTCAGAGGATGCAAAGATCCCGGGAAGATGGAGATAACGCTGCTCAAGAAGGAGGACGAAGGCTTCTTTTCCATGTGCGGTTTGCCTTTTGCATTGCAGGGTATGTATAGCACAATCTCGCTCAACTTATTTGAACCAGATTCTTATAGAGATACGGGAATCGACTTTAAGACTTCGGTTGAAGTCACTGGCATCGATCTTAAAGAAAATCATGTGCTTCTTAGCTCTGGCGAGCGGATATCTTATGATTTTTTGGTGGTAGCCACGGGAAGTTTGCCCTTCATCCCACCAATTAAGGGGGCAAATATAGAAGGCGTCTATACAATTGGCAGTAGCACGGATGGCAAACTCCTAGAGAAGGCCATAAATGAAGAAGAATTGGAAAACGCCCTAATCATTGGTGGCGGCTGGATCGGGCTGCAAACTGCGGTTGCTTTTTCGAAAAAGGGGATTACCACTAGAGTCGCAGAGAAGCTCCCCCACCTTCTCCCCTCCCTTCTTGACAGAGACATGGCATCAATTATTAGAAAATATCTGGATAACGACTTAATATTTCTCTTGGGAACGACTGTCGATGCTATAAAAGGAATGCAGCATATAGAGTCGGTGAAGGCAGGCGTAGATGAATTTCCTGCAGACATTGTCCTTATATCTGCTGGGATGCTTCCCAACGTTGATATATCCAGGAAAGCAGGTATATAAATAGGAGAGAGCGGCGGAATTGTTACCGATCTGTCGCTCAGAGTCAAAAAAGGAAGCTCCCATTTGGAAAATGTATATGCGCTTGGCGATTGTGTTGAAGTGATAGATGCAGTGACATATCGCCCCCGCCTCAGCTTGCTGGCATCAACAGCGCTGATCCAGGCCAGAGTGGTAGCCTATAACATACTGGGCGAACCTTCATGCTACGAACCCTGTTTGAGTCCATCGGTGGCCAATATATTGGGCCTGCAGGTGGGATCGGTAGGAGCGACAAGTGAGATAGCAGGTAAATACGGGATACCAATCAAAGTTGGCAAGTCTGTAAAACAAACGAAGGCCAGGTTCTTTCCGGGTGGAAAGGCTATTACGGCTAAACTAATCTTCGAAGCATCTAGTGACAAGCTAATAGGGGCGCAGATAATCTCTCAGGAATCCGTGGCGGAACGCATAAATGAGCTTACCCTTGGAATTAAGGCTGGGGGTACTGTCAAAGACATTTGGATGAGAGAGCGATGCTTTGATCCATCGCTTACCATGGTGGAAGATGTCATAGTTGATGCGGCAATTAATGCTGTACAAAGCTGACTTTAGAAGGCGCATTGGCTTTTCTCGTTGTGATTTCTCCTCTAATAAATACCTCAGACAGGAAAGATCCACCTCCGCACAAGTCGCAGTGTAACCAAACTGAAAATATCTAATTATGGTATTGTGGTGCCAGTTTCATGGTCTTAAAAAATGGCATATCGTGAGAATACATGATTTTAGCATCATATTTTTTCTGCAGATTTCTTATTTTCTCGATGGAATTGACAAATGAAATGTTGTCATATACTATGCCCGATATTTTTACAGGAGGGCCATAGTTTTTTTCAGTATAAACAGCATCCATAGGAAAAATAAGCGTTCCTTCATTCGCAAGATGCACCATTAATCCCAAAATACCGGGAGTATGACCTAGCAATGTAATAATCTTGGTATTTTTCGCTAACCAAAAATCATTGTCCACTAAACGAAGTTTATTTCCTGGGATCTCAAGATCAGCTTTTACATAAGCTCCGTGATCGTTTGGGTCCTCGCTGGAATTTATTAAAGATTTTCCATAATCATAATCTTTCTTGTGGACATAAATATCTGCATGTCTGAATAAATGTGTATTTCCTGCATGATCTAGATGCATGTGAGATAAAATTACTGTTTTTATTTCTTCAGGAGTGGTACCGGTTAACTCGAGCTGTTTTAACAAAAGCTGATTATCATTATGATAATATGGAAAAATTGATTTTAGGCCTGATGGCCAGTATCCTGTCATTGCTCCCGGATGGCAGCCGGTATCGTATAAAATCTTACCTTCAGCGTGATCTATAAGAACAGCATATACAGGTATTTTGATCCATTTTATACGTGGAGTCTTATTTTCAACCGTACCGGTAACAGACAATGCCGCTATCAAGTTTGCATCACACTCAAGCCAGCCATTATCCAGAATATACAGCTTCAAATTAAATCATCTAACGTCTTTTTTTTTAAATGATTGAATAACTCTACTCAATACTATTGAACAAAGAAGTTCTTTTGCTTTAGGTTGGATGGATTAAAAGTGTACGCTCGACGATGAATCAATAATTTGTCGACAGAATAGCGCGCGCGCTCAACATAAGAACAATCGATATATAAAGCTTGAAAGTTGATAGTTTGATAGCAGAGGTAATACTATTTTGAAGTATCTAGTACTCTATACGGATAATGATGGTGAGTCTCATTTTAAAGATGTTGAGGTTGAATTTGAACATGTTAATTTTGCACCTCCTGCACCACCAGTAGGCCTTTCAAGCTTCATACCCGCCAGTCAGCTTGTTTTTTTCAAAACACCTTCTGGCTGGTATGGTGACTGGCATCCAGCACCTAAACGGCAATTCTTTTGCTGCATATCCGGCGAATTTGAACTCACGGCAAGCGATGGCCAAATACGCAGTATCCGTTCAGGCGAAGTTCTCCTCCTTGAAGATACCGCAGGCAAAGGCCACAAAAGCAGAGTTATTAGTAAAAAAGATTTTATAGCAACTGTCATTCAACTGGCATAAATGATAGAGAAGTGCTTTATTGATTAGCGCGCCCACATATTCTTATGCTACGTTTCTAAACAGCCCAATTTGGCTTAAGTAGGCATTTTTCCGTTTTTTAATCGCCTTCTCATCTGATACAGGCCGTAGGCATTGGTAACACACGCGTGCCGTCGTAGATAACGTGGCTCCACAATTAGTGCAAATAGAAAAGTCGTTTGACATCTACATTTAGGCAAGAAGCGAAAGTTGGCTTAGCTATTCCTATTCTCCTCGAGCCGATGACCGCCGGTTGCGTGGATTAAGCAGCATCAATGAAATGATAAGCGTCGATACTCCGAATACGGAGGCTTTAAAAACCGACGCTAGCCACTCACTCTGTTCGACAGACTTAGCAATCGACGAAAGCCACGCGCGAGGTCCGGTTGACCGCAACCACGAGTCAAAAGCCGCTGGTTTTATGTAATTAATGTGCTATCCCTTCTGAAATGAGGCCTGTATTTCGGCTTGCGTAATCCGCCTCGGCCCATATCCTCCTGCTGGTTCTAACTCACTCCAACAAAGCATGAAATATGTCCCTCCGGGGTGGATAGTGGTCGCCGGGTTGTCGACAAAGCGGGGGCGTTCTTCATCGCTCAAAACGTGGAACAGGCCTGAATCGATGACCGTGTCGAACGTTCTCCCTAACGTATGCAGCTCTAATACATTTAGTACGAGAAATGTGACCGTTTGATGGCGCTGAGCGGCTTTGTCACGTGCCTTCTGGATCGAAGCAGGCGCAAGGTCAACTCCCCATACATCGTGACCCTGGGCAGCGAGATACAGGGCGTTTTCACCGGTACCACATCCCACGTCAAGTACTGATCCTAAAATTTCGCCTGCCTGTTCTAACTGCATGAACTCCGTTTGGGGACGCCCGGTCTCCCAAGGCGGTCTGCCGTCGCTCGCTGTGTTGAAGAAAACCACGCATGTTACTGTGTCCCTCGCGACAAAAAAGTATTTGTTTCTCATTACTCCGGAGTGTGTTTGGCCTCTAGATCTCTAAGAGCATTGCCTTGTAGATGCCAGATGTCAAATGGCAAAAGTGTGACAAAAGCATGACAAAACCGTGCCACTTAATAAATCAGACTGACGACCCATGATTTAAAAAACTGAAAGAAAATTTTATGGCATAAAACCCATCCATATGAACAAGCACGGAGTATTCTACCAAGTAAGCCGCAATATGGCGTTTGTTTCTTCCTCGTTTCAACAAATAAAAACACTATGCCGAACAATGTATTTTGAACATTGACTATATAGCTTTCAAGCTTTTGCAAGCCCTTAGTTTGACCATTAGAGTGGAAGCTAACGATTATGCAAATAAAATATCAAGCGATTGGGATCTGCGGGCTTTCTTGCAGATTGTGTCCTATGTACAATACTCAGGCACCAAGTCGATGTCTGGGGTGCAAGAGCACAAGCAGAATAGCTGTTGGCTGTCCGTTTATCACGTGTGCTGTAAAGAAAAAAGGGGATAGTTGTTGTTATTTAACTAGCCTCGCTAATCGATGCTTAGTCGCGAACGGCCAATCACAACGCTTAAGTTCCCAGTACGGACCTCATCCACCATTAGGTTAGCCGCTGAACACTGCCCAGACTTTTTTGCACACCCTAAAGGGGGGAGGACGAGATCGTGTTTAATGCTCGATCGCAGCAGCAAAGTAGATATTTTTCCCGGAGGCTTTCAGGGGAATCCCATACACCATACTGCATCCTTTGAACATCCCGAGTTTCATTGCGGCAACGCCGGCGGAATACATGACACGGTTATCCACATTATGGATGCTCGCCGTTTTCACCGCTGACCCTACAGCAATGCCAAGGTCAGTAACCTTGAACACGCAGTTCGGACCTTTGTAATCCGTTTTATTGGCCTTTGCCGCTGCACTGGCTATTTCCATATCCTTGCAGCTTACGTATCCGCATCCACCACAGTTCAGTCCAAGTGGCCTCCCCCCGCTTACTCCGATGAGGAACGTTGCATCACTGACTTTGACCTGCTCACCGTTGATCCGAAAAAAGTCCATGTCGGTTTCGGCAGCGATTTGGATCATCTTCTCGGCGATCTTCTCCTGGTCTTTGCCCGTGACGATCTCAATAGTGATTGAATCGAGTCCTACGGCTTTCGGTGCGGTCCGTGCTGCCAGCGCCATAAGTCCGGCAACGGTTTTTACTGCTTCTGTTTCTGCAGACATACCGGATTATTAGTATTACACAAGAAAAGTATTACGCCACCTGAAACCTTTTTTTAGCCGCTAATTCTGTCAAAATCGCTCTTGATGCTCCTAGCAGCCAGCATTCCCGTAGAAAATGTCGCTTGCAGATTATAGCCCCCCGTATCCCCGTCCACATCCAAAACCTCGCCCACCAGATATAGTCCTTTGACCAGTCTAGACTGCATGGTTTTGGGATCGACCTCGGCGGTTTCCACACCACCTCTGGTGCACATGGCCAGGTTAAAGCCACAAACATCGGATACGACCAGAGGTAGACCTGTCAGATTATCAATCAATCGATTTCGCATCTTTCGGGTCAATTGAGCCGTTTGCAGGTCTGAGGCAATCCCTGAGATCTCCAGCAATCTCTTTGTCAAACGGGGAGAGAGTGGCACACCAGCAGGCACAAGGTTAGGCAGACTTGCCAGCACAGACCGTAAGCTCCTTCCACCATCACGCCGTGCCCGTTCCACGAGCCATTCCTCCAGTGCCTCTCGTCTGTCCTCCGGCACAAAAGAGAGCTTAATTACGTCTTCTGCTCTGATATATCTGGATAAGTCAAAAATTCCTGGGCCCGAGAGTCCATTATGAGTGAATAGAATATCGCCCCGATGTTCTTTGATTTTTGCATGGCGATAGAGCGAGATCTTCATATCCGAAAACGAGAGACCAGCCAGCTCACAGAAAGGATATTCCTTTATGAAAATTGGGGTTAGAGCCGGACCGATCTCAGATGCGCTGTGGCCAAGGATGCTGGCAAACCTGTAGCCGTCTCCGCTCGATCCCGTGGCTGGATAGGAGCATCCCCCTGTGGCTATCACCAACAGCTTGGAGCGATAGCTGCCACCAACACAGCCCACAAAAAAACTATTCTCCCTCTTGGTTATGGACTTGACAGCCTGGCTGCACTTGATGACTACCCCCAATTCCTGGCATTGCAGGGTCAAGATATCCAGCACATCTCTTGCCTGCATAGTATCCGGGAATATCTTACCTCTCCTTTCTTGGACCATGCCCAGCCCCAGGTCTTCGAAGAAGGAAATGAGATCGCGGTTCGTGAAGCCGAAAAGAGCAGGGCGCAGGAACCTGCCATGATTTCCATAGTGGTCAAGAAAGTCCTGAATATCTCCATCGTGAGTTATATTGCAGCGGCCAAAACCTGATATCAGGAGCTTATGCCCTGGGGAACTCTTTCTTTCTATAATCAATATCTTTTTACCATTCTGCATGGAGTTTATGGCGCAAAAAAGCCCGGAAGGCCCGGCCCCGACAATAATCAGATCGTAGTCTTCGGGTCCAGGCAAAAGCTCATCCCTCTCGCTGGTTTCACGTACATCATCCGGCTTAGCTCGGATTTTTTTATGAAATTTTGTCAAAGGAACCACTCTACATCTATTATTGCCAAACTGATCGGTAAAAAGCTTTAGGAGTCGCTTATGTAGCTTTGTTAGTGTACGGAAATATCAGATATGAGGTGCAATATGCTAAAGATTGCCCCTTATCTTGGAACCACGCGGATGACCCTCAACCTCTATCGGAAAGATGTTTCCCCCAAGACTGGTCCAGATTCTAAGCCAAGGTAAAAACGCGCCACGCCGCGTTCAGTGATCCGCAAGGGACTTTATTATCTATAGGAGACTGGATATGGTGTATTTTTTTAAGGAACTGTGAGAAGTCCTTCAGTCTCCATCCCGTGTTATTCAGAGGCAATACTAGCGTGATTCAAAAGAGATATTTAAGGGCGAAAAAAGGGGTATGCAGAAACGGAGCCTCTCCTTAACGCTTTGACATTGCCTATTCCAACTCAAAGAAAAGTCGCAAGGCATGATCGCGGCAGGACTATCTGTCATAGGAATTGTTAAGAGTGATATAAACATCGAGGGCATAGAAGGTTAAAAATGGCATGCTGCCGTCCAAGTCAAACACAGATAGCGCGTGATGGCGTTAAGGGAATAATCATATCGACAATAGAGGTTAACGGCGCGCTCGAAACCGTGCTTATTGATAAAAATACGATTTACTTCGTCGCTAAGTATAATACGCATCTTTTTTAGAGTTGTAGTCCGATAAAGAGCGGCGGTCCTCAAAAAGCATTTTTCAATTCGTGAACGTACCCCCGCGCCCTAACTACTTCTAAAACGAAGCTTTAGATAGATCAGAATCAGTACATGCCCGTTCTATCCTTCCCAGGTGGGCCCTCCGGTGTTTCCACCTCAACATAGAAGTACTCTTTATTAATAGCATACGAGTTCAAGAATTTACGCGCCTCTTCTTTGCTTGGAGGGACCTCATAAGTACCAACAAATCTAGATCCTTCTATTTGCTTTGTGTACTTTTTCTTAAGTTTCACTTTTGATTTATCTATAGTGGCGCCGGCAATGGATGGTCCAAATAGGTCTAATGCCTTCTTGCGAAACCACTCTATTCTTGTTTTGGGGCAATGTTCACGCAGTATAAGTGCAGCTTTTTGCCTTCTTCTTCTGAAATTCCAGTAAAAAAAAAACATTCCACGGTTTCCAAGTACATTGAATAAAAAGTCTGGTTCGTATTCAGAGCGCCATATTGCTTTAGCAACTTCGTGTTTCACATCATCGATAGCACAAATTAACAAGCCCACCAGGTCTATTGCTAAGTCAGTTCTATCGAGATTGCAGCCTTTAAGGACGTCAATTACGACAGCTGAATTTGGATATATTAGAAGCAATTCCTTCCAGATCGCCTTGAATTCATCTTTTCCATTATTAGAAAGAGGGCGCCATTAGCGTTCGATGTTACTCCAGTAGGATTTGGGAGTTGCTCTTGAGCCAAGAATCTCACAGGGTCAATTTTTAACGGAACCTTAGCGATTTGCCCCTTCAATATTGCTGGATTCATAACTTCGATCAAGTTCTTAGGACTAATTATTCGTAAATTGACCTGCTTATCTGGAATCCACTTTATGCTAATTTCGAGATCCCCGTTGCGACTTTCTACATTAACTCTGCGCGAAGAAGTATCCCACGTAAGCACACCGACTTCTTTATCAACATAGCTGTTTTTTACTTTCTTAAATCTATCAAATAATCCCATTTTTTGACCTCTTTTTGCCCAGTGAAAGAAAATGAGGAGGGAGAATCCCTCCTGCTTACTCTCGTCTGAGTATTAGGTACGCTCAACTAGCGTACACATGGCCACTCCTGTGCCAAATCCGGCAGATAAATCGTTCTTTTTCGAGATGGCTGAACTCAAAGCTTCTGTTGAGGCGCTAGCGGAGGATCACCTACTATATGTGTTAAATCTTGGGGAATACAACATCGCCCTAGGCACAAGCTTGGACTGCCCGGAGCGTATAACAGACGCCCAGCGTGGCCGTGGTTATTATCCCCGGGTGATACCACAAAAAACGGGCGTCTAGGCGATTCACGTCAATCTCTTCAAACTGAATGAGGTGGTCAACTACAAAGTTAGACCCAGCTTAGTCAGGAGTCACTTATTAGCGGCAATCCTGCAGCTAACCATAGTTCTTCAGTCAAATTCAGCCTTTCGAGCGCGTTTAGAAACAGGGATCGTGCCCTCTTTTTTAGATTTAAGCAGTTGGCTGGCGGCGCATCTAAATCAGTTTGGAGTGATGCCGTTTGGCGGCTCCACGCACGGCATGCCCCGCCACACACATACCGCAGCGCGCATCCTTTGCATAAACGGTTCGTGTTGACCGTATGTTCCCTGAGCGCAACGAATTGGCGAGACGTGAGCACGGCTTCCAATCCCTCCTCACGTATCGAGCCATGTGCCACAGTGCTCCATGCCACGCGTAACACGGGTAAGCCTGACCGTCGGGTTCGACGTAAAGGTTTTGGCCAATGCCACACCTTGCCGTGGGAGTGATACCGTACTCCACCATGTCTCGCGGATCCATGTGTCCCCAAGTCGTTTCGGGGACGACTTCCAGCTCTGAATTCGCAGCCCTTCCAAGCGGCAGCAATGGCAGGAAGCGCGTGCGCCGGATGCCCAGCTCGGAGGCGAGCTCCTTGACCGCGGCGCCAGGAGCGCCGTTGACCTGATGGATTGGCAGCACTGCCGCTAGCGACAAGTCAGTATCGTAGCCAGCGTGCTTCAAAGCCTTCAGGTTCTGCACAGTACGTTCAAAACTACCTTTTCCACGCCTCGCATCGTGCGTTTCTTGGTTCCCATCCACGCTCACGACCACTTCGTCCTGCTATATCCGACGCGTCTTAGCAGGCCAGTTTCTGCCTCAAGGGCAAGGTTCGTGCGGAGGACTGTTAGCATTGGCTTCACCTCCTGCCGGATTGAGGCGAGTGCGTCCAGCAACCGGTCACGTTCGGGGTGCACAAGCGGTTCGCCTCCCGTCACCACTGCATGACGGAACCCAAGCTTCGCGGCCTCCTTACACGCTGAGATGATGTCATCAACGGCAAGGACGGCGTCCGAGGAGCCGGCGTCCGCATAGCAGTGAGTACAACGGAGGTTGCAAGCAAAGGTGACGTGCAGGTACAGGTTATTGAAGCCCTCAGTCGACGTACTTAGTCGATCGTACAAGGCACGCACCGCTGTATTGGCGCCCGTCTCGCCTAGCAGGCCTAGGGATTGCAATTTCTCGGTCGCTTCTCCCGGAGAGCCTGCCGCGGCGAGTGCCACCGAAACGAGGATGCGCCGTGCGTGCCGAGCCGTTTCATACGGGTGCGGATCATCGCGCATGAGGGGGAGGAGCCTGCCGCGGCGCAACAACCCTTTCTTATCGTCGGAACGTGCGACCACCTCGCTCATGTTCTCCTCGGAGAACACCTCTTCGAGAGCACGGTCGGTGATGTGGGTGAACACCTGACGATACGCGGTGCAGTGAGGGTCTTTTAAGGAAATAAATTGGCCGTAATTGGCCGTTTCCACCCACCAAAGCGTTATATGGACCACCGCCCCGGCACAGATTAAAGTATGTGCAGTCTCCGCACTCCCCTCTCACGCGGTTTTGCCGAGTGTCGAACATGCGCCACACTCGAGAACCATGCAGCTTCTTGAGGGATAACGCATCTAATACATTGCATATAGCATAATCGGGCATGCCGGCAAAACGCTGGCACGGGTAAATGCCTCCGTCTGGGCC
>Ga0194043_1001964_pt1 | contig 11477 bp, 10 predicted proteins | sample JunL4415m_MetaG_FD_161274 | JGI IMG/M metagenome (GOLD analysis project Ga0194043, IMG submission 161274) | Anoxic zone freshwater microbial communities from boreal shield lake in IISD Experimental Lakes Area, Ontario, Canada - Jun2016-L442-15m | ecosystem: Environmental > Aquatic > Freshwater >...
AATGCGCGTGGAACCACCCACCAGCACAATCTCGTGAATGTTGCTTTTGGAGATTTTGGAATCCCGAATGACTCGGTCCACTGGGTCAATCGTGCTGCGGAACAGGTCCATGCACAGCTCCTCAAACTTCGCGCGTGTGATCTTCGTCGCAAAATCCACGCCGTCAAACAGCGCGTCCACCTCAATCGTGGTTTCAGTGGAAGCCGACAGGGTGCGCTTGGCCCGCTCGCACGCCGTCCTGAGCCGGCGCATTGCCCGGTTGTTTCCGGTCGGGTCCGTTTTATGCTTGCGCTTGAACTCCTGCACGCACCAGGTCACGAGCCGGTTGTCAAAATCCTCACCACCCAGGTGTGTGTCGCCTGCCGTGGCCTTCACCTCAAATATGCCTTCGTCAATCGTCAGCAATGACACGTCAAACGTGCCGCCACCCAGGTCAAAAATTAGAACATTGCGATTTGTGTTGTCGGTTGTGCCCTTTTTGTCTAGGCCGTATGCAATGGCCGCTGCGGTGGGCTCGTTGATGATGCGCAGCACGTTCAGGCCCGCAATGGCGCCGGCGTCTTTGGTGGCCTGGCGCTGCCCGTCGTTGAAATACGCGGGCACGGTGATCACAGCATCCGTCACCGCGGTCCCCAAGTAGCTCTCCGCGGTTTCCTTCATTTTTATTAAGATCATGGCCGAAATTTCCTCCGGTGAAAACGTTTTTTGCTCACCTTTGAATTCCACCTGCACGTGCGGCTTCCCGCCGTCCTTGGCGATTACTTTGAACGGCCAGTGCTTCATGTCGTTTTGAATGTTGGTGTCATCTATTTTGCGGCCGATGAGGCGCTTCGCATCAAAAATGGTGTTTTCCGGGTTCATGGACACCTGGTTCTTTGCCGCATCGCCGATCAGACGCTCAGTGTCCGTGAATGCCACATAGGACGGTGTGGTGCGATTGCCTTGGTCGTTGGCAATTATTTCCACGCGCTCGTTCTGCCAGACACCCACGCACGAATATGTGGTACCTAAATCAATTCCGATTGCTTTCCTGGTTGAGGTCATTGTGATTGCTGGATTGTGCTGGGTTGGTTGCTGGGTTGTTTCTGAGTTGGGTTGATGGTATATGTCATCATCAACTAACCTTTAAATTAATTTATGAAATGAATTATTTAGCAACAGATGCAGCCATTATCATTGCGGCACAAGCTTCCTTCAATGCAGGCGCTGGGGCATGCAATCCCGCCGCATCCGGGTTGTGCACATGCTCCATCGCAAATGCGCTGGCTTCTTCGGTGCTCGGAACCCAATAATCACGTTCGTGCACTTTCAACCAGTGCGAAAAATACACATCCTCTGGAACCCCCGACGCGTGCGGGTATGGATAATTGCGTGCAATGGACAGCATGGTGCGCACATTGCGCAACGACAGGCCGCCGTTGCCCACTGTGAGCTGCACACGCTGGTTGTTTGGTGGTAGCGCCGCAACAATGCCACCATCCGGCCACGGCGCACCCACATAATCATATTTAAGGAACGAGTCAATCACATCGCAGCCTTTTAGCAACAGCGTGTCGCACTGAAAAATGAGCGCGTGTTCGCATTTGAATCCGTCCAGCAAGCACTGCCAAAACATCGGATTGCACAGCATGGCGCTGTATTCACGCGGGGTCAAATTCTGCTGCGCCATTCGCACGTAATGCACTTTATGCGGTGGAAATGCGTCTTTTAATCCATCCCTGACAAATCTCTCGTTGTCGGGACCGTGATACACTATTAGCCCCCATCCGGTGTGCTGCAGCAAATACATGAAGTTCTTAATAACGGGTATCAAATTCGGGTGCTGGCGCGGCTCCACAATGACGCAGAACTTGCCTGTGTTTGAACACTTATGAAATGCGTCGGGTCCCAACTCCGCAAACCGCTGCAAATAATTCGTCCAACATAGATCCTGGTTCATTTAAAAATTATGTTGCAATTTTATAATAATGGTTGCATGCATTTAATACATTTTAAATATATTAATGTCACCATTTTAATATATTATTAATACATGCAATGACCCGAACAAGATCAAAATCAAAATCAAGGCACACGAATCGTCGCACGAAACGAAGTGGCACAAAACGAAGTGGCACAAAACGAAGTGGCGCGAAACGAAGTGGCACAAAACGAAGTGGCGCGAAACGAAGTGGAGGTGGACTCGCGGAGTCAAAACTGGCACCAGCACACAAACCACTGCCACGTGACAAAATAAATGTTTATTTGGATACGCTTGCAATAAAAGCTCCGACCCCATGGAATCCACCGCCTCCGCCTCATCCGACCGACATTGCAGATCCGAGACGAATGTCCCGACAATCTGCATTGATGTCAACACAATCAGGGCATGTTAAATTTTTAACCGACAGGTTGTTGGCCCCAGCAAGTGCATCACAAGACTCATTGCTGGCACAAAATTCACAAAAACAACAAAATGACCTTGTGAGATCTACGTTGTCCAAGGCACATGCTAGTTCAACCGACACGTTGAATTTGAGTAAAATCACTGATTTAAAGAAACAAATATTCAATTTATTATTTTCAACAAACCCAATTGATTGTGGTCGCCCACTAACTAATTTAGCCGATGTGCCGTTTTTGATAGATGTGATTGTAGAAAAATTAAAAAACATGCAAACCATTTGCAGTGACATGGGTCCACAATGTCCATTGTTGTCTAATCATCCGGATAAATACAAGGACATTTTTGATGCATTGTTGAGATGCAGAATAATGCCTCAGGCTTCCGATTGGCAGTTCATATCGCATTTAAAAGGCACAATTGTCCCGCCCAGCACCGAACCCGAAGCATTGCGAACTAGATTTAGGTTTAGTCCAGAGAGAATTGAAACATTAATTCATTATTTTAATGGATTGAAATCTGTGATACTCACTTGTCTTGGTGGTGGTTCAAATCCACCACTTAGGTCAGCCAATCCATCATTATATGCCTTTCTAAGCAAGGATGCCATGCGCATTCCCACCCTCTTACACGATTTGGATAAAGATGAAATGAGAGAATTCAAAGAATTCATACGGGTTAACACCTTAATAAAAACAATGCCAATATCGGAGATTGACGCATATTTGAGAACAAAATACATAAAAAAAATCATGGACATGATCAAAGCCGTGTATTCTGGCGAAGAGATGGAAATTCGTTTGATTGCAGCCTTGGGTGCAAGCCAACCACTACCCGAACACCCCGACATGGACCCCAACCCCGAATGCAATGAATTAATGGACGGGTTGGCTGGTCTCATGCCGAGGATTAGCGAAACACTCAGTTCGCGAGTAGCAAATCTAGGAGAGGTTGTTGAATTCTGGTGATTGATTTATTAATGTCACCATTTTAATATATTCATTTTTATTTTCTTAGTGACTTAAGCTTCTTTGACCGTTTAGATTTATTGGACCGTTTAGATTTATTGGACCGTTTAGATTTATTGGACCGTTTAGATTTCTTGGACCCGCCCAATTGGTCATATGGATATTCCACTTTAGGATAGTGTGATAGCAATTCACTTTTTTTGGATGGGAATTGCCTGCTCTCGCCCAACGGGTTCCTCAGCTTCATTTGTTCAAACTTTACAGAAGTTTCTATTATGCTGTTTAATAAATGTTCAAAAGTCGGGTCCGCCCGTGAATGCGGCCACTTCTTTGACTACTGCATTTGTGGCCACGTGCTCTTCAAACTGTGAAATAACGTAGAACCCGAGAAGAGACGACATGTACACCAGCAGCGTGTCGCGCAGCAGGAATTTGAGCGGCTTGGATTGGGGTTGTGTACCATTGTCTTCACCTTCGTTATCAACCACATTGTTGGCGCCAGAAAATCGCATTTCCAAAAACTTGGCCACCAAAAACACAAAGGCAATGATGCCGCTCACAATGTAAGAATTGCTGTTCATTCTGTTTTGCTAAAGTATATACTAATCAAAACGAATCATTTGGCCCTTTTTACGAATTTTGCACCTTTAAACAATTAAAATGCCATTGTAATTGTTTTTGTTTCAATGATCAATCAAAATCAGGCCTTTTTCTAAGGTTTTCCAAAACTGTTTCTGCCTTACGTTGGTCAGCTGCCACCGCAAGCTCCAACCAATATATGGCTTCCTTCAGGTCTGCCTTAGGGTCAACCGAAATCTTTTGCCTAATCGCATCTCTGTGCATTATGCCGAGTAAAAAAAATGCATCACGATTTCCTTGATCAGCTGCAAGATGATATAACCGCATCGCTTCATTTAAATCTGGGGCAACGCCATCACCTCGTTGATGCATTGAACCTAGCTGCAGTTGTGCCTCGTCGTAATTCTGTGCTGCAGCGAGCTGAAACTGTGCAACGGCTGCAGGGTAATTTTTTCTCCTCTTCTCTAATAATCCAAGCGCAAACTGGCCATATTTGCTGCCTTCTGCAGCACTGTGTTCCGCAAATTCATGGGCTTCTTCAACATTGCTTTCGTAAATAAAGCACAAGGCTACAACCCCCGCACAATCGGGATCTTCACGAGCATGAGCTGCAACTAACTCAAACGCTCTTTCCTCGTCAGGATGCCCCATGCCCACCTTGTTGCTATTCACCAGCAGTTCGGCCAGATCCGCACATGCTGACCAACTGCCTAAACCAATGGCTCGTTCCAATTGCGTGACGGCTTTTCCGATTGCGGTTGTGCATGCTGCAAGATCGCGGGTCTTGAATGACCCAGCACACAACCGCTGGGCACTTTCACGCAGTTGAATTGCCATGTCATTCACAAGTCGGTGGTTGCCTGCATCTACCATGGCGCCTTGTGCCAGTGCAGTCTGTTTTTTTGAAAGGCCTTGGGTGAGTTGTCGCATCATGTGTTTAAAATGTCCTGAATCTGGTCCGACGAGTGCTTTTTTCGAATCCATGTCGGGTAACGCACTCAACATCTTTAAAGTCAAATTGGGTTTTCGCGGGGTTTGTGAAGATCCTGCTTCTGCTGCTGATGATGCTGCCGAATGTTTTGATCCAAACATTCCGCCCCTGGTCCTTTTGATGGTCCTTTTGCCCCCCTTTTTTTTAAGGTTTTGCAAATCGGCTTCTGCCTGGTGATTGCCGGCTGCCACCGCAAGTTCAAACCAATATATAGCTTCCCTTAAGTCTTTGTCAGGGTCAACCGAAACCTTTTGCCCAACCTTATCTCTGTGCAATGTGCCGAGGAAATAAAATGCGACACGATTTCCTTGATCAGCTGCAAGATGACATAACCGCATCGCTTCATTGAAATCTGGTTCACACCCGTCATCATCCCCAAAAGGCGAACCAAATCGCGGGTTTCTGCCCGTAGGCTTGCACGCAACGCCATGACCATTGCGATACATTGAACCTAACTGTAGTTGCGCCTCGTCGTAATTCTGCGCTACGGCGAGCTGAAACTGTGCCTCGGCCGCAGGGTAATTTCTTCTATTCTTCTCCAAAACTCCAAGTGCAAACTGGCCATATTTGCTGCCTTTCGCGGCACTATATTCCGCAAATTTACGGGCTTCACCCAAATTTGACTTGTCAATAAAGTACAAGGCTGCAACCCCCGCACAGTCGGGATCTCGTGAATGAGTGGCAACTAACTTATATGCTCTTTCCTCTTCATAATTTCCCATGCCCACTTTGTCGCTATTCAATAGCAGTTCGGCCAGATCCGCACGTGCCGGCAAACTGCCTAAATCAATGGCTTGTTCCAATTCCGCGACAATTCGTGCGTTTGTTCTTGCGCATGCCTCAATATCGCGGGACTTGAATGATCCAGCCCGTAAACGCTGGGCACTTTCACGCAGGTTAATTGCCATTTCATTTGCAAGTCGTTGGTTGCCTGCATCTACCATGGCGCCTTGTACCCGCCCAGTCTGTTTTTTTGAAAGCACTGGATTCTGGGTGAGTTGTTCCATCATGTGTTTAAAATGCCCCGAACTGGGTCTGACTAATGCTTTTGAACGCAATTCTAAATTCACACCCTCCGGTAACGCACTCAATACCTTTAAAGTCAAATTTGGGTTGGGGTTTGGTTTTTGTGAAAATCCTGATTCTACTGCTGCTGCTGATGCTGCTGCTGATGCTGCCGCATCCATGGCGCGAAATGTCAATGGTGCAGGCATAGGCATAGGCATAGGCACAGGCATAGGCACAGGCACAGGTACAGGCACATGTGCAGCAGATGCAGCGGGTGCAGCGGGTGCAGCGGATGCATGGCTATAGCGGCATCTATTGCCATAGGGGCAGCTGCCCGTGGCAGCCCAGTTCCTGCACGCAACGACTCGCTTGCCTCGGTGCATTCCTCCGCGATGCTGATGCCGTCTGACTGTTTTCTGTCTAACTGACTTTGTCACCCGTCGCCTAGATTTATTCATCATTATTAAATTTAATTGTGTTATTATTATTGTTTATTATATTTTATTGCCAAAAATTGATTTATTCATTTGTCAATAAAACTTATAATATGATCCAATCACAGTTGCAAAATGCCTAAGAAGAAGAAAATCCCGAAAATCATGAACCTGGTCCAAAATGACAAGATGTGCCCCATTATATGGGACAGGAATGAATACGGTATGTGCATTTTGACAATGGAGAACGCGCACGTCCAATACAATCGCAATCCCATGTTTTATGTGCCGCTGCGCACATTCATGCAATGCGGTGCATTTTGGTCGGCGCTCAATTTGTGCACCGTGTTTTGGGAACCGCCACTATATGGAATCCCGCGAGCTCATGTGGAAAATGAAAGGATCAAAGGCGCGTATTTGATTGCATTTGCATCGGATTTGGCGCCAGTCTGCAAGGAATGGGCGAGGAGCTGCATTGAACAATGCAACCAGAACCAGAAAGCATCAGACGAAGTGTTTGTTGAAATCGTGCTGTTCAATGAAGCTCTCAAGGCTCAAATGATGGATGCAATTTCACGCCACAACTTGCAGGTTTCCATTTGTGAAGCCACCAATACGCATACGGTCATTTAGGCCAAGATTTCAATATCGTCCAGCTCGGGCGCATCAAAATTCATTTTGCGCGACGGTTCTTCCATGGGGTGCACGTCAAACACATCCAGTTGCACGTCATCCCCTATCTTCAGCCGGTCTAGCTCACTGTCCCCCTCATCCTCCGCCTCCTCTTGCAATTTGCGCTGCATGTATCGTTCGTTACTGATTTGTTCCAGGCGTTCCTCCGTCTTGGGCGCATGAATGCTGTGCTCCGCGTTATTCATGTCAATGGCGCTGTCCACGTCATTGAATTTTATGGTGCTGGATGAATCAGCCGCCACATTTGAATTTTGAGAGGAAGAAATGCTGGGGAAGGCATCAGCGGTTGGTTCAATGCCTGCGGCGGCCATTGCACTCGTGTTCGCATTGGCATTCGGGACAGCAGTCGCATTCGCATTCACTTGTTGTTGGTGTTGTTCTGACACCACCGGCTCTTGCGACACAATCTCCTCCTTCATTTTAATTTCAGTGTGGTCTTCTATGGTTTCATCCATGTACGTCTTAAGAATCATTTCCAGAGGGATGCTCTCCCGAATGCTGTCCAGAATGCACTCCTTAATTATAATCTCGGTTTCTCTCATGTTTTTCTGAGTGGTAAGGGGCGGGATGCCTCGCTCAAACAAATACACGTTCGTGTAGAGCTTGCGCGCACAGTGCACGTACACCTTGTGAATGAAATCATTCAGTTGCGGAATGTCAATGTCCACCTTCTTCTGCTTACTACCCACGCGCATGCAGGTCAGACTCTTCAGCTGAATGATGTGCACGCACGTCACCAGATCGGCTAAATACCCACACCCGCTGCGGTCCACGATGCGCTGCGTCTCCTGCTCAATGATGGTCGCATTCCATTTCGGCACGCGCGAGAGAAAATTCTGAAAGGTCATCAAATATTTACCCGTTTCGTTGTTCTGCTCGCACAATTTCCACGCTTCGTCAAAAATGGACCGGAAGCCTTCCGCCGTCATGGGTGCCAAAATGTTGACCAAGCGCGCACACCACTCGTTGCGCGACTCGTGCAGGCTGGGGAGAGAATAGTCGTCCATTATAATTGATGAATGATTGGATTATGGATTTGTATTAGGTTTACATAAATGATATATTTTCTAAACTGGCATCGGAACGAAATAGCATAAAATGCAACATGAACAGCATTATCAATTTCTCGTTCCTAAATTCATGGCGCACTTTTTGAAAGGCAATGAGCTTCTCGTATTTTTTATCGGATGGCATGTCGGAATTTTCCAGCCATCGCAACAAGTCTATGCTGCTGTAAGCACGCTCATGCAATTTGTCTGCCAGTGCAATCAGATCGCTGTGAGCATACTCTTGCTCAAACGACACCTCTTTTTTTAACCAGTCTAATCGCTGCTGCTTTAATTTGTCCAATGCAAATGTTTTTTGCAACAAATGTGTGTGCAAATTCACCTGCTTCCCATTTACGATTGGTTCGGGCACGTTAATCTCGCAGAACCGCGACAGAATGGGGCGCAGCAGTTTGTATTTATCCTCCACAACAATGAAAAACCGCGTGGAGTGATTGAAAAGCTCAATGCACCGGCGCAGCGCCGACTGCGCATCCGTGGTCAGCTTATCTGCATTAAACAGTACTACACTCTTAAATATCTCTCCATCTTTCAGATCCACATTGGTTTTGGCAAAGAACTTCAGGTCCTCGCGAATGAATCGGATGCCCTTGCCGTGCGCACAATTCACGTGCATGATATAATCCTTCAACACGGCCTTATCATTGCCGTAAATGCTGCGAATGAAGTTCCATGCAAGCGTGTTTTTGCCGCAGCCAGATACTCCGTGAAATATGATGTTAGGAATCTTCTTTTGCTCAATGAAGTACTTTAGTTTCTGCTTAATGTCGCTGTGGATGTCAAGCATCTCCAATGGCTCCGGTTTAGGTTTCTTGATGACGCGAATCCGCGGTTTCTTGGTTGCTGTTGCCATCATCGGTTCTAGTTTATTCATTTGAGAGAAAATGTGATTATTTTATATATTTAATTTCATTATTGAAATAACTTTAATACTTATTCTCTCAACAACAACAACATGAAATATTTGAAATATTGAAAAAATTGATTTAAACATTGGATTGCATACTTACGCAATTAGTCAAACCATTCATCCAATGACTTCCTGGGCCAGTGTCGCAAAACGCAACATTCCGTCAACCCCAAAATCAACTGCGCCCCGAAGAATTGCAGAACCTGCACACCGAATTGCAGAACCTGTAAGGCCATGCATCCCAGTAAACCCGGATTTATGTGCCGCCGCAAGTGTAGCGGAATCGTGTGACACAGACAACAAACGAGCACAGGCCACACTTGAGCAAGAGGAACAGTCCCAGTGCAGGCCAACTTACATTTGCCTGAGGCGCCCAGATGCACCGACCGTTTCCCCCATTTTCAGAACGAGAGAAGAACAATTGCAATGGACGCACAACGAGGCAATTAAAAACGAAGCACATTCCAATGAAGTTTTTGAACAGCGCGTGCAGGAATGGCGCACCAAGAAAAATTGGCTGCTTCCGCCGATGAAAACCGAGGTGTCCAAGGATGAACAGACCCGAGGATTTTACATCGGCAAGGACGACGACAATGCAAAGGACGTGGATGTGGTAAAATACGTCACGCCTTATAGCACCGAACGTGATTTGGAGTATAAAGGAATGGTGAACATGATGTGGTGCCTTGTCCATTCGCGTGCGGACGAACTGGTGGCATGCAATACCGTGGCCGATTTTAATGCGCTGTTTGAACAGACCATTCGGTTGGAATATCCATCCTATCCATCATTCAGCATGCAATATCGGTTGAAGCGCATCATCACCCCCCGCAAACTGCTGTGGATGTTCTCGCAAAAGGCCAACCTGTTCCCAGGCAAGGCACGGCACGGAACCGCTCGCTGGTTAATTGATCCAACCAACCTGTATCCGGCGCCCGTGTTTGACCCGAAGGTTTACACTAAAAGCATGGTGTTTTTCAACCTGCGCGCTTGTCGCATGCCAGTAGGAATGGGTGACGAGCGCGAAGTTCGTACTATGAAACCAGTGTACCTTGTTGGCGCGTCAGGCGGACGTGACGAGACCGGCATTTGCGTCGTTGAGCGTTTGGCACAGTTCGGAGACGGGGCCAAGATTCGCTGGCTCTTGTCGGCTCAACAGCTGCGCAAAATGGAGCGCGTCGTGTTCGTGTCCGACTGCTGCCCCTTCCGGGAGTTAGTTGACTATGACAGCGATTACGATGATTATTGGTGAGATTGGTGAGTAATTTAAACACCAAATTTCAAAAAAATTGAATGCATGAAAAGCGTAACATTTTTCATGCAATCAACCCAAACTCAAGTCAACGAATGCAAGCCATATTTTACGGAGTGTTCGACAAACCCAACCCCAACGACGACAATGCAATCAATGCATCTGTGCCGCCGCTCTCTGTGATGGCACAAGCAGCGCCATTGCTTTCGGTGCCATTGCTTTCAGTGGACCACTGGAAGCACACCAAGGCATTTAACAACAATGAACGAAGGGAAACGCAGACGCAGTATTATGTCCGAATGAATGCTGACCCGGCAGTGGTTGAGTTGGTGAACCTGGACTCCAAGCCGTTTGGCTCCGTCAGCGAACTGATCTTAACCGAATTGTTCCAAATGACGCCAAGAACCTCCAGCCAGCACGATGGCGTGTTTGAGGGACACAAATGCGAAATCAAATGCGCCCGACACTGGGCCGGAAAAAATGACTGCCGATGGCAGCACCTGGAACCCGAGCACGACTACACGTTTGCCATGTTGGCCCTCCTAGATTTCCACGAGTGGAAGGTGTGGTGCGTGACAAAAGCGCAACTTATGGGCGAGTTGCGCGAAAAAAAGGTGGTGACATTCCAGGGCAAGCAAGGATGGTGGACTATTAAATCGGCCATCATACCGTATCTCACCCCGATTCACGGACCAGAGTGCCTGCGCAAATTCGTGAGCACCATTCCCAAATAAATTGTACGCATGATCAATATCAATCATGTTGCCTGGATAAACACGTAGGTGCATTCCTCCGTTTTTTTTGGGGTCACATCTTCACTGGGGCTGGTCTTTTGTCCCGGGCGCCGGCTATTGGCCATCGTGAACACCGCACCGTCTAGCAGGCGCCACCCGTGTTCGGCATGAATCCGTGTCACATCGTCCAGCAGGTCGTATTTTTTGTCGGTTTTGAAGTTCTTCACGCTCCAGCAGCTGTATTTCACGCCGAGCCGAATGACGCCCGCAATCACCGGGTTCAAAAATTTATTCAGCCACGCCTGGTATCCATCAAGTTCAGAAGATGAAACGCTCTGCGTCGGCTCGTCCGAGTAAATTTCCAGATTGTAATACGGCGGGCTGGTGAGTGCAATGTCATACTTTGCACCTGGGTCCAGCTCTTGCAGCGCCACCTCAGCGGGTTTGTTAATCAGTGT
>Ga0194043_1001967_pt1 | contig 11473 bp, 10 predicted proteins | sample JunL4415m_MetaG_FD_161274 | JGI IMG/M metagenome (GOLD analysis project Ga0194043, IMG submission 161274) | Anoxic zone freshwater microbial communities from boreal shield lake in IISD Experimental Lakes Area, Ontario, Canada - Jun2016-L442-15m | ecosystem: Environmental > Aquatic > Freshwater >...
GGGCGGACCGGCTCGTAGTAGTGACGAAGGCTCTGTAATGGAGCTGGAGCGAAGGGGCCGGGCAGACCAAGGTCACCTGGAGGTCAACCCGCAAGGGGAGGAGCCGACAGGCAGGCCGCAGCCGAAGGTGAAGTCGTTTGAGATATCCAAGCGCCTCATCTACGAGGCGTGGGAGAAGGTCCGGGCCAACAGAGGGGCGCCGGGCGTGGACGCCGTGAGCATCGCCGAGTTCGGCGGCAAGGAGAGGAACAACCTCTACAAGCTGTGGAACCGGATGTCCTCGGGCAGCTACCTGCCGGGGCCGGTGCGGGCGGTCGAGATACCAAAGGATCATGGGGCGGGGGTCAGGACGCTCGGCGTGCCGAACACGGCCGACCGGGTGGCCGTGGCCGCGGCGACGATGCTGCTGGAAGAGACGCTGGAGCCGATCTTCCACCCGGACAGTTACGGCTATCGTCCTGGGCGGTCCGCCCACGACGCGCTGGCCGTGACGCGCAGGCGCTGCTGGAGTCAGGACTGGATACTGGACCTCGACATCCGCGCCTTCTTCGACAGCGTACCCCATGACCTCCTGATGAAGGCGGTCGCTCACCACACCCAGGAGCGCTGGGTCCTGCTCTACATCGCGCGGTGGCTGAAAGCCCCCCTGCAGATGCCGGACGGGACCACCGTAGCGCGGGAGAAAGGAACCCCGCAAGGGTCCCCGATCTCACCCCTGCTGGCCAACCTGTTCATGCACTACGCGTTCGACCGCTGGATGACCCGGGAGTTCCCGGGTTGCCCCTTTGAGCGCTACGCGGACGACAGCGTCGTCCACTGCGACAGCGAGGCGCAGGCCCGCGCTCTGTGGGCGGCGATCGCCGCACGGCTGGGGCCGCTGGGCCTCGAGCTGCATCCCGAGAAGACGAAGGTCGTGTACTGCCAGGACACGCGCCGCCGAGGAAGCGCGGAGCATACCAGCTTCGACTTTCTCGGCTACACCTTCCGGGTGCGTCTGGCCCGTGGCCGCCGAGGCTACTTTGTGAGCTTCGCTCCGGCCATGAGCGCCAAGGCGAAGAAGGCGAAGAGCCGGCAGATCAGGGCCTGGCACCTCAATCGTCGTAGTGGCACGGACCTGTCCGGCCTCGCCAGGGAGATCAATCCCCAGGTGCGCGGCTGGATCGACTATTACGGGCACTTCTACCGCTCGGAGCTCTACTCCCTGGCGTGGCGCATCGACGAGCACCTCGTGCGATGGGCCATGCGCAAGTTCAAGCGACTGCGAGGCAAATCAGCCCGGGCACGAGACTGGCTCGACGCGGCGCGGCTGCGTCAGCCCAGGCTCTTTGCCCATTGGCTCCTTGCTTCGCCCACCAACGGCCGGTCTGTGGGAGCCGTATGACGGGAGACTGTCACGTACGGTTCTGCGAGAGCCGGGGGGTGAGATTCCCCCCGGCTACTCACCCTACCCGCCGCGGCGGCGGCTGCGGCGCCGGCGGACGGGCACTTGCCGGCCGGGAAGGTACCCCCATCTTCACCGGCCGCGGGTGGAGAAAGCCGCGAGCGAAACGAACCGATTCGCACAGCCCCGCAGCGCGACCCTCGGCGGCCCCGGCGGCCGCGCCGCTCGAAGTCCACCTGCGCGGCATCGTCTGGCCCGGCTACCACGCTGACCGACCACCGCCCTCCGCGTATTGACGCGCGCCGCGCGAAAGATGCATATGGAGCGACATACAGAGGGCGAGCATGGAGAGGTGAGGTATGGCGGTGGGCGGCAGTAGCGGCGACAGCACGGTGAAGGGTCTGTGTGCGCCCCCGGTCGGGGCGCGGAGCTGGTGGCTCGACGAGGCGCTGCGCACCGATCCCGGCGCAGCTTGCCCCGCGCTGGCCGGCGAGGTGACCGCCGACGTGTGCGTCGTCGGCGGCGGCTTCGCTGGGCTCTGGACGGCCTACGAGCTCACGGAGCGCGCGCCGCGGCTGGGCGTCGTCCTTCTGGAGGCCGCCATCTGCGGCGCCGGCGGCAGCGGCGCCAACGGGGGTTTCTTCTCGCCGTCCTGGACCGGTCTGTCGGCGCTGTGCCGCGCGTTCGGCGAGCAGGGCGGGGTGGCTTACGCCGCCGCCCTCGCCGAGATGGTGAACGAGCTTGACGTCTGGATCGCCCGCCACGAGGCGCGCATCGACGCCTGCCACGAGGGCATCCTCTACGCGCGCGCCGGCGCGTGGCAGGCGGGGCCCGACGACGAGACCTTTCGCCTGCTGGAGAAGCACGGCTACGCCGACCGCCTGCGGCGCGTGGACGCCGCCGAGGCGCGGCGCGTCGCCGACTCGCCGCGCTTCGTCGGCGGCGTCATCACGCCGGACCTCACCGTGATCCAGCCGGCCAAGCTGGCCCGCGAGCTGCGCCGGGTGCTGCTCGAGCGGGGCGTGCGCATCTGCGAAGGCACGCCCATGCTCCGCGTCGAGGCCGGCCGCCCGGCGCGCGTCGTCACGCCGGCCGGCGCCCTCTCCGCCGCTCAGGTCGTGCTGACGCACGGCGCCTGGGCGGCGCGGGAGCGTCACTTCCGCCGCGCCTTCGCCGTGTGCACCGACTTCATGGTCGTCACGGAGCCGATCCCGGAGCTCCTCGAGGAGATCGGCTGGACCTCGCACATGGGCGTCGCCGACCTGCGCGAGATGCTGTACTACCTGCGCACGACGCCCGACGGGCGCATCGCCATCGGCGGCGGCGCCATGGGCATCGTCTGCGGCGGCCGCATCAGCGGCCGCGTGCTCACCTCGCCGCGGCTGGCCGGGATGGCCGCGCACGGCCTGATCTGGCTGTTCCCGCAGCTCGAGGGCGTGCGCTTCGACGCCGCCTGGAGCGGCCCCATGGACGTCACCAGCGAGGCGCTCCCGTTCTTCGAGACGGCGCCGCCAGGCAACGTGCACGCCGGCCTCGGCTTCTCCGGGCACGGACTCACCAGCACCAAGCTGGGCGGCAAGATCCTCACGTCGCTGGTGCTCGGGGAGGACGACGAGTGGAGCCGCATGCCGGTCGTCGGGCCGCCGCTCGTCACCGTTCCGCCTGAGCCTCTGCGCTGGCCCACGGTCAGTTCCGTCGCCTGGGCCTACGAGGCCGGCGACCGCGCCCAGGAACAGGGGCGGCGCCCCGGCTTGCTGCCGCGGCTGGTCACCGCGGTGTACGGACAGTACGGCGCCCACAATGGCGCCACGCGCAGCGAGTGACACCGACTGCCGGGGAGGGCACCGTGCAAGCCGTGCGTGATCACGGCGACGAGCCCATCGTGCCGGTTCGCCGGCGAAGGCTTCCCAACAGGGGCTCGGATGTGAGATGAAGAGCTTGCACGCAGAAACAGACGAGATGGACGAGTGAAACGAAAAGGGGATCGCTCATGAGAACGCACCCGCAGCACATCTCGCCGGCGGGTCGGCGTCGGCTCGTCACGGTCGCCGCGGCGGCCGTCCTTCTCGCTCTTGTGGTCGCCGCCGGGGGGGCGCTTCCGGCGCCCGGCGCGGCGCCGCCGGCCGCGGCCTCGGCGTCGCCGGTCGTCGTGGCTTCGCCGAGCCCCGGCGACAAGATCGTGTTGCGCATCGGCATCACCGAAGACGTCGACAACCTCAACCCCTTCGTCGGCTACAACGAGACCGCCTGGGAGGTCTTCTCAACCAATTACGAGTACCTCGTTGAGCGGCGCCCCGAAGACTTCATGCCGGGCCCGGACGGCATCGCCGAAAGCTGGGAGACCTCGGCCGACGGCAAGACCTGGACGTTCAAGCTGCACGACAACATCACCTGGCAGGACGGCCGCCCGCTCACCGCCGACGACGTGGTGTTCACCTACAACTACATCATCGACAACGAGATGCCGGCCTTCTCGGGCACCGCCAAGGGCATCAAGAAGGCCGTCAAGGTCGACGACTACACCGTCCAGCTTGTCACCGACAAGCCCAAGTCCAACATCCTGCGCCTCTGGATCCCCATTCTGCCCAAGCACATCTGGGAGAAGATCCCGCCGAAGACGGCGGCCTCGACGTTCAGGAACTCGAACCCGGTGGGCAGCGGCCCGTTCCGGGTGGTGGAATGGAAGCGCGGCTCCTACATGCGCATGGCCGCCAACAAGAGCTACTGGCAGGGCGCCCCGGCCATCGACGAGATCATCTTCCAGGTCTACAAGAACCCCAGCACGATGGTGGACGATCTGCGCGCCGGGCGTATCGACGCCGCCCAGAACATCCCCGTCGCCGAGTTCAAGAACCTGCAGAACGAGCCCGGCATCAAAGCCCTTTCCTACGTGTTTTTCAATTGGGACTACCTGAACTTCAACTGCTACGAGGGCGCCGGCTCACTGGGCGACCCAGTCCTCAGGGATCCGCGATTCCGCGTGGCCCTGGACTACGCGATCGACCGCGACAAGCTGGTCGCGATCGCCTACGGCGGCGAAGCCGTCCCCGGGACGACGGTGCTGCCTCCCGACAACTGGGTCGACCCGGACTATCACTGGCAACCGCCGGAGGGCGTGCTGCGCACCTTCGACCTCGCGAAGGCCAGGAGCCTGCTCGACGAGGCCGGCTACAAGGACACGAACGGCGATGGAGTGCGCGAGTCCAGGGGCAAGCCCATCAAGCTGCGCCTGTGGGCGCTCAACACCTCGGTCCAGAATCAGAGCGCCGGCAAGCTCATCACCGGGTGGTTCGGTGACCTCGGCCTCGACATCCAGCTTGAGGTCGTCGATGAGGGCGTCTACAACGACAGCATCTGGAACTACAAGGGCGACGTCTACGCCCCCGATTTCGACATGTATCTCTGGACCTGGTACGGCTACGCCGACCCCGGCCAGACGCTCGACTCGTACACAACCGCCCAGATCGAGGGCTGGAACGAGCCCTGCTGGTCGAACCTCGAGTTCGACCGCGACTATCGCCTGCAGGCCCAGGCGCTGGACCCGCGGAAACGCGCCGCGTTTGTCTACGGCGCGCAGGAGGCGATGTACGCCGACAACCCGCAGTCGGTCACCGTCTACCCGAAGCTGCTGCAGGCCGTGAACACGGCGAAGTGGGAGGGCTGGATCTACAACGACCTGGGCGGCGGCCAGGCGTTCTTCAGGTCCGCCAGCCAGAAGACGTATCTCACGGTCAGGCCCAAGGCTGGGGTGGAGGCCGCCGGCGCGTCGTCGATGTGGATCTGGGCGGCCGCGGCCGCGGCTGTGCTCTTGATCGTCGTCGTCGTGCTGCTTGTCGTGCGCAGCAGGCGGCGCGCCGTGGAAGAGGCCTGAGAGCGCCGCCGCCGCCACCGCCGGCCGGCCCGGCTCCATTCGGAGGCTCCGCGCTCTCATGGTGCGGGGCTAGATGATAGGTATTCTCATCTAATGGGTAACTTGATGGTCGAGATACTTCTTGACCAAGGGATACCCGATGAGTCGCAAATACACAGCCGAAGACATCACCTCGGCGACACGGAGGCTCGACATCGCCATGACGAGCCTCATGGTCGCCCTGTCTCGCGCGGTCGGCATCAGCGTCCCCGAGATGCTGGCGCTCGAGCACCTGGACGCCGACGGGAGCATCGGCCCGAGTGAGCTGGCGCGTCGGCTGCAGATGACCACCGGGGCGATGACCGCGCTCGTCGATCGCCTCGCAGCCAGCGGCCACGTGGTGCGCGAGAGGCACCCTGCCGACCGCCGCAGGATCCTGGTCAAGCGGACGCAGAAGGCGGACCACGACCTCACCGCGGAGATCGCGCCCATGGCGATGGAGATCCTCAAGCTCGCCGAGAGCCTGGACGACGCCGAGCGTCAGGCAGTAGGCCGATTCTTCGACGGCTTCATCGCCATCATCGAGCGCACCGCCGCTGAGGCCTGCGAACGATGACGCGCAGGCCTTCAGACGACTCTCGTCGCATTCTCACTATCGGCCCCGACCTCGCCGTCGCTGTCGACGGCGCCTACGACTGACAAAGGAGCAAGACATGGCCAGGGATCTTACAGACGAACGGCGCCTGGGACGCCTGCGCTGGTGGAACATCATCGTCGGCCTTATCCTCGCCGTTCAGGCCGCCGCCATCGCCTTTCTCACCAACGGCTTCAGCCTGCCCGTGACGTCCACCTACATGACCGGACCTCCCGGTACGCCGCCCAGGCTCGACACGCTCTTCGACCTCCCGCTGGGCTGGGGCGTGTTCGCGTTTCTCGCCATCTCGGCGGCGGCGCTGCTCATCATCGCCACCCCGGGCGTGTTCGAGTGGTACAAGCGCAACCTGCTGCAAAACCGCAACTACGGGCGCTGGATCGAGTACTTCTTCAGTTCGTCCGTCATGATCGTGCTCATCAGCATGATCACCGGGGTCAGCGACATCGCGGCGCTGCTGGCCATCTTCGGCGTCAACGCGAGCATGATCCTCTTCGGCCTGCTCATGGAGAAGTACGAGTCGCCCGGCAAGCCAAGCTGGCTCTCGTTCTGGTTCGGCGCGTTCGCCGGCGTCATCCCGTGGATCGTCATCGTGATCTACGTGTGGAGCCCGGGGCTCGACGGCCCGTCGCCGCCGACGTTCGTCTACGGGATCATCGCCAGCCTCTTCATCTTCTTCAACGTGTTCGCCATCAACATGTGGCTGCAGTACAGGAAGATCGGGCCCTGGAAGAATTACCTTGTCGGCGAGAAGACCTACATCATTCTCAGCCTGACGGCGAAGGCTCTGCTCGCGTGGCAGGTGTTCTCGGCCGTGCTCGCGGGCTCAGGCTCAAGCTGACCGCCGCTTCAGCCTCCAGCCGACCGGCGCTGGTCGAGGCCGGGGCGGGCGCGAGAGCGCCCGCCCCGGCCTTTCCTTGTCCGCACTGGTCAAGACGTCAGGACGTCGCGCCGCCCGCGGGCAAGTACGCCAGAGTCTCGCCGGGAGCGAAGGCCGCGGAGACGTCTCCGACGCGGTCCGGATCGCCCACGAGGTCGAGCTTCAGGGCTGGGGCTCCCAGGCCGAGGTCCATTGCCTCGAGTCGCACCCAGACGATGTTGGGGCTGGTGGTGGACTCGAAGTAGTACACGCGATGTGTCAGATCGGCCACCGTGCTCCAGCGCGTCGCCGAGATGTTCGGCCGCGCCGGGTCGACGGTACCGAACGGCTGGGCCGCGCCGCGCGTCACGCTGAGCACGCTGGCGACCGCCCGGCGCTCGTCGGCGGTCGCCGGCAGATTGGCGAGGTAGTAGGCGGTGCGCACGAAGCGGTCGTCCGCCTGGGTGGTGCCGGGCAGCGGCTTCGCGCCGCCGAAGCCGGCGTAGTCGGGCAGCGCCGCCAGCTGTTCGTCGTAGGGCGGTGAGTTCGTCAGCGTCGTGAACTGTCGTCCGTGATGGATGCGCTGTGCCCCGTGGAGGAACTCGATGACGGCCGAGTCGCCTTCGGCGTCGGCCAGCGCGATGTGCCCCGTGCCCGGCTTGCCGCTCGAACCCAGGGCTGCGCTGCACACCTGGTAGTCGCTCGTCTCGCACCACGCCACCGCCTCGTTCACGGTGGCGAACATGTCCAGAAGGAACTGACCGTAGACGCTGATTGCGAGGCCGGGCCGGCGTTCGTCGCGCTCGCCATAGTCCGCCTCGGTGAGGTAGAGACCGCTGACCGCCAGACCCTTCTCGTTGACGCCATCGACGCAGACGACGTCGTACATGGCGGCCACCACGCTGCCGTATTTCGACGTCCACCTCACGGTCTCACCCGACGTCATCCCGTCGCGGGCGATGCCTCGCGGTAGCGCCCACAGGTTGGTGCGCGTGTCTTCCATCCAGTCCATGTTGCGACCCACCACGACGATGCCCCTTCCGGGCTCGCCTCCGCTCGACCAGAGCGCGCGTGTGCACATGTCGTCTCCCTTCGGCCCCCACAGGGGCGCTGCTCACGATCAACTGGCTCGCACACTACCCGTGCGATGCTTGCGGCATGCCGATCGTGAGCGCAGGACTCCTCATGTACCGCCGCGCCTTGGCCGGCGCCGAGGGCGAGCGCCGCCTCGAGGTGCTGCTCGTGCACCCCGGCGCCTGGAGCATCCCCAAGGGCGAGGTCGAGCCGGAAGAGCTCGGCCCCGCGCCGGCGACGGTCACCGCCGCCAAGGCCAGGAACCGCGCCGCCGGCGTGGACCTGCTGGCCGTCGCTCTGCGCGAGGTGAGGGAAGAGACGGGGCTGGCGCCCGAAGGGCCCTTCCAGCCCCTCGGCGGCGTCAAGGCGCACCATCACAAGCTCTACGCCTGGGCCGCGCAGCACGACTGCGACCCGGCGGCCATCGTGAGCAACGCCTTCGCCATCGAGTGGCCGCCGCGCTCCGGGACGCGGTCCGAGCTCCCCGAGGTGGACCGCGCCGCCTGGTTCGATCTGCCGGCGGCGCGCGTGGCCATCGCGCCGGCGCAGCGCCGCTTCATCGACGATCTGGAGATCGTCGCCGGCGGCGCCTGATCAGGCCGGCTCGTCCGCCGCGGCCGCGGCCGGCTGCTCCGCCGCCCGGTCCGCGATCGCCGGCTGCGTCGCGGTCTGCTCCGCCGGCTGCGTCGCGGCCTGCTCCGCCGCCTGCTCCGCGACCGCCGCCGTTACGGCAGCCGCCGGCTCGCCGGCGGCGACCGCCGTTTCCGCAAGGTGCGCCGCCGGCGCGGGGCTGCTCGGCAGATGCGGCTTGCCGGCGATGAGGTCGAAGAACGCCTCGCGCCAGGCGCGCCAGGTGGCGTTTATCTTGATCTCGCGGCGTTGCGCCTTGGCCATCTTCCTGGGCTTCTTCGCGTAGCGCCGCCGCGCCCAGGGGGAGGTGGGCCGCGCCACGCGGATCGTCCCGACGATCCCGAGAATCGGCACGAAGATGCCGAAGAAGCCTGTCCAGAACTTGCCCTTCAGGAGGCACAGGACGGCGAAGCACAGGTTGATGAAGACAGTGATCCCGATAGCGGCCGCTGCAGCCGGCCCCGTGAGCCCCGTGTCCCCGGCGCCTACTGGATTGAAGCCCAGGATGATGAGGAGACCTGCGCACACCGCGACGATCACGGCATCCACAGAGAGGCGGCCCTCCGACGTCCAGTACACGTCTTGCAGGCGCAGGATCAGGGCGAACTCGTCGAGCGTCAGCGCAACCCCGGCGCCGAAGACCAGGGCGCACAGCTGCAGCAAGAGGCCCTCCGGCGAGGTGGCGATGAGGACGAGCCCGGTGACGACCATCAGGACGACGCCGATGACCATGTGGTGCACGTGCAGGCCGCCTTCGGACTCGATGTCGTGGAACCACCACTTCACCTTGGCGCGGATCAGTCGCGTGTTGATGCGCACCGCGAGGAAGGTGACCAGCAGGCCGAAGGTGAACGCGGCGACGGCAGCGCGGGTGGGGCCCAGCAGACCCTCTCCAAGGGCGTGAACGGCGACGATCATCCTCATCCTCCAGTCTCGGCGCGGCGCCCGCGCCTTGCGCTGACTACCATATCGGCAGGAGAGGCGCGGAGATAGAGCGGCGCCGCGGCGCCAGGCTCCGGGATGGCGCAAACAGGTCGCACGGCACTTGCCGTTCAGTCAGTTCAGCGTACACTGAACACACTGAACGGCGCCGGTCAGAAGCCGCGTCGCCGCGCGGGAGGCGCCGATGAACGACCAACGCGCAGGGAAGGCCGCCGCGCCGGCGGGCGCGCCGGCCGGTCGGACCGCCGCCGCACCCGCCGCCGCCGCGGCGCCCGACGAAGCCGCGTTGCGCTTCATCGAAGACACGGCGCTCCTCTACGAGCAGGTCGGCTACCCGCGCATGGCCGGCCGCATTCTCGCCGGGCTCACGATCTGCGATCCGCCGCGGCAGACGGCCGGGCAGATCGCCACGGCGCTCAGCGCCGGCATGGCGTCGGTGAGCGCCAACATCCGACGGTTCGTCGACTTCGGCATCGTTGAGAGGTTCGCCATGCCGGCCGACCGCCGCGACTACCACCGGCTGCTGCCGACCATGTGGCCGCGCTCCATGGAGCGGAGCCTGCCGCTTCTGGCCGCCTTCCGCGAGGTCGCCGACCGCGGCCTCAAGCTGACCGGGGGGCGCCCGGAGGACTGCCGCGTGCGCGTCGGCGAGATGTGCGGCTTCTACGGGCTCTACGAGCAAGGGCTCCGCGAGCTCGTGGCGCGCCGGCGGCAGCGCGAGCAGGGTGAAGGCGCATGACCGCCGCGATCCTTCTGGAGACGATGACGAAGCGCTACGGCAAGAGCCGCGGCGTGGCCGATCTCGAGCTCGAGGTCGAGGCGGGCTGCGTGTTCGGCTTTCTCGGCCCCAACGGGGCCGGCAAGACGACGACCATCCGCGTGCTCCTCGACCTCATCCGGCCGACGCGCGGCCGGGCGCTCGTCTTCGGCCTCGACAGCCGCCGCGAGAGCATTGCCATTCGGCGGCGCAGCGGCTACCTGCCCGGTGAACTGAGCCTCTACGGCAGGCTCACCGGGGACGAGACGCTGCGCTACTTCGCCAACCTGCGCGGCGGCGTGGATCCCGGCTCCGTGCGCGCTCTCTGCGAGCGCCTCGACTTCGATGCGGGCAAGAAGGTCGCCGACCTCTCCACCGGCAACAGGCGCAAGCTCGGCCTCATCCAGGCGCTCATGCACAGGCCGGAGCTGCTCATCCTCGATGAGCCCACCGCCGGCCTCGACCCGCTGGTGCAGCACGAGCTCTACCACCTCGTCGAGGAGGCCAGAGAGGCCGGGCAGACCGTGTTCCTGTCGTCGCACAATCTTCCCGAGGTGCAGCGCGTCTGCGACCGCGTGGCCTTCGTCCGCGAAGGCGGGCTGGTGGCGGTCGAGGACGTCGCGGCGCTCACGGGGCGCGCCGTACGCGAGCTCGAGGTCACGTTCGCGGCGCCCGTGCCGGCCGCCGCCTTCGAGGGTGTGGACGGGGTGACCGGCGTGACCGCGAACGGGGCCGGCTCCGGTCCCGCCGCCGGCCCCGGCGCGGTTCCCAGCGCCGCCGGCGCTCGGACACTCCGTCTAACCGTGAGCGGCTCGCTCGACGCGACCGTCAAGATGCTGGCCCGCTACGAGGTCGTTACGATGACCAGCCGCGAGCTCGACCTGGAGGACGTCTTTCTGACCTTCTACGGAGAGCGGCTCGGCGACGCCGGGCGCTCGCCGTCGGGCGCGCGGGAGGAGGTCGGCGATGCTGCGTGACCCGTTTCTCAAGAGCCTGCGCGACCAGGCCCGCGGCCTGATCGTCTGGGTGGCCGGCATCGCCGCCTACGTCGCCCTGCTGATGTCCGTGTACCCCAGCGTCAGGGACAGCGCTGGGCAGCTGCAGGGTTACGTCGACAACCTGCCCGAGGCCTTCCGCACGGCTTTTCTCGGCTCGGGAGGGGACTTTTCCTCGCCTCAGGGATTCATCAACACGGAGCTGTTCTCGTGGCTTGGGCCCATCGTCTTCATCGCCTTCGCCGTCGGGGCGGCCAACCGCGCCCTGGCCGGGGAGGAGGAGGACGGTACGCTGAGCCTGCTGCTGGCCTACCCGCTCTCACGGCGCAGCCT
>Ga0194043_1001968_pt1 | contig 11469 bp, 9 predicted proteins | sample JunL4415m_MetaG_FD_161274 | JGI IMG/M metagenome (GOLD analysis project Ga0194043, IMG submission 161274) | Anoxic zone freshwater microbial communities from boreal shield lake in IISD Experimental Lakes Area, Ontario, Canada - Jun2016-L442-15m | ecosystem: Environmental > Aquatic > Freshwater >...
CCGGTGGTGTTTCTTGATCCAAACATGATGGCGGGCATTTTGTTGTATGGCTTTGCCGCAGCGTTGCTCGGCGGTATCGATAACCCTTGGGGTGCGGTGGTCGGTGGAGTCATCCTGGGTGTGCTTGAAAATATCTTGGGTGCTTACGTGATTGGTAGCGATTTGAAGCTCACCATGGCGTTGATTTTGATCGTGACGATTTTGATCTTCCGTCCCTACGGCCTTTTTGGCAAACCGATTTTCTCGCGCGTCTAAGAGAGCCAACATGTCTGCCACTTCAAAAAAAATCATTTTCGTATTATCGACAATCGCCCTGTTGCTATTACCTTTTTTGCTCGAGGATTTTCGAGTCTTTCAAGTCAATCTCGTCTTGATCTACGCGATCGCGATCTTGGGCTTGAATATTTTGACAGGCTACGGTGGTCAAATCTCGTTGGGGCATGGTGCGTTCTATGCAGTTGGGGCCTACACCTCGGCAATTTTGATCTCTCAGCTGGGGATGTCATCGTATCTGACCATTCCGATCGCTGGTGTCGTGTGTTTAGTGATGGGTGTATTGATGGGTTTCCCAGCTCTTCGGCTGGCCGGTCATTATCTTGCCTTGGCAACGTTTGCCTTGGCGATCGCCACGCCACAGCTGCTCAAATACAAAGCGATTGAGCATTGGACGGGTGGTGTGCAGGGTATCGTTCTTGAAAAGCCAACGCCGCCCTTTGAGATTGTGCTCTTTGGCAACGACTTGAGTGAAGATCGTTGGCTGTATTTTGTGATTTTGGCGATTTCAGCAGGGCTATTCTGGATGGCGCACAACCTGCTAAGTGGACGGGTAGGGCGCGCGATTATGGCCATTCGAGATCAACCTACAGCTGCGGGTGCGTTAGGAATTAATTTAACTTTCGTGAAAACGGCAACGTTTGGTTTGTCAGCGGCCTATACGGGTGTGGCGGGAGCTCTCAGTGCCTTAGCGGTTGCCTATATTGCGCCCGATAGCTTTCCTGCGTTTCTGTCGATTAGCCTGTTGGTCGGTGTCGTGGTGGGGGGCTTGGGCTCGATCTCGGGTGCCATTTTTGGTGCGCTATTTATACAGTTTGTTCCAAACGTCGCGGATGAGATTTCAAAATCTGCGCCATGGGCTGTGTACGGTGCGATGTTGTTGGCGCTTGCTTATGCGGCACCAAACGGAGTGATGGGTATCTTGAAAACAATTAGAAAAAGGAAACAAGCATGAGACTAAAGCTTAATCGGTTCAGTATTGTTGTGTCCTCGGCACTGTTGGCCTGCGTAAGCTTTGGCTTGAACGCACAGCCCTATGATCCGGGTGCGACTGACAAAGAAATCAAAATAGGTAACACCAATCCGTATTCAGGCCCTTTTTCGGCCTATGGTTCGTTTGGTAAAGCGCAAGCGGGTTACTTTAAAAAGATCAATGACGAGGGCGGTATCAACGGACGCAAGATTAATTTCATTACCGTGGACGATGGTTTTGCACCGCCTAAGACGCTTGAGCAAGCGCGCAAATTGGTTGAGCAAGAAAAAGTATTGTTTTTCTTTGCGCCACTGGGTACGGCACCCAATTCTGCAATTCATAAGTACATGAATCAGAAAAAAGTGCCACAACTATTTGTGCAAACTGGCGCGTCAAAGTGGGGTGATCCTAAAAACTTTCCGTGGACGATGGGCTGGCAGCCAAACTACATCAGCGAAGGCAAAGTGTTTGCCCAGGCGATCCTAGACAATCAGCCAAATGCCAAGATCGCGTTGCTTTATCAAAATGATGATTCGGGCAAAGACTTATTGGCCGGTCTTGAAGCTGGGTTAGGCTCGAAAAAAGATATGTTGGTGGCGCGCGAGACCTACGAAACAACCGACCCAACGGTTGATAGCCAAATCGTTAAGCTCAAAGCCTCTGGTGCCGATGTTTTTATTCATGGAAGTGGCCCTAAATTTGCAGCGCAAGGCATGAAAAAAATTGCAGAACTGGGCTGGAAGCCGACTCAGTATGTGTGGCAAGTGTCGAGTTCGATTGGTGGTGTTTTGGCACCGGCTGGTATCGAAAACACTCTGGGGTTAATTACCTCAGCGTTCTTTAAAGACCCTAGTGATCCGCAATGGAAAGACGATAAGGCCTTGCTTGAGTACCAAGAGTGGTTCAAAAAATACATGCCGGGCTCAGATCCAACAGATGGCTTTTATATTCAAGGCTATATCAACGCCCAAACCGTTGCGCATGTGATCAAACTCGCAGGTAACAATTTGACGCGCGAAAACATCATGAAGCAGGCAGCGAATATCAATGACTTGAGATTGCCTTTGCTATTACCTGGTGTGAACGTGCAAACGAGTCCGACAGATTTTTATCCTATCGAACGTATGCAGTTAGCGCGTTTCGATGGAAAAGCTTGGGTATTGTTTGGCAAGACGTACGGCGATTAACGTTGTCTTTAATGCAAATGCGAAATTTTTAAATTAGAGCATTAAGACAGTATTTTTATTAACTAGTAAAGAGGAAGAAGAAAATGAAACGTCAATTTAACAGCTGGGGGGCCTTGGTACTCGCTTCTGCGATTGCTTTAGGCGGCGCTTCAGTGTCGGCACAGCCTTACGATACCGGCGCGACCGACAAAGAAATTAAGATCGGTAACATCAATCCGTATTCGGGCCCTGCCTCGTCGTACAGTTCGTACGGCAAAGCGCAAGCCGGTTATTTTAAGATGATTAATGACCAAGGCGGTATTAATGGTCGCAAGATCAACTTTATTACGCTTGACGACAACTACGCACCACCTAAAACGCTTGAGCAAGCGCGTAAGCTAGTCGAGCAAGACAAGGTATTGTTTTTATTTGCGACGCTTGGTACGCCTACAAACTCAGCGATTCATAAATATATGAATCAAAAGAAAGTGCCACATTTGTTTGTACAGACTGGCGCATCTAAATGGGGCGATCCTAAAAACTTTCCGTGGACAATGGGCTGGCAGCCAAACTACTTTAGCGAAGGCAAAGTCTTTGCCCAAGCTATCTTAGAAGGGCAGCCTAATGGCAAGATCGCGGTTCTGTATCAAAACGACGATTTTGGTAAAGACTATTTGTCAGGCCTTGAAGCCGGTTTAGGTGACAAGAAAAGCATGATCGTTGCGCGTGAAACCTACGAGGTCACTGACCCAACGGTTGACAGCCAGATCGTCAAACTTAAAGCGTCTGGCGCCGACGTCTTTATTAACGTCGCCGTGCCAAAGTTTGCCGCGCAAGCGATTAAGAAAGCTGCTGAGCTGAGCTGGAAGCCTACACACTATCTTGTGCAAGTGGCCAGCTCTGTGGGCTCAACCTTGACTCCTGCCGGTTTGGATAATAGCGTTGGCCTGATTACGACTGCTTTTTTCAAAGACCCAAGTGATCCCCAATGGAAGGACGACAAGGCCTTTCTTGAGTATCAAGAGTGGTTCAAGAAATACATGGCGGGCTCGGATCCTACCGATAGCTTTTATATCCAAGGCTATATCAATGCACAGACCGTGGCGCACGTTGTTAAGCAAGCCGGTAATAACTTGACTCGTGACAACATCATGAAGCAAGCGGCTAGCATCAGCGACTTGAAGCTACCTTTGCTTTTGCCTGGGATCAACGTGCAAACCAGTGCAACAGACTTTTACCCAATCGAGCGCATGCAGTTAGCGCGCTTTGACGGGAAAGCGTGGATACTGTTCGGTAAGGTATACGGGGATTAATCTCTGCTTGTTAGTGAAAAAAAGACCGCTCGCGCGGTCTTTTTTTTTGGTAATCAATCAATCAATCACGATATTGGCCTCTTGAATAATTTTGCCCCAACGTACCCGTTCTTCTTGTGCATATTGATTAAAGTGCGCGGAAGTGTCGCCAATCGTGACCGCTCCTTGGGCAAGTAATTGAGCTTTGATCTGAGGATCGTTCAAGATCTTCACTGTTTCAAGATTTAACTTCTCAACAATTGCCGGTGGAGTCGCCTTGGGCGCATACAGCCCGAACCAACCACTGACTTCGTAACCAGTCAGCCCTGACTCTGCGATCGTAGGTACTTCAGGCAAGAGTTCAGAGCGTTTTGCGGAGGTGACGCCAAGTGCTTTAAGTTTGCCGGCTTGTATCAGTGACAGGCAAATCGGCAAATTACAGAACATCATTTCGACTCGGCCGCCGATAATGTCATTAATGACCGCTGGGCTGCTTTTATATGGTACGTGCACCATGTCAACTTGAGCCATTTTCTTAAAAATTTCGCCCGATAAGTGCATGCTGCCACCTGCACCGCTTGAACCATAACTAAAGTTCTTTACTTTTTGCAGGGCAAGAAGTTCATTCACGTCCTTCGCTTGCACCTGCGGGCCAATCACTAAAACGTTTGGCACCGACACAAGATTGGTGATGCCAATAAAGTCGCGTTGAGGATCGTATTTGATATTTTTGTGCAGGATCACATTAATCGACCCGATACTGGTCGAGCCAACCATCAGGGTATAACCGTCGGGTGCGGCTGTGGCGACGTAACTAGCGCCAATATTGCCATCTGCGCCTGCTTTGTTTTCAGCAACCACTGGTTGACCTAGTGACGCAGACAGCTTCGTGGCAACGATGCGTGCCAGAACGTCAGTGAGTGTGCCAGGCCCAAATGGGACAATAATCGTGATCGGTTTGTTGGGATAAGCCGCCGTTTGAGCCCGGGCCGGCGAACTGAATAGACCTGCTGCTGACGCCAACACAATTGTTGTGACTTGAAGCATTGAGGCAAGTGTTCGTTTCATGGGGTGTTCATTCACTTTGTTGAGTCGTTGAAAGGGCATCTGTGCAAAGCACGCAAACAGGCGCTATTTAGTGCAAAGGTCTGATCAGTTTCGGGCAATTAAAGCATTTAAGCGCAAGGGCGAGTGACTTTCAAGAGATAATTTTTGTAGGGATGTAGTCAGTCATATATCTGGAGATAAGTAGCCTTCGACAGATCTTCGTCACGCTGGTGATGGTTGGCGACGATTCTTAAACAGCGCAGCCAGATTCAAACATGGTTTCTGAAGTTCAAACCATTAAATTGCCAAGAGGTTGTGAGTGAAATGATGATTGGTGGACACGGCGAGACGGCCTCGCGAGAGGCGATTCTAGACTACGAAGCCGAGGTGCGCGATCTGAAGGCGACGATTGCCGCCTTGCGCGATGCGCTAGAACAAGAGCAGTCGGTGAGTGCCAGGCGGGTGTCCGAGGCCTTACTTGCAACCGATTCTGAAATTTCACAGCTAAAGCATACGGTAATTGCCTTGCGCGAAACGCTTGAGCATGCGGGGCGACAAAGAGAACAGGCTGTGCAAGCCGCAGTGCTTGCCGCAAGCCAAGAAATAGCGAGCTTAAAAGCTTCCGTCGTCGAACTGCGCGATCAGATGGAACTCATGCGACAAGACAAAGAGGTCGCGGTGCAAGCAGTGGTGTTGCGTACGCATAACGAAATTGCCCAACTAAAAGAGATTGCAACGGCTTTGCGCTCGAATCTTGAAATTGCTCAAGGTACTAGGTAATACCGGCGGTGCTATGCCTGCATTACGCTAAAGTGGTTTGGCTTTGGCCGTCTCGCCACACCAGCTCAATGATTTATAACGCGATAGACGCGCGTGCGCGACAGAGAGAACATGAAAACATCAGCACTTAAAACCACGAGCTCAACTTCGCCCACCAAGCTCGAGCAGCGCCTGCATTTATCTGATTTCTTACTCAAACTTTCAAATCAGATGTCTGCCTTTGGTAATCTCGACGATGTGTTGCAAGCCTTTGTCGAGATCGCGACCCGTGAACTTAATGTCGAGCGTGGCACGATATTCTTGAATGATCCAACCACCAATGAGTTATATTCAAGAGTGGCGCAAGGCCATTTGCGTCATGAGATTCGTATCTTAAATACCAGCGGTATTGCCGGCAGTGTGTTTGCCGCGCAAGAGAGTTTGATCATCCTAGAGCCCTATGCTGATCCGCGCTTTAACCCAACGATTGATGAGCAAACCGGCTTCGTGACGCGTAGCATTTTGTGTGTGCCGATTCGTGCCGGTAATGGCGAGGTGATTGGTGTCGCCGAACTATTGAATAAGCAGAAGGGGCGCTTCACCAAGGTTGATCTGAACTTGCTTGAAAAAATGACAGCGCAAGCCTCACTGGCCTTACAAAATGCGCAATTCATTGAAAGTATGCAGGCGCTTCGAGCTAAAGAAATTGAATTTTTAAATGTCATCTCAGAGGTGACCTCTGACATCAACATCAGTTCGCTCTTAAAAAAGGTGATGAGCGAGATCACCAGAATGTTGAACGCTGACCGCTCAACCTTGTTTTTGAACGATGAAAAGACCGGTCATCTTTGGTCTGAAGTGGGGCAAGGATTGGATGCGCTGCAAATCCGTTTGCCAAATCATCTTGGTATCGCTGGTGCAGTGTTTACCAGCGGTAAGGCGATTAATATCCCTCACGCTTATGCTGATCTGCGCTTTAATCCCGCGTTTGATAAAAAGACGGGTTATTTCACGCGCTCGTTACTTTGCGTGCCCATTACCAATAAAGAAGGAGCAGTTATTGGGGTTGCACAGGTGCTGAATAAGCACGGAGGCCCGTTTAACGCAGAAGACGAATCACGCCTAAAGGCGTTTGGCTCTGAGATTTCAATTGCTTTGCAAAATGCAAAATTGTTTGCCGATGTGCAAAGCATGAAAAACTATAACGAGAGTATGCTTGAATCAATGTCGAGCGGTGTACTCACCCTTGATGAGACCGAGCAGATTGTGACGTGCAATGCAGCTGGCTTGCGCATTTTACAAACGACGCCCGCTGAAATCGTACAAAAGCCTTTTTCTCAATTTTTTTACGACACGAATGCCTGGGTACTTGAAAAAGTAAAACGTGTGATGCAAACCGGCGAGGCCGACATCACTGTGGATGCAGAAATTGAGGTTGCTGCGCAGACGCTGTCGATCAATCTAACGATTGTGCCGTTGACTGGCGCTGATCATAAACGCTTGGGTTCGATGGTAATGCTTGAAGATATCTCAAGCGAAAAGCGCATGAAGTCAACCATGTCGCGTTATATGGATTCGTCGATTGCTGACCAATTGCTTGCAACCGGTGCAGAGTCAATGGGTGGGGTCAGCGTGCCGGCCACCATATTGTTTTCAGATATCAGGGGCTTTACGACAATCACTGAAGAGTTAGGCCCACAAGCCACAGTGAGCATGCTCAACGAGTATTTTGAAATCATGGTCGACTGCTTGCGCCAAGAAGACGGCATGCTCGATAAATTTATTGGTGATGCAATCATGGCGGCCTTTGGGATTCCAATGGCACATAGCGATGATGAAGACCGCGCGGTACGTGCAGCGATTTCAATGATCACTCGGTTGGCCGACTGGAATGTGATTCGCTTGAGCGAAGGTAAAAAACCGATTCATATCGGCATCGGCTTAAATACGGATGTAGTGGTATCGGGTAACATCGGCGCCAAAAAGCGGATGGATTACACCATTATTGGTGATGGGGTAAATTTAGCTGCACGTCTTGAGTCGGCCTGTAAGCAGTACGCGGCAAAGATTTTGATCAGTGAGTTCACACACAAAAAGTTGCGCGGCACCTATCGTATGCGCGAGGTTGATCTGGTGATTGTGAAAGGCAAAACGCAACCTGTCGCCGTGTTTGAAGTGTTGGATTACCACACCGAGCAGACGTTTCCGAATCTAATGGATGTTGTGAGCCATTTCAGAGATGGCATCGCTAAGTATCGGCGCGGTGAGTTTGACTTGGCAATTCAAGCCTTTGACCAGGCGCTTGGCTTTAATCCAGATGACAAGCTATCGCAGATTTATATTGAGCGCTGTCATCTGCTGCAGCAGCATCCGCCTGAGGGTGCCTGGGATGGTGTCTGGCGCATGGCAGACAAATAATTGCGCGATCATGACTGTTCTGCAATCAGCAACCAGCAACCAGCCTTCGGAGTTGCTCGCGCCTGATTGTCGCCCCTAAGCTTGCTTTGACGCCGGCAAGATTGTGCAACAATCTGTTTTTAGTTTGAGCATTGTGCGATCATATGTTTGCTTGTCTGACTAACCTAGGCCGTCAGTGGTTTGCTTTACCCCGCGTTGGGGTTACACCACGTTTTGTTCAGGCACTTGGAGCGCTGTTGTTCGTATTGGTTTTGTCGGGGTGTAGTTCTCTTCAAGTCGCCTACAACTACGCGCCCAATTATTTATCGTATCGCCTCAACGGTTACCTCAATCTGAACGACGCCCAGAAGCTTGCACTCGACCAAGAGTTCGTGCAATTTATGCAGTGGCATTCTGAAATGGCTTTACCGAGCTACACGCGCGCGCTCGAGACTTGGCGTGCGCGTGTTGATGATCCAGCACCGTTTACCGCGACAGAAGTGCTTGAGATCCAAGAGCAAGTTGAACAAGCCCTCGAAACGCTGGGGCAACGCGCTGCTCAGCAACTCGCCGGTCTTATGGTGACGTTGACAGACAAACAGCAAAAACGTTTGCGTGAGCAGTTTGAGAGCGAAAATAAAGAGTATTTTGATGAGTACTTAAAAAATCCTAATAGCGATGCGACGCGTAAGAATCATCATAAACGTGCGCTGAAGCGCTTTGAGGATTGGCTTGGTAGGTTAACGACGACGCAAGAAGCGTTGATCACAGGATCGTCTGACAAGCGTTCGAAAGTGTTTTTGGCTTGGGGTGACGAGCGCGTACTTAGGCAAGAGGCCTTGCTAACTGTCGTTGAGCAACAGCAAGCCGGCAAGCCTGCGCAAGCCGAAAGCGCCTTGAGTGCTTATTTAAGTAGTTTGAAGGGCTATCGTGAACCATCGCTAGCAAGTCAGCAAATACAACTCAGACTCGAATGGGCTGAGGTAACGGCTGAAATCCTAAATAGCCTGACAGCAGAGCAAAAGGTCTATTTCAAAAAGAAACTTGGTGGTTATGCACAAGATTTTGCAAGCTTGACGACCAAACGATTGGCGCAAACGACTGAGCGATAAGTCTTGGTGGAGGAGAGGAGGATCGAACTCCCGACCTTCGCATTGCGAACGCGACGCTCTCCCAGCTGAGCTACCCCCCCATTGCGTTTTATTCTAATGAATAATTGCACGTTTGGGCACGATCAGATGAACAAGCGGAGCGATTTCAGTACTGGATAACAGTGACGCTTACGACAAAGGCAAGGTCAGCACGTTTTTAGCACCTGGGCGAGCCAACATTTTTGCGTACCACGCCTCGATGACAGGGCGAGGTTTATGCGGGATCGGTAGTCCATACCAACGGTGCACTTCACAGGTGAGCGGGATATCAGCCATCGTCATGTTGGTACCCGCGACGAATGCCTGTTTGCTGAGATGATTTTCAAGGCGATCAAGCAGGATCTCGGTTGAGGCGATCGACGCTTCGACTTTTTTCATGTCTCGCTCGGCCTCAGGCACACGGATGAGTTGCCAAAATGCATCGCGCCCTGAAGGACCAAATGTGGTTTGCTGCCAGTCCATCCAACGCTCAGCGTTGAAGCGCTCTTGCAGATCGGTAGGGTACAGCTTGCCTTGCGAGTGTTTAGCGCACAAGTAGCGCACGATGACGTTTGACTCCCAAAGCACATAGTCGCCTTCGACTAAAGTGGGGACGACAGAGTTTGGATTCAGCGCAATGTATTCAGGCGTTTTGACAACGCCAAAGACACCGCCTGCATCGATGCGTTCAAATTCAAGACCAAGTTCTTGCGCAGCGTAAACGGCCTTACGAACATTGATAGAAGTAATACGACCCCAAATTTTAAACATAAAAAGATCCTGAAAATAATAAAAAACGTTAAACGAAAAATTCAAGCAAGGTATTAAATCCTGGAATTTGTACAGCGATGCGTCCGGGTTGCTCACGCCACGTGATCGTGTGTAAGCCATTTTTTTGCAAACGCTTGAGCGCTTGGCGTAGCGGTGTCAATGATGACGTTTGAAGTGCAATGGCACCAAAAAAACTTGAGCGTTTTCCGCCTACGCAAGTTAGGTTACCAAAGCACTCTGCATACTGTGCCGCCGTCACAAACACCAGAGTGTAGTGCGCGCCGCGCACGCGATACTCACCGTTTGCGCCTGCGACAGCAACCCCACCTGCTGCGGCCATGTAGTGTTTTGCTTCTTGGTTAGGTGACTCGCAAACAATCACTAAGCCAGCGAGTTTATTGACGCGATTTGTATGTGCTTGCCACTCTTTGCGCCAAACCAATTCAGGGGTGAAATGTTTGCAGTAGTACAAGCGCCCGGCGTTAAACTGACCTGGCTCAAAGCGCACGGTTTCAAACCGCGCCTCAGACACGACACCGTCAAGCTCAACAGGGCGTGAAAACGCTTGCACAGGCTGCACGGCTAAGCCGTTTGCTTGCAATAACTTGTGCGTGCGTGCCGCGTCAGTTGTTTGAAAGACAAGCCCGTCGATGCCAACAGGGCTTTCAAGAACGTCTTTGCGTAGCGTTCCACCGTCGCTTGGCAGGCCGATCAGCTCTAAGTAGTCGTTTTCAAACACCATCAGGTGATTGATTGAACCCAGGCTATGGCGCCCGCGTGGCGTTAAGGTAAAGCCAAGTTGCTCAAAGATGGCTTGCGCCGCATTCATTTCAAAATGTGTGTTGATCACGAGGTGATCGAGCGGCAGGGCCAGAGCCTTAGTCATTTGCGTCTAACCCAGTGTGAGAGTCGCGATCACGGGCGTGTGATCTGACGGCTGCTCAAGAGCGCGTGGCCCTTTGTCGATCACACAAGCAGTACAGCTCGGCAACAGTGACTCTGACAACAAGACGTGATCAATGCGCATGCCTGCGTTACGCTTAAATCCGTTCATTCGGTAATCCCACCAGCTAAAGGATTTGGGCGCTTGCTCGAATAAGCGGAAGGCATCGGTAAACCCAAGCGCCAGCAAAGATTGAAACGCCGCACGTTCGGGCTCTGATACCAGAATCTGTCCAATCCATTTATCGGGATTGTGGACGTCGGCATCAACGGGGGCAATGTTGTAATCGCCTAGCACCGCGATGTTGGGGTGTTGTTGCTTTTCGGTAATCAACCAAGCCTCAAAGGCCTTGAACCAGGCAAGCTTGTAAAGATACTTTTCGCTGCCTACTTCTTGCCCGTTCGGGCAATAGGCGCTGATCACACGAATGGTGCTCGCGCCATAGGGCAGGGTGGTGGCCAACACGCGTTGCTGTGGGTCTTCAAAGCCAGGGATGTTGCGGGTAATATCTACGCCGGGTTGGCGCGAAAGCACTGCGACGCCGTTATAGGTTTTTTGACCAGCCCAGCCCGCGTGATAACCAATCGCCGTAAAAGCCTCAAGTGGAAACTTGTCATGATCAAGCTTAAGCTCTTGCAGGCACAAAGCATCGACTGGGTTTGCCTCTAACCATGTGAAAACTTGTGGCAGTCGGACTTTTAAAGAGTTGACGTTCCAG
>Ga0194043_1001971_pt1 | contig 11462 bp, 8 predicted proteins | sample JunL4415m_MetaG_FD_161274 | JGI IMG/M metagenome (GOLD analysis project Ga0194043, IMG submission 161274) | Anoxic zone freshwater microbial communities from boreal shield lake in IISD Experimental Lakes Area, Ontario, Canada - Jun2016-L442-15m | ecosystem: Environmental > Aquatic > Freshwater >...
GCTTATTACCAGCAATTGTCAAAATAGCTGAACTTACAATAAAATTTTAAGCTTAACTTAAACAGAAATTTATCAAAAATTGAATTAATGACTGAGAACTGATTAATTATTTCTTTTAAACAAAAGGATTTTATCTTGAAAATAAATAAATTTGCCAAAGCGATTTCATATATATTTGATGGTTCATATATTTCTATTTTCGCATATCTTACCATCAATATATTTATGCTAAAAACTGCAAAGGAAGTGGCTATATGGACACCGATATGTATTTTGTTTGGGAGTATCATGCCCTTTGTGTTTGTGGTTTTTCTCTATAAGAAAAAGATAATAGCCGATCTCCATGTTCCCAAAAGAGAAGACAGGTTAAAGCCGCTTATTGTAAGTAATATAAGCTATCTTCTGGGTTATTTTGTTTTCTATATTTTAAAAGCCCCCATTTATCTGAGAGCACTGTTTTTTACTTCTTTTTTAACAACAGTATTATTAACTTTAATAACTTCCTTCTGGAAGATAAGTTTCCATACAAGCTGGATAACATTCACATCGATTACTTATTATGTATTTTTTGGGAAATGGCTGCTATTTCTTTTAGTGCTTGTCCCGCTGGTAGCATGGGCAAGAGTAAAAATAAAGCGTCACACAATTGGCCAGGTAATTGCAGGGTCTCTTCTTTCTTTCATAACAGCATCTTTTGGCTACAGCTTTTTCCACCTGATGAATATTTTTAGAATATGATAAAAAGTAAAAAGGGGACGCTTCTCTTTTGAGCACGGTTTTAGCTATTTTGCCTGCTCGGCAAGTACTTCCAGAAATTTTTCAACCAACATCGGATCAAACTGAGTTCCGGCACATCTCTTTAGCTCTATAACTGCACCCTCTTTACTCATAGCAGTCTTATATGTTCTTTTACAAGTCATGATATCATAAGAATCAGCAATAAATACTATACGAGAGAGAAGCGGTATTTCTTCTTTTGCCAGCCCTACCGGATATCCAGAACCATCCCAGTTTTCATGGCAGGAGAGTATGTATTTTGCAATATGGGCAATTTGCGGAGATGACTGAGCAATATTAAAACCAGTCTCTGAATGTCTTTTTATAACTTCCCACTCTTTTTCACTTAATGCCCCCTCTTTTAATAATATTGTTTCAGGTACGGCAACTTTGCCTATATCATGAAGGGAAGCAAAGAGAGATAGCTCATCTAACTGATGGGAATGAAGCTTAAGTTTTTTACCAAGCTTAAGAGATAATTCTTTAAGTCTTTGAGCATGCTCCATGGTTTCATTGCTTTTTTCATAAAGGGCCTGCTCAAGAGCCAAAATAACTGAACCTGCATTGCCTTGTTTGCCTGCAAGTTTGTTTTTATACATATTGCTCTCAGCTTCTAAAATAATATCTTCTATATTCTGCCTGTGTTTTGTTTTTGCAGCTATTCCTATTGCAAGTCCAATCGGTATCTTTTGAATAAATAATTCGGAGCATCCCTTTTCAATTCTCTGAGCAATCTCTTCAGCTGAGGCAATCGAAGTTTTAGGAAGAAGAATAACAAATTCATCCCCACCCCACCGGGCAAGAATATCATCAGATCTGCATGCTGTTTTCAAGAGCTTCGATGTCTCTTTGAGAAGCCGGTCGCCTTCCAGGTGGCCAAAAGTATCATTGGTTAGTTTTAAGTTGTTTAAATCTCCAACAATAATGCTCAGGGGAAGCTGCCTGTCTGTGTCAAGACGCTTTATCTCTTCTTCAAAAAATCTGCGGTTAAAAAGACCTGTCAGCTGATCATGATAGCTTAGATGAAGGACTGCTTCCTCAGCCCTTTTTCGATTAGTGATGTCGTAATTTGTGCCGATCATTTCAAGAGGCTTACCTGTGCCATCGCGTCGTACCTGGGCCCTGGCATTAATATGATGGATAGTTCCATCCGGCCATACAACACGAAACTCTGTATCGAATTCTTTTTCGCCTCTGGCCGCCATCTGTATTTCTCTGTCGCCTCTCTCTGCATCTTCCGGATGAAGTCCTGATATCCATGCCTGGTAGACACTGGTGAATTGTTTACGAGTTATTCCATAGAGAGCAAACATCTGGTCATCCCACGTGAGCTCATTAGTAGTTAAATTCAGATTCCATATACCTACGCCGCCTGCGGCATTTGCCATTTCCTGACGGTGATTTGCCTCTATCAGTGCATTCTCAACTTTTTTTCTCGTAAAAAACATATCTATTTGCCTTGAATAAATTTCAACAAAGCTATCCATTTTAAATTTTTGCCCATACGGCATAATAAGTCTAAACTCACCAATTACCTCATTTTCAATTATTATTTTAGTTACAACTGTTTCTCCCAAATCAAATAACTTTTCAAATGGACTGGAAAGATTTTTATAGTTAACTCTTTCTATAGATTCAGTTATTGATGAATAAAATGAAACAACCTGTCCTTCAGGATTTCTGTTTTTCTCTGAATAATCATCCCATTCTCTACCTACCAGCTCAAAACCAAGTAATTTACTTAATTTTTTTACATTATTTTTTATACCTGCAACTGCTACGGTTGTAAATTTATTAGTTATGTTGCTTTTTAAAGTTAAAACTCCATATTTTGCTTTTGATATAAATAAAAGGTTTTCCAGAATCTTTTCACTCGTTATCTGTTCCTTTCCTGTTTTAAGCATTTCTTCAGCAAAAACAACCATCTGGTCTGATAAAATTTCTGTTTGCTTTCGCTCAGTAATATCAGTATGCGTTCCACTCATCAGCAATGGTTTCTCTTTAGATGTCCACGATATTACTTTTCCTCTGTCTTGAACCCAGACCTAGCTGCCATTTTTATGTTTCATCCGGCATTCGATATCATAATATTCTGATTCTCTGTTAAAAACCTTGTCAAGCTGTTCATTGCATTTTTTAAGATCCTCAGGGTGAATAATTCTTTTCCATGTTTTAATGCTTACTGGGGATATTTCTTTAAGAGTAAATCCGATAATCTCGGCCCAGCGATCATTTAATGCTGTTTCTCCGGTCTGGACATTCCACTCCCATGTCCCGGAATTAGTTCCTTCCAAAATATTTGACAGTCTTTCATGTTCCCTTTGCAGTTCAATTTCGGTCTGTTTGCATCCGGTAATATCAGATACCGCAACCAGATAAAGGATTACGCCGTCTGCATCCTGCATGGAAGAAATATCGAGCAAAACCCATAGGCTTGTCCTATTTCTCCTTATAAAACGGACCTCACAGGTCTGAGAATCGCCTGTTTTGGAAAGATTTTTAACAGCCTGGTAGTATATAATCAAATCGTCTTTAAAGATAAAACTTGAAAACAGCTGCCTTTTCAAATAAATTCTGTCAAGGCCAAATAATTCGCAGACTTTAAGATTAGATTCGATTACAAGTCCCGTTTCGCTTAGCGTGCAGTATCCGATGGGTGCAACATCATATAGCTTAAAATACTTTTCCCTTGAAAGCTCCAGTTCCTCCTGCGAATGTTTTAACTCTTCGTTTTGCATCTCAAGCTCAATCTGGTGTACTCGCAGCTCATGAAACAGATCTTCAGTTTTTTGGGCAGAAAGAGCTTTTTGTGGGATAGTGTTTTCCAGATTCAGCTTTTCAATGGCCAGCTGCCTCAGCTTATCTGAAGATTTATGCATATCACTGTTTATAGACATATTCGGGTATCTTTTAAAAATATAGATTAATGTTAAATTAAAATAAAAATCGCATTGCTAATATCTGTGGAGCCTTTTTTATTTCTTGAATTCTATGCTTATAAAATACTAAAAAATATTAATCCAAGCTCAACAGTTTAACTGTCTAACTTAAGATGATTAAAATTGTTTCCATTTCGCCAAAACCTGCCCATTTTTTACTTATATTCTTGAAGAGTTTGCTTTGAGGATAATAAACACAATATGTAGTATAAATTATATACATATATATTATTTATGTATATATATTTTTGTTGATATTTATATAAATCTTAAACAGAAAGCTGAGTGCTAAAAAAGGATATAAAAAGGAGGATAAAAAAGAATAAGGGGACGCTTCTCTTTTGAGCACGGTTTTAGCTATTTTTATTTCTCAGCAAGTATTTCTATGAATTTCCCTACCAGCACCGGATCAAACTGAGTTCCTGCGCATCTCTTAAGTTCTTTGACTGCATCTTCTTTACTCATAGAATTCTTATATGCTCTTTTGTAAGTCATAACATCATAAGAATCTGCAATGGCTACAATTCGGGAGAGCAGCGGTATTTCTTCTTTTGCCAGCCCTTCCGGATATCCGGAACCATCCCAGTTTTCATGGCAGGAGAGTATATATTTTGCAATATGAGCAATTTGCGGAGATGACTGAGCTATATTAAAACCAGTCGCCGGATGTGTTTTTATAACTTCCCATTCGCTTTCACTTAAGGCACCCTCTTTTAATAATATTGTTTCAGGTACGGCAACTTTGCCTATATCATGGAGAGAAGCAAGAAGGGCGAGTTCGTCAAGCTGATGTAGGTGAAGCTTAAGTTTTTTACCAAATTTAAGTGATAGTTCTTTAATCCTTTGGGTGTGTTCCATGGTTTCATTGCTTTTTTCATAGAGAGCCTGCTCAAGAGCTGCGATAACTGAACCTGCGCTGCTTTGTTTGCCTGCAAGTTTGTTTTTATACATATTACTCTCAGCTTCAAAAATAATATCTTCCATATTCTGCCTTGATTCTGATTTTGAGGCAATGCCTATTGCCAGACCGATGGGCATCTTTTGAACAAATAATTCGGAGCACTCCTTTTTTATTCTCTGCACTATCTCTTCAGCAGCCGCAATTGGAGTTTTAGGAAGGAGTATGACGAACTCATCTCCACCCCAACGAGCTAAAATATCATCAGATCTGCACACTTTTTTTAATAGCTTAGCTGTCTCCATGATAAGCTTGTCACCTTCCATGTGGCCAAAAGTATCATTGGTTAGTTTTAAGCTGTTTAAATCACCCAGAATAATGCTAAGGGGAAGCTGCCTGTCTGTGTCAAGACGCTTTAACTCTTCTTCAAAAAATCTGCGGTTATAGAGACCTGTAAGCATATCATGATAGCTTAGATGAAGGATTGCATTCTCTGTTATTTTGCGCTCGGTGATATCCCAGAGAATGCCGCTGATAGTTTGGGGGCTTCCATCTTCGGCTAGACGTAATTCAGCTCTGGAGGTAATATAATGAATGCTTCCATCATGGCTGACAATACGGTAATCCGGTTCATATAGTATTCCTCTGTTTATCGTCTCAGACAATGCAGCTTTTATTTTATTGCGATCATCAGGGTGTACCACTGCGTAAAACTCTTCTTCTGTTCCCTCAAAGGAGACCGGGTCAATTCCAAGTAAAATACAGCTCTGATTATCAAAAGAACGCTTATTTTCTGCCACATCTAATTCCCAAATTCCAACATGGACAGAATTAAGCACAAGATCTAATTTATTTTTGTTATTTAACAGCTCCTCAACCAACTTTTTTTGAACGGAAATATCAGTATGAGTCCCTGCCATTAAGAGGGGTTCCCCATGAGAAGTCCAGGAAATTATTTTGCCCCTGTCCTGAATCCAGACCCAGCTGCCATCCTTATGTTTCATCCTGCATTCGATATCATAATATTCTGATTTTCTGTTAAAAACCTTCTCAAGCTGTTCATTTGATTTTTTAAGATCCTCAGGGTGAATAAATCTTTCCCATGTTTTAATGCTTACTGGAGATATTTCCTTAAGAGTATATCCGATAATCTGGGCCCAGCGCTCATTAAAAACTGTTTGCCCTGTCTGGACATTCCATTCCCAATTTCCTGCATTAGTTCCTTCCAGAATATTTGTCAGCCTTTCACGTTCCTCTTTTTCAATTTCGGCCTGCTTGCGCTCTGTAATTTCAGACACCATAACGAGATAAAGAATCATATCATCTGCATCCTGCGTGGTAGAAATATCGAGTAAAGCCCAGAGGGTTGTTCCGTTTCTCCTTATAAGGCGCAGCTCACAGTTATGTGAGTATCCTGTTTTGGAAAGATGTCTAATAGCCAGGTAGTATATATCCTGGTCATCTTTATAGACAAAGCTTGAAAACAGCTGTTGTTTCAAATAAGTTCTGCTAACACCAAGCAAATCACAGACCTTAAGATTGGATTCGATTACAAGTCCCGTTTCGTTTAGTGTGCAGTATCCGACAGGTGCAATATCATATAGCTTAAAATACTTTTCACTTAATAACTCCAGTTCTCTATGAGAAAGCTTTAACTCTTCATTTTGCATCTCAAGCTCAATCTGGTGTGTTCGCAGCTCATGAAGCAGATCCTCTGTTTTTTGGGCAGAAAGAGCTTTGGGTGGGGTCATCGTGCTTAGCTTTTCAACAGCCAGCTGCCTCAGATTATCTGACGATTTATGTCTGTCATTGTTTATAGCCATATTAGGGTATCTTTTAAAAAGATAGATTAATTTTAAAACAAAATCAAATCTCTCTGGCTAAAGTCCGCCTTAGAGTCAAAAAATCCAGAATCTTTGGTCATGCAAATACCAGAACTTAATTTAAGCAAATTACTAACCAATGCTTAGTAATTTAACAGATATAATACAGACAGCTTAAATTATTTCTGTCCCGCTAAAACCAGCTAATTATTCACTAATTTTCTGAGGGGCGATAAACCCAGTAACCTGATTAAATTATATGTAAATTATTTAATTTTGCATATAATTAATTAATTAATCTCTGTTAACTTAAAACTGAAAACTATTTGGTTTGAAAAATGCAGCCCCTCCTAAAGACATATCCTTAAAATTATTTGTTCTTTTATCTATTAAAGAAATCAGAAATACAGAAAGGGTACGGTTCTCTTTTAGGCCCACATTATTTTTGCCTTCCTTTTTTAGAAGTTATTTTAATTGACTAAAATGGAGGCAGCAGAACTTTTGCAAAAGAACATGTAGTGTTGTGGCAGCAACTATGATAATCTTAACAGTAATAAAATGATAAGCAACGCTTCAGCCACAACCCGTGTCAGCTTAAAGTGCCCTGGTTAAAATCAGTTTTAACAACAAATTGCCTTTAATAAGCAGCATTGTATCGTTTAATTACTGAATAGTTGCAATGATAATTATTTTACTGATATGTAACATTTATCTATCAGAATACGTTATCAACAATAATGCTAAAAAAATATAATGGAGCTAATAATACTAATGAAAAAAAAATTAATTACTTTATTTGTTATTTGTTTGCTTGCCCTTTCGATGCTGGCATGTTCGCAGCAAAGCGTAACTCAAAAAGAAACACCTGCAGCCGTTTCTGCTGTTGCAAATACAGAAAGTACTGGCGATAGTATTTCTTATGGCGCACAAGGGGCAAAAAATGAAAAAAATCTGACTATCGAAAAGATGCTTGCTTATGCAATACAAGATGAATATCTCGCATACGCAGAATATGAATATATTCTGAATAATTTTAACAATCCAAAACCTTTCAGCAATATTATTAATGCTGAGAAAAAGCACATCGGACTTCTAAGCCCCTTGTTTGAAAAATATAATTATCAGGTTCCGGCCAATACGGCAAAGGATTATTTGCTTTATCCGGAAAGCATAGGGGATGCATTAAAAACCGGAGTTCAGGTAGAAATTGACAATATTGCCATGTATGAAGCTTTTCTTAAAGAAGAACTTCCTGCCGATGTAAAAGCTGTTTTTGAAGAACTTAAAGCCGGCTCCGAGAATCACAAGAAAGCCTTTGAAAAAAATTAATAAAAGAGTCTGACAGACAAGAAAAAATATGGTTATTTGTTTTTTATATTGTTAAAATTATCACGGACTATTTAATATTTTTATTTTTTGGAGAACTGAAATGATCATAGATTTTCATACACACACTTTTTTATCAGATGGCGGAAACAGCCCTATTGAGCTTATAAGATATGCCTGCGTAAATGATTATTCAATAATAGGAATAACAGACCATGTTAGTTATTCTAATATTGACTATATCATAGGAGCCGCAATCAGAGACTGCGCTCTTGCTGAGCGTTTCTGGAATATCAGAGCCATTCCGGGAGTAGAACTGACAAACGTGCCGGCAAAAAGTATTAACGAGATTGCCCGTTATGCAAAGGAAAAGGGAGCAAGACTTGTACTGGTGCACGGCGAGAGCATATCGGAAAATGTTGAGCCCGGAACTGATTATAATGCTGTAAACTCGGATTATGTCGACATACTTGCACACCCCGGGCTTATAACTTTGGAGGAAGCAAAGGATGCCGCAAAAAGAGGTATTTATCTTGAAATAACGTCAAAGGGAGGAAATTGTCTGGGCAACGGACATGTTGTGCAAACCGGAAGACAGGCAGGGGCGAAATTTCTTATAAACAGTGATGCACATCTTCATAAAGGTCTTTACTCTGGAGACATGCAGATTAAAGTTGCCAGAGGTGCCGGACTTGGTGAAAGCGAAATAGCTGAGATATTTGAAATAAATACAAAAGCACTGCTCAAGAAAATCGGGTACTGATAACAATTGCCTGCTGTCTTTAAAATTTATTTAAATTTTGTAAATAAATATTCAGGTTTTACTGGTGAGAAAGATGGAGAAGGTCTTATATATAGATTGTTTTAGTGGAATCAGCGGGGATATGATGCTCGGCGCTCTTGTCGATCTTGGAGTTGATTTTAATTTTTTAAAGGAAGAATTAAAAAAAATAAAAATCGCCGGCTTCGAGATGGAATGCACGAAAGTTAAAAAGTCAGGAATTTCGGCCTCAAAGTTTGAAGTAAAAGTTACCGGCAGCCAGCCGCACAGAAGTTATTCTGACATAAAGGCACTCATTACTGATAGTACAATCAGTCAGAGATCCAAAGAAACTGCCCTCGCCATTTTTGAATCAATAGCATTAGCCGAGGCAACTGTTCATGGTGTGGACAGGGATAATGTTCACTTTCATGAAGTAGGTGCGGTTGATTCAATTATTGACATAGTGGGAACCTCAATTGCAATAACCAAACTTGCTCCCGATAAAATTATTTCAGCCGATATTCCGCTTGGCACCGGTTTTGTTCAGACAATGCACGGTATGCTTCCCGTTCCTGCTCCTGCAACTCTTGAAATTCTAAAAAACCTGCCGGTATATGCCGGTGATTTTGATTTTGAGGTTACAACTCCAACGGGAGCGGCAATAATTAAAACTCTTGCAAGTGGATTCGGAGGGATACCTCCAATGAAAATAAACTGCATTGGATTTGGGTCAGGGAGCATTGAAGCCAAAGGGAAACCTAATCTTCTCAGGATTTTACTGGGAGAATTGCTCGAAGACAAAAAGAATAAGGAGGGTGCTGATGTTTCAGGAGAATATGAAACAGAATCTGAAGACATGGTTCTTCTCTCGGCAAATATTGATGATATTTCTCCGGAAATAACAGGATTTATACTGGAAAAACTGTTTGAAGCAAAAGTTGCAGATGCATGGACAGAGCCAGTATTTATGAAAAAAAACAGGCAGGCTGTTAAAATAAACATACTTTGCAGGCCACATGAAGAAAAGACCGCTCTGGATATATTATTTAAGGAATCTTCAACTCTTGGAGTCAGAAGCCAGCATGTAAAAAGATATCAGCTTGATCGCGAAATAAGGATGGCAATTCTTCCTTACGGAGATGCAGAAGTAAAAATAGGATATTACAAAGGTGAAATATCATCTGTTTCCCCCGAATATGAATCATGCAGAAAACTTGCGCAAAAAACCGGCAAACCCCTAAAAGAAATTTACCAGGATGCCGTCATTTATTTTAAAAAACAAATCCTTGTAAAGAAATAGGGGACGCTCCTCTTTTGAGCACGAAATTAGCATAATTAATTTCAGCCATCGCTACCGTTTATTATGGTACCATTGAAATATTGTCTCTTATGCCGCAATTTAGCATATTACAGACATCGTGATATCCAGAAGTATAGCAAAACAGGTAATAACTAATATAAAGCTATACAGAGTCGTTGGTATTTTTGGTCCGCGCATATCAGGCAAAACAACCCTTAGAACCTCTGGATTTTGTTTATTCCCTGACTAATGCGGCTATACCGCCTGTGTAGTAAGGTTCTGAGAACAAAACACTCTTGGCTCTCTCCTCAGAAATTGTGATGCATGCACCTATCATATCAACTTTACCTGCAGTCAAAGCCGGAATCATTCCGCCAAAATCCATATTGGTGATTTCAAGCTGCATCCCCAGTTTCTGTGCAATATACATCGCAAATTCTATATCAATGCCGACTATCTTCTGGTTTCCGTCCATAAAAGAAAAAGGCTCAGTAACTGCTGCTGTCCCGAATCTGAGCGTTCCATTGTTACCTGTCAGCTCAATGGCTGGCATTGCCGCCGGGTTTCCTTTTGCTGGAAGCCAGCGTTTTATCATCTCATCATAAGTTCCGTCACTCTTTAACTGTGCGATGACTTCATCCATGGTATTTTTCAACTGAGTTGCATCGAGAGCCACAGCAAAGCCATAATTATCAGTAGTAATCATGTCAGGCAGAACTATTAGTTCTGAATTCTTTGCGGCGATATTTCTTAAAATCGGCTCGTCATAGGCAGCAGCATCAGCCTTGCCAGATTTTACAGCCAGGCATGCATCAAGCACAGTGTTATAGTATTGAAATTTGGCATCAGGAAACTTTGATAATACCAGCTGATCTGCAATTGTTCCTGTTGGAACAGCAAATTCTTTTTTTGCAAGTTGTGAAAGCTGTGTTATTTTTGCCCTGCTGCTGCAGCCAAAAATACCAGTGAGAATCACAAGAATAATTATTGCCGTTGCTGCAATAATTATTGATTTTTTCTTAAACATCATAAAACTCCTTTATAATTTATTTAAAATTGTAAAAACAAGTCAGATTATCTAAAGTTTTTAGACTGTGTCCCCAAAATAAAACTATTATATCCTTTTAAATCACATTAAAATCAAATTAATAACAACTAATTCATCAATTCATGGAAAACAGGAACTATTTTTAACACTTTATCATTATTGTTTTCATATTTCCAGTATTAAACTGCTTTTTATGTAGATACAAGTATTATATAAAAACACATACAGCCCCAAACAACGGTCTTAATAATTATTTACAGCAATTCTGTGACTAATTTTTTTACAAATATTTAATAATATTTAAAATTACTGTACAATTTATTGGAAATAAGGGTAGTTATATTTCCAATAAATTGTACTAAAATTATAACTGACGAGACCTGTAGCAACTTTCGAAAACAATGCATATGCCGGGAAAGGCAGATATTGAAAAAAAAGGTTTTAGCTTTAGTGCTCCTGCTTCTTCTTTTAATGACAATAATATCGTGGAGCGGGTGTCGCAGCAGCAATAATAAAGATGATATCTACTCTTTTGATGACCTTGAAACCGCAAGGATTGGAGTAATGACCGGGGCGACTGCAGAGCAG